>Ga0247609_10000789_pt1 | contig 41417 bp, 62 predicted proteins | sample 172DNAGHGlowgp2_FD_193487 | JGI IMG/M metagenome (GOLD analysis project Ga0247609, IMG submission 193487) | Sheep rumen microbial communities from Palmerston North, Manawatu-Wanganui, New Zealand - 1728 DNA GHGlow gp2 | ecosystem: Host-associated > Mammals > Digestive system > Stomach > Rumen ... | reverse complement strand
CAAATCTTCGCATATTTTGTTAGATTTTATTCCAAGTCTAACATACCGTCTTCCATTATTTTCATACTCTTTTACATTTCCTTCGTATGATATTGCTTGTTTAAATTTTTCTAAAAAATCTTTATCTTTAATTGAAATTGCAATTAGTAAGCTATAACTTTCTACAAATTTTCCACAATATTTTCTTATACACCCATCAGCCGCAATAAAGCCAGCATAATAACAATTTATTTCATTTGGCGTTTCAAAAAAATTATCATCAACGTTATATCTTTTTTTGTTTTTGTGGGAATTTGGATTTAATCCTTGTTTATACATAAATAAAGCCTCCTTATATTTCTTTATTATAAATATAAAGAGACTTTAATTTAAAAGCAATAATTTTTAAGAATTTTCTTCAATGTCAGAAGTTCCTTCATCATGTTGTTTGGCTTCTTTATTATAAAACGCCTGACATTTTAATTTAAATGCCCTACTTATTTTATCACCATCAATCCTTATAACAACACCCTCATAAGGAACTTTATTCCTACAAATAGGGTCATTTTGCTCCATACAAAAATTGGTAGTATCAGACTTCATTGCAGCAAGAACATTTTCATGCCAATGATTTTCAGTGCTAATATCAGGATACAAATCTTTGAAAGTACCATGGTATCTAATGTCCATGAAAAGAGTTTTTTCTTTAAGTTCTGGATGTGCTGAAACAAGGTTTCTGGTCCATTTATCAACATCAGAAACGTCATATTCGGTCTTATTGCCAAGTTCATCCGTCATTGTTATTCTGTATGGCATGAATTTCCACTGTCCAAGTTTACATCCATAGTCATATCCTTTTTGAATCATAGAAGTAGACCCCTCAACATAACCAACAATTTCGCCATAAACACTCATTCCTTTATCAAGATATGGTCCAAAATCTCTTGCGACACAACCCCAAGGGTCTCCATCATAGAAGTCATGCTTATCTGGGTTGATATACCTATTCTTTATAACAGACCTTGAAGAATAAATAAGGCTATATTCTTTCTCTTGTACATTAATATGGAAAAATTTCTTAATCTTTTCCCAATTACTTAGTTTTCTGTGACAAAGGATATTGGAAATAATAACTGAAGTTCCGTGTCGTTTTGAAGAAATTACAACATTATCATCTGGAGTAAATATGTGCATATGTTCATTAAGCATACGGGTGTCATAATGAAACTCAAACTGCCCGTCAATTAGTTTATCAAACTTCTTTAGGCGCTTCATTCTTTTTTTCCAAATAGACTGGCCTTGTGGAACATTGTTATTACTACGATGACCACTAATTGGAGGAATGTACTTATGGCAAAACTCCTTATCGTCAATATAGTTGAATTGAGTACCGACAAGAGATTCCCAATCAGTATCTTTCAAAGTGGCATCGTATTTAACAAGTGAATCAACGCCAGCAATGAATCCCTGAGAATATTGCCCACGAAGTTTCAATATACGTACACGTCCGTTCTTGTTAAAGAAGCCGCACATTGACTTAATCTTAGCGGAAATTTCCTCAGCCTTTTCACTGTCGTTTTCCTCATCAGCCTTTTCAAGTTCAACAAGGTACTCTTTTACCGAATCAGCGTTGGCATTACGTTCAAATTCTGAGCGTTCAAATAAATTGTTTGCTGACAAATACATTTCGTTAATGGCTGTTTCGACAGGGAAGTAGACAACAATATCACCTTTCTTGTAATCCTTTCCAATAACAATGTCATAACCATTTACAACGGTCTTGACAAGCTTATCAGCACCTTCAATTGGGAATGTCTCACCAATTCTACAAATACTAGCCAAATAATTAGGATTGGCATCCTTTGTCAATACAAATCTTTTATCCATTTTAATTATTAAAGTTCATCAATTTTATTTTCAACATACCATTTGTTGAATTTTTCATATTCTTCTGTTCCAACTTTATTTATGGCAAGTTTTAGGTCATTGTAATCACATGTCTTGATTTTAACAATAATTCTTTTTCCCCTTGTATCTCTAATAGGAATTACAGGTCTTGCAACAATACCTTCTTCAAGATATTCGGGATTTGATACATTTGGTACATGTGTCTTAAATCCTTTAGAAACCATTTCCTCTGCCTCTGCAATAGTCATCTGACCAATATAAGGCGCAACATCAATACCAAGTTTTGAAGCATAATCATTTAACATATCAATAGGAACATACCACCCTTGCTGACAAATGTCAAAAATAGAGAAACGATTCTTGTTCTTGTCATAATTCCCGCCGGCCTGAATCTTCTTACCGAAGAATTCACCATAAATATAAATTGGCGATTCTTCAAGCATAACGAGGCAAGAACAAGGCCTTTCAGGGTTAACAATATCACCATTTGTAGCGTTCATATAAATTGGCTGGTTACTTTCATTCATAACAGGAACAAATTTTGCCATTTCCTTTGGGAACATCTTTTCAAGAATCGGCTTGATTCTTGCAATAATTTCATCAAGATATTCCTTCTGTCCAGTCCCAATAATGTCGGCTTTATCTGTTTTTCCACCACAGAAACATTCTCCTGTAGAAGGGAAATAGACAATCTTTGAATTTGTTCCATCAATCTTTGAAAAGCAATCAAATTTTAAATCCTTTATATATTCCATATAATCATCGGAATAATTTCCGATGATAATTTTGTTTTCAAAAATTTTCCATTCAGGATTAGGAAGATTAACCTTTTTCAAATTCTTGTATCTTTTATACAATGTGTTGATTTTTGTGTAAGTTTGAGTTTTCATTTTATTAAATTTTAAAACCATTTAATTATAATCAAAAACCGTGCCAAATTTTAAATTAGCTTAATTTTTTAATTTTTCTTCAACTTCTTTTTTTTCTCCAAGAACATAACATTCTTTGCAACAATTAGGAACTGAACATTTATTACAGCGTTCAATTATCCTATTTTGCTTATACAGTAATTTTTCTTTCTTAGTCCTTGTTGGTTTCATTCTATTAGGATGCAACCTTTCTAATTTTTCTCTTTCTCCATTAAGTAGCTTAACATAAGTCTGAATACCATTAAGAATATAGCGATGTTGCATAATTTCTTTTTTTACCTTTTTGGCTTTGAAATATCCAAGTTTTTCAGATTTAAGAATACGTCTTAATTCTACTTGTTCTTCTCTGAATTTGTCATATATGTTATTTATGTGTTTCAGTTCAAAAACAATCTCAGAGATTCTTTTGCCTATCTTTTCCTCTTCTGTCAGTTCCGAACATTGGGCCCCAACAAAATTGCCATTAGAATAAATCCTTTTTTCCATAATAAAAATGTTATATCACTAATATACAAATTTTATATTAATAAAACAAAAATAAGGGCCTTTAAAAGACCCTTATTTTTATTTTTGTAATTATTCTGACATTTTGTCAACAAGTTCTGTCATTGCCTTTAGGCCCATTGCATCAAAAGCAGCGCCAGCTCCGCCTGAACCACTTCCGCCTGTCATAACAATTTTTGGAAGTTTAATATCTTTAAGGGCATTTGCAACACCAATTTTAGTCTCTTTTTCGATAGTTGCTCTTTCAAGAGGTGTAAGACCTGCGGCAACCAATGCACGGTTTGCAGCGGCTTTAGCCTCACCTTCGGCAACAACCTTTTTCTTATCGAACTCAGCTTTTTCAGCAGCAAGACGTGCAACTTCACGCTCTTGTTCAGCCTTGGTCACTTCAACAATTTTAATACGTTCTTGCTCCCACTTGGCTTTTTCAGTAGCAGCCTTACCTTCCTCAGCAATCTGGATGGTCTTCTGCATAGCCTCAATTGATTTGGTCTTTGATGTAATCACAGCTAAGTTAGCGGCCTTCTGTGCATCAATTTGGTCTTGGGTAGCGGCATCATACTTAATATCAGTGATTGACACCAAACCACAACTGATACCATATTGGCTAAACGGTGAAACCTCTTGACGCTTGTAACCTCTTGGAGCATTAACATCTTCGATAATCTGAGCAGTAGTACGTGTTTCAGGCTCGCCTGTAATTTCATTAACAACCTCAGTCTTAATGGCTTTAGTCTTATATACACCATTATTCAATTGGTCAGTGATATAATCAATAAGGTCTGTACGAGTTTCTGAAACTGATTGAAGTGATGACATCAAAGGGCCGCAAGCAGTTACAACTTTATACAAAGTAGGACGCACTAAGTTATTAATCAAAGCTTCCTCTGAGCCGAAATCACGTTGAATTTTTTCCATATTCTGATGGTCGGTAGGCAATACCACACGGAAAGAACCAACAATCATACCCCTTCCATTATCTGTGAAAGTCAAAGCAGCAGCAGGATTTTTTCCATTTGCAATATACCCATTTTCATTTTTTTCGAGTCCACTAAACTCAACTTGCGAAGTCTTGTTATAAGACTGAACGTTACCGAACATCTGCATTTGCAAACCACCTTCTGTCCACACACGGTATTCGCCGGTAATGGGCATTTGGCAAACATAGTTTTTAGATTTATCGGCATCTTCAAACATTGAACGGCAAATAAGTACCAGTAAAATTGCGATACCGACAGTTACAATACCAATAATGGTCTTCTTCGTGATGCTCATAGGAGCCTTTTCTGAATTTTTACTCATAATTTTTTAAGTTTAAGTTAATATTAAGTTTATTTGATTTTTTAAAATTTATTTTCTTTTCTATCTTCTTTATTGAGGTTGTCATTAATCTCTTTTTCTCTTGCTTCGATTTCTTCATCTTCTTCATCTGCATAATCAGATGTGCGCTTTCTTTTACGTTCCTCTACAGGGGCAATCCAATAATAAAAAGGAATAATGCATCTCACAAACGTAATATCTCTGTTTGTCATCCTAAACCATGACGTAAGGCATTGAAGAATCAGCATTGCATAATAGATAGCCATCAAGAGCAAGATTACTGTGATAAAAATTCTAATCCAAATCATAATTTTAATTTTTAAGTTTTACATCATCTAATATACAAACCATTTACAAATTTCCAAAATATTTTTTCAAAAAAATTCAAGAATATTTTTTTATTTCTCCTAAGTCATTGATAATAAATGCTTCAGCACTATCCAAATCAGCAACTTTATCTGTAATTATTCCTCCACATCCGTGTTCTAATTGCGTATGCCCAACAATATTATAGGCATATCCGTCATAATCATCTTTCATCCAACTATGTATGTCAGCCCACACAATTGAGCCATAATCATATGCTCCATATCCTCTATAAGCATCATACATTCCAAGAGAATTAATGACTTTAGGGTCTTCAGTAAAATATGCATTATTAAAATAATCAACAACATTTTTTTCTGTTATTGAATCAAACTCATCAGGAAATGCATATTTCACATATCCTTTGTGTATTCCTGCATGACTAAAAATATAGTGTTTATCTTCAATGTATTCTTCATCTGCAAGTTGGAACAAATCCTTATTCTCAATAAATGTATTCCTAATCTTTTCAAAATTATAATAGTCAGTACGGCAATCACATATATCAAGGTCAAATCTATATCCGCAATCCTTTATATTCAGAACAATTCGCTATTTTGTTCCCGCATTATGCTGCTCATGCTTCATTTAACATGAGAATTGACTATATCTTCACCTCCGACATTACTCGCTGAGGGTGGGGCATTTCGAATCGCTTGATTCTACTTCCATTTCAGGAATAGTCGATGAACCTTCCGTTTTATCGGCTTGGCTGCTGATTGCCTTCTCAGGTTTTCCAGCAATTAACCCCATTTCGCTTAATGATTTCTCACTAAGAGCACAAATTTTCTTTATGGTTTCCTAATAATAAATTAACCCTGTCTTTGTTTTCTTTTTTCAAGTTGATTATTTCAATAAAGTTATTAATGGAATGCTCTTTAAAATCAAAACCATATTTAAATTCATTTGGATAACAATCCAGATAATCACCTAAAAAAACAATTCTTGCATCTGTATTTTCTAAAACTTCTTTTACTGGTTCACGCCAAAATTCCCTTCCGTGAACATCAGGAATGATTAATACTTTTATGTTTTTTTCCATTTTAGATTTCTTTATTCAAATTATAAATTTCATTTCCGTTCTCATCTTCAATTTTAATACAGACCCAAGGAATGTTTCTTGCTACTATATGTTCGCCATACCATTTATTTAGTTCTTCTTCGTCTTCAACGTATTTATAAATGTTGAAGAAATGAGGGTCATCAGCAAACTCTATTACATAATCTTCACCATCAAACCATAAGTGCTTTGTAAATCCTTGGTCACTAATACCAAATTCATCTTCTTCACGTTCTTTACCCCATTTTAAATCAAAAATATCGTCAGTATTCCCCAATAATTCATTACTTAATTGATTTGCGGTAACTTTTACAACATTCACGTCTTTTTCATATCTAAACGCTAAATAATAAACATTCATTAATTTATAATAATACCTTTTTATTTTTCATATTTTTCTAAAACATCATACCAATCTGATGCGTTATTTATTAATTCTAAAAGTTCATCTTTTGTCACATTTTTTTCTTCGACAAAACTCTTATGATGGTTTGAACATTCCCTGCATTCTCCTTTATAATGTCTGCAATCTATAAGTTCGCCGCTAAGACCACATTGGTAATGCTGAATATAAACCTTTACTGTATCCATATTAAATTACAAACATTTTTCTTTTTTTTTATTAAATCATTTTCTTTCATAATTTACATTCTAAATCCTTGTTCTTTCATTAACCATTCTTGATAATCTGCAAATTTATCAATACCTGCTCTTGTACGAATCTCAATAAAATATTTATAAATTTTTTCAATATCAATAAATTGCATATTTGCAAACTTACCATCAAACCCAACGTCCACCCTTAATTCTTTTGAATTTGTATTGAAATCATCAATACTTCCATGGCAGTGCCCGTGAAGATGAACAGTTCCATGAGGCCTTCTATTCCAAGTTAACATTGGAAAATGACAGCATTCAACACAAAAAGTTTCATCAGGGTCTATGAAATCGTATTGGCTATTCGTAAATTTCACTTCTTTTATATCGCCAACCCATTCAAAATATCTTTCAAGTCCATTACAACTTTTGTCATGGTTTCCTATAACAAGATATTTCCTACCTTTTAATCTTTTCAATATTTCTTCAGTCCTTGATTTATTTCCAAGACAAAAATCACCAAGAATGTAAACATTGTCACATTTTGCAACTGTATTATTCCATATATTAATAAGCCATTCGTCATGCTTTTCAATAGCAGATTTCTTATCTTCCTGTAATTCTTCCAATGTTACCCCACAAGCATCACGCCTTTCAGGATTGAAATATAATATTGATACATGACTAAAATGTAAATCAGATATAAACCAAGTTTTTATTTTAGTACTCATATTAAATTTTTTATTAATATACAAAAAAAAAGAGGGAAAAACAAATTTCCCTCTCAAAAAACAGTAACAAGTGTTACTTTTTTATCTTTTAACCAGAGCAAGAACCTCTTGGTTAAGGGCTGCATTCACAATGTCCTCCATTGAAGGCTGAACTGTGTTACCCTTCTCATCAACCTTGACAGGCATATCGCCACCAAGAATGAAGCTGACAACTGCGCCATCGAAGCCCGAAAGCATATAAGTGCCACCGTCTTCCATTGTTGATGGGAAATCCGTAGTTCTTGCGTTAGAGCAGAACCACCAGATAATCTTGAAGTCCTTAACGAACTCCTCTGGGAACACAGTGCGAAGCTTTTGCATTGCTGCCTCGTAGTTGGTCCTTTCGGCTTCTGAAAAGTTGTATCCATGTCTCCAACTATTGCTTGGATTGAATTGCATATCGCTAACGACAAGCAACGTCTTTGGGAAGTCCTCAAGAGGAATGTTAGGAGACTGCTTCCTTGTATTGACAATCAAGTCAATAAGGCTTTGGAAGTTAGTACTACCCCAAGCAGTGGTATTTCTAACAATCTGAGTGTACTTGTCAGTGAATGTGCCCGAAAGGGTCTTCAATCTTGACGTGTCATCGAACATAGCAACAACATTGTGGAATGCACCTTGGTTCAACTCTGAGAAGTAGACACCAAGTGAAACGCACACATCGTATGCTGAAATGTTATTCTTGACATCAATCAATGAAGTCATAGAACCAGAGGTGTCAAGAGCACAAAGAACGTTACCCTTGATAGCGCCATCGTTCTTTGATGCAGTTTGAATCAAGCCATCGAACTGCTTGTCAATGGTAATCTTGGTTGCCAAGGCAGGGTTGAAATTGCACTCCTTGAGCTTACGGCCAAGTTCATAAGCATAACCATTGAACTTAGCTACAGGTTGAGTCTTCAGCCACTCAATGTAGTTGTTCTCAAGGTTGTGAGCCTTCAAGAACTTACCACTCACCAAGTTAAGCAATGCCTTGCCAGGAATTGTCTTCCAATCAATGTTGCTGTAAAGGCCCTTACAAATATAAGTTTGGAACTTATGAGCAACGCCTGTTGCCTTGAATTCACGATATTCCTTATAAGACCAACCAGCAGTCTTTGCGAACATCTTTGCCATCAAGTTAGTGGACTTAGCCCAAGGGGTTGTACACTTCTTGTCAGAACGAATACGTGGCATGTACTTCTTAACAAGGTCCTTGTGGTTGGGGTCACCAATACCCTCAGCCATAACCTCGAAGAACTTCTCAACCTTCAAGTACTCATCAGCACCATCGAATGACAAAAGTGCCCACAAGTCCTTCCAAGAACCAACGATAGGGAGTAACCAAAGGTTAAGATAAAACTCGTCAGGATGATACTTAGCAATCCAAAGAAGTCTCTTGAAGGCTTCGTCACGGTTGCCTTGTCCCTTCTGAACCTTCTCTGTCTTACCGCCATTCAAAATATTTGATTGACGGGTAATCATTCTAAGGTAGAATGGGAACTTCAAAGCGTTCTCAGGGCCCTCTGACCAAAGCTTAGCCTGGTCAGCCCATACATCCATAATGTCTCTCCCACGGAAAGAACCTGCCTTGCCAAATTGGTCAAGTAATGCGCTACCAATAGTAGAATAAGAAATTGCACCGTTCTCGGTACGTGCGCCATTTGCACCTGCGCCAATCGTGTTGGCCTTAATGAAACCGTTACTCATGTTTGTCATACTTATCAAATTTTAAATTAAACTTTATATGCTACTAATATACAAACCAATTTTCAAAAAACCAATTTTTTTTTCAATTTTTTTTATTTTTTTTAATTGTGCCATATCACCTATCAAAAACCATGCCAAACTAAAAACAAATGAAAACAAAATACTATTTATATGAAAAATACGTATTTTATGTCTAAAAAAATAATGAATGAAAGTCAATTTAGTGGCCTTATATATAGAATGGTAAATGAAAGTCTTGATGCTTTATCTGGATATAACTTTGAGGCCAATGACAATGCAAATGATGATAATGCGCAAAATGATGATTCAAAAAAAAGAAATAACAGAAGAAGGCAACAAATAGAAGCATTCTTCAAACAACCCGGCGTTAATCCTGCTGCTTATGCTTATAGATTATATAGAGTTAAACCGGTAGAAGGTGATGATACTAACGATATGAAAAATGCAAGAAGCAAGTTTATGAAATGTCTTAACCACGAAAAAAATGAAGACGGATATGAATATGCTTTTGACTCTTCTGAAGTTAATACACTTTTCTCTATGATTTCAGGTAACGAATTGAAAGAAAACAAAATTAGTTTATCTGAATCAGATATAATGTATATGGTTAATGAATCTGTAAAAAGAATTTTAAAAGAAAGTATTGATTATCAAGGAAACGATTTAAGTTATGATTCAATTTTTTCACAGGCAGAGCACATAATACCTAAAATAGAACAAAAAGGTGTACTATTAAAGTGGAGAAACATAGCTAAAGAAATGGGATTTAGGCTTGAAACATTAAATGATGATGATATGGAACTTATGAAAGATGCTATAGAAGATGCAATAGCGCAATATGATTCTGACATGGCAAAAAACATAGAAACAAAAGAATCTTGGGATGAATTTGATGATGAACATGAATTTTATCCTTCTACTGGACTTTTTAATGCTGGAACAAGAAAAGGCCATACAAGCCAAGACGTTGATGAAGCTTTATCAGTTAGAAATGGGCGAAAATATTGGAATAAAAAAGAAGAAAAGGCTAAAAATGAAAATGACTATATGAAAACCATGTTAGGCGTAAAATCAAAAGATAAAAAGCCGAAAAAGCCAAGTGATGAAAACAAATACATGAAGACAATGTTAGGAATAAAATAAATAAAAAAGGGTAGCGATTAATCGTTACCCTTTGTTGTTATTAATTGTTTTGATTTTTCATCATGCTTTGTTAATTCTTCTTCAAGTGGAATTACATATTGCAATAGTCCATCAACTTTTTCAATTGTTTGCATTGGTTAGATGTTTTTACCCATTTCTTCAGAAAGGAAAAATTCATTGACATTAGAGTCAATCAATTCCATATCTGGATTATAGTTCCTACATTTTTTAGTTGGGTCTTTAAGTTCCATTGGCTTCAATGTAAGATTTTCAATTTCATATCCTTCAGGAAGATTTTCCAAGATTTTCTTTTTACCAACTTCCATTACTTTTTCATTGGTGCATCTGTACTTTTCGTCATTGATAACGCAAGTAGTACAATTCAAGCACATCTTCTTAAAAATAGGCTCAATACCTTTATCGGTAATCTCTTGTCCAGTTAAAATACAATATTTATTCATCATTAATCAATTTTTTCCCAAGTTTCGTTATTAGTGTCAAATTTATATTCGCCAGGGGTCAATCCACCTTTATCATTGAAATATAACACCAGTCTGATAATATGTTCCATATTGTCCCAAATGTAATGGTAAAGTTCCCACATGTGATTTTCAAGCTCTTCAGGATAATGTCTACCCATAGGGTCATTTTCAGTTCCACGGATGTATTCATCCCAATGCCCAAGTATCAAAGCAATGTCTTCCAATGCATAACTACCGCCAAACAAACTATATTGGTCAATACCCCATCCATAACGTCCGTTTCTTGTGTCCATATCGAACACAAACTTTTCAAATTTAATGTTTTCGATAAGCTTCAAACGCTCTTCATTTAATTTAATCTTTACAAAAGCCATAATTAGTAAATTTTAATTATTATACAAAAATTTATTTTTCAAACAAATATTTTTTTACTTTTTCTTCACTTATTTTCCAAGCGTTATAGGCATCTTCAATGTCTTCAGGGACTTCTTCAATATAATGAATCACATATTTACAAGAATTGTCCATTGGGTCTGAAGCATCATAATATTCAAACCATACTTTATATAGTTTGTTCTTCTCTATTTTTTCTTTTACACCTCTTTTTACAAAATTGAATCTACACCAATCATTATAAATTGTATTTGTAACATAGTCCTCAAGGTCTCTTCCATAAAACAACTTCTTATTTTTTCCTTTAAGCCATTTTTCTTCTGGCTTTTCCATTAATTTGCCCATTTTCAATATCATTAAGTTTTTTATTTAATCTTTCGTTTTCTCCATTTAGATTTTCAATTAAAATTAAATTTTCCTCAATTGTATATTTGATAATAGTTTTGAGTTTTTCTTTTGCTTCTTTTTCTTTTTTGAAGCAATTTTCTGCAAGATATAATCTTTCCTCTGGCCAAATATTGTTTTTTTTACCCCTAAAGCAATAGCAATACCTCTCAGAAAATTTATTTGACCATTGATTTTCTGTTTTTATGGGATTGTCAAAGTCAATTTCGTCCGTTATAATCTTAAATCCGACTTCTTCAACTATATAAGCATTCATTTATTTTATTTTTTATTTTTTCCAAGTTTTTATAATCATTAAAACTAAGTTCAATATATTTTAAATTATATTTTTTTGCATATTTTCTTTTTAATGGGTCATCTATGGTCCAAACACGTATTGCAATTTTATAATGCTTTGTATTTTTGTCTTTCCATTTACTTAAAATTGAAACGTCTTCTTTTGATTCAGGATTAAACGGATGTTTTCCGTGTGTCCAATATCCATTATATTCTATAAAAACATCTAAAGATGGTATATAAAAATCACATTTAAATGGATAGCGAATTTCATCTTTATATTGATATATTGTATCTGGATATAGAGTTTTTAAAAATTCAAATATTATTTTTTCTGTTTTAGATTCTTTAAAAGAGCCATTTTTTTTCATTGTTTCATAAATTTTTTGGCTTCTTTTTGCTGACCACTCTTTATTCCCATACCATTTTTTCTTCCATTCTTCACTTTTTGTGTTGTGTGTAGTTCCAAAATTTTTTAAAAAAGTTTCCCTATGCTTTTCTTTTGATTCTTCTGTTTTGCTATAAGATGTAACCCCATATTTTTGTAAACAAGTTTCTTTTTCTTTTAATTTTGCGATTTCACTCTGTTTGGCATTATCAACGCCATATCTTTCTAAACAAGTTTTTTTAGCTAAATCTCTGTTATTGTAAGTTTCAGAACCATATTTTTCTTTTTTTGTTTTTTTAGACTTTTCTATAATTTTTTTAGATTGTAAACACCACTCAACACCATATTTATTTTTATTTGTTTCTTTTGTTTTTTCTTTATATTCTTTAGTTTGAGTTACCCATTCTGTACCATATTTTTCTTTATTGGTTTTTTTTATTTTTTCTATGTTGTTATAATTTTCAGACCCATATCTTTCTTTTTTAGACTCTTTATCTTTTTTTATTTTTTGTGGGTCAGAATTTTGGCATTTATATGAACAGTATGTATTATACTTTTTTAATTTTTTATTAAACTTTAATTTATTTCCACAATAGCATTTTGGATTTTCTTTTATACAATATGCAATTCTATATATTGCTTCAGTTTCATCATTAGTATCTATAAATCTATTTTTAAGATATTTACTTACTTCAGGATTTTTTTTAAAAATATTAATTTTATTTACCATCGAAATTTCATTATTTTCAGTTAAAAATAACTTTAAACAAAAATCATCATTTATCATAACATTCTTTTATAATAAATAGTAATATTATTAAAAATAGACTTAGCACGACAACAAAAAAAACTCAAACTTACTTATTATAGTCAATTTTAGAAATTCTTATCCATTGAGAGTCTTTATATTCATCTAGTGTTCTTGAGTTTGTATAACTCATTGCAGATTTCAAATAATCAGTTTCGTTTTCAGCCCATCCATGAATATCATATTCAACTTTTTGATATTTGATAAGTCCTTCTGATGTTTTTAATTTTGATTGTAATTTATTTGCTGAATTTATTAATGATTGTGCTAATTTAGTACTTTGTCCAAAAAATTGTTTCCAAATTGTTAATTTTCCATTTTTTAACATAGAATAACATTTTTCATATTTTGATTTTGGTATATTACGGCCATAATATAATAATGTTTTAATTGGCCTTACAATTTTTTTCCCACGTATATTCCAATAAAAAGTTCCATATGTTGTCTTCCCATTACTTTCCATTGCTTTATTGAATAAACTTCCAATCATCACATAATCAGCGTAAATCAATGCTTTTTGAATATCTCTATATCCATGAATACCCCCATCAGCAATAATTTTACATTTGCCATTAATTTGTTTTTTAATCTCGTAAATTTCTGACAATAAAGAAAATACCGGAAAATGTATTGACACATTACTTGAAGTTAAACATGCTTGTCCGGAGCCTATTTGGCACCTCAAATAATCAAGACCTGCTTGCTCATAAAGTTTATATGTTTCAGGATTCGCAATATTTCCAGTCATTATACAAATTCCGCCACCATATCGTTCTTTTAGCATTTTTACTGTTTCAATAACTTCCTGCATATGACCGTTTGCTAAATCAATACAAACATTAAATGATTTATAAAATCTTCTTCCTTTTGTAACAAAATTTTTTCCTAAAAAGTATTCTTTAATTTCATTTAAAGAAAAAGAAACAAAATTACAATTTGTGCCGCATCCATTTGCCTGAGAAAACATATAATTTAATCTTTCATCTATAGAAATGTCTCTCGGAATTACTGTTCTAATTTTTGCATTATTAAAATCTTTTGTGTTTTCAATTGAGACAACAGAACTCATACAGCTTGCAAAAATAGGCAAAAAGCCATCTTCATCATATGGATTACATTCTGAACGTGAAGAAATCGTAGTCACTACTTCTGGAACAATAGCAACATCATCATATCCTAATTTAATTTCTTTTTTATTATCCATATTATTTTTTTATTTTATTCTTTTTTGTCAAATGGTAGGCATTGCATTCTTTGCACCAATAATACCTTGTTTCCATTCTTTTCTTATTATATACAGATAAACAACTTGCAAGTGCAATCATTGCAGAGAGTCTATCCTTGTACTTTATCTTTGTGCATTTTCTGATTTTCATTATTTTTTATGGTTGGAAATATATTGTGTACTACAACAAATTTTTCTTTTATCTCTTCAGCAGTAATTGGTATATCGTCATACCTGTCAGAAAATGCGGGTTTTGATATTGTACGAATATAGTATCCTTTTTTACTATTAAAATCTGAGTATTCATTTAAAGCGTATTTAATTCCGCATTCTTAAATATAGTCCCCATAATATATAGATTCGCCATTCTTGTCAATAAATTCAGTTAGTTCCCTAAACGCCCAAACTCTTGATTGAAGTATTTCTTCGTTGAAATAAAGCACAAATCCATTTGAGCCATTTGATGAAGAATGCTCTCTTTCAAAATGCAAATCGTACATTTTATCATCAAACTTATCCTCCTCTGTTTGAAGTCTTTTCCATCCTTTAATGGTTTTTACGACTTTGCCATCAATAATAATTTCAAATTTTGGAGCCTTTTCTTTCATATTATATTAATTTTAATGTCTATAACTTGCACCGTATTCAAAATCATTCACCCTTGGAAATGGTAATTTTTCATCATCGTACATTGATGTAAAAGGAGGGTTTTTGCATTCATATTTACCATTTTCTGGGTCACACTTTGTTTGATAGTTAGCACATGTATGACAGTCATACATAGATATCTTATCGTAATCAGGATTAATGGTTAATGTATAGTTTATACCCATGCTTTGTGCTAATTTTTTCACTGCTTCACGAAATATTTCTGTAGTATCTTGCAAATTGAAATAATAGTCATATATGCCTTCAGGTAATTCTTTGGCTTTAACCCATTTATTGGCTATGACCTTTCTATCCTCTTTAGACCATCCATCATAATTACCAAGTTTGCTACTCCGCCATTCATCAGCTTTTTCATCACAGTAGTCAAAATAGTCTACTGCCAGCATTGTTCCAAAAGAAGTAAACACGCCATCACATGAATCTATTTCTATTTTTTCGCCATCAAGTCTAACAATCTTTAAATAAAGATTTTCATAGTTTTTTTTCATTTTCAAGATTTTTTATGTATTCTCTATATTCGTTAATGTCTTTCCATGCTTCTTCAAGTGTCATGGACATATATTCTTCTTTGCAGTTCCAACGATTTGCGCTGCAACCTTCACATGGGTCATCATAATCTGAAAAGCCCCAATCATCACCTCTATCGCATTTGTTTGAGTTTTCATACCTGAGGCATGATGGTAATGTTAAAAATTCTTCTTGTGTCATAGTCATAATTTTAATTATTATACATTGCTTCATCCTCTTCTTTTAAAATAATCACCAGTTTGTCCCCGCTGCCCGAACAATCAACACCATTCTCATAATAGGTTCTGATAAACTCTCTGTTAGAAACAGCAACAATCGGTTCATATTTGGCTCCACTATCAAATGTAAGGATTTTAATGCTTAAACCAGATTGCGTTTCAATCCTTGAGGGATATCTCAGCTTTTTTGCAATTTCTAAATTAAAAGGTATTATCTTCATCTTTATTATCAATATTTCTTCTATCGTGAAAATAACTTATTTCCCAAAACAGCCATGCAATTTCTAAATATCTAAATCCAAATTCAAACACAAATGTTATCCTTGGTAACACCTCAAAAGAACAGTTGTTTCGTATTAAATCAATACAATCTCTAAGTTCTGTATTGGGCTTTAAGTTCCACCTTCTTATTAACTTGTATTGTCTCATATTTTAATTATTTAATTATACATCCCTTCAGGTGCTTCAAGAGCAAGACCCTTTGAAATCAAGCCTCTCCAATCAAAATGACCTTCAAGAAGCCAATCTACGTAGGTATCAACAGATGTGTCGAGTAGGCCATCCTCATTAAAGAACATTTCGTAAGTTTCTTTCTCCTCCTTAGTCATACTTGACATTGGACGGAGATAAGGCATGATTTTTTCTGCAAAATCAATCCCAAGGCCTCCACTAACTTCAAAATAAAATCCGCCTCTATCATCAAAACAAAAGCCTGTTAGTTTTTCATCCCTATGAATTGGGCCAAAGTCATCAACTCGTTCTATTAAACAGATAACTCCATAATTTATTCTAGATGTTAAATCTATTATAAGCAAATTTCGTTCTTCATTGGACATGAGAATCAAATGTCCATCTTCTGTACGCTGAAACTGTTTTATTTCTTGTGTCATAATTTTATCTATTTAAAATTTGAATTGCAAAATCAACATCAGTATCATCAATTCCACGCATTGAATTTACATGGATAAAATGTGGCCACTGTTCTTCGGTGAAATCTTTTCTATCATCAAGTATAACAAAATTTTCACATTCAGGATGCTGAGAAAGCCAATTGTCAATTTCACATCCTCTTGATTTGAATTCTTCTGAAGCATGCTCAACCCACATATGTTCAGGTGTCTTATCAATTATAAGGCCATGTTCGATACCACCTTTTTCAATTCTATCAATGCAGTATGGCCAAGATATTCTCCAATCGCTTGAAATAACAATCTTGGCTCCAGTTTCTTTGCATATATGGTTAACTCTTTCAGCACACAAAGGGTCAATGTCTCCTTCTTTCCCATTAAGATTACCTGGGTTTCTATCGGAGACATACCAATTTGTATAATTCAAAACTCCATCTATGTCAATGTCAAAGGAAGACAACCTTTATGCTATTCTCACGGTTGTCTTCAATTATTTCCTCCATTTTTTTCATAATTTTCAAATATTTTATATTTTCGTTGCAAATATATTTCTTGTTTTCCACAATAAATGTATCGTAAAAAATCTATACTATGTTTATTCCAAAATGTTTTATACACATTTTTTTTATTTTTTGTTATTTTAGAAATAGTACATGGTTTCCATCCAAATTTTTCAGCAAAAAAATTATTTATAAATGTTAAGACTTCTTTTGTTGATATTAAATTACATCTTAATTTATTCTTATATTTTGAAACCGAGCCATCACCATCAAACAGTCCAGCAATAAAATATGTGTATAATTCATCATTAAATGTGTTTGGAAACAACAACTTATCTGATTTTTCATGAAAGACACCATGTTTTTTTATGTTGTTTACAAACAATTCATTAGTTATTTGTAAAGAATATTCCTCGTAGCATTTATTTGTTCTTTTATCATGTTGCAAAATTTTAGTAATTTTATGCTCAGAGCCAATATCACTTTTGAATTTTTCTAAAATTTCTAAATCTTTTACCAATATAGCAAGTTTATTATAAGATGTATTTATATACCCGTCAGCACATATAAAGCCAAGCCAATATGCTTTTTTTGGAGAATCAATTTCTTCAAAATAATTAATATTTAATGGTATTCTTGACATGTTCAATCTTGATTTTTTAAAATATGCGCCATTTGTTTTTGCAATTTTTTGTATTGCAGCTTGACTTAAATTAAAAATTTTAGCAACATCACTTTGCGATTTTGTTTTTAAAAGTTTAAGTATTTTTTCATTTCTATTTTCTCGTTCTGTTTTTTTCATATTTCAACTTTTATTATAAATAGTTATAAAAGTTGTTTTTTTAGATTTAGAGTAATATATTTTATATCAAAAATCGTGCCAAATTATTTATAAAAATTTTCAAGAATTTCTTTTTGCTTTCTTGTTAATTTCTTTGGCAATTCATAGTTAATTACAACAGCATAGTCACCTACAACATTGCCGCCACTCATTATATCCGGCATTCCTTTTCCTTTGAATATGAATGCCTCTCCTGGCTTCGTCAATTCATGCGCATTTACAGTTACTTTACTACCGTCAACGCACTTGAATTCTTTCTTAAATCCAAGCAGCGCTTCGGTAAATGGGACTGATTCATAATGAATTAAATTTAAATTATCGGGTCTTTCAAAGTAATTGTCTTTTAATATTTTTACATGAACTATTAAATTTCCATTAACTCCATTTCCTTCAGGGGCATTTCCTCTTCCGTCAATTCTAAACGCCATTCCATCGTCAACACCTTTTGGAATTTCGATTTCTTCAGTCACATATTCATATGAAACTCCGCTTCCATTGCAATGCTTACAGACAGAGAATGAGTTATCTTTACCCGTTCCATGACATTTTTTACAAGGATGTGAAGTTACGCTGAATTGTCCACGCCCAAATTGTTTCATTTCAGACTCCATCCCGCTTCCGTGGCAAGTCTTACACACATGCACTTTACCATCAGATGCGCCTGTTCCGTTACAATATGAACACTTTTTTTGCCTTTCTACTTGTACTTTTCTTTTGCCTCCTTTATAACATTCTTCCAATGTAAGCTCAACTTCAATATGAATGTCGCTTCCTTTATTAACTCTTTGTCTTCCACCGCAAAACATTCCCATAAATGGGTCTTCTTCAAATCCGCCACCCATTCCACTCATTCTTCTGAAAATATCCATTGGGTCAAATCCGCCAAAATCAAAATCCATTCCGCCATTATCATATTGGGCTCTTTTTTGTGGGTCGGAAAGAACATTATATGCTTCACCAATGTCCTTGAATTTAGATTCAGCGTCTTTCTTTTCTTGCTCTGTTCCATTCACCCAACGGTCCGGGTGAAATTTTAAAGCGAGGGAATGGTATTTTTTTTTGCACATATTTGTAAATTCATCTCCATTTAATCGCTTTTCATCTTCATTTATTCCAAGAATTGAATAATAATCTTTTTTTTCGAGCATAATTTTTACACTTATTTTTTAAACTATCGCTATTATACAAAAAAAATATGTCATATCAAAACTATTTATTAAAAAATAATTTCGCCCATAAACTAATATTATGCATCAAAATATAAAAAATAAGCATTACAGAAGATTAGACTCAAAATTATACAATGAGAAATACTATGATTTTATGTTATACAAAGGGGAAACCATATGTAATTGTGGGCCTAATTTAAATGATATGATGATTGCTGATTTTTCTTGCCTTATAACGGAAAACGGAAAGCTTTATTCTTCTGTTCGATGGAGTGGTTCGACTAATTCAGGGGTAGAAATGAAAGATATTGGATTAACAGGTGTTGATAACGGGTTTATCATTTTCGATAAGGACAAAATATCCAATGAAAAGTTTTTGGAAATATTCTTAAAATCAACATATAAGATAGAATCCGGAGATACAAGACTATTTTTGTCGCCAGTAACAGGAAATACACAATTTTATTCTTATGATAGTGATATTATAACAAGTGGAGATACAAAATATTTATCTCTTAAAGGAGGATTTTATCAAGGATTCTTTAAACTATTTGGATATGATTATCAAGTGTTACCTGATAGGATTAACAATGATATAGTATTACATTTTGATTTAAGGCCAAGAACCGACTATGAAATTGCCGAAAATTCAGTAAACAACTCGCATGAAAATAATGATGGTATATTTTTCTTTTTGGGAACAAGAGCCGAAAACAAATTTTGGCAAATGTATTCAGGATATTATCCTCAAGAAAACAATGAAGAAGAAAGTTATTTTTGCGATGATTTTTACGATAACACAATAGAGAACTCGCAAGAAAGCGGCTGTAGCAGTTCTTGTACAAACTGTTCATACATAGCTGAAAACGATTTTATAGGAAAAGATTATGACGTTAACGGCCCATTTACTGATTCCGATGGAAATCCGTTAGACAGTAAGACCAATTATATAATTAATGGCACTGATAACAAGTTTATATTTTTCGATAGAACAAAAACAGGATTCACCGTTAATAATTGGACTGAAGGCATAATGGTGAGGATTAAAGGCAAAAAAAGAAAAAACATAAACTATTTTCCATGGATGAATAGAACAGATACTGGGTTTACAGTACATGATGTTGATTATCTTGAAGATAATATTGATGTTCTAAATGGAAAAACGCAAGAAGAAATTGACATAGAAAAACAATTAGAAGTTCTAAAAGATGTTAAAAACAATGTATTTGCTTTAAGGGTAACGCCTGAAGGCGCAATAGGATATAGATATGGAATTCTTGACTGTTCAAACGAAGAACATTACAGCGTTATAGAAGAATATTCAAAAGATGGCATAGTGAAAATGGACGAATGGAATTCAATAAATGTTCGTTTTGCAGTAATAAACCCGACATCAGACAAATGCGACAAAAGAACAAGGAAAATGAGAATTATGATTTATGTCAATGGATTTTTGAAATTCATCAGTAAAGAATTAAACACATTGGCATTCAGAGAACTTGATGAAATCTACCAAAAGCAAGAAGGAGTACCTTATAATATATCACTTGGCGGTGGGTCAATAGGACTATTGGAAACAATTATGCCACGATATTATGACGTATCAGAATATGTTTTCCCAATAGAGAAAGATTTTTGTGGCACATTCATAGGAGATATAAAATCATTTAAAATGTACCTTGGTTTTATTGATTATTGTGCAATAAAAAACTATTTATCGTAAATAACGGTTTAATTTAAATTAACTAATGGATACAATATTTGAAAACGGTTTAACATACTATAAATTAGTTTCTAACTATTCAGGAGATACAACTAAAAACTGTGGTTTAATTGGCTCTGAAATAGATAACAACTTTTATACGCTTAGAGGCCATGACATAGAATCGGTTGCATTTTCAGAAAATACATTAATATTAAGAAGATTAAATGGAAGCGAAATACACGTAAATATAGGCCAAACGCCGGAAATAACTGAAGACAATTTGGCATTTAGATATGACAAAAATTCAGGAAATCTTACAATTGAATATCCAAATGGAGAAACTTCTGAAATTTCAGGATTTACTAACAACGCTTTGACTGAAATATATACAAACAACACATTAGACGGGAATGGTACATTAAATAACCCATTAGGAGTTTCTGTTACTGAAACAACAGGTTCTTATTCACCCGCAAAAGAATATGTAGAATTAAACCCAGGCGAAGAGCTTTCAACTGAAAATGCAAAACCGGGAGATAGAATTGTCACAAAAGAAATTATTGATAATTTTGGAAGATTATATTCACCTGAGGGCCTTGAGATTATTTCTGATTATTTAGATAGCAACAATAGTGATTGGAGAATACCATCAAAGTATGATTGGGATTTACTTTTAGACTCGTTAGAAGATGAACACACCGAAGAAGGATATATGCCACACAGTGCAGAAACAATAGGACTTTTAGGTGAAGATGCCGCACAACCGTTAAAATCCGATTTTTTGTGGGAATTCAACGGCAACCCCATAACAGAAGATGGTACTTGCGGATTTGATGTTGTTGGGTTCAATATAATTCCAGTTGGTGGCGATTATGACGGAGATAAAATATCTGAAGAATTCAATAGAAAATCAACAATGTGGACTTCAACAATAACAGAAGACGGTTATTATACTAAAGAGTTTATGTATGACACTAATAAAGTTGGACAAAACATTGCTGATAAAGGATTCTTTTCAATAAGACTTGTAAAAGATTTTGATGGAAGCAATTACAAAGGCGTAGAAACAATTTTCGGGCAAAGTTATCCAACAACATTAATTCCAGAAACAAATCAAATATGGAGCTCAATAAATGTATATGCAATAAAAAAACAATTACCTGATTTATCTAAAAACACAAATTTCATTGAGATAAATAAAGATGGAGTTGATTATGAAAATGCGCCAGCAACGTTTTATATAAACGAATGGAATGGTTGTGAATGGATTAAAAAAGAGCTTAAAGAGGGCGATTCAATCGTCATTCCACAAAGAGATATTGATAGTGGTATTACAAAATACTATAGAAGATTGGTTGTTCAAAAAGGAGAACTAAACTCGTTTGAAGACTATGTAAATACAGAGCTTGAACTTATGACTGAGGCATTCAATGCAACAATTGAAGAAATGAGGTCAACATTCAACCACAAAATTAGTGCTTTAACTGAAACATTTGAGTATCAAATATCAGAGTTGACAAATGATTTCAGCCAATCAATACAAACGCTAAGTGGCAATATTTCAACACAAATTGCCCGCATTGATGAAAGATTGGAAACATTTATAAACGATGAATTGGAAAACACGATTAAATACACGATTAAAAACTACATAAAAGGTACGCCAAATGAAATAAAAATAACTGAAACAGATGATGATAAACTTAAAATCGGATTAGATTACACAATAAAAAAAGGTGAATTTAATCCAAATGAATTTTCAAATTCTTTCTTTTTATATTCAAAAACAATTGGCTCTATTAGTATAGATAACTGATATACAGACCAAATTATTTTTGTACCAAATAGTACATTATAAATGGCTTTATTTAAAATAAGCACAATAAATATTTTTCATTTTAAAATTACTATTTATAAAAAAAATGATTAATTGTATTATGCAAACAAACCATCAAATGAATTATTATGATTTTTCAAAAACACTTAGCGCTGAAGGAATTATAAGCGCATTTATACCTAAGTATATGAAAAAAAAAGAAGGTGAATTTGCGCCAAAAGAATTTTCTGATGATTGGTTTAAATGGGCTAAATGAATAAATAATAAATAATAAAAAAATAAATATAAATAAATGGCAAATTTTAATAACATTATTCAAGAAATCAACACAAATTTACCTGATAATAATACACAAGCAATTACAGCTGCTAAAATAAGAACCACTTTAATTGATTTTGTTAACCAAGTTGATAGCAATGAAGATAGCATTGAGACTACTTTGCAAGGAAAACAAGAAGTTTTGACATTTGATTCTACTCCAACTGAAAATAGCACAAATCCTGTGACATCTGACGGCATATACAACTCATTAAGTAACAAGGCCGACAAGGTTTCTAACGCAACCAATGGAAACTTTGCAGGATTGGATGCAAACGGAAACCTTATGGATAGCGGCAAGAAAGCATCTGACTTTGCCACCGCTTCACAAGGCGCAAAGGCTGACACAGCCTATCAGAAACCACAAACAGGAATACCTGCGTCAGATTTAGAAAGTGGTATTATTCCAATTACTGACACGCAATTAGATGATAATAGTACCAACCCTGTCCAAAACAAAGCGGTAGCGAAAAGAATTGTAAAAGACGAACTCTTATCCAATGAAGCATACAGATATATCCCTATCGAGTTTGATTGCACAAATATAGTGACTGGTAAGTGTTTGAGACCGATTGGTAGCACATTAAATGTGACAAATGGTGCATACTGCCAAGATTACTTCCCCGTCAACGCAGGAATGAAAATCATGTACCAAGCCAGTGGCAGTGGTACAGCTGCTGCAATCTTGTGTTATGATGACAATAAAGCATTAACAGGAGAAAAACTACAAATATCCTCTAATGCCAATTACAGGGAGTGGACGATACCCGATGGCACTTCTTACATCAGAATTAGTACGGAAGCATATACGACAAGAGGTTTGGGCTGTTATGTCAAAGCCGACAAAAAACTTCCAGATATTATTTCTTTGGAAGAAAGAGCGTCGGATTTGGAAGAGTTTCACACAAACGATGATTCCTACAGACTTAATACTGATGAAGATTTCTATATCTCCGATACACATATCAACCCGTTTAAAATTAATAATCCTACTTTTTTACCCAAGTTCAAGCCATCAACCCCTAAGATAGAGTTTAAATATAATGGTCAACTGAACAATGAGAAAAGATATGCCACGTTCGGATTTGATGACTTTAGAACAAGTGATTTTGCTTACATGATTCCGATGCTTAACAAGTATGACGCGAAGGCAGAGTTTAATTTGATAAAAGAACATACAAGGAATTCATCAAAATCAGACCTTGATAATCAAAAACAAAAAGTTTTGCAATGCGCCTTTAGCGGGCAAGAGATTGGAGACCATACTTTTCAACATGAGAAATTTCCGTTCAGTGACCCGATGTGGAATGGGCAGAATCCCTCATCGCTTGACGGAACTCAAACTCCTTTCCCAAGCAATGACCAAATGAGGGTGGATGCTGGCAATGGCAAGAATTACTTTGGAATATCCCTATCAAGCAAGCCGTATTCTGATATTAAATATCAAGGACAGTCTATTACACATACTTATGCAAATCTTACTGATGATGAATGCCAAGCCATAAGAAATTGGTATTCTTTGTTCGGTGACATCGATGATGCTGCGACTGGTGAGACTAGACATAGCAATTTGTTGCCGTATCTTGACACTTTATCAAATATGTATCTTGGCACTACTGGAAACTCAAAAGGTTCTTGGGTAGATGTCGAGGGAGAGACAAATGGAGGTCATTATACAGGCGGCATCTATACAGGCATGCACTCATCTGCTAATGAAGAAATTTGGGAGAGATACATGCAATTGGTTGACATCTATACAAAGGACTTGTATGGATATAACGGAAGAATAAGAACTTGGTCAATGCCTGGCAGTAAGAGTTCTTCAGATGCTTACTTCTTCTTCTATGGCACAGGAAGTACAAAATATTATGACATTGATAGAACAATACCACTGAACTACAACTCTCGTTGGGAATCTGCCACATTAAAGAATCCAGACGGCACACCAAAAGTCAGAAGTATGACTGAGTTACTTCGTGAGTTTGGATATGTTGCGACACATGACTACGAAGTACCCGGAAGATATGACGCTCTTGGTAGAAATGCCTATGAAATCAAGTTTTTCCCGAATGCAGACTTGTCACAAATAAACGGTGTTGGAAGATTTAACAACTACGAACTTTATACCGGTGACCCTGTATCATCAATTAGTGACAGTTCGTGGTTTATCTCTGGCAAACAAAGAGAAACCGAGCTGTATGATAGGATTTCCTGGTACAGAGGGGCCATTGAAGTTTTCCGTCAATATACTGGTGGTGGAAGATTTGCAGGGTTGATTGCTGATACTCAAAATGAAATTACTAAAATATATGGTTATATGTCGGTGTTTGAGGGTCTTGTCAGATATTGTAAGTCAGCAGGAATCGAACTACTTACAACGCAGGAAGCTTATGATGTCGCTTTCCATCATAGACTGGACAAGGGAAATCTTATCTATAATCCTTATTTGCGTAACACTGCTAAAGAGTTTCTTGTCGGTGAGGATACAAACACGAATTATCAAGTGCAAGATAATCCAGACGGTTACTATGGGAGTTGCTCTGTTGAAAAAGATGAAGATGATTGCAATGTCAATGTCCTTGTCACGGCAGGAAATGTAAGATACGAACATTGGGGAATACCTTATGGGCATCTTGAATACATTGCAGATGTTAAAGGCGAAGGCACTATTACTATCTATGAGTTCAAGAATAAGACAGCAATCGAAACATGGAATCCTCAAGGAACTACAATTGCAGCAAAACGAATCAATTTGAGTGATTGTGGCTCGTCAATCGCAGACAAGACAGTTTCTTCCACATCTGATTTTACCGAGCAGAAAATCGAGTTTACTATCAGTGACAATGACTTGGAAGTTTGGAATGACAGAACCGAAACGATGGGAGACAAGGTGATTGGTATTATCATTGTTTATTCTACTGGACTGAAAGTGAAGAACATTCGCTTAAATAAGGTAAAATGAAATGAGCAACATAAGGAAGAAAAGGAATAGTGAGGAGAAAACAGGAAACGAGCAAAAACTAAATACAATGCAAGAGCGCAACATAATAAAAGCATTCTCATCATCTTTTCTGCCGCCTTTCATATAGGTGGCAGGAAATGGTGGGATAAAAACAACAAGATATGTAATGGATAAAGTATTAATTAGTGAAAATAGACTCACAAATGTCATATTAGAAACCATCAACAGGTATTTGACTGAAGGCTTTAAAAGCGGCAAACTAAAAGCATTTTCGAAACAGCACGGTGGGTTAGCCAATGGAAATTGGAGTGCTGACATGGCCAATGATTTATACAACATGTCAGACGAAGAATTTGACCAATATGTACCTACTAACGAAAAAGAACATTATGACAGATATGGATTAGGAGGATGGGATAAAGACTCGTATTATACTAACAATAATTTTCAGCCTTTATATTTCCGTGATGGCACATTCTTAGTAAGAAAAGACCCTGATACCGCATATGGCGATAGGTCAAAGCAGTTACAATGGAAACGAAACGATAGATATGATTCAAAGAAAAATAATGGCGCTAAAGAATATCAATATGAAAACCCGTATTTACACGACATCATTAATACAGATGAAAAACCAAGAGGCAATTGGGGGTTCAAAGGTGATGGTAATTTAGAAAAACAAAACCTAAACCCAAGAGCAATTAAGCAAAAACACATTCTTAGAACCTATGGTGATGATAGTTTTGACAAAACCCATGAATTAGCATCTGGGAAATATTCAGAAAAAAAAGATTCAAGCAAAAATATAGTAAATAAGACAAAATCAAGCAGAAAGAAATGAGTAGAAACGTTATAAAATTAAATGAAAATCAATTAGCAAAATTGGTTGAAAATTCAGTTAAAAAAATATTAAAAGAGAATTTTAATACTGATGAATATTCACAAGAATATCCCGAAGAAATATATGAATGGGGTAGAAAAGTCCAACAGTTAGGATTAGAGTTAAGTCGAATTTGTGGACAGTATAGGGATAATCAAGAATTATATGAGACTCTTAAAGAAATTGAAAGCGAATACAATGCAGTATGTGGAGATTTAAATACATATGGAATTGCTTCTCATTGGGAATCATAAAAAACAAAAGCGGACCAGTTGGCCCGCTTTTTTATTTACCTTACACATTCATAAATTGTTAGTAGTGTATCATCACTAAGATTTTGTATAAATACATTATAGTAGTTTGCCATCCAAACAAATTGGTCATCAATTTCGGACGCTTCCATCCATCCTGTTTTTTCTGATAGAAAAGCAAATCCCCAAAATGCTGTATTGCTTATAACATAATTGTCTTTATTCTCGAACTTTTGGAAATAGGCAACTTTATCATGCATATTATCATATATCTTTTGTTCGTAATCGTTCTCTGGCTTTGAATCTCCCATAACCATGTCCCAAGCACGTTCATATATATAGCCGTTTGACAGATGTATCTTATCCCAATCTATATCACTTTTTTTTGCTTGGAAAACTTCCCTACCATCTTTTGTCAAGAACGGCATACTGAACATCTTTCCTATATTATAATACGTGAATTTGCCATCTTTATTTACGTCAGACATCGCATTACCGTTATCTGGGTCAATGCTTAATCCATCAGTGATATCGTAATAAAAATCATCTGAGGTCATTTCTGACAAATCCATTATTGTATCTTTAATGTATTCTTCATCGTATTCGTTTGAGCCGCTATCTAACATTTTCTGATAACTTTTTATGTACTCTTGCCTTAATTTTTCCGCATCAGAATATTGATATACAACATATGGAGTTACTTTTCTATTCCTATCATAATGGTCCATCAGTTCGGACGGATTATTTCCTGCGACAATACACACAAAATGCCTATAATCATCACTGTTCATCATATTTATCAGGATATTTGCCGTTATTCTCTTTATAAATTTTTAGTATTATTTGTAATGCTTTCTTCTTTGAATTGTCTTCACCCATTTTGTTCCTATGTATTCCATAATATAAAATAAACAAATCTTTATATGTTATCTTTCTTCTTAACCTGAAAAGACAGAAACAAACGAAGTGATAAAAAAAATTGTGACCTTTTATTTTTGTCACCTTTTCTTCCATCCATTTTAAATTATCTTCCATTACAACGCAATAACTATACCCCACGCAACCGACATAACAATAGCAAGCAAATACCTTACATTGTCATATTTATCAGCCACCTTATTACCATTTTCGTCAACATCGAAATTTGGATTTATAATACTTGATATGCACGTTAATATGAATGCACAAATGCAAAATATACCAACAGCTGAGCATAAGAACTTAATAATACCAATAGCCCAAATCATTCTGACAACTTGTTTATCCTGTTATAAATGTCATCCAATGGAACCAAGCCAACACTTCTGTCAACCATTTCTCCATTCTTAAAATACATCATGCACGGAATGTTAGTTACACCATATTTTTCAGCAATTGCTTCACATTCATCATTTTCACTAATGTCAATTTCAGCAAATAATGTGTTTCCAATTTTTTCAGAATCAATGTTTTTTAACCTCTGTGCCAATGTTTTACAAGGTTGGCACCATTCCGCACCGCACTTCGCAATGTGTAGATTTTCAGGCTCATAGCCAATAAAATCATTAAAATCTTTTTCTCCTAAAATTTCTTTAATATTAATCATAACATAATTTTGTTTAAAAATTTATATAAAAAAACAAGGTCATTACTGGCCTTGTTGCGATAAACGAGATAATACCTTTAATACTTTAGGTTAGAAAGGAAGGTCATCTTCGCCGCCAGAACCTTCGTTCATTGGAATTTCAGGTTCATATTGTGGCTGATGCTTTTGAGCAGGAGATTGCTTTGCGGTTTCTTTACCACTAAGCATTGCTTCTGATTGCGTTCCACCTGTCATAGTTGATACAGTTCCCTCTGAAACAGAACCGTTCTGACCGCCCTGATTATCCTCATCCTTTTTACCGTTGAACATTAACTCAATTCTGTCAGCAGTGACATATTGGTTAACCCAAACTTTACCTTGGTTGTCAACTTTAACCTCAGTATTCAAAGAACCAACAATTTGTACTGGTGTACCCTTTGTCAAATACTTTACTTTACTTTCAATCACAAATGGGTCATAACTTGTGACATCAAACCACTCGGTCTTGTCTTGACCATTAACAAATGAATTGTTAGCTACGCTAAACCTGACAAAAGGCTTACCACCTCTTGTTGAAGAAACCTCTGCGCCTTTAGCACCAATTCGGCCATCAAAAATAATAAGCTTCATAATTTACACAAATTTTAATTAATTACTAAGTTTAAGTTGGCCCGGCAGGGCTCGAACCTGCAAAATCTCCGCATCCAAAGTGTGGCGTGTTAGCCAATTACACCACGAGCCATTAACTATTAAATTTATTATAAATATACAATTTTTATTTTTTTATACAAAATATTTTCAGCATTTTTTTATGAAATTATATACCAGTTGACACAAGTTTATATTCGTTTAATATTTTCTTTTTGTTTTTCATTACTTTTCTCCATATTGTTTGTCTAATATCTTCAACCCAATTATCATCAATGGCATCATGTATTACACCACATGAATCTGTTCCAAAAATCCATTCATCTTTATTCATCGGCTCACATAATTTCCCATCTTCATCGTATGCAAAATCTCCTATATCATAATAATATGGCTCATATTTATATCTATTCCAAAATCCTGAAAATGTAGTTTCTTTGTTGGTTAAAGAATCTAAAAATTTATACCCATACCAAACATAACTTTCTTCTTTATTTAGTTTTTCATGCGTTTTACATAATTTTGGCTTAATACATTCATAGAGAATATACTTAAAATACGCTATCATATCTCCCCATCCATCTTTATCAAAATATTCATACCATTTTTCATCAAGAATCATTTGTTCTAATGGTTTCTTTTTGCCACCAAGACAAATATTATATCCTTTAGATATATCTGTTGAATGGTATTCAGAAATATACTTCTTTTCTAATTCATTTAATTTTTCAACAAGCAATGTTGGATTTTTTTCATCAACCTCAACTTCCTCTAAAACATCAATTTTGATATTTTCAGCACCATATTTGTTTATGGCAGCATCACATATCATATTTTTTCTCCTTTTTGTTTTTGAATTATTTACATGCTCATACCATCTTTGTTCTACACTTGTTCGTGTTTGACCAATATAAACTTTTCCGTTTGGATATGTGTATTTGTATATATAACCTTTTATATTCATTTTTAGTTTTTTTTGTTTTATTTTGTGTCAAATGGTATATAATTCCTTTTTTTAATTCTTCTATGCTAAATGCACAATTTTCATTTGAAGAAGTTATCATTTGTCTTCCTTACTATTACTCCAAGCAGTCTTTGTTTTTAACGGGGCCAAATAATTCCATCCTGTCATTTTTTCGGCATAAACCAATCCGCTAAAATCTTTTTGGTAATCAGGAGGTAACATCATCCCATTAAGATAATATACGCCATGTGTCTTCTGAAGCTTATTACCTGCTTTAATGGTTAACCCACTTTTCAATGGGATATTTTTAACAATATCGTAAACTTCGTTTTCCATAAATTTCTTTTTTATATAATTATACAAACAATTGAAATTAAAATCAAATAATTGTTTCACCTAACCCTCCATTAAGGACAAAAAGGCCATAATTACCAGCTGCAATTGCTTTATCAGAATTAGCATAGCAATACTCGCACATATGTGGGCACGTATTATATTGCCCAATGTCTTTACTTACAATACATCCACATAAAGCACGCTGGCCAGTGTCTTTATTGCTTTTACTTCTAACACCGTAATAATCACTATTGATTACAATAGCGTCTTTTGGCATGTCATCAGAGCCAAATATAAAATCATCGACACATTTTATCTTTATTCCAAGAAAGTCCATAAGTTCTTTATCATTATAGGCTATTTTTGTAATTAGTTCATCATCAATACATTTATTGTGCTCAATTCCGAATTCGGACAAATCAACTTTTTCGCCGCAAGTTGCAAGTTTATAATTCCATTTTGAACTTTTATTTAATTCAGACAATGCTTCTGCAAATTTCAATTCTGATTCATTATCCCATTCTTGATAATGTATTCCGTCGATTGTTAAATTACTTTGTACCTTTTTGTACGTTGATATGTCAGCAAAGCTGAATACTAATTTATCTGTATATCCAAGTAGTTTATCACCTATTTTTTTAATTTTGTCAAGCAGAATAGAGATTGTGATTTCATCAGTAAGTATCAACGGGTCAAATCTCCATATAACACTACCTTTTCCTAGTTTTTCAACAAGTTCATTGAAAGTTTCAATTCTTTCTTCCAATGGAGGAACCCCTTTTTCAAAACCTTCATCCTTATAATCATTCAATGTATATTGAACATAACAGCCAATGCCACGTTCTTTCAACTCATCAAAATGTGGAATCAATGGCTTTGGATTCTTTGACCAAAACACAATAAACTTACAATTGTTGTAAGATATGTAATACTTTTCCTTATTAAACGGATTAACCCATGCAGAATATCCGATTTTAAGCCGGTTAAAAAACCAATCGCTGTAAAAAGCTGGTATATCAGTGCTTCTGCTTGCTGATATAATAAATGGTGCTTGCGCTTCTACATTAGTACCATCTTCTTTGGCTATAATTTGTTTCTGCCATTTCATGATATTTCGACTATTTTTAATGATTTAGAAGTATATCCTTTTTATTTCCACGAATATAAATACATAATTAATCGTCTTGGCAATGTTTTATTGTTGGCCCATCGTAATCCATATGGTCTTCTTTCCAATGATTGAACAAATTTGAATCATAATTGTCAGTCATTTCTTCCTCTTCATTCAAATGACTCATAAGATTAAATTCATACTCTTTCATCGAGTCATATTCTTCATCATCTTGAAAATGCTTCATAATTAAACAATTTATCATGTTAATGGCAAGCCCACGAATTCATTCGTGGGTAGTTGACTGTTGCCTCCGTAATATATTTTCAAATAACTTTCAAATTCTTCTTTGCTGACCTGCTTACGATATACACATGTTGGCACACAGGCAAAGCAAAATTTTTTTCCATTGATAACATTTGTATCAGTACAGATGATGCATTCGTTGTCTTCCATATGGTTTATTATTTTACCTTTAATATGTATAAGTCCTCAGGGTGTTCACCGAATACGTCATGGGTTACATTGCATATCCATATAGGATAGAGTAAATCATAATCTCCGCATGCTTGGTAATAAGCACCATCATCATCGTGTTCTGTTCTATTGAAATGAATAACATATTCATATGTGTTTTCATCTGATAATGTAAGAGTTATCTCGTTTTTTTCTTTATCTCTCCATTCATTTGAAGAATTAAGAAGACAGTCAAGCGCGTCATCTGAGCCCATTACCATTTTATTTTCTTCTTTTGTATGGTTTGGAATGTCGGCATACCAATTACCATTTTCCTTATAAAATCTAACTTCAGTTTTCATTGATTTTCTTATTTATATTTTTAATTGAATCACTATAAAAATCTTGTATACTTTTATGTTTTATTTCGGCAGAATTATTTAATATTTGTAGTAATTTATCATAAGCTTCATTTTCTGTATCTGAATGTGCCATTAAAGCACCAATTTTATTGTCGTATGTACTAACAACAGGAATCATTATTTGTTTTTTCGATTTGTTTTCATACTGAATATGTATATTGTAATTTTTTTCTTATTATTATCAAAAGTGAAAGATTTATGTTTTGTAAGATAATATACAACATTATCTTTTTGAACAGTAGGGGGTAATTTAGTATATTTAAATTTCATTTCTTTTTAAATTTTTTCTTTTTATCTTCCCATTTTTTCAATATTTCTTTTTTATCTTTCTCAGTGAGAATTTTTGTTGCATTATTCAGTTTTTCTAATAATGAATTTTGTGCTTCTTTTTTTGTTTTTTCAGCACTGATAAGATAGTATATTGAGCCTCCGTCAGTTGCTTCTACTGGAAAAGTTACTTCATCGTCACTTTCAGCATATTCAAACGACCACCATCCCTTTATACCAAAGGAAGAATCGTTTAGTTCTCTTGAAATGAGGAAATATATTTTTCCGTTTTCGCATATTGTAGAAGGCAGTTGTGAGTATTTCATGGATTAATTATTTTCTTGTTCAATACAATTTTTCCAAATTCTTCTGTTGGGTTCTGACTACTCCCACCACTAAAGTAGTGGGGTTCTTGGAGCAAGCATAGTGCAACCACTTACTTTAAGCCCGCAAAGGGATAGTCCTTCCCTTTCTATATTTTTAGCAGCATTCAAATCTCTATTGTGAATAGTACCGCACTCTGGACAAATCCATTCTCTAATGGCTAAGTTCTTAGTTGCGGTATTTACATATCCACACTCAGAACAAGTCTGACTACTTGCAAACCACTTGTCAATCTTTACAAGGTTATCACACTTGTATTCAAGCATATTGATGAACATTCCCCAACCGCAATCTGATATTGCTTGTGCAAGATGATGGTTTTTCATCATACCTTTCACATTCAAAGTCTCAACACATACAGTAGAGTAGTTCTCTGCTATCCAAGTACTAACCTTATGGAGATAGTCATATCTCTGAAATGCTACCTTCTCTTGCAGTTTTGCAACTTGTCTTACAGCCTTATTCCAATTGTTTGACTGCTCTTCTCTTTTCTTTCCTTGCTGATACCTTCTGCTGGCAGTTCTCTGCAACACTCTTAACTTTTTAAGATTTGACTTCAAGTGTTTTTGGTTTTCAAACACCTTACCATCACTTAATGTTGCAAAGTCCTTAATGCCAACATCAATACCAACAGATTTGTTATTGTTTAGCTTAGGTTTATCCATAGTTTCATACAACACAGAAATGAAATATCTGTCTGTATTGGTATGGCTTATGGTATATGACTTAATAGTACCTTCTATTTTCTTGTTATGCCCTTTGAAAAAATTGATAGTTCCAATTTTAGCAACCTTAATAGTCCAATTGTCATAGTCAATTACACAAGCAACTGGTATTCTAAAACTATCCTTGCATCCTTTCTTCTTGAACTTAGGAAAACCACTACCACCTTTTCTAAAGAAGTTAGCATAGGCAGTATCAAGATTTCTAATTGCTTGTTGCAAAGATTGACTTGGAACATCTTTCAAATAGGTTAGTTCAGATTTTAACTGTGGCAACTGATTGATTAACTCAATTGCTGATATTGTTCTGCCATCTTCCTTGTATGCACTAATCTTCCTATCAAGCATAGTGTTATACACCTTGCGACAGCACCCACAAGTCTGCATAATCAGCACCTTCTGAGTGTTGGTAGGGTTTAGTTCATATTTGATGGCTCTTAACATTAGTTAAACTTCTGATTTTCTATATACTTCTTAATTGTCTCTTCATTTATGCAACCTATGGTTTCACAGTAGTAACTTCTTGTCCATAGGCAAGGTAGTTTTTTCTTCAAGTGAGGGAACTCTTGCCTAAGTATCCTACTACTTTTTCCTTTAAGTGTCTTGACTATCAAATGTATTGGTATGGTTGGATTACCTTTGAGAAATATATGAATGTGGTCTGGCATTACTTCCATATTATCTATGTGGCAACCATTTTCCTCTGCTATTTCCCTAAGTACCACTTTCAACCTATCATCAACTCCATTCACAAGTATCTTTCTCCTATACTTGGGACACCAAATGATATGGTAGTTAATATTGACTACTGAGGTAGTATTATGTTTTAGTTCTTTCATACATTAGTTAAATAGTCACTAAACTAACTTTCTGTACAAATATACTAAAAATATTTGAAAAAACAAAATATTTTGTTAAGGCTGCTTTCATCCCACATCTAAAGAAGTGGGTTTTCCCGCAGCCGAATCATAATTTCCAACTTTCTTGTAATGTGGAATGTCTTCAGGCCTTTCCTCAAAATAACTGTTTTTACAGTATTCACAACAAAAGACCAAATATTTAAACGGTTTATGGCCTTTGTTTTTAAAATATAATTCATCGGCCAGAGGATTTATTTTCTTTAGCCTGTAAAGCCAACAATATTTTGAAATACTTTTAATTGTATCATAATATTCTTGCATTCCACACCAGTCGCATTCTACTGAATAACCTTTTCTAATCATATCATTTAAATTATAACCCATTCCACATTTTCAGCCTCATTTGCTGTAGGTGGAACTAATTTTTTAATCATACCATCAATAACGTTAGTTGGAACCATTTCTTTTCTATTTTGATTTTGATTAATAAGTCTATCGTAATCAGTTTCAAGGTATATGATTCTAACTTTTGCCTTATAAGTTTCAAAAAGGCTAACCAAAGATTCTCTTGTTTGTGGAGTAATATTAGTTGCATTCCAAACGAAAGGCTGATGTTTCCTTAAATACTCTTTAGCCATATCCCTTGCTATATTAGCAACTTTTCCTTGGTTGTCAGTTGGTGATATTTTATTTTCTTTACGAATTTCGTCAAGGGAAATCATTGGAATATCAGGAAACTTCTCTTTTATGAAGTAATCCTTACCAGTTCCAGGCAATCCGCTTAGCATAACCACTTCACCCCATGTATCATCAAAAAGTTCATAGTCTTTTTGTACATCCCTACCAGAAAGGTACGCTCTCTTTGTATAGTTTGAAGTAAAATTATAATAAGAGTCATAGCAATTTTCTTCTTTTGCAAGTTCCTCACATAATTCTACTGCATACAGCATATCATTAGTGTCTTTTGATATTCTGCCAAGAATGTCTGCCTTTGATAATATACAAAGCATTTTTATTGAAAATTTAGGCAATAGAATACCATTTGACGATATTTTATGCAATTTCAATACATTGTTATTGCTTTCGATAGCGTGTGGAGGAAAAGAATGGTGTCTTATTAGCAAGCAAACAGTTTCCCTAAATTCAACAAGTTCTTTATTTCCGTAAAATTCAAATTCATTATACATAAGTTCACGTGCCATTTTGCTTCCTGTGGAAGAATGGTTTGGCGAATGCCAATCGTTGTCCTTGAAAACCGTGGTTTTAATTTTGCCAATGTCATGTAGCATTGCTGCAACGTATAGAATATGCTGACTATCAATGTCAAGTTCTTTGTACTCAGGCATTGTTTCCAAGGCATTTAATACCATTTTAGTATGGATATAAACATTCCCCTCGGCGTGATATAACTCCGATTGTAGCGTGTTTTCCATACTTTCTTTAAAAGTATCAAGTCCCTTTTCTATTAATATGTCAATATTCTTTTCCATCTTCGCAAGTATCTGTTTCATTCATTGTCTTTTTGTGCCTACAGCAATGTATTAATCCGTTTCCTTCAACTTCATCAAATCCATAAGCACAATATTTGCACAATACAGTTTCCATAAATCGCCAAAAAAAAATATTTGATATAAACTAGTTTTTATATATTTTCTTCTTTTCCAATATCTTATCTTTATTCATAGCCTAATGTAGTTATTAATTCATCATATGCCTGATATAATTTATAAAAAACAACTTTATCTGGCCTTGTTGGCTCATTGCAATACTTGGAAAACCAATACTGCCTGAGGTCTTTTAATTCTTGTTCTGTAAACTTAACATACATATTATTCCAAAATTTTACATTCTTCCTCGCTATACATTGAATGGAGTTTATTCAGCCACCATTTTGTCTTAACCTTAACTGAAGGTCTACGCTGACCGGGAAGTAATGTTGAACGTTTGAAAACAACTCCCTCTTTAACATAAGGAAATTCACATCCTTCCTCAGTCCAATCATTATTTTTGATTTTTTCAATTATTTCGGAATTTAACGGGCCTTTATAAATCAAAGAAGGTAATATGATTCCTTTCCCATCAAACAAATCAATAAAGTCATTTGGCTCAATATAACCACGTTTTTTCATAAACACGTCAATAAGTGCAAGATACATCTCATCACCTTCTTGGTGTTTTCCTGCAAATGAGTTTTCTCCAACCCATTCAAAATAGAAAGTGATTTCGTCAACGCCATTAAAAATCTTTTTCTTGCCTTTATTATCCCCAACAATCTTTTCCAAAATTGACTTATAATTTGAATTATTGAGCCATTTTACGGTTTCACCGAATTGTTCGTCATTTTCATCAACAGTTCTTGTCCTAGAACCACATGGGCCCCAAATTTTATTTTTAGGCTTGTATAGAACGCAAAAGTTTTGGCCATCAAGTTTATTGAAGCCAAATACCATTTCGCCGTTTAAAGCGCCATAGTCCTGTTCTCTTGGTATGCTATCGTAATGTCTTAAACTCATATCAATATGCCAATTTCTTTAACTCTTTCAATAAATCCAATTGGGCCCCATATTTTGCTTTTATTTCTTTAAACCAATCATCATTTTTTCTTGGGTCATCTTCGCTCGAATAATTTGCAAGAATCCTTTCTTTTTCTGAAATCAATTCATGTAATACGCCAAGAAATTCGTTTTTCAAGATATAATCGCCCTTTTGGTTTTCAACTGTTAGCATACCATCTTTAGTATGCTTGAATGTCATAAGTTTTTCAGCCATGCTTTTAAATTTTAAATCTTTTAAAAAATTATGCTATCAAATATTGTGCCAATTTTTTAATATTATACAAAAAAATCCTATAATAGCAACTACAGAATTCCTTTTTCTATTATTTCTTTTGAACTTGGTATGTTTAATGCGTCTCTTAATCTATCAGAAACAGAATCTATTTTAACTTTTTCATACGTTCCATCTGGCCTCACCCAAATAAGTCTTCTTCCTATTACTTTATATCCAATATTTTGTAATGGTATAGAATAAAGAGAAAGTTGTAATGTATAATAAGAAGCATTTTGGTCAAGCATGTCTTGGAATGGCCATAGCAAAGTTTGCCCTCTATAGTTTTTGAAAAGGTCCTCATTCGTGTTATGCGTAACCATCATGTGCCTTCCAAACAAAAAAGTGTGCAATTCACTATCCACTTGAATACATCTTGTTGGTATTGTTTCCGTTTCTTCTATTTTGTTTACGTTTATATATGTATGATTTAATTTAGACTGTTCAACTCCATCGATGCCATCAAATTGTTTTATTCTTGGTATGTTAATTGTGTTTTTCCTATTTGGGTTATCTTTCATGAATTTGAAAATATCTTCAGTTGTCATGATTGATTTTTTTGTTTTCTTTCCATTTGTAAAAAACACTTCCCAATTATGCTCATAATCTGAAACAACAGTTTCTCCATTGCCAAAATATATCTTATAACATTTCTTGTAATGGATATCTGAAGTGTGTATTACATTCGTTTCATTTCCATTCCCATCATAAACAACATCGCCAATTTTAACGGTTTCCATTGTTTTCCATCCATCTTTAGTTAAAATCGGAGTGTTGATGTCAAGCCCTTTGTAATCGAAAATAACAAGGCCGTTTTTGGGTGATTCAGGCTCTTCGACATAATAAAACAATATATCAAATGTTCCAGCATATTGTGTTCCATTCCGATTAAATACTTTTGTTTCGGCAAGTACCGGAACAAAACTTTCCGGTAGGTCGTCCCAAAATTTAACAATTGCCTCTTCCTGAGGATTTGATGGATGTGGTCCTTCTTCGTCAAACTTGTCTTTACATTCATCAAGTATATCTTCAGGATGCCCAGTCATATAATAGAACATACTCTCTCCGAATGCGTGAACATTTGTACCAAATTCGCAAGCATGGTCTGATTTTATTTTCCATTGAGCAAGTATTTCCTCTTTTGACATTCCATAGTATTTGTATGATGGGTCTTGGTCTTTCATCCATTTCTTAACACAATTTTCTGCCATTTGTTCTCCATCTATTGGTTTGTATTTATGTGTTACCTCCGACACAGATATATATTCAACGCCATCAAGATAATACTTATGCGGCCCTTCCACAAACACCAACTTGTTTGTATATGTATCTATAATTTTATCTCTAATTTCTTGTATCTCAGGAAGATTATAATATTTATCCCATTTCCCTATTTTTAGCATCACGTTTTATTTTTTTTTCCATTATTTTCTCTTTAAGAAGACGTTTTTGTAATTTTTTTTTAATTACGCCTCCATGACATTCTTCTTCACTATTGCAATAGCAACCGAAATAAATGTCTTCACCTTTCTTGTATTTTTCGTATATTTCATCAACAACTGCCTTGAATTCTGAATCACGTTCATACATTAAGTCAAAATATCCGCCATATCGTTCAATGGCTTCTTCACGATTCCTTGTATGATATATGGCCATTGTACCTTTTAACGGCAAATGGGTATAAGGATTACCCAATATACTGCCTCTTCCAATATAATAATTGTTCGGACACATTGAATAATCTTCATTGTTTTTGTTATAAACTAATATCGCCATTTATAGCTTATTCCACCTCTTTAATTACATTATTAGTTAAAAACGGACAATCATCCAGAACTCCGTTTTCATTACGATAGTCAACTGTTTTCATTTCAAATCCCCATTTTTGAATATACTTATTAAGTTTTGTACATTCTGTATGTGTTGGAGAATAGTCGTCATCTACAAATTCACGGAAAGGACAATTATCGCAATTGTCAAATTCTATTATTGAAGCAAATCTTCCCATAGTTACTCCTCCATTGTTTTTATCTTTGTGAAAATCTTAATTTAATTTTGTCAAGATATTCTTTGGTTTCTTCTACTGTTGTTTCTTTTGATTTAATTTTATCAAGTTTTTCTTCAATATCATCAATGAATGACTCCATTGCAGAAGATGATAAATTCCTGTTATATCTTATGACTGTTTGTCTATCTTCTGAAAGTTCACAATTAGAAGGACTTAACACAACAAATGGTTTTTTTATATTTCCAATATTGTCTTTCACCCATTGAGGATTTTCATCATCATTTGGGTCAATATATCCAAACACATTTATATCCATCCACTCTGACGTAAGCCTAACATCAACTTCTCCATATTGGTCTTTTTGTTTTTTTAGCCAATCAATTACATTTGATATACTTGTACATGATTTTTCCATAATTAAATTAATTTTGCTTTTTTCCAATTTCTTGTCCAATGCTCGTCAGTTTGAACATGGTGAGGTCTTACCCATTTACATACACAGTTAGGAAACTCTTCAATTCCATAAGAACTTGTCAATCGCATAACAACACCTTCTTTTTCAGTATCATTATATGTCGAAGGATGTGTCATAATTTCATTAATGATTTCCTGAACTTCTGATTCATCAGTTAACACTGTCCTATAAAGTTCAGGAACATGTGGAACTCCAATTATTTGCGAAAATTCCTTAACTTCATCCCACCCATACCATCTTTCGCCATCGTTAACTGCAAACAAATGCCAATATGCAGGAAGTTTACTATAATGTATGGAATGTTCTCCGTACAGGTTTTCTCCATAAAGCGTTTCGTTTTCTCCAATATATGGCTTAATTTGCCAATATAGCCCATTTGAAGGTTCCCACAAATTACGAGACCACGGTGAACGTGTAGGAGCACCATGGGAACGTGCATAAACATCAATGATATTAAATGCGGTTGATTCACCGTCTAATTTTTCTGTGAAAACTATTTCCTTACCTTTGTAGTTGGCAAACCAATCTCCATGCAATATTCTGTCATCACTCGTAGTACCAGGAGAAAATGGTAAATGATATGTTCTTGGATATTTCATTTTTAATTATCACTAAATATTTTACGTTTTTTAGCCTCTTCAAGCATAGCATCTGCAAAATTAAAGGAACGCTCCGCTACTTCATTTGGAACTAATTCTGCAATTATTCCAAGTTTACCTCCAATTTCTTGCATTCCTTGCATTGCATATAACGATGCGGTTAAATAATATTCTAACTCTGTCATATATCAAAAATTGTGCCAGAAACCATATCTATTGATATGATATTCATATTTTTTATTTCTTTAACAACTTTATTACCATTTTCATCTGTTTCACACACAAAATCGCATTCTATTCTCGGTGCAAATTTAAAATCTTCCATTACATCAGTTGTCGTTTCTATATTCCTCATATTCATCAGGGTCATACATTTGTCCAAGACCCATTTTAAATTGGGTCTGCAAATGTTTCTTTTCGATAATTTCATCAGTCAACTTGTCACTTGTAGTACCCTTAGAAATATACTTATCAAGCAACGCATAGCTAAAGCCCCACTTAGCAAATTTTTCGTCATCAGGGCAACTGTTTGGAAGTCCATCATCAGGAATCTTGTCAACCCATTTGTTAGGGATACCAAGTTCACGGCCAATAGCCTTCACTTCAGCGACAGTAAACTTACCGATAGGCTCAACGTCAGAAGCGCCATCACCATATCTTGTGAAATAGCCAATGTAATTTTCACTTGCATTGCAAGTACCCATAACACGGCCATTGTGTGACTGA
>Ga0247609_10000788_pt1 | contig 41445 bp, 54 predicted proteins | sample 172DNAGHGlowgp2_FD_193487 | JGI IMG/M metagenome (GOLD analysis project Ga0247609, IMG submission 193487) | Sheep rumen microbial communities from Palmerston North, Manawatu-Wanganui, New Zealand - 1728 DNA GHGlow gp2 | ecosystem: Host-associated > Mammals > Digestive system > Stomach > Rumen ... | reverse complement strand
TCATTTTATCACTACCGGGAAAAGACATCACCTTCAAGAAAAAAGCTCAAGTTTCCTTCTTCATAAAAGGAATTTATTGGGGAATGCAGGGAAAGGTAGTCGAATAGGCTACCTTTTGAAATAAAAGAAACACGTATATATTATGCTTATATATAGTATATAGAAAGAAGATGGAAATTGAATCCCTAGAACACTCATTATGAATTAGTCAATCAAAGAGTATAGCATATAGCATAAGCAGAGCATATATAGCATATATATATCATTCTATTGCAAAGGTATAGTTAGTATGGTAATTGAATCCCTGAGAGATTTAGCAAAAACAGCTCAGAGATAGTCTATTATGTAATACTAGCTGAAAATGAGGTAATCAGTAGTGATAACTAATGGTTATCAATTTTATATCATTTATCGTTTACATTTATATGCAATTTGTTATAAATTAATTGTACAAATAATTAATTTTATCTCCCTTGAAATCACCAATGAAAAGACCAGAAGTAAACTTTAGCAAATCAAAGGATATGCTATCAGATATGATGCGATGCATGAATCGAATAGCAAATATAGAACCTAAAGAATCTCGATGCGAGGATATGGTTCTCATAGTAAATCAGTATAAAAAGCTCTGATATGAGTATAAAATCGTATGAGTAGAGCAGAAATATTGAATTAAAGCTCTAGAAAACTATATCAAAATCAATAATCGTCGAGAATTTCAATTCTTAGTTCATACACAATATGAAGAATACTCAGATATGTGTATTCAAGCAGTTAAAAGAATATTTCCAAAGCTTTAGATTCTAATTAATTAATAATGTCAACAAGAGCAGTAGTATATTTTCATCATAAAGCTGAGAAGGACAGCAATTTGAATTATACAATGAAATTATATCATCATCGAGATGGTTATCCAGAGTATTTGGGTAAGAAATTAAACGAGATATTCTCTCAATTTAAAGAACAGTATGAGAGTAGTAATAGTTGAAGTCAGAGAGATTTGTTTGCCTTAATAGCTCAAGAATGATGATTTGAAATGACTCCTCGATATCATACAGATACAGATTATGTATATCACGTATATTTTGAAGATAAGCGAGAGAAACCTTGATATACTAAAAAATTCCATTACGAGATATACTTTCAACGAGATAGTGACCACGAATGAATTCGAGATGAAGACATGAAGTTATTATATAAAGACAATGTTTTATATCCTATTACAGAGGAAGATGAAGAAGATTAAAGAAATCTGTAAGGTATTTGATAAAATTCTCAATTGAGATTTCTCAGACGCCTTAAAAGCTCAAGTAAAACGAGCTAAAAACTGTTATACTAATGCAAATTCAGTAGATGAGTTAGAGGTATTAGATAGTCAATTTGGAAATCTGATTGCTACATGTAAATTTTATCTAGAGAATGAATAAAAAAGATGGAGGATATCAAAAAAGAATTACAAAATCTTCGAGAAGAAGTTATACAAAGCGATGATGATATAGATATAAAAGCTGATGAGAATTCGTATTTAGATAGTCTAGATGATTACGAATTTGAAGACATAGATAGTTTGATAAATAATTATCTATTCTATGGTATATAAAAACTAACATAACTCAACAAAAACAAAAAACTCTCTTTATATTATAATTATATAACCATGACAGAATTAAAAACTGAAGAATTTCAAAAAGCAATCAATGAGATTAAGAGACAAATCTCAGACAAACAAAATGAAAAACGAAATTTACAATCTCAGAAGAGTAAATTAGAATTCTCTATCAAAAATTTAGAAACGGAAGTCAATAAATTGCAAGAAGAATTGACTAATAAGAGAAGAGAATATTACAACAATCTATTAGCTTATGCTAAGGAAAAAATAGAAGCACTTAATCCAGAAGATTATTGAATAGCTAAAGAAGAAGACTTTATAATGTTCAAAAAGTACGATGATTGCTATTATCTATTTAGTCAAGAGGATTCAGAATTAATTGAAATCACAGAAGATACTAAAGTAGTAAGAATTTATGACTTGAGAATGTATGATGATTTACTAGAGGATAAAAAATCTGATTCATATAATTGCGATACGTTCTTAAGAAGACAATGGATTGATGAGATTGAAAATTATTACTATAATGATTCTCTCTCTGATTATCTATATTGAATTTGAGTAGACGAAGTTGATTTAGATGATTTGCTGGAAGATGAATCTGAATATATTAAGTGAGAAGATATAGAAGAATTGAAATCATTTATAGAAGCTGATGAACAATACTTTACTCAAAAAGAATTTTATTCTTTAGAAGAGGAAAAAGATGAGACAAATGAGACAAATCAATAAAAGAAGACTCCTTGAATATCTAATATATTGAGAGATAAAGGAAATTCTATATCTATCGTCTTTCAATCCTCCTGAGGAAGAACAAAAGGATTTGCTAGATGATTTAGATAAGATTAGCGAGATTCTTAAAGAGTTATCTTATACTCTAGATGTAGATAAAGTACGAGAAGAATTTAGCAATCGGTATAGAGGTACGTATGGTAAGAAATTAATTGTAGAGGATTTAGTTCTCGAAGAAGATTTATCTAGTAAGTTTAATTACAAATGATAAACTATAGCGAATTGCCAAACTATTGATACAAGCTAGAGAATAAGGAAGATTTAAGAAAGCTGTTAGAGAAATGTTATAAAACAGTGAATCAATTATATCAAGAAGCTCTAGCTGTATGACATGAAAAGTTATCATGAGGTAAGGAAATGCAAATATACTTCAACCAAAAGAGACAGGCAGTAAGTGATATTCTGAACAGAGATAACGAAGAGGAAATGATAGCTCGATATAAGATATTCCATTATTATCTCAAAGATATCGACGAATGGCATCATACTAAAAAATTATAACTTTATTCCTTAATGATATCAAGTATGGATAAATTGAATACATTTACATTGAATTTGCTGAATAGATATTTTACTCGAGAATTAAATAACAGAATGTGACTTCGAGTATTATCTTTAAATTGATACGAATATCCATTTGATAATCCAGAGCAAATTAACGATTTCGTACTTTGAATCGAAGTAGGAATTAATATTCACAGGATGTAATTTTATTTCCCTATTAATATAAATCATGAACAGTTTAGAAAGATTATGCGCTAATATTATAGCTGGTAAAATCTTTAAAGATAAACCAGAGTTATGAGAACAAATATTAAGAGAATGCTGATACAATGTAGAAAAAATAAAGGAAGACCAAGAGAGGGTAGCTTATTTCAAAGCTAGCGCAGAATATGAAGATTACTTAAATTCTATTTGATTGAGTTCTTATGACTTACGAAGAGATGAACAAGCTTCTACCTATGAAGATGATAAAGAACATCTTTGACGAGAAGATGATGACTCAGAAGAATTTAAAGATGATGATCTTCCGTTTTAGCATTTAAAGAAACAAAAATGATATTGGCTATATTGTTATTCTTATTCTTCCTATATAGATACTTTAAAAACGATAAACTATGTAAGAAGAGAAAATATATAGACGTAATCGCAATGGTATTGATTACTATAATATGTATACCGTTGAGAATACTCAAGTATTTATTGTCACTTTAGTTTTTATATTGTTATTATATACAACATGTCTGACAAACAAATTAATCCAGTTGTAAACTGAATCAAGAAGTATTTAGTTACACAACTCATCGACCCATCTATAAATCGGATGGAGATTAAAGGCTTAGAGAAGCTTGCTTTTATTCAAAAGACTCCTAAGAGTTCTATGAAATCTAGAGTAGTAGCAGGAAAAGAAATTCCTTATGTATGAATAGATTTTGTAGAGAGAGCTCTTAACTTTATTTCAAATTTCAATTGGTGATATGAAATTCAAGATAAAGGAATCTCTGAATGAAAAGATTCTAAGTGAAGAGTATATTATGAAGCTTGGGTACAAATGCAATGTTATATAGTACTTGACTGAGTTAGAATAGAAAAAGGTTCATTCTGAGCTTGGAAGAGTTATGAAAATATTGCTACATCAAAATTTGATACTTTCAAATCAGCTGAATCTAATGCTATCAAAAACTTTGCTCTTACTCTAGGAATTTGATGAGATAAAAGAGTTGAAGAGAGTCAAGCAATAGCTAAATTCAGAGAAGATTCTTATAATGAAGAAGCTCTTGTTTCTAATTTTACTCAAATAAATAAAAACGAATGAGAGTAGAATGAAATGATTATGTAGAAAAGAATAGGTGATACGTTACTGCTTCGAAATTAAAATACTTTCTTACGTATTGACCAGAAGCCTACTATCATAAATTTGTTCTCGAAGAAAAATCAGAAGAAGAAAATAAAGATTACTATATTACATGAACAGCGTTCGACGATTTACTATCATATTGAAAAGAATTCTTTTTTGATAACTATTATATTGATGAATGATTATTAAAGGATGATTTAGTAGAAATGTGTAAGAACCTAGGATTAGATACTTCTTGAAAAATTGAAGATTTGAGAAAAAGAATATATGGGGAAAAGGTTAAGTTGACTAAAAATCAATGAGAACAAATAGTTGGAATGTATAATGAAGCTATGAGACAACCTCTAGTTGATTTATGAAATCCTAATTATGAAAAGCAAAAAACTATAGAATGTAAATTTGAATGAATGAAACTTAAAGGAACTCTAGATAGATTATCTCTTAAAGACAATATGATAAGAGATTGGAAAACTTCATGACAATTCCAAAACTTTGAATATAATCTGGAGACTACATTTGATTATATATTAAGCATGAGCTTTTATTATGTATTAGTCAAAGTTCAATATAATCAAGAATGCGATGTTATATTAGACGTATTCTGAAAGAACAAGCCATATCCATACATGTGATATCTGTTAGATAGACCTAGATTGCTATCGAGTCTTGAAAATAAAATAATTCCTTGATTAAGAGCTCTTAAACAATGCATGAAAAATAATAAACGAGAATCTGTATATCCTATAGATTTTGTAACACAGAATAGATATGGAGATGTTATCACTCACAATAAATGAGATCCTATCCCAAGGACTAAACTCATGGAATGTGAATTTTATTCTAAATTAGAGGGATGAATATCAGATCACTTTATTACTCCATCGTTTTAATTACGATGTTTCTACCAAATTATTCTGGAGAAATACAAAAATTAGAAACGCAGAATGTATCAAATGATATGTTACTTAGTTTTGAAAACGAACAAGTCTTAAATTCGACAACTAGATTAAACGAATTAGCAAATAAGTATGATTTAGATTGAAATATGCTTTCAAATATAGATGAAAAGTATGGAATAAAGGAATGAACGACTCTATGTATAGCTATAGCAGAGACATGATGATGAAAAAAATGAAAAGGAAGACCTTGATGTCGAAACTATTGAAATGTTTGAAAGAAATGTTTTAATAGCTCTCAGGAATGATTAGAAGCTATATGAAAAACTCTTAACAATAAATATCTAAAAAACAACGAGACTATATGATGTTTAAGCGCTGCTTGAGAATGTATATTACCTAATACGTCTAAATCAAGATATGCAATGGATGAGTCTTGAAATCGAGAAAAGAACGTAAGTCGTTGTTTTTATCAGATATATCAAACAAAAATAAATCCAAAGACTTTTAATTTACATGAGAGATAAAATGAAATCAATAGATCAAAATAATGCTTATAAAGCTCAGAAAAAAATTGAAAAGGAAAAGCAGAAATTACAAGTAAGGATTGCTAAAAGAATTGAATATTATAAGAAACAAAAAGAAAAGAAATTAGAAGATTATAAAAAGAAACTCGATGAAAAATATGCTAAAGTAATCGAGAGATACAAAAAAAAGCAGAACTCTAAATTAGAATACCAACAAAGGAAATTAGAGTGAAAGAAAATTCCTAAGAAGTTAGAAAAGAAGGTTAAGAAAATGCCTTCTATTGAAAAGATTAAACATAGAGTTCTTTCCTTAGCTCAGCTATATGCTAGATTGAGAGATAGCGATGAGAATTGATATTGAAAATGTATATCATGTTGAAAAAGAGTACATCGAACAAAATGAGACGGTTGACATTATATCTCTAGAGCTAATATGAGTACAGCTTTCAATCTAAATAATATTAATCTTCAATGTAAACATTGTAATTGAATGCTTCACTGAAATATTCAATGCTACAGAGCTAATCTAATTAATAAGATTTGAGAAGAAGAAGTAAAGAAATTAGAAGAGAGTAAGAATCAAACCAGACATCGAACTCTAGATGAGTTAAATATTATGCAGATAGCTCTTAATACAAAAATAAAAGAAGAGTACAAAAAGAAAAACGAATTATGAAAATGAAAACAAAAAAAGTATTTACATTTAGATACAAATAATTAATATATTATTTGTTTTTATATCTTATCTAATATACACATGTTGAAATTCTTAAAAGTTAGAGATGTTAAGAGTCCTACTAGAGGTACTAATACATCATCAGGAATTGATTTTTATATTCCTAACGATCTCAAAGGAGAGGATTTAAAATATACTCCTACTAATGCTAAATTTGTACCAGATGGTAAAGTTCAATTAAGAGATTGAGAAATACATATACCATGAGGTACTTGAGTTCTTATTCCTTCTTGATTAAAGGTTATACTTGACTCTTGGAGTAATCATGAAACTTATGATTTAGTTTTAATGTGAAAATCATGAGTAAGCGTTAAGACAAATTTAATTGTATGAGCTGCTGTAATAGATAATGATTACAGATGAGAATTTAATTTTCATTTAATTAATCCTTGAGTAAATGAAGTTGTAATTAAACTTTGAGACAAAATTATTCAATGAATTATTAGAAAAGTTTCATTAGATATGCCAATAGAAATAGACACTGAAGAATTTGAAAAATATAATAGTACAGAAAGAGGAGAAGGATGATTTTGAAGTACTTGAAATTAATTTTATTTCCTAATTAAAAAAACAAATGCTAATACATATAGAATGAGTAGATTTATGTTGAAAGACTACGTTGATAGATAAAATTGAACTTCTATTCAAAAACGTAGTAGTATTCAAAACTCCTAAAGATCTATTACCTAGAAAAGACTCTTTAAAAGAGAGAGAAAGGATTCGAGGTTATTATATTCAAACTCTTGAATGAATTATTAAAGACTTTGAAAAAGATTCTAATCAAATATATATACTCGATAGATTTTTCTTTTCAGAATTAGTTTATTGAAAAGTTATGAGAGGTTACGATTCAGAAGATATGAAACCAGAGTTAGATAAAGTTCTAAGTTTAGTTGAACAAATTAAAAATAAACGAGGATACAAACTTTTATATCTTCAAGATGATACAGAGGATATTTGGAAAAGATTTCAAAAGGATTGAGATGATTATGTTAAAGATAAAAAATACTTTCATAATCTTAAATGAACCTATCTCAATAAGATAAAACAAAACTTATCGGAGAATGATTACTTAATAATTAATACATTCAAGGATAAAGATTATTGGAATAAAATTATTGAACAAGCTATTTTATCTAATTACCATTATGTGAGACATGGTTAATATAAATTCATTTTCATCAGAAGAAAGACCAGATGATATAATCAAAACTATATTTGAGAAACAATCTGAACTGATGAAATCATATTGAACTAAACCTGTATGAGAAGATATAGATACTTTATTTGGTTCTCAAGAAATAAGAAAGTTCTCTAAATACACAGTTGAAGAATTAGCTGAAGCATATCAAGCTATGGAAATAGATTGAGCTCGATGAGAACATGCTGAAGAAGAAATGATTGATTCTTTACATTTCTTTATTGAGAAATTATTAATAGCAAATCTCACTTATAATAAGATTCTAGGATATTTAGGTACTGATTCAGAAAACATACGAACTCTTATAAAGGAGAAAGCAGAAAATATTAAAGATTGGTCTATAGAAAGTCTATTACGATTAGCTACATATCATGCTAATATTGCTGATAATAGATTAAGAAATAAAGAACGAAAGGAAGAACAATTACCAACTAACAGAGATTTGTTTTATAAAGAATCAGCTGAATGATTCTTAAAGTATTTAGCTGCTTTTTACTCTTTATGATTAAATGAAAATAAATTACGAGAGCTATATTCTAGAAAGAATCAAGTAAACCAATTCAGAATTAAATCTAATTATTAGTTTTATATTTTATCTTGTACTAATGAGAATTTATACTAAAAAGATTGAAGTCATATCTGAGATTAAAAGAGATCTTGTAGAGATGTGACAACCTGTTTCTACTTATTCTATGCAGAATAAAATTGTAGAATGAAATCATGATTATGATACGAAGGAAATCATTAATTATGCTTTTTGTTTATCTGATATTGATAATATAGAAGATTTAATTTATTATGATGAATTTAAAGAAGCTGAGCAAAAGAGAATTAATAAATATTTTGAAACAGAAGACGTTAAAAGCTATATCAAATATATCAAAGAGAAATTCAATATTGATTTAAAAGATTTAGATGATATTAGGAATCATTGGGATACTTTATTAAAGATATGGTTATCTGAAGACTTTTGAGAAAGAATAAGAAAAGATATAAATCCTTGAGAAGCTTGGAAAGTAAGACCTTGGGTATGGGAAGAATTCTTATGAAATAAAGAATGAGATATCAAAAAGTTTGATTATACTTATTCAGAGAGAATTCAAGTAAATGATTTATTAGAACAAATTGCTCAACATCCAACATCAAGACAATATGTATTGAATATTTGGGATAGAAAGGATAGAACATGAGTCAATTGAGAAAGGAGAATTCCTTGTTCTCTTAACTATCAAATCTTAATAAGGCCTAATTGAGAAAGAGACGATGAGGGTAAAGAAATTCAATTTGTAAATCTTATCTATAATATGAGATCCTGCGATTTCTTAACTCATTTTCCTGTAGATATAATCCAAGCCGTTAATCTTATGAAATTCATTACTAAGCGATTGAATACTAAAGCTAAAGTAGAATTATATCAACCTTGAAAGTTATTCTATAACTGTTCCTCACTTCATTTATATAGAAAAGATCTTTTAGAAAATGTCTTCTAATGAATTCACATCTAAATACGAACAATTCTTTTCAAACCGATTGTTCTCCAATCTTCCAAGTTCATCTGAAGGAACTATTATTTCTAATATTGATTATGTAATATGTGATTATAAAACGAAGAAGTTCTTTTTGCTTGAACTGAAGACTAGAGGAAATCAAATGCAACAACGACAAAAATGATTATATAACATGCTTCATAAAAGATTACTTAGAACTAATAAATGAGTTGATGATTGGACTTTCGTATGAACATATTGTGTATCTTTTGCTTGAACTAATTTCTATGATGGTCCAGTCACTATTCAATGAACTGGAATAATTAAAAAAACTATAGATGAGGAAACACTTAAATGTACTCTTTATTCACTATTAAATTAAAATGACAGAAAAATCAGAGGCTCAAATCAAGCTTCATAAATGGAAGCTAATGCATGATGAAAGTTATATGTCACCACTTGAAGCTCAAGATATATTAAAGAGCTTGAAAAAATTACATAACCTAACTAATATGGACTTAGCTATGCTATGATGAATGACTCCTCAAACTATAGCTAACCTATTAAAGGGAACTAGATATTATATTAGTTTAGAAATTGCTAAAAAAATAAGAAGGTTATGAGCTATAATAAACACCGAAGAAACCTATGCTAAAAACAAAAAGAAAGATCCAAAGGTACCTTTCAAAGATCTTAGGTATTATAAATATGATGCTGAATGGAATAAACAACAAGAGATGTTTAAAACTAAGATGTTAGCAAACAGAGATAATCGACAAATCAAGAGATGGAATCCTCAAGATATATTTGATTTAGAAAAATCAAAAGGAACTAATAAATTCTTTTATTCTAAGGAATTTCTTGATTGGATTTTGAATCCTCAAAAGTTTTATTATTATGCTATATTTGAATTAAAATCAGATGAAAAAGATAAACATAATAATCGTTCTATAAGATTCTGGAGATTATTTAATTCTCGTTTTATAGATTTCCCATCAGATCTATATAATAAATATCTACGAGTTCATTTAGATTTCTCAAAAATGTGATGTCCTTGAAGATATGAAAAGGTGCAACCTAAAGATTTTATATATATCTTTTAAAAATGAAACATAGCTCGCCTCAATTAACTTATTACTATAAACATAGAGAAGAAATACTCAAGAAGAAAAGAGAAAAATATAAAATGAATCCCGAAACGCAAAAACAAAGGTCGAAAATAAATTATCAAAAAAAAAGACAAAAATATATAGATTATATAAAAGCTTATAACAAAAAACGCTATATTCCTAGAGGTAAAAAAGTTTTATCCTTTAATAATCTAGAAAATGTACATCAAATTGTCACCAAATCAAATTTCTCAGACTCAAATGACTCCTGAGCAAATTCGCAAAATGAAGAAGAAGGAATACAATAAAAGATATCGAGCAAAGAAAAAGCAAAAAGAACTTATAAAATCAGTTAAGACCTTAGAATCAGGTTGATATACTGTAATGACAAATATAGCTAGAATTAGATTAGAGAATAGAGCGAAAAAATTAAATAAAGCAATAGTTATATTGTCTCTTATTATAATAATCTTATCTATTTTAATTTTAATCAAATAACGAAAATCTGAGAATGGAAATTATGAAATGCAAAATATGCTGAAAGGAAATTAAAAAGAAAAATGCTCAGCAAAAATATTGTATCAAATGTTGAAATTTAAAGAACAGAGAAAATACAATAAAAAGATATAAGAAAAAAGGAAGATAGAATCTTCCTTATTTCTTTTTCTTTCATTTTCATCCGCAAGCCATAGTTTCTTGGTTAAGATATAAAATTATAGAGGTACTTCCTCGTTAATTTCGGGATAGCTCTTTCTTAAGAGCTTACTTATTTTCTCTATTTCTTTCTGTATCTCTGGTGATTCTTGATGATAAACTGATTTGAATCATCTAATGATTGCTACATATATATTCTTTCTTTTGATATATTCAGGATCTTTCTTAACATGTTGTACTCAATAAAGAGCTCGATATCTCCAATTAAATGTTCCTCATAGTTTGATCATATCATTATAACTTACATAGAATCTACTTTTATATCCTTTACCATCGTTAGTCTTCCAAGAGTTTAAGAACCATAATCATCACTCATCCCATCATACTAAACAAACAGCATGTCATCATGTTCTTTTTTCTGCTGGAATTAATGTTCTCAATTGACCATTACTTAATTCTGTTCGAGTAGTTGAATTTCATCTGAGACACCATACAATAGGACAACCAAAATACAAATATCTCTTCATCATTTCTATACTCTCTCTTGTTGCGTCTCGTTGACTATAACAATATCACTCAAATCTAACTATTCCTCATTCTATTGCTGCAATACCTTGTTTAAGAGCTACATTCACGGCTTTCTCTACATAATCTCATGAATCATTCTTATCATTCAAATCATGTCACATCTTCTTCCGAAGATCTTTCCAATCTGGAGTAACGATATTATCTTTAGTAGGAACAATTTCTTTTTCTTCTACAGCTAGAACTTGAGCTCAATGACTTGTTGCATTAGATGTACAACTTCACCAACCGTTTTGATAATTAGTATTCCAAATTCGTTTCCCTAAAGAAAAACTCTTAGGAAGTTCTATAGTTAAATCGAGATTGATAGCTTCTTCAGCTTTGAAATCTCTAGCATCCATCATGTCTTCAGATAAGGTAAGACATCATGGGTCTTCTCTAAATTCCATGTTATTATTTATTAGAAATTAAATGGACTATTCAATCAAAATCATATATGCTCTCTTTACCATCTTCCATTACTTGTAGAATAGGTATACTAGCGATTTCTAATTTGCTTTCAGCATATTTAACAGCTTGAAAGTTATAATGATTTTCACTTGCTCGTTTCTCTACATGAGGTCTTAATTGATGACATTTAGAGCAATCTTCTCAGTAAATATATACTACTTCTTTCATTTGTAAATATCTTATTTTTTTAAAGTATGTTTAGGTATTCGGATACATCATTCTTTATACCATTCTTCTGGATTATGTATATCCCTATATTGTAGCACTTCTTCTATTTGTTGTATGATTTCAGGTTGAAGCGCTTTTGAATTTAGATTAATTAATCTTTCTATTTGTTCTGGAAATATCATATTTGAAAACAACGTATGAATAGCTGAGTGTGTTGTTTCTTTTATCATCTCACAATTTATATCGTTTGTTATTCATCACCTAGAACTTGGACAAATATGATGTAAATTATATTTTACTTCAGTTTTCATTTTCTTCATTCAGATTCTTCTTCTTATAGAATAAAATCCGTTTCTTTAATTTTACTTTTCTAAATCGTTTGATTATCTCAATCATCTAATAGGGAAAAATAAAAAAAGAATTATCAAAATGATAATTCCAATCCTTATCCAGATTCCAACATTCATTCTTTATAACGTTGAGTAATTAAAACAGATTCTCCATCACTTTTATTTAAGAAAGTAACCCAATGGTCTTTTCTAAAATCCCATCATTTTCAATTCCAATAATGGGTATATTTTACATCATTAATACTTCTTTCTCTATAGAGTCTCCATTCATTTCATGGATACTCTTTTAAGTAATAATCCCATAAAGCCATTCTATTCTTTATCAGAATCTAAATCTTTATCTTCTTTTAAAGTATCATCTACCTTACCTTTGAATATCTTAGCTATCCACTCAAATAACATCTTTAACGCATCTATTTCTGGAAGTTGTTGCTTGTAGTTTATGCTATAGATATGTCCTATCACACTATATCATTCTGCTACTATTAGGATTGAAAGCATGGCTGTTGCTATTAACTCTGAGCTATTGAATCATGCTCATCTAAGTATTCCTATAACTATGAAAGGGAAACACCATCTAGTCAGCTTTTTAATTAATCCTCTTACCATTAGCTTAGACTCTAGTGTTCCTTGTAGATAAGCATCCACTACTCAGAATATCCAATCCAATACCAACATCACACTCAGAATTATTAGTGTCTCTTGTCAGATTCAGAAGTACTCTAGAATCACTCCTAGAGTTATCCCTCATGCGATGTTCGTTACGATTCATTCAGCTTCTGTCATTTGTTGATTATGTTAGATTATAAATACCGTACCTTTACCCAGTTGGTCTGTGTGGCTGTTCCAGTTCCTACTTCATGATATACCCATACTACTTCTGGAGCGTCACTAGATGCTGCTGATTGTGTGTATAGCAATATTCCTGGTTCTCAATTCACATCTTCATATAGACTTACTGTATAAACTCCATTCTCATATACGATTTCATCTATGTATTTAGTTCCACTTGTTAATTGTGATGTAGTTACTAATTTTGAACTATCTATGAATATTCCACTTCATTCATTATATGAACCAGATATTGTACTCCAGTATTGGAAACGTGTTCCCATCATCCAAGGTCTTACTTGTCCATTCCAAATAGTATTAGTTGTTACTCAACAGCTATGAGTTCATCACCATTCAGCATTAAAGTATCAACATCTGTGTTGCAGTTTGAAGTTTCATGATATACTCCTATACATTACACAAGCAGCAGAACCTCTACCTGCTGTAGTCCAATCACTTCCTAAGCTTCATTGACCAAAAATTCCACTCTTTAATGTCCATCATGGATATACTCATCCAGATAAATCACTAGCAGGGAATTGCCAATCCTCATCTGGCGTAATTCCAGGGGTTGGTCGTATCTGAGTCGTTCCTTTAAATACTTTCTTTACAGTCTTTGTTAAATCTACAACTCAATCTATATTCCAGTTCCTTATTGCTACATATCAACTACTTCATGCTTGTAGTCTTAATCTATATCTATTATAAGGTGTTGTATTGCTTACACTCCAAGTTTTCTCTTGGTTAGCTGCTGAGAATGGAGCACTTACTGTTAGCAAAGTCACATAATAATCTCCATCATTAGTTCCCTCTAGCACAAATTGAGCAGGAAGTTGTGGATTGTAGTTATCATACGCTCTAGAACACGCAGTAATTTCATTGACAGCAAAAGGGGATGGAAGAACTATTTCCGACCACGCCCAGTTTAAATTTCAAATAGAGCTAGAGTGAAAATCGTGAGCTGTCTCAAAAGCATAATAAGCAGGAGCATTACCAAGAGTAGCACTACTTGAAGCTGTAAATCAGTCTTGTGTATTTGCTGTCATTGTTGGAAAATAGTCGCTCACTGGTGTCGGAGTACCTCATCCTTTGTATATCTTCTTAACTCACTCTTGTATTAAAGTCATTCTCTTAAAGAATTAATATAAATCTAAACTCCAATAAATTTACTAGATACATCTGACCAATCACTAGATGATTGATAAGCTGACAATAACGCAGATGGTACTCTTATTTCATTTACGTTTGCACTACCTAATCCTGCAGAATTTGTTCATAATCAGGATTCTACAACATTACCGTTTATTGTTACTGTAAGTCAATTAGCTGAAGAAGAAGTAGAACAGTTATTAAACTGACTAGTTCTTTTATTACTTGGGTTGGTAAAATTAAAAGATTTTATAGTGGCAGATTCTAACTTAAAGCAATTTAAATACTGACCTTCTCTAAAAGAAGAACCAATAGTTTGTATATTACTAGACAACGCCTCAGCTCCTGCGTTTAGAAGTCTTCTATCATAGAAATGCTCCGAATATCTAAAATAATTTCATATAGATGTTACTGAATTAGGACATACTTCATCAGCACCATTATTACTTTGATTTGTTTCGGATACAAACATCCTAGCTCTATAATAATTTCATATAGTTGTTACCGTGTCAGGTAAAATTTCTTTGGGAAAAGAAATTAAAGAACATCATGCATATTGTCCTTCCCTAAATCTATCTCCAGTGGATGTATAACTATCAGCAAATCCCACATAGACTCTATCTTGTATTACTTCGGTGATATATTGAGCCCACCCACCGTTAGCTAGGCAGCAAAAAGCTCTTGCCCATCCCCAATCCTCTGTATAAGGAGAAATTGTTACAATATGACTAGTTCCTGCAGTTAATCAACTAGCAATTTCTATAACTCATTGATTCCCTGTTCTATATGCAGTTCCAGTATATCTAGTTGCAGGATTCCCATCTACAGAAATCATCCAATCGTATCTATAATAATCCCATGGAGTATCTGCAGGATGTCATATAGGTATACCTATTTTTCACTCTGGATTTGCATTTATTGACAAAATAATATTCTCATCATTAAATACTTCTCTCCACTTATAGATAGCCATTAACTCTCTATTACGAAATAAAGTGTTGTTGTACTCTTTGTCGCTATTGCATCATACTCTACTTGCGTTCCAGTCCAGATGTTATTGATTGTTGAACTAGACACATTTCATCATCATGCTTGTGTTATAGCATCATCTACATACTTCTTTGTAGCAGGATGGTAATCTGCTGTTGGTGTGAAGTATCATGTATATGGAACTCCTGTTGGTTCTATTACATTTGCTACTGCTTGCCATTGTGGTACATATGCTCATGTATATGTTGTTCCGTCGTATGTGATTGTATATGCTGCGTTATATACTGTCGTGTATCATGTAGATGGTCAAGTTGTTGTATCTGCATTCTTGCTATTCTCTACTGAGGGGAAGTAGTATGTTGTTGTACTTCCTACTGTTACGCTCTTACCATATACGAATACATCTGGTTGTGCATCTAGCTTTAGTATTGCACTGTATGTTGCTCCTGTATTTACCCAGTTAACGATAGACTCTAATGTTGAGCTAGTTGCTGATGTTACGTTCCATGCTTTCACGTTAGTTAGTGTTCATGAATCTAACCAAGCTGTTCCATTTGCAGTTTTAGCTAGTATATCTCATACTGAACCAGAAGCTTGATTTGATGGGAACATGGTATTGGATATAACGCTATTTGTTATATCGATTCAGTCTCATGCCGTATAACTTCCACCTCAACCTCATCCTCAGCTGTCTGTCCAAGGTACGTTTACTACCATTTGTCAGCTAGAGTTAGTCTGAACGGGGTATGTTCTTCCATTTATACTAGATGGACTATTTGCACTTACTGTTTGCTGTGTGTCACTTCCTAGTTTTACTAATCAAGCTGCTGAACTTGTTGCTGTTTTAGGTCACCAATATTGAACTGCAGACTTTAATAAGGCAGGAGAAATATTTCTAGGTGACAAACTGCTTCCAGCTTGCATTTCCAAATCAGTCATAACAGCATAATTATTATGGAGACTCCAAGTTCTATAATAAGTACCATCAAAATACATAATTACTTTCTGGTTATTACCAGTCATATGTAGAGTAGTAGTTATCTCTGTACTCTCAGGTCTAACTCTTACGTCTATAGCTCAGCTTCCATCTATATTTAAGGTCATTCTAGTAGCTGTAGTTCACCTCACAAAGTTTACTAAAAGTAAATCTCCTGTGTTTGGTGTATAGTTTCAAGCTGTTGTTGTTCCAACTTTAGCAATAGTTCCTCCTGGAGTACTAATATTAACTTCTATTAATTTAAGATTGATTACATCATTTGTTATGTCTATATTTCTTCCTCCTGAATAACTTCAACCTCATCCTCAACTTCAAATAGTATGCCATTGAGTTCAATCATAGCTCTTTAATAAATCATTTGTTGTGTCATACCAAAGGTCTCATTCGGATGGATTACTAGGAGCTGTTGGACTTACTGTTGCTCATGGTTTAGTATTACTAATTACTCAGTTATTGATTCAGATTCAATCTCATGCTGTATAATTGATTATTCCTCATAATGCATCCCAATCTGTTCCAGTCCAAGAGTAATTCATTCCTGAATCTATTACGTTATATACATCTCAGACTTTTGGATTTTGTATATTTGCTAGGTCTGAATAGGTATTTACACTTCCTTTGTATATATATACTCAACTAGCCATTTGGTCTACATATGCTTTAGAAGCAGGTTGATATGGTAGAGTAGGCATAAATGCTTGGTTGTATTGTGTTGTTGGGTCTATACTAGCATTCGTGATTTTTGCTTCATCAAAAGCTACACTACTTACTACTCCTGTAGTGGTGTCGTAATTAATTCTGATTACATTAGCAACTGTCTCTGAATATCATTGTCCTACCCAATGCCTTATAGTTGAGTTAAACGCTTGCCATTCTGCAGGAGTACCTGTTCCTACGTTATATCACTCAAATAGATAGATTTCTCCTCCATATCAAACTAGAGCGTTCTTTCATGAACGTTGCCAGTCTAATATTGCTTGTGCTGTAGTTATATCTGTAGGTCAAGATATGAAGAAGGTTTTTGTGTTACATTCAGTTCAACCTCATCCACTTCCACCTATCTCATTCCAGACTCATGTTCCTGGGTCTAGGTAGAGCTTTCAATCATTAGCGTATATAAGTCTGTTATAATCTCCACTAGTTGTCTTCCAATTCAGAATTATACCATTCTGAGGCCATCAGTCTTCTTGTAGTATCTTACCTGTAGTTACTCCTACTGGGAAATCATCTGTTGGTTTTATCCCATCTTCTAACTGTAGGTCTGTATATAATTCTCCATCTTCATTCACATGGATTAGATTATTAGTTTCTCTGAGTAGTACGCTTATCACGTTGTTCTCATCTATCTGGATTCCATCTCATGCGATAAATGGTTTCTGTCAATCTTTTAATCTTGTTGCCATCTATACTTTGTTATAGATTTAAATTAGTTTCATTCTAATGCTGCTATTCTTGCTTCTAATGCTGCTAGGTCGTTTAATGTAGCTATTCTGTTACTCCCCATTAAATCATATGTCTGAGTATTTGTTCCATCACTAGCTTCTAGTGTCTGTCAGCTTAGTATTGCTGTATGGTCGTTATTTACTCATCACTCTATTACTTTCACTCAGTCTTCTCCTAGGTTTACTTCATTAGCTCCTACTGTTGTCACATTGTAGACTTGTACTTCTCCTTTAGGGTCTAGTGTTACATGGTGTCAGCTCCTTTCTCCAGTCTGTGTCTGTTCCCAGTATCCTAGCTCTACTATTGTTGTACTATCGTATATCTTGTTTAATCCATACTTAACTACTTCTGCTAGAATGCTGTCTCTGAATCATTGTAGGAGTGCATCTATATCAGCCTTTAGATAAATCTGTTTAAATGTTCCTGAACCGTTATCTATGAAGAGTTGTCAGTTGTCTGCATATAGGAGTTTTATGTTGTCTCCACTAGTAGTCTTTGCTACTATTAGTGTTCCTTGTACGTCCCATCAGTCAGCAACTAAAACTCTCCCCGTAGTAATTCATACAGGGAAAGCATCAGTTGGATGTATTCAGTCTGGAAGTTGAAGGTCTACATAAATCTCATCATCTCACTCATCGTAGATAATAAGGTTGTTTTCTGCTCTAAGGTTCAGACTTATTACTCTAGTTTCATTATCTACAGTAATAGCTGTTCCTCAGTGCCATAGTCTCTTTCATTCTACTTCTCTTACTGGCATTATTGCTTAGTTATTTAGTAAAGGTTTTTAGTCTCTAGATAGGTCATCTCTAATTATTCGTAGATGTATATTCCCAAGGTCCCTTCCACCATTCTGGATTATACGTAATATATCATAGGATAACTTGCGACTCGCTTGTTTCATCATCTGTTTCAATACTTATCTCAGTACCGAACTCCCAACTTGACGCATCGTGGACAACTGCCCCGTTATACTCAATCTCTATATCTTCAAAGTAATATGTTCTTCCATTTATATTAACTGGAGTTCCCTCTGGCTCACTAAAAATCCTACGTACATCCTCCACAGTTAATGATTCTAAATCTGCTGTCACTACTGGGAGTAATGCTTCTGGTCACCAACTTCCAAAAGTAACGATAGTAGAAACTTTCTCTTCTAACCAGTCGTGTAGAATACTTGCTTGCTCTTCCGTTGGGTTATTAAAGAAAGCACTAAACTGAGCCATAGCTTCTGAAATAAAACATCAAGCTACATGGAACTCCCCATCCATGCTCAAAAGTTCTTTTACTGTGTCTGCATCTAAATTTTTCCATATATTAACCCAAAGACCTCTTGTGTCTTCATCCTCTATTGCTAGGAAGTCTCATACATTAACCCTTTGAGCACCAGTTTCTGGGTCGGTATCTATCCAAATAAGATTATTTTGCTCATCATCGCTATTGAAGAAATACATATTCTCTTCGATTTGTACGAGTTTATTAGGAAATGGTGGTTCTTCATTAAAAATAACGATAGGATGATGTGGTGGGTAATATTCATCAGAAGCTTTATCTTCTAACCAGTCTTTTAGAATAGCTATTTGCTCTTCTGTAGGGTTATTTATAAAGGCGTTGAATTGAGCCATAGCTTCTGAGGTGAACTGTCAAGCTCACCATTTACCTTCATCTATTCCAAAAAGTTTCATTACTACTTCTGCATCCAAGTTTTCCCACATATTGAGCCAAAGAAATCTAGCATCTTCATTTTCTATTATTCCGAACGTTCATACTGCAATCCTATATCACCCCTCTTCTGTATCTGTATCTACTTCAATGTCGATTGAATTTCATTGCTCATCATCCTCGTTAAAAAATTGAATTGAATATCACTCTCAATCACCCACTTCGACCTTAACATAATTAGGTAGTCAAGAACTTCTCTCAATTGAGGTTGGTTTATTAGTGTCGTAATAACCAATAGCATCTCATTCTGGTAAATCTTTCCATACTGGTCCATATATCTCTTCTGTTAATGGTCATTCCCATTTTCATTTATTGTCTACATATAATTCTTCTCAGATTTTCCATATCTGTCACTTCTTTCAACTAGAGTTCTTTCCCCAGAGAATCTTCTTCTGAGTTGTATCCCAGACTCTTTTAATGTCTTTTGCCATCTTTCTTTTAATTAAAATATAAATCTATCTAGCTACTACCTTGATTATGTCTCAGGCTTGCCCCATTACTAATGGTCTATTTAATGCACTTATTTCTCTGTTCCAAGGAAGATGTAACTCTCCACTAGGATTTAAAGCTATATAATCAGCTACTCCATTTTCATTTTCCTGATTCTCTTCAGAATAATCAGAAACAAGAACAGGTTGTGCATTATCAATATCTGCTGTTATACATAATCCATCAAACATTGAACCCATACTATCTGTTGTCCATTTATCTTTTGGGTCTATTCTATCTTCTAACTTTCTCTTTTCCATTCATAAATCAATAGGTAATTCCATTCGTTCTCAGGTCATTACAAATGTTTTTAACATTGTCTCATATTATTTAATAAATAAAGTTCTCTCTCAAATTTAGTTGTTTTATCTTTGATTTTTCTCTTTTTCTTAACCTTTTTGTTAGCTATTTTTTCTAATTTCTCATTTTGATATTCTAATGAATTTATCTCTTGTTTTAATCTATATTTATGAATATCCTTCTCAAACTGTTTACTCTTTTCATATATCCTGATCTTACCAGCTTCAAATACTAAATTATCGTTTAAGTTGAATCAGCATTGAATAACCTGAGCGTCTTTTATAAAATCTACTTTTTTGTTGTCCTTATATATTATATTTCCATTCTTTACATATACATACATTATATCTTATATTTGGAAAAATAAAATAGTAAGTCTAACTTTACATACGGGTTTATCAATAGCATTTGAGGCTTCTAATTGAATCTCGGGTATATATCTTCATGAGAGATATTCTTGTTTTATTTGTATTTTATTTTTGTTAACGACATATTCATTTTGAGGTTCGTATTCATATTGCTCAATTATAATATATTCTCAGTGAGTTAAAGTATACGGGGAACCATAATAAATATCCGTTCATACAACAAATTCATCCCATATTTTAGTATATATTTTTGAAGGTTCTGGTAAATTAATTCTATTTTCTAATAGTTTTAGCTGTTTGTTAAGATCTAAAATCTTATTATTTTCTTGTAATTCTTTTTCTTTAATAATATTCTCTTTTTGCTTAATTTTTTCTAATAATAAATCGTATTTCGCTGAGATTTCTTCTAGTTTTTGATAGTTCTCTTTTATCATCTTATATTTTTCATCTATCTTCTGAATTTTCTCGTTTATATTTCTCTCTATTCATTTCATCTCTATAACTTTTTGCATACACTCCTTAGCTGAATCCGATAACTTTAAGTTATCGTTTTCATCAAACTCAAACACAAATTTAAGAGGTTCTTTAAAAGCTTCAGATTCTAATAACCATACGTTGTTGTTATTCTTCGCATACTGAGGTCATTCTCTTAAGTCTAAATAGAATTGTTTAATCTGCATCTTTTTTGATTAATTTTTGTAAATCTTCAGGTAATTGATTTATCTCTTCTTCTATAAAATAATCTCTAGCAGGAACTTCTTTAACTTCTACATATCATGGTCTATTAGGTAATTCATATCTCTCTCGATAAGATTCTATTAAATATTTAACATAAATTTGTCAATCTTTTTCTACTAATCATATAATATCTGGATCTATTTCTTTAACAGCTTCATTATATTTACTTAGCTCGGGAGATATATTAGATATACTATTTTGAATTGTTTGCTCTGTTTTTTTCAAATTCTCTCTTCGTTCTTTTTCTCATAGAACAGAATCTTCGCTCTCTAATTTATTTAACTGTTCTTTAGATAAGGTATTTTTAAATTCATCCCAAGTCAGTTTTCTTCAATCTTCCATCTCAAATATTAAACTTCCTAATCTATCGCTATTAATATCTAAATCATATTTCATATTAGATAATTTAGGTTCTACACTTCTAAGAGAGATTAATCTATTTTTGTTAGAGTCTAATATAAATCTTCCAAATGAGTTTTTCATCATAGGTTGCCATTCTTCATAACGTCTTGCTGACATATATTTATTAGATTCAGATGGTTCTACTTTCTTTATCATCTTTTTTAATTCTTCTACTTGAGTAGAGTATTTTCAATCTTCAGTTTCAAATGCTGATAGATTATCCCATAAATCTTTAGCTATTTGACTAAAGGTATTTTGAACCTTTTCTGATAAATCAAGAGAGAATATAGTAGGACTTAAGAAATCTGATAATTCATGTAAATCTCATTTATATAGAACTTGAGCAAATGAATCAGCTACATATTCTTCTATTCAAGCTCGTGTTCTATCTAAACTCATATATTCAGATATTGCCTTCATATCTTTATCCCAATCTGAATCACCTTCGTATTTCTTCAGAGATTGAGTTGATTTTACTATATTATTATAGAAATCAAATAATTCTTTAGTTGTCAAACGTCCTTTAACTTGATGCCAAATTTCATGTCATAATACCCAAGCGTTAAATCTATCTAGGTTATTTCTAAATTGAATAACTCAATTAGATAAAGATTGAGCACTTATTCAAAAAGGCATTAAACCGGGTTCAACTCACTGCAATCAAATATTGTAAAAATCTATCCAATCTTTAGGAGTAGTTCAATTAGAATATTTAGTATTCAAAATATCATTTAAATCTCACTTATTTTTTTCTGATAAATATTCATCAGTAAACTCGTTAGCTCTATAACCTTCATAGACTAATTCATCATAAACAGCTCACTTAGGAATTGTATTTCAATATCAACCTTCTAATGATTTTTTATAAGGCTTTCAAGATCGAGGAGAACCAGAATCAATAATTTTTCGAAGAGAGTTATTTACTCCAACTGGAAATTCTCAATCTTCTGTTTGCATACTCTCAGCTCGTTGCTTTAACTCTTCTTCAGATAATTGATTAATCAAATTTTCTAACTCTCTCATGTTAGCCCTTAATCATTGCTCTTTATACTTTTCTCTTAGATAAGAATAAAATAGTCTTTTCAAAAATCCTTTATTTCTTAATCTCCATTCAGATTTAAACGATAAGAATTTATCAATGATATCCGGTTTTGTTATTGCTTTAGTAATATCTAATGTATCCTTAATTAACTGAAGATTCTGTGTAAATCCAGGAAAGATTTGATTCATATAATTTGTTTTCTCTTCTGGTAATTTCATTAAATACTCTAAGAATAACTCAGGATTATCTTGAGATCTACTTAATAATTTAATTAATTCTTTAATTTGTAAATCTTCATTCTTTTGATTAAGTTTTTCAGCTTCTGTAATTTGTACTCCAAACTTTCTTTGTCAACTCCTGAATATAGTATTATTTTCCCTTTTAGCTTCTAAAGCAATTTTTGCTGAATCTACTAAATCAGCAAGTTGTTCAGCAATTACTCAACTAGGATTTTCTGCTCATCAAGACTTTAAATATGGATCTATAGTATTAACATACTCATTTTGAAGATCTTTAGATGTTTTTAATTTCTCAATTAATTCTTTACCTAATCATCATTCAGTTCAAGCTATATCATTAGAGACTCTTTTTATGAAACTTCCTATTCATTCTCAAGTTGATTTCTCTGCTGTTTTAATAACTGTTTTTGATTTCTTATTTACCTTAGGTTTTTCTTCTACTATATCTTCAACAACGGTAGATTCTTCTTGAGGATGAGTTGTTTCTCCTGTAACTGGTTTATTAATTCATATTTCTGGTAATTCTCAAACTGGAGCATTAGGATCTCTTGGTAGAATTTGTCTTCCTCTATTCTTTAAATAAGAAGCTATAGCTTCTCATGCGCCTTTTATATATCATTTTCCTCAAGATATTAAAGTATCTGCACTTCCATATGGAGTAAATTCAGCTCATTCTGGAGTTGATCTTGCGATAGGTCTACCTTTTTCATTTAATACTTCTGTTCCTATAGGTTCTTTCAAAGCTGCTGTTCTTAAATTATAATTCCTTTGCATTTCTAATTTAGCGTTTCTCTTTCAATAATTATCAACCATTTTACTTACTGTTTCAAAGTTCTTAATAGCTTCGCTTCTTGAGATCTTTTTTCCTCACCGTCCTAAAAGTTTAGCTCAAGCTCGATAAAGTCCATATTTTATATCTTCTTTTAATGCTTCTTGGTCTGCTTCATTTAGATTATTATCTATCCAATTTTCCATAACATCTAATTCCAGAAGTTTTCCTATAACTTTATCAAATCATCAATCTACTCGCTCCATCAAAGTATTTCTATCAGTTTGCGTAGCTCATAACATACTAAAGATATATGTTACGATAGGATAAGAAACAGTTAAACCAGCTCACATAACATCTCTAGCGCTTTGTATATAAGAACCTAATAAATTCGAACGATCTTCTCCATAATTAATTTGTACTAAATCATCTTTACCAAATTTTTTATTTAATTTATTTACTACGTTTGCTCAGATAATTCCAATTCTATTTAACCATTGATCTATAGAATTTACTCCAGATTTTCATAAAGATAATAAAATCTCTCAACCTACTTTAGGAATTTGTGCCATATTTGCAAAATTCTCATAAGTATTAATACTAGATTCAGCCATTCTTGGAGACATCTTTCAATATGGATTATTCTTATCAATCCATTTATTCATAAGGTTTTCCTTTCCTAATTTATCCTCTAATCGATAACTTCATTCATCTAAATAATCTTGAATACTTTCACTCCAAGGATGTAGTGTTTGTTCGTATCCTAGATTATATTTCTGAGCTATATTTGTTAAACTTCATAATATCGATGGTTTATTACTCATATATTTATTAGCTCCGGGTTTAGATATATCATAGAGTAAATCTCTATTATCCATTAAAGCTTTTCTAGCGCTTAATGAATATCATTCATTTTTAAGTTGATTCCATATTTGATAATCATCATTACTTAATGAATCTACGTATAATTTAACTTCCTCTTTATTATTTCACCAATCTTCTAAATCAAATCCTAATTCGTTAGAAACTTCTACATCTTTAGGATTAATTTGTTTTGTTGTAGAACTTATTCACTGAAGAAAAGTAGGAGCTTTAGGATTTCAAGTTGGTGCAGAATTTTGGATTTCTACTTCTTCGTCTTTGTTTATACCAGTTAAATTCTGAATAAAACTTGGAGCTTTTGAATTAGTTAAATTAGTCATATTGTCTTCGTCAATTTGTAAAGATAGGAACGTATTGTTCTGCTGTAATTCATCATTGCTTAGCATATCATCTTAAGTAATCCTCTAGATTTTCTAATTTCTCTTCTCTCTTATCTCTAGAATCGCTTGCTTCTGGTAAATATTCCATAAAATCCATTTTCCATTCGTTTGCATTAATACGAGCTCATGATTCTTCACGTAATTTAGTTTCTATTACTCATAAGATATCTATGAATGCCATATATGCATCTCAGTCTAGTTCTTTTGCTGCAGCTGATGTCAATTGTTGCATTAATGCAGTTAAGAAATCTTCTCAGAAATTCTTTTGTTGTCTTTCTATTTCACGCGTATCTAAATCAAATCATCTAATGAAGCTTCCAATAACTCATTGATTTAATAAAGCTTCTATATATCATTTTTCTTTTGCTTTATATAATTTCTGATAACTAGTCCAGAATCTAGATAAAGTTTGACGTTTTGAATCCGTTGTAGAAGTACTACTTAATATCTTATCAACTACAGGTTCCATTGGATTAAGATAAATGCTATCTGTAGAACTACTTCCGTCTCGTTGTGCTTGTTTAAATGGATTCCAGAATCAAACTCAACCGCTTGTTTTAAAATTATCTAATGTACGAGTTCCTTCTGTAACTACTTTATCACCAAATTCATTTGATTGAATATAATGAAATACTATCTTACCGTTTTCGTCTGTCCATACTTTATCAACATAGGCTGTATGTCCCCAATCTGCATTAACTTTATTATTACCGTTATTTATTAATACTGCAATATCTCAAACTTGAGGAATAATATCATATACTTCATCGGTACCATAATAAACTTCTCATTTTGAATCCCAAACAGGATTTCAATTTTCATCATAATATCATACAAATCATCATCAAGTAGCATATGCAACTTTTTCTTGTCGAGTAGTTCATCTAGGATCGCTACTCCATTCCATTTCTACTCATGCTGTATTTTTTGCAATCTTATCTGTTAAACCTTCACATTCCATTCAACAATTAGTTCATATTATACCATTCAACCAATTTCATATTTCTTTAATTTTTGATTGATAAGTATTATATGCTGTAATATCATCCATTTGAATATATTCTCAAGTAGCTGGATTTGTCATATAAAATTTACCATCAACTACTGTTATAGAATCTTGCATTAATTTCATATTCTTATAAGTTCTATCAAATTCATCGTTTGTAAGAGCTCTATTATATTCAGCTTTCTTTAATTCAAATTCGGCCTCTCGTTGTTTTTCTGCTACTTCTGTTTTATATATTTCTGCTGCCGCGTTATATCTTGATTCTAGTTTACTTAATTCTCTTTGTAATCTTTGTTGATTATTAGAGATAAATGCTTGAACTAAATAATCTGGAGTATCTCCTTTAAATTTTTCTCTAGCTAGTCTAGGTAAATCTTCTATTTGAGCTTCTATATCTGCAACATCTTGTTTAATATTAAGCATCTCTTGTTTAGCTGTTTGAGCAGCTTCATCAGATTCTAACTTCATATTAAGTATATAACTAGCTGAGTGTTCTTCTTTTGTTGTATTATCCTTTTCAAAATTCTTTATATCGTTTTCAATATTCTGATCAACTGAATCTGTAAATGATTTAGTTTCTTCTTCTGGAGCAGCTCAATGACTTATAACATCTACTCTATCCTGAGCATATAAAGATTTAAGTGTTTTTTCATATTCAGCGTATCATTCTGGATCATATTTTTTCCAATCTCTCATAGCTGTTTCTCCATATGGAGTAGTTCCGGAATAAACAATATTTGCTAAATCATTAACATTCATATTCTGTAAAGCTTGAACTTTATTAATTCTACTTTGTATGATTTGTTGATTTATAGCATATCACTCAGTTAAGGGATTAATTCATCTTGTAGTGACTCAACCATCTGGAGTTATTTTTCCGTATAATTTAGTCTGTTCTTGAGCTAAATCTTTAGCCATCTCTCATGAAACATCTTTCTTTTCTTTTTCTGATTCTGGTGTTTCTTTATTTAATTGAGCTTGATAGTCTCCTAATCTTTTATAAATACTATTAATAGTATTTTGTCTTTCATTAAAACTTGAATTAAAGAATCAAGATTGAGTGTTTAAGAAAGCTTCTACATCATCTAGAGATGTAGTTCAAGCATTATACAAAGCAGATGCAATATTATCATTTCTAGAAGCAATATAGTTAGCTTCTTTAGAGTTAGCTAGTTGTGCTGCTCAACCATATTTATAATCAGGATCGAGTTTATCTATTGTCATATTAGGATCGTATGCAATTTGAGAATTCTTAGTTGTTTCTCATGTGTACTTTTGATTAGCTCAACCCCATTTAGCTGGATCATTATAATTAGCAGCAGAACTATCATCTCCGTATTGATTAAGATTCATATCTGCATTTTGTAAAACAGCTCAACCTAAGTCAGCCTGATATTCAGGTCTATATGCTATTGGGTCTAGCATAGGTGTCTGGTTTTTAACATCTGCCATTGATTAAACATTATAAGGTAAATCTAAATATTCTATTGTTCGTCGGTTAGAATCTGGTTGCCATAGAGATAATGGTATATCATTATTATCTTGGTCTACTAAATGTAGTTCTAAAATATCTCATTTCTCTAAATCACAATCAACTGTTCCAAATGATGTAATTCTTTTAAACTCTCATACAGTATCTCGAGACCAATCAAATACTGCTCTTTGTATTTGTGTTCCGTTTTGTTTTTTCTGTAATACATATCAAGTTACTCTTGTAATCTGTGTATTCTGTAATCACTCAAGTTGTTCCTTGTGAGTTATTCTATATCTTCATCATAATACAATTTCAGCTCAATTAGTATGTTCTTTTATATAAGTTCATTTTACTATAGGATCTAATAGTCAACTTTGTTCTATTCTTTGATTAAATATATTAGGAGTTCGTATTTCTATTGTTCAAGTTGGTTCTCAAGAAGTCTTTACTCAAATGATTAAACTTCTTCATGCGTTATTTGCATAAACCTTATCTGAGTATACAATAGTGTCTCTCAATTTAATAAACGTATCATACGTAGAATGAGCTTCGTTTGCAGAAATAGGATATTCAGGAGGAAATGCTAGATATTCATGTTCTAAATCTTCTTGAGTTCGTCTCATTAATCACGATTATTTATATTATAAACATCATTTAGCTTCTCTTTTGTATGATAATTAATATCAATTTGTCTTACTATTGGAGTAGCTTTTGATTGAGTTCATTTATTTATAACTATTGCATAAGTAATTGTCTGCCAATCAAATTCAAATGCTGGAATTCAACTAGGTCCTAATTTATTAATTGGTTCTGATTTTTCCATTCTTGTTCATATATTTTCTTGGTCTAGGTGCATTACATGGAACCATCAATCATAAGTTGTACTATCATAGAAATCTTCAATATCTAATGGTAATCAAGTTCCTTTTGGTAATCTATAATCTGTTCAACTAACTGCATAAAGATTTGTATCCTTCCGTAAATTATTAGGACTTACATATACATCTATAGTTCCATTTCATGTTGTTACTGGATTTAATTCAAAGTTCATCTTAATAGAATCTAACATTTTAGTCATTGTTCAACCTTCTAATCATTCGAATTCTCTTGAAACTAATATTCATGCATCTTGATATCAATCAACTCAAGTGTCGTATATTCTTATCTTCCAACATCAATCATCGTCAGATACGTATAGAAAATTCTTATTAATACAAGCTCAATATACTCTTTTTCCATTAAGAGTTGGATTTCCCGTATCTATATCATAGTCATTCAATCACCATTTCATATATCACGTATCGTATCCTTGAGGATTAAAATCAAAACAAAATACTCCATATCTATCTGCAATATAATATTTTCATCATTGATAAGGTGCATCTAATGAAGCAGGTCATACAAAATATGGTGCTTTTCGATTAACATCATATTTAGTAAGTCCAGCTCTTTGTTTTAATAACTGAATAGGAGTAGTCCCAACTAGTTTATTGAAATTAATAAATCCATCTGAACCATCTGTACTTGTTATATAATAATCTACTGAGTTTATTGAATATACTCTAGTGACTCTTTGTCAAAATAAATCTATTACATTATAAACAAATGTATCTCTTAAGTTGTTATTTCCTTGATAATAATAAATTTTAGTATTTCGTCATTCATCTCTACACCATACCTTCAAATACTCAAATGTACATGTTAGTCAAACTATGTCGACTCAAGCTTCAAATGATAAGGTCTTCTTTCGTCATTGACTTCCATCATGAAGAGTATCTAATTCTGGATAATATACCCATATATCTTGTCCATCAGCTACTACTAATCTTGAGTTATTATAATTAAGTATTGCTGTAATTGGTCCATGCATACGTCCTCAATTATCATCATTAGGATTAGATATAGCATCATCTGTTGTATCTGTGTGGTCATGAGGAATGTAAATATCTCATGTCATTTGTCAAACTCCTAATTGAATTCTTTTCATTGCTCAAACTGTGTCGTTACCAACTGTCATCCAAACTCCATGCCAAAATCAATCTTGGAAAACAACACCTGGACAACAATTAGGACCACCACGTCATCAACCTAAATATTCTCAACCTGTATCAAAATTATTTTCATTAAAGAATCTAATCTGACTTGTTGTTTCTCCTACTGGTAATGCTATTACTCCATTATCTCAAGCACTTACTAATTGACATTTACCTAATTTAACACTCTGAGTATCATCATAACGAATAGCTTTTTGACTAAGCTTAATTCCATGCATTTCATCATCACAATTTATATTAGAACTATATTGGAAACTATGCTCTAATCAATAATATGGATCGAGAGAAGTACCATCAGTCCAAGAAACTTGACTAATAGTTTGTGCTTTTCTAGTGTTTTTTCTTTGAACTCCTAATGCCATTATTAATTATGACTGAAATAAAACGTATTCATCATTTCTTCTTCTGATTCTCTTTGATCTCTATTTAATCCATATATATTATCATGTAATGTTGTTTGAAATGTTTGAAAATATACGTCTGCAAGTTCTGGATTTTCCTTAAGATATAATTGATAACTTAAATAATCTTCTATAGCATCGAAAAAATACCAAGGTAGATTCAAATTATCCTCATTAGTATCTTTATCCACTTCCTTCTCTATATAATTATATGTTAAAGACATTCACATAGGTACTGTTTCTATAGGTGTAGGAAATATCTTTATTTTATCTTTTGAAATAAATACATATCTCGGATTTTGCATAGATATTCATCTCCAAATATATGGAGCTCAAACTTGTCTTCAACCTTGTTGTTTAACATCTCATGTTTCCGGATAATTTTTCAAAGGTTGAATATTATATTCTCAAAAATCTATAGGTCTACAAACTTTATAGATTGGTCTATTATATTTATCAGTCTTGTAAGCTACTCTTAATTGTATAATTGAATAGAAATCTTGAACATTCTCTATTCATAAAGGAAGTTCATATTCATCTACTCATTTTGTAATTGTATGGAATCTAACAGAAGTATTTAATAATCAAGAAGCATATTCTAGTAGGTATTTTTGAAAAATACGTAATCATTTATTATACCATTTAACTAGAACACTCATGTTTACTTGATTAGCTCATCTTACTTCTCCTGTAGCCCAACTGTTTATTCTATCTTCTACTTTTGCCATAATTACATATGAAGGATAAAATATATTTATTACTACAAGCTAGTATTACCAGCCTGTAGTGTATAAGTATATGACTAATTCATAGCTTTTTGCCATTCGTAATCTGTAGAAGCTCTTGAATTCAATCTTACGATGAAGAATGGATTAAGAACTGCACATCCAAAGTATGCCTTCCATCAGATTGTTGCCAATTGATTTAATGGGTCAGCAATACCTGCAGAACCAAATGGTTTATAGTAAGTCTGAAGAGAACTTAATGATGTAGTTCCGTATGCACCTTTTCTAAGAGCATAACAAGGATACATATTAAATTCTGTAGCTTCTCCTTCATTCATAACTAATGGTTTAATATTAGCAGAAAGATAGATATCAAAGTTTTCAATAGATGTTACATATCCATCTTGAATTCCCTTGAAGTTATCGTAAATAACTTTATTAATCCATGTGTTAGTTGCTGAATCTTTACAGAAATCTCTGAAGTTATTTGGATGCATTACAACCTTGAATCTTTCATTAGTAACTCCTTGAGAAGTTAAATAAGTGATAGCATTCAATACTAAGTCGAATGACATAACATCAGAAGTTGTTAAATCTTCAGGGTCAGCAACATCTCCAGCATTAATAACAGGAATATTTGAATCTGAGTTAAGAATCATTTGGATTTGTTCATCTATGACTCTCTTTGCATTGTGAGATAATTCAACTCCTTGTCTAGCTATGATATCTAATAATGTCTCCATATCTAATACATCTGTAATTTTTGTGTAGTCTCCTAACAAAATTGGTTCAGCTGTATAAGTAGTAACGACATTATCATGTCCATCAGGAATAACTCCTTCTGTTAGAGTTGCTTCTGAAAGAGGAGTTTTCATAGGATTTAATCTAGGCCATGTAACTGACTTATATCATCTTTGAGAGATAGGTTCTTCTCAAAGTTGCATAAAGATAGTTGATGGTTCTCCATTCTCAAGGAATGATTTTCTCAAAAGAGTTTCCAAGAAATCTGTTTGTCCTAAAGTATTAGTGTTTCCTGGATTGTTTACGTTAGTTGTTACATTTTGATTATATGTAGTTCCTATCGTATTAGTAGCGTAAACTGTATTAGGCATTTGTAAAATAGGATTAAAAGAAATAAATTATCCTAATCCTAACTGTCACATATTCCTTTTTAAATAATCGAGATAAGCTTTTCAGTCCATCTTATCTACTGATTCTTCTTGAGAAATTTCAGTAGGATTAGTTCAGAGGACGCTTTTGCTACCTAATTGATTCTCTTCTACTGCTTCTGGTTTAGGTTCTTCTTTTTTGATGACTCAATTCATACCTTTATAAAGAGCAACCATCTCATCTACATCTAAGTCAGCATACTTATCAGCAAATTGATTAAAGTCACCTTCATAACCTTCTGCTTTGAGACTTCTTTCAAAGAAGTTCTTTTTAGTTGCAGCATTAGCAGATTTCAAACTAGCAACTTGTTCTTCGAGGTCGTTAATTTGTCCTTCATACTTCTCTCTTAAGCTAGCTCTGAGTTTAGCATAACCAGACTCCTTCTTTTCCTCTCAGTCCTCTTGTAAATCAATATCAGTCATGATATTAGAATAGAATATAAATACGTGGATTCTACTGCCACGAGATTAGGGATTAACGAGACCCAACTGCTCAGAAAGGATTTAAGCTACCTCTTCGCTTTTATTTACTTCCTCTACTGCTTTATCAACTTCGTCTTCATGAGCTATATCATGAACGATGTTTTCAAAAGTTTTAAGTCAGTTATTAAATGCTCATAAGATTTCATAAACTGTATATCAATGAGATTTAACTGCTGAGTAATTCTCAGCTTGTACTATTATCTGCTTCTTCGTCTCCTCATAAATCTCATCAACCATCTTCTGAAGCTGTTGAAATGCTTCATTGTTCTCAAGACTTGATATCAGTCTTTTTTGTTCTGGTGTTAATTCCTCCATCTAAATCAATTTCTCTAAATAAAGCGCTTTTATCATTTTCTTTTATTCGTTTGAGAGGTTTACCAAAGCTAGTTTCTAAATGATACATCACCTGCTGAATCAATATCTCTCTCTCTTTTTCATTATACTTTTTTCCGAGATAATTAATATCTTTTTTTGTAATTTCGGCTATAGATATATGATTTTCTCTTAAATAATCTCTGATCAGATTATTGAAATGTTCTTTTGCAACTCTAATTTTTTGATATCTAACAACATCTGAATCATCCATAACCTCTCTATTTTTTATTGGAGTAAACATTTCGTTTATCTCTCTTAACTCTTTTCGCATTATAAGTAATGATCAGATAAAAACTTCTTAAGTTTTTCTATCATATTCATATCTGCTTTATGCTTCAATAACCATTCTTCTCACTTTAAATAAACATTACTTCACCATCATTTATTTGTAAGATATCTTCTAATATCGTCTGGTAATTGATTTAAAGTAGGATGTGTTTTTAAAGTTTTAGTTTTTATAAAGGAACTTTTTTGATAAACCTTGTTTCTTACATGTCAAATAACAGTCATTTCTTCAGCAACGTGTTTGATTTCCTTTTCTAATTTCTCTTCAGGAATAGACTCTTCTTCTAACTCTGGAGTAGACTCTACTTCAACTTCTGGAATAGTTTTAACTTCTTCCTCTGTTTTTTTAACTCGTTTTACAGCTTTTTTTGTAGCTTTTTTAGCCATTTTAATATATTAGAATTTAAAAACTATATAGATTGCATTCAGTTAACTTGTAATAAATTCTGTTCCGCTTCTGCTCTCGTTAATGGATTCTCTATTTTAGGTTGTTGAGCTCTAGGTTGATTCATCATTTGAGCTAAAGATGCTTGATCTTGTCAAGGAAATCATCATGCCATCTGAGGTTGTTGAGCTATACCTGGTTGTTGAGATCATAAATTCTGAGCTACTATATATTTCAATGCTTCAATTGCTCTGCTCTTTGCTTTAGTATCCTTTGCTTTATTATAATACCAAAGTCTCATTTGAACATCACAATCAACTGGAATATATATACTCTGATTTTCATTTAACATTAACACATCTTGTTTACATTGATATTCTTCTAAATCTAACTCATTCATTGAATCTACTTCATTTTCATCTAATCAACTAAAGTAGTTTATAGATTTTCTAATATTTCTTAATAAGAAGTTTGGAGTACTTGGATCGTTTACTAACATATTATATTGTTCAGTGTATGCTTTTTTCTTTTCTTCATAATCAATCTCTCTGAGTATACTATCTTCTATCACTATAGCAAAGTTTCATCTTATTTTCTTAGGAGTAAGTTTAAGATAGGTTCAACTTATTCCGTTTGATGGATTTCTTACTACTTTCTCTGATGAATCTCTCCATCGATATAAGATAAATTCTCTATAAAGAGAAGCAAACTCTTTACTTCAATAAGATATAATACTATTTTGAAGCGTAGTCATCATATTTGCATTAATCTTCTGTATCTTACTCTGTGTTGCTGTATTAGGATTAGAATTATCGCTTAAACCAAGTCATTGAGCAGAAGCATTTGCAAATGATTCAGCCATTGCTTTATTCTTAACCATTGTAAGTGAGTTATATATATCACTTGAAACTTGAGTTTGAGGTAATTCATATACCATTGAATTAATAGGTTTTGTAATATCTCTCATTTTAACAGGGAACCATCTGTTCTTAATACTCTGATTCTTAAGAGCATTACGATTCTTCATAAATATCTCTTCATCAATAAAGATATTTCAACCTGTAGCTTCTCTCGTAACTTTAATTTTATATAAGTTAAGTAAGAGTTGCTCTGTTCTATGAGAATCTTCTATAATATCTACAAGTGATTCTCACCACCAATCTGCTGAGTTATAAGAGAATCAAGTAACTGCTATAGGAATTCTCTTTCCTTTAGTCTCTGGTATATCTTTGATATCAATTATAACTCATCAAATCATCATTACAAGATAATATATATCATCAATCTTAGTATAATGATAATGAATCGTTACCATTCAAGTCTCAGGATTATAGAATGTTCAAATATTTCTCATGAATGCTGACTCTGTTTTAAGTCATCATACATATTCATCGTAATTTTGAATTATTCTTTCAACTCGCTCAGCTGTAAGTCATAAATTCTTAACATCTTGTCTTGATATAATCCTATCAAATCAAAAGAACGGATAATCTTTAACCAGAAGAGAACCATCATTATATGGATAAACAAATCTAGGATCTATTCTTTCAATAATAGGTACCTTTTTATCTTTATCCCATCAACAGAATAACTGAACAAACTTTCAATATTTACATACATCATCTATTCACATGTATTTATCAAAATCCCATCAATTATTTAAGTAATCAGCTTTATACATCTTTGAGAAATTTCTAGCTTCTTGTTGAAATACATGATCTGTATCTTCCCAAAATACATCAGGCTCGTTAATTATACAGGTAGCTTGAACAGTTCTTTTTATACTCCAAAATAAATTACTCTTTAAGAGTTCGTCATTCTTTTTTGTAGCAAACAAATCTTTTTGAGACTCAAATAACTCGTTCTTACTTCTGTTAGCTTCCCATCAGTGAGCATACTCACTTAAGATTTTTTGTCTTAGTTCATCTGTTAGTTTAATTTTCTTCATCTACCTGTCAATAGCATATAAATAATCTTCTACCATTTCATAAGTTTGTCATCTTAATTCTGGATACATTCTCATTATCATTGTATCTAATAAGTCTGGACTTCTTCATATTCTTTCTTTCATTCTATCTTTTGATTCTATTTTTGTTTTTCAATCTAAGCTCTTTTCATCAATATAAGTATTTAATAACTCTTGTTGTAAATCATGTCGGTCTGCGTCTTTATTATTATGATCCCAATCTATAGCAATTTCTCAATTCTCTATTTGTCTCTTTAACTCAAATGCACATTGACTTTTCAGATTTGCATAATTCTGTTTGCTTCCTGTAACTATAGGACTAGAATTATTAATAAATCAAGTACAATAACTTATTCAATCTACTACTCATCATCATACTCAATCAGAATCAATGATTATATTCCTATGATCTACATCATACTGACCAGCAATAAACAATATACTATCTATAACTTCAGTAACTGTATTCTTTTTATAAGTTCGAACTTTCTTCCAAGTATTTCATTTCCGTAAACTTATTCTCGTCGTATCTTTTCCAAATCTAGCTACATCCGCTACTATATAATATATAGATCATTTCTGCTCATTTGTAAATAGATTATCTATATCCTTCTTCTTAAACAACATCCATGTATCATCTTCAAAGTCCCATTGTCAATATAATAATCTCTTCTTAATACTCTCATCTGCATTCTCTAGATTCTCAATATATCATTTATCCATAAACGTATTAGAATATACCAACGATTCAATAAATATACTCTTAGGTCATCACTTTCACTGATAAAATCTTTCATAAACGTGTCATGGATTAGGATTAAATGTTTCTAACACCTTTCAAAGTATTCAATACTCTTCGTTCTTATATCTTCAAACTCTTGTAGTAATAATCTTAATAGCGTCTAATGGTACTTCAGCGGATTCTTCTATAAATGCTCATGTTAGCTCTAAAGATCAGAATCTATTATATAAAGGATCTGATGGATAATAACATCACTCTAATAAGATTATAGTACTTCAATTAGCAAATTTTATTAATGATTTTTGTTCGTTTAGTTTTCATCTCATATCAACTGGAATATTATATTTATCATAGAACTTCTCTAAAGATACTACTGTTGTATTTTTTAGATTCTTAATCGTATCCCTAACTAAAGCATACCTTACTCCCGGATACTTGATACACATCAACCAGAGCCAAATAACTCATAAGAAACTTTTTCATCATCATGCTCAACCTCAATATCAAATAGCAGTATGTACAGCGTCTTTAAGAACTGACATAGCTTTTTTCTGATTATCTGTTAGTTTGATATCAATATCCATTAGATCTTTTAATTAAAATTGATAGTTATATTCTGATTCTCAGTAGGTTTTCATTCTAATAAGTTCTGTCTTTCTAATGTATCTTTAGCTATAGCAGATAAATCTTTTAATTCTGATGTTCTGAATTCTACATCAGCTTCCTTAAATTTTTTAATCTGATCTCTTGTAATATCAGTGATATCGTTTATGATATCGTGATAAGCCTTTAAAGCTACATCATTTTTTCTTTCTTCTTCTGTCATTTTTAAATAAGGTGAAGCAACTAAAGTATCTTTTACTGTCTTAAGTTTAACTCAACATTCATCTGCTATCTCCTGATGAGTTTTATTAGGACTTCTTAATTTGACGTTGATGATCTTTTTTCTAAGATCTCGCATTTTTTGAGACATTCGCAACTTTATATATAAATCATAATCATTATATGTCGTTTTCGCTATTTTTTAATTGTTTTTTTAATTTTCTCCTTAAGTACTTAGGATTATATGGTATAAATTTTCATATTCGCTTTTGAAATTGTAATAATGAGTAATCGTTAGTACAGAAATTAGTTTTACTCGGATTCTCAAATTCTTCTTCTGGATATACATGCATAAACTCACATATCATATCCAAGCATATCTTTGCTCTATGCTCCTTAGTTAATTTTATTTTAGGATCTCTTAACATTTAATCTCTAAAAATAAAATTTTTATTCTTATAAGAAATTTTTTTAAAAAGTAAACAGAATCTTTCTAGATTTTACTAAATCAGTTTAAATCTAACGCTTCCTTTGCGTCTCTAAAATACATAGAAATTACATTATCTTTAATTTTTAATCAACAATTATCACATAAAACTACAAAATCTCTATCTGTTTTAGTTGAGTGTTTTCTTCTTATCCAAAATCACTGCATGATTTTTCTATTACATTTCTCACATCTTAATCCATACTCTTCTTTTCATGTTCGTTTTCGTTTTTTTCTTTCAAATTGACTCATTTTTGAAATTTTATAAGATATAAATTCTATTAATTTTAGCAATTAGTACTGTTATCATCTCTAATATAAAGCTTATAACATATCTTTACCTTAATAACTTATAACTTTCATATTTTTATCTTAAATTTGATTGAAATCTTTCGATAAATATCGTTTACTTTTAACCAAGAAGTTTAAATCTTTTTAATAACTCTTTGAAATAGTCTGGATTTCTTCGTTCTTCTATTTCTATAGATTGTTTCCATCTAATATCTCCGTTCTCTTTATTTCAATCCATTATTCAAATTTCTAGAGTTCTTCATAATTTTCGGTTTCAAAAATTCATAACATCAAATGAATTATTCATTGTTCAAGTTTTTTGATTATATTCTTCTAGTTTCTCTTTCATTTCGTTTTCTTTAAAGAAACGATAATTAGTTTGTTTTCTTTTCTTATTATCCTCTAAATATTTATCAGCTACATCTATTTTCTCTCAAAATGCTCTCATTCTACCATAATTAAACCAAATCTTAGAATTTAACTCGTTTAAATTATTCGAGTTCTTGAAATATTCAATTACCTCAGATTTCTCTTCTTCGGTTAATGGCTCAATCTTGATCTCCTTCATTGTTATCATAATTATTAGATAAAAATTGTTGTTGAATCTTCTCTTGATTCTTTTGTTTAGCAGATTCTATATCTATGTTTTTGTTATTATATGTATTTTTATATTTACTTTTGTTTGTATTATATAATTGTTGTTTAATTTCTAACTCATTCTGTTTCCGTTTCTGGTTTTTCTGTACTCGATTCTTTAGAAAGGCATAAAAATTAGTATACTTCTTCTTAGGATGTAATTCTAATCGTGTATCACATTCTTCTATCAACCTATTTATTCATCATCATACTAACTTACGTATCTTCTCATATTCTTCGTCATTCAATTTAATGTGTTTAAACTCTCCATATTCTTTTTTTTCTTTTTTATTTATTTTTTCTTTTTTATATAATATATCTTTAGATATATTATTATTCTTATTATTTATTATCTTATTATATATTCAATCAAATTTTTTGATTTCTGAAAATCAAATTTTTTGATTTTGCAAACTCAAAAATCTTATAGTTCATCATCAAGCTTTCATCTTTTTATGGATCTTTATATCTCATCTAGACTCTAAATTTTTCATTGCAGTAGATATAGTTGGCTCTGAACAACTAAATAACTCAGCTAATTGCTCATTAGTACAATAAAATCTTTCGTTATTACTAAGGAAAAAATCAATAAATCCTAAAAGCAAAGCTTCCATAACTGAATATCAATTCCATAATAATTCAGGATATACCGGAACAAACTTAGGTCTTAATGGTAATTTTGCATTATTTTTTGCAATTTTATTCTCTTCTTGCTCTTCCTCAGAATATGTAAACATCATATTTTGAGTAGTAAATCAATCATCTTGACTGATTATATCTCCATCTACAGCTTTCATTTTATTTAAAATATTTGAATAAAAACTTGATTACATGCTTCATTTCATCCATTTCTACTTGCATTTCAGCGTTTTTATTCTGTAAATTACTTAGAACTGCACTTTTATAACTCATAATATCCTCATCTTTCTCTGTTATTTTCTTATTCAATCTCTTAATCTCTTGTTCTAATTCAGCTATCTTTCACTTTAATTTTATAACTTCTGAATCATCTTTTATCACTTCTACCTTCTTTACAACTACCTTCTTTTTCTTTTTTTCTGCTCGTCTTTCTCTAGCTTTCCTACAAAGTTCTTCCTTATGCTTTGCATAATACTCTCTTGCATAAGCATTAGAATCTTTTTTCTTTAGTTTTGGTATCTCTACCTTCTGTCATAACGGAGTATATCAAGGGAATCATACCATACGACTCCTATTCTCCGCAAAATCTTTAAATATGTCGCTCATGGCTATATAATATAATATATAAAACTACTTTTTTAGCTTCACATGCTTCAAATAATATTTAAAATAGTACTCTAATGGTCTCACTTTATCCTCTTTTAGCTCCTCATCTACCTTACTACGGCATTCATCACACCATAACTTTCAATCTTTGATCTTCCTTCAACATCTTCTACATCTATTCATCTGTTATAAACTTAATAAATAAATCTGATTAGTATTCGTTTTCAAATACTTTCTATACATCTTTAAACCTTACAGTTCATTCTATAAGATTTATGTAGTTCTTCAGCTTTTTATTCTCTGTTAATACTAACATATATTTTTTGTCTAACTCAATATTTCTCTCTACTAAATCTTTTACTTCTTCTTTCAGCTTTTTATTTTCTTCTTCTTGTTTCATATAATCTTTAACTAACTCTCTATAATCTTTTAAACACTCATCAAATGCTTTACTCTGCTGGCGATTTAACTCTCTTAGGTTTTCTAATTCCCTTTCTAAGTCCCTATTCTTTGTTTGTAAATCTATAATTATTTCTCATCCAGATTTTTCTAATTCTTTTTCTAAATCTTTCATCTCCATAGATAAATAATATAAAAGTCTGTAATTGTAAATTACTTAAATAAATCTGATTTATATTTAGGCATTCAGTTCTCAAATTGTTGCTCATAATTCTTTCACATAAGTAATTCTGACTGTCCTTTACTCCATATATTCAATGCTAATTCATAAGCATCTAATCTATTTCTTAGTTCTATATTCTCCCTTTGTAATCTCTCTGCTTTCTCTTTCCAATACTTTCTTCATTCTAATTCAGATTTTTCTTTTCTCTTTATCATTCTATCTATATATAATATAAATACTAGAATTGAAAAAAACTTATCCCTTGTTAATCTCTACTCATATGTACATCTCGTATTTCTACGTTCCATGTTAGACATACATACTTTCGAGACTAACATGGAATAAGCCTCTCCCTATAATATACACCATTTTATACATATATATCTATATGTACTTTTCTATATTATATATTTTAATTTAAAAGTAAATACCTTTTTTGACTTTCTTTCATTTCTCTCTGCTATTTTTATATTCTTATTAATTGTTTTTATCTATTCTCTTTACCCAAAAACCTAGGTAATCCGTGATTCTACCTCACTGAACTTGCATTAATTGTTTTTACTATTTTTGTGCTCTACTTTACAGAGACCTTTTCGCGCGGCCTTCCTGAAAAAATTTTTCCTCGGGTTCTCCTTGGGTAGGTGGGGATTGGAGAAAGGGTGATAACTAAAGGTTATCGGGAAATTGAAAAATAGGGTTTAGAAGGGGTAGGAAATTGTTATATTATAAATGATATAAATAATTAATTCATATTTATATCCTAGAATCATTTATCTCCTACGTTTTATGCACCATGAAACAACAAAACAAAGCCCTCAAAGCTGAGGCAAATCCAACAGTTACTGCTACTGAGGCAAAAGCAGAGGCTAAAGAAAGAATCATCCACCTCGATGATATCCAAAAAGGCATATTAGACAAGTTCTCTTGAAGCGAAGGATGGAGCTCAAAAAGAGATGGTAAACTCTTCATTTTATCACTACCGGGAAAAGACATCACCTTCAAGAAAAAAGCTCAAGTTTCCTTCTTCATAAAAGGAATTTATTGGGGAATGCAGGGAAAGGTAGTCGAATAGGCTACCTTTTGAAATAAAAAAATCGTATGTATATTATGTATATAT
>Ga0247609_10000787_pt1 | contig 41453 bp, 34 predicted proteins | sample 172DNAGHGlowgp2_FD_193487 | JGI IMG/M metagenome (GOLD analysis project Ga0247609, IMG submission 193487) | Sheep rumen microbial communities from Palmerston North, Manawatu-Wanganui, New Zealand - 1728 DNA GHGlow gp2 | ecosystem: Host-associated > Mammals > Digestive system > Stomach > Rumen ... | reverse complement strand
AACCAAATAAAGCAAATCTAAAAGAAGTAAAATCTCCTCAAGATGCAGCAAAAATATCCAATACATATACTTGGAGTATCATATCTAATCATCGTTGGAATATAATATCTATTGCTGGTGATACAGGGAACTCTAATTCCATGGGTGTAAGAATTGTTGAATTAGGAAGAGTTAATCAATAAAACGGATATACATCCGTTTTTATTATGCTATAATAAATAACACAAATATTTAGGTGATGCTATGATAACAGTAGAAGAATACAAAAAATATTTAATAAATCATTATAGAAGCGAATATGATAACACTCCTGAAAAAAGAGAAGAGAGAAAACATATATTAGAAAGAAAATATAGTGACGAAGATTTACAAAGAATAATAAGTCAAACATATGATTTTATAAGAGACGTTCTTCTTTCTGATACATTAGAATCAGGTTATATAAAAATACCAGTCTATGATGATACAACAGAATATACTTCATTAAATCTAGTAGGTGGATATTTTTCAGATATGTATATCATAGATGATAATGGAAGACAGATAAGTGAATATATAATAAATAAATTTTTTGGTAAACAAATTAATTTTGAAATAAGAGAAGAAATAACTGAAAAAGAAGAAGATGACATAGTAGGTTTATATCCAGAATACTTTATATATATGCAAGGTTTTCCTAAAAACATCGAAGAAATAAAAAAAGAATTCTTTAAACCAATAAATGTAATCTTCTTAGACTTTGATGGTGTATTAGATACAAGTCATTATTTATCTCATGAATCTATTGAAAAAAGAATAGCAATCTTAGCTGATATTTGTAAAACATATAACTGCAAAATAGTAATCGAAGCTAGTGCTAAAGGAGCTCTAGATGATGAAATAATGAAAGGAACAAATGAATGGCTTACGTTTCTACTTGGTTGCTTTGCAAAATATGGAATAGAATGTATTGGAAAAACACCTTCTGTTGCTGAAGGAAATAAAGATATGTGGAAAGAAGCAGAAATCATAGCATATCTAAAAAGACATCCTGAAGTAGAACATTACTGTGTAATAGATGATGACGATACAAAAAACATGTTACATTGGAAAAAATCAGATCTTGATAAAGTTAGAGATTACCTGGTAGAAACAATTTATCACTCTAAAGAACATCCAGAAGAAGAAGGACTGCTTCCTAGACATAAAGAAGAAGTCGGAAAGATACTACAAAAAGAAAACAAATATCGAAAAATGATACTAGAAAAAAGAAACAGATAATAATATCTGTTTTTTAATTATATTAATATGAAAAACATTTCATATATCTATTGAATTTCAAAAAATGCTGTATTATACTTATTATGAAATATGAAATATATTTCATATAAAAGGAGGATATGTGAAATGAAGAAAAAATGTACAGCTAATGAACTGAAAATTGGTGACAAAGCAAAAGTACTAGAACTTGATGTATCCAACAAAGAAATAAAAAGACATCTACTAGACATGGGAATAACTAGGGGAGTAGAAATATCAGTAAAAAAGAAAGCTCCTATGGGAGATCCTATTGATATTAGTTTAAGAGACTATGAACTATGTATCAGTAAAAAAGAATTATCCAGTATTCTAGTGGAGGTGATTAAATGAAAATAGCATTAGTAGGTAATCAAAATAGTGGTAAAACAACTTTATTTAATGCTCTAACTGGTATGCATGCCAAAATAGGTAACTGGCCAGGTGTAACTATTGAAAAGAAAACAGGTACCATAAAAGGTACTAAACATGAAATAACTGACTTACCAGGTATTTATTCTTTAAGTCCATATTCAATAGAAGAAGATATCTCAAGACAATATGTCTTTGATGATAAACCAGATATCATTATTAATATAGTAGATACAACTCAATTAGAAAGAAGTTTATATCTAACTACACAACTACTAGAATTAGATTCACATGTCATAGTAGCACTTAATATGGCTGATCTATTAGAAGCTAAAGGCATTACTGTTGATGTAGAAGAATTATCTAAAAAATTAGGTACACCAGTAGTACTAGTATCTGCTATGAAAGAAACAGGTATTGATAAACTACTAGATGAAATAAACACTCTGTCTAAAACAAAAGAAATAGCAATCTATGATAAAAAAATAGAAGAAGCTATAACGAAAATAGAAGAAGAACTACCTAAAAAAGAAATTCACAAAAGATTTATAGCAGTTAAACTTCTAGAGGAAGATAATAGATTTAAAAAGTATAACAATTCTAAAATAGATACTATTAGATCTAAACTATCAGATCTATATGAAACAGACTTAGAAGAAACAATAGCAACCGAAAGATATGACTTTATATCTAAAACTAGAAACGAAGTATTTAAAAAGAAAAATAAAACTAGTTTAACTGATAAACTAGATAGAATATTCTTAAACAAATGGTTAGCATTACCAATCTTCGCTCTTATTATGTTCTTAATCTATTACCTATCAGTAGGTGTAGTAGGATCATTTACAGTTGACTTAATAGCAGGATGGTTTGAATCCTTGGGTGCTGTAACAGAAACATGGTTAACAAATATTGGTACATCAGCATGGTTAGTATCATTAGTTGTTGATGGTATTATTGCTGGTGTTGGAGCAGTATTAGGATTCGTCCCTCAATTGATTATTCTATTTATTTGTATATGTATCCTAGAAACAACTGGATATATGTCTAGAATAGCATTATTCCTAGATAAAATATTTAGACGTATTGGTTTAAGTGGTAAAAGTTTAATTCCATTTATTGTTGGTTCTGGTTGTTCTGTTCCAGGTATCATGGGTGCTAGAATAATCGAAAACCAAGATGAAAGAGAAATGACTACTATATTAACTCCTTTCATTCCTTGTAGTGCTAAACTACCAATAATATCTTTATTTGCAGGTTACTTCTTTGGTAAAAACTCAGGAGTTATCTCATTCTCTTTATATATCTTAGCAATCGTAATAATTATCTTAACAGCATTACTAATGAAAAGATTTATTTATAAAAACACAAGTAGTACTTATATTTCTGAATTACCAGAATATAAAGTACCAAGCATCAAATATGTCGCTAAAGATGTATTTGATAAAGTAATGGCCTTTATCAAAAGAGCAGGAACAATTATTTTACTTTGTTCTATAGCCATATGGTTCCTTCTATCATTTAACTTTAAAATGCAATATGGTGTCGAAGTAGAAGATAGTATTCTAGCTAAAGTAGGAGACAAAATATCAATAGTATTTAAACCTATGTTAGGTGAAAAGAGTTGGGGAGCTACTGTTTCAGCTATACAAGGATTAGTAGCTAAAGAACAAGTAGTATCTTCAATGTCTATCATTGCTGGTTTTGGTGAAGAAGGAGAAGCTAAAGACATTTTCTCTAAAACATCAACATTTGGTTTCATGAATGCTAAGAGTGCATATGCCTTCATGATCTTTAACTTATTCTCAGCTCCATGCTTTGGTGCAATTGGTGCTATGGCAAGAGAACTAGGAAGTAAAAAGAAAATGTTAAAAGCAGTTCTATTCCAAACAACATATGCGTGGTTACTAGCGACTATATTCTATCAAGTAGCATCTCACATCAATGGTATTAATATAGCTAATACAATCATCATAACTTTATTACTTATAATAATCCTCCTAGTAATTATAAGAACCAAAAAACACCATGGTTGTGAGAATTGCCCTTATTGTGATAAATGCGGTCATTAAATAGAAAGAAGGTAATATAGATGAACAGTTTTATTGAACTCAAAAATGTAAGAAAAACCTATATTGTCGGAGAACAAAAATTTAACGCTCTAGATGGTGTAGACTTAAATATTAATCAAGGAGAATTCGTAGTTATTCTTGGCCAATCTGGAGCAGGTAAATCTACTTTATTAAATCTTCTTGGCGGAATGGATAAAGCAACTTCTGGATCAATTAAAATTGGTGAAGAAGATATAGCTAAATATAATGATCAAGAATTAACAAGATATAGAGCCAATGATGTTGGCTTTATCTTTCAGTTTTATAATATAATGCCAACATTAACAGTAGAAGAAAACGTTAACTTAATAAAAGATGTAACAAATACATCAAAAGATGCTAAAGAAGTCTTAAAAAGTGTTGGCTTATTAAAACATGCTGATAAATTTCCACAAGAATTATCTGGCGGCGAACAACAAAGAGTATCAATTGCTAGAGCAATAATGAAAAACCCAAAAGTACTACTTTGTGATGAACCAACTGGAGCTCTAGATTCTAAAACAGGAGTAGAAGTATTAAAACTTCTTCGCGAACAAGCAGATAATGATACAACAGTAATCATTGTTACTCATAACTCATTAATAGCAGATATTGCTGATCGTATTATTAGAATTAAAAATGGTAAAGTAGAATCAAACGAAATAAATGAACATCCAAAAAACATTGATGAAGTTAAGTGGTAATTATGTTAAAAAGAAAAATGTTTAGAGATATAAAAAATAACTTATCTCAATTTATAACCATCTTTTTAATGATAATGATTGGTGTAATGGCTTATTCAGGAATTGAAGCATATATGGATGGTATGACTAAATCAGCCGATAAGTTTTATACCGAAAACAATCTTCAAGATTTAAATGTATTGGGTTTACTAACTAAAGAAGACTTAAATAACATAAAAAAAATAGATAATGTTAATGATACCGAATTAAAGTTATCTATTACCGCGACAACAAATGAAGATAAAACATTACTATTAAGTTTTATAGATTCAAATAATATTTCTAAATTCTATGTTTTTAAAGGTGAAGAATTTAAAAATGGACCAGGTATCTGGTTAGATAGATTCTATGCTAATGAAAACAATATTAAAGTTGGAGACACTATCCTAGTTAAATATGAAACAATGGAATTACAAGAAGAAGTAAAAGGTATTATAAATGTTCCAGATCATTTATATGATACTAGAGATGAATCAGAATTATACCCAGAACGTAAAGACTTTGGTTTTGCTTATATGTCAGTAGATGAAATAACAGAAGATTATATTAAATCTTTAGTTATGAAAGAAAATAACCTTGATGAGAAATCTTTCAACCAAGCAATCCCAGATTTTAATTATAAAGACTATATTCCTTTTAATAATATTATGGTTGATGTTAATAAAAAAGACAATGTTAACCAAGTTAAAAACGATATAGAAGATAATATAAAAAATGCTAAAGCTATAGTTAAAATAGAAGATACCTTATCATATGTAACATATCAAGGTGAAATAGATGAAGGTAAAACATATGTAGGAGTATTCTCAGGAATATTTCTATTCATAGCAATGTTATCAGTAATAACAACTATGACTAGAGTAGTTAAAAACCAAAGAACTCAAATAGGCACCTTAAAAGCCTTAGGATTTAGTAACAGAAGAATTCTATTACATTATATTGGTTATGGATTCTGGATAGCTATTATAGCAGCTATAGTAGGTTTACTATTAGGATACTTCTTTATAGGTAACGTATTCATGAATTTACAAATGGCTTTCTTTGAAATGCCAAATGGTAAACCGTCTATGAACCCAAAGAGTTACTTAGTAGCATTACTAGTTATTCTAGCAGTCTCACTTATAACTTACATAACGGGTAGAAAGATTCTAAAAGAAAACCCAGCAGAAACTCTAAGAACTAAAATACCTAATGTTAAAGGCAGAATAATAAGCATTACTAAAAAGAAATTCTTTAAAAAACTATCCTTTGAATCAATCTGGAATATAAGAGACATCCTAAGAAACAAAATGAGAACCTTAATGGGTTTAGCTGGTGTAGTAGGTTGCTGTATGTTAATAGTTTGCTCTTTTGGAATGCTTGATTCCATGAACTATTTTGTCGAATTACAATTTGAAACAATCTATAATTTTGATTACAAATTAAATTTAAAAGAAAATCTTAATGAAAACGAATTAAAACTTTTATATGATCAATATGGGAACTATACATCACAAAGTTTAGGCATTGAAATAAAAGATGAAGATGGCAATAGAGAATCTAATAATATCTTTATAACAGATGCTAAAGACTATGTTAGATTTGTTAATCGTAAAAACAAAATAATCGATAAACCAACAGATGAAGGTGTATTCATAACATACAAACTAGCAGAAACAAAAGGCTATGAACTAGGTGATAAAATAACATGGCATATATATGGTGATAACAAATACTATACTTCTAAAATAATAGGTTTCAATAAAGATCCGCAAAATCAAAACATTTCTATGACTAGAGGATACTTAGAATCTCTTGGACTAACATATCAACCAGACTCCTTATATACAAACGTAAATTTAAAAAATATTAAAGAAGTAAAAAATGTTGAAGTAGTCCAAGATATCGAATCATTAAAAGATGGAATGAATAATATGCTATCAATGATGAAAACAATGTTAGTTTTAATCATCAGTATAGCTATCCTTCTTGGTGGTATCATTATCTATAACTTAGGAATTCTTTCATACACTGAAAAAGAATACCAATTTGCTACTTTAAAAGTATTAGGTTTTAAAGATAAACAAATAAAACATATCTTCATTAAACAAAATAACTGGATAGCAATTGTATCTATAATAATTGGTTTACCTTTAGGATTCCTTCTTACTGATTGGTTATTTAAAACTGCCATTGAAGAACATTATGACTTTGCAGCATATATAACTATTAGAACATATATCATATCTGCCATTGGTACATTTATTGTTTCTTACTTAGTATCCAAGTTCTTAGCAAGGAAAATAAAACATATTGATATGGTAACAAGTTTAAAAGGTAACGAATAAAAAAAGACTTATTTAATTAAGTCTTTTTTAAATAGTTCTTTAATATTGTTAATAACTAAATCAGTCATTATTTCATAATCCATATCTTTATGTTTATGATATATAACTTCATGGCATAAGTTTTCTACCATACCCAATGCAATATGAACTCTTTCATCTAAATGATTATCCCTAAAATGATTATTTAATAAAATCTTTTTTATCTTTTCTGTTAACTCTAACTCTTTACGATAGTAATACTCAGCAACTTTCTCATCGCTATGAATCATTGCTGTTATTTCTTCATGAGCAATTCTAGATATTTTATGTTCATCTATATGATGCTTAATCATATCTTTCATAACTTTGTCAAAATCATCTATTTTAAAATCGTTACCATCTTTTAACATTGGAAAGAAAATATCATCGCCATATTCTTCTAATCCTTCTAAAAAAATACTACGTTTATCAGTGAAATACTGATAAACAATTCCAGTAGAAACACCAGCTTCTTTAGCTATTTCAGCAGTATTAGTAGAATGATAACCATTACTACATATTAAATCAAAACCAGCTTTAATAATCTTTTCTTTCTTTTCAATTGCTCTTTTTTGTCTTGGTTCTCTTACTTCTGTTTCCATAAGGTGTCACTCCTTGAGTGTATTATAGCATAATTATGTGAAAAAAGGTTCATATTCAAAATAGAAATAACGTAATTAAAAGATAATAATATGCTATAATAAAAAAGAATAGGAGAGAATGATTATGCTAGTACTAAGTTCATTTTGTGACAAATCATATATAGTCCAAATAATAGTAATAATTAAAACCATTTTTAAATTAGCATGCTATTTAGCACCAGCAATAATAATTATTATTTCAACTATTACTATGTTTAAATGCATAACTTCAGGCAAAGAGGAAGACTTAAAAGAAGAAGGTAAAAAATTAGTAAGAAGACTAATTGCTGGATTAATAATTTTCTTTTTACCTGCCTTAATATCATATAGTTTCAATAGTTTAGTAGGAGCTAAAGAAATAGATTTCTTGGCTTGCTTTGAAACCGCTACTAAAGAAAGAGTCGAACAACTAAAAGCGAAAGAAGAAGCAGAAGATAAAGCAGAAAGAAACGCTCAAGAAAAAGAAGACGAAAAACTATTAAGAGAAGCCTATGAAGCAGATCAAAAAAAGAGAGGATCTGCTAAAAAGACTTTCGAAGAATGGAAAAAAGAAAGAGAAAGTCAAAATAACAATTCAAATAATTATAGTAATCTAACAGGAAATGAGTGGACTAACAAATTGCTAAGTGAAGCAAAATCTGTAACAGATTATGCTAGAAACAATAATTTTGCTTATGGTGATGCACCGCTTAACCCAGCAATTAATCATGACGCCAAATTAGTTAGTTGTGATCGCTGTGTAGGATGGTTCTACTATAATATGGGTTATACTAATCAGCCAGAATCACATGGATTAGTAGTAAGTCAATTTCCTTCATGGTGTGAACAAAATGGTTTTAAAAGAATAAATAGCATTAATGATTTAAAAGCTGGTGATATCGTCTTCGTTAATCCGGATTCTAACGGTTCACCAAAACACGTGTTCCTATTAGGTAATCCAGTAGGTAATGGTATTTGGGAAAGATATGACTGTGGAAGTGTCGAAAGAATTCGTTTAACCGGTCAATACAGTGGCTACCAATCTCAACCATTTAAAGAAGGTATTGGTGGATTTATGTTTGCATATCGTGCAAAAGAAGCAGAATAATGCTTCTTTTTCTTTTTCTCAACAAATAATAAAAAAAATGATATAATTATTACAATAGATGGAGTGGTTAATATGAGAGAATCTTATTTCGAACAAGAAGAAAAAAGAATTCAAGAAAAAATAGATATCGCTAGATTAGGTATGTATGCAGCTTTAGAATTCGTTGAATTCAAAGAACACAATGCTGAACGTGCTAAAAGAAATATCGATGCTATTATTCAAAAAATGTTTACTGCTCCAGATTATAAAGATAAACAAGCTAAAAGAAGTCTTTTAGTTAAAAAAATGAAAGAAGAAAGAAAAACTACTTCTCTTGTTTCTTTAACTAAAGTAATGGATAAAGTAGAAAGTATGGTCGAATCTAGATACAGAATTCATTGGGCAGATGTAGAATCATACTCAACAAGTAGTCAACATCATGACGCTTTATTTAAAATTGCTACATCAATTTCAGGTAATCCTGTTGATGCTTTAGTAGAATATTCAAGTATGTATACTCAAGCAGTCTATAGAAAAGAGCAACTAAAAAAAGAAAGAGAAGAAGCTCTTAAAGAAGATGCTGAAAGAAATAGAAGAAGACAAGAATTTCAACAAAGAACAGAAAGACAGTCAGGACCTGCTTATAAGCCAAGCTATGATGAACCAGTAGGATATACTGCTTCAAATCAACATATTGATAGATTAATATCTGAAGAAGAAATTCAAAGATCAATTGATTTAAAACTTCAACATGGTGATGAATTCCTAGATTACGATTTAGTTAGAAGCATTGAAAAAAAATATAGAAACCTAGATCAACAAGATTATTATGGAGATTTCTATGATTCAAGCAATTTAAAAGATGTTTATAAGTTCTACGTTATAAGTAATAAACCACTATCAACAACAGCAACAATGAACTATGGCAAAATGATAGAATTAGGAACTCTAGCAGTAGAGTTATTATATAAAGATTTAATGAATGGACGCAAAGATGCGAATACTCATATGGCTAGATTCATGCAACAATTTGATCCTCATGGAACACTTGAAAGATATGGAAAAGTTAGAGAAAGATATATGAGATACTACGAACATTTAAATCCAGAAGATAAGGCTCAAATAGATAAACATGCAGCTAGATTTGAAGAGTATAGAGCATTATTTAACTTCCAAGATCGTTCTGGTAAAGCTATAGCATCCGTTGAGGATATTAAAAGAGTAGTAAATTACAAAATTAAAGTAGAATATGCAGATAGAGGAGAATACAATAAACACTTCCGAGATAATGGCGAATTTGAATTAAACTTCCAAAGCAATTTAGAATATGCAACAAAATACATGAGTGTCGCTGAACTAAGAGATTTATATCATGCTGTAAAATATCGTGAAATGGAAAATCAAAGATATGCGATGCGTGGTGCAGAAAATAACCCAAGAGCAGCAGAAATTCAACAAAAGAGATATGCTGAAATTCAAAGAGCTTTTGCAGAAGCTATTCGCAATCGTTTAACAAATTCAACAATGACATTTGAAGAAATGAACGATGAACAAGCAAAAGAAAGATTTATGGTAAGAAGAGAAAAAGACTTAGTTGCTATAGTTCATGATATTTTCCAAGAAGAACCATTATTCCCACTATATCATGTTAAAGTCGATTCAGTAGCACCTGGGTATGGATCATCTAGAGTAGAAACTGCAGAGACATTATCAACAGCTAAAAGAAAATACTATGGTTTAGGAAAACTTGAACAAGTATTTGCTACATTAAAGTTTAACAAACTTACAGAACTAAGCAAAAAAGATACTCTTTCTGAATCTGAAAAAGCTAAAGTAAAATCATTGTTTTAGGAGGTAGAGATGAAAGAAGATTTTAATGAATATATGATCTATTTTAAAGGTTTACCTCTAAAAGAAAAACAAGGTATTGTAATAGATCAATTAAAAATGTTAACAACTCTAACTAACAAAATGTGCAAAGAACTAAATGTACCTAACGAGATGTTGATAACAAAAGATGTTTCCAACATCTTAAAAGAAAACTATTCACAAGACGATTTTGCTGAAGCTGTTATTACACTAGTAAATTCAATTCAAAATTCTATTTGTGATTTTGATTTAAAACTAACTGAAATATCAGAAAATGCTGAATAAAAAAAACTAACAATTGTTAGTTTTTTATTTGTCATCAATTCTAGAACATAACTTATACCATTTCTGTGCTATTTCTTCGTTTGCAATCTTTTCTCCGTTAGATAAAGGAACAAATAATGAATAAGGAGTATAACCTGAATTAATCAAAACAGCACTTATCTCTATACAATATGGAGAAACATAAGTGTCACCTTTATCATCTACAAAAACGATTCTGCCATTATTTTCACAATAAGTTCCTAAAGCATGTTCCAATTCCCAATCTTGAACTGGTCTTGTATGATCTCTTTCACTATCCATGAAAGTTGTTTCAAATCCTTCTTTAGGAATTTTTAAAGATAGTTCATAAATTCTATCTGGTAATTTAATAATGTTCTTTTCTTCAGCTAGTTTTTGCAATTTTTCTATTTTTCTTTTTTCTTCTCTTAATTCATATTCTTTTCTAGCAATAGAACATAATTGTTTCCATTTTAATGCTGCAATTTCATTAGAAGGAATATCGCCATTTGAAAATGGTACATACATATTTCTTCCTTTATAACCAGACTTTCTTAACGTAGCAGTTATTTCGGAAGCAAAAGGTGTAACATAAGTTTTACCTTTCTCATTAACAAATACTAACCTATCATTATTCTGACAATATGTACCAATAGCATGTTCTAGTTCCCATTCATTTAATGGCATAGTTGTTTCATGCTTTTCTCCAAACCATATAGTATCAATACCATTCTCTGGTATCTCAAACGATAATCTATATACATCATCAGGTAAAGCACCAATATTTCTTATTTCTGCAATCTCAATATATTTTTGTTTTCTAGATTCTGCAATTCTAGATAAAGTCATTTCTCTAGAACCTAAACAAAGCTTTTTCCATTGATCATTAGTAGTATTATCAACTATTTCTTCGCCATTAGATAATGGAACATATATTTTGCTATGTTGATATTTATTATTCTTTAGAATCTCTAAAACCTCATGATGATAAGGGCTTATAAAAGTCTTGCCATTATTATCAACAAATACAATGATACTATTATTATCATTATAAGTTCCAATATCTTCTCTAAGTGAGAACTCAGGAACTGGTCTAACAATTGTAGTTTCTCCGCCATAATGTTTAACCACTAAACCATCATTAGGTATTTCTAAAGACATTTCATATATTTCAAGTGGTAGTTGACTAACGTGTTTAGAAGTGGCCATTATCTTAACTTGTTCTCTTTTTCTTTCCTTTTCTTTTTGATTATGCAATTCTTTAGCTTCCATACATAACTTTTTCCAAGCTTGTGCTTGAACTCCATCACTAGGTTCATCCAAATTAGAAAAAGGAACATAAATATAATTATTCTCGTAACCATTACTACTTAAATAATCTGCAACCTCAACACAATAAGGTGTTACATAATAATCACCATTAGCAGTAACAAAAGCAACAACTCCATTATTCCAACCGTATTTACCAATCATTTCTGGCTTTGGTTCAATTGGAGTACTATCTACTTTGTTATATTGTGGAAAATAAGCAGTTAAGCCATTAACACGCATACATAGTTTTAAAATACGCTCATCTATCATACTACCAACTCCTATTATTAATTATATCATAATTTACAAGTGTTTCTTATTTTATTATTGACAAAAATATATTATAATAAGAATGATAGATAAATAGGGTGATACAAGTGAAAAAGATAATCATTTTTAGTTTATTATTTTTACTATTTCCAATTGTTGTTTTTGCAAGCAGTGATTACGACATTACAAAATATAAAATAAATGTTGATGTTGAAAAAAATGGAATTAGCAAATACGAAGAAACCCTAACTTTAAACTTTTTTGGTAATGATAAATCAATAATAAGAAATGTAGATGAATCTACAAAAAAAATAAAAATAAATAAAAACTATACTTTAGAAACAAATAAAACTAGCATAGCTAAAATATATGCTCGTTACAAAAACGATGATATCGTTTTAAAATATGAGAAAAGTAATATTGAAGAAAAAAGTAATTACTTTAATATAGAATTAAAAAACAATTATGATAATGATATCAAAGCATTATCCTTCAAAATAACACTTCCAGATTCTGTAACAGCTAGTAATATATCTATAAAAAATGGTAACTACGATATAACTGAATTGGTTGACTTCCAAGTTAAAGATCGCATCATTACTGGAACATATAATAAACTACTAAAAACTGATGAAAGTATAAACATCATTGTAGACTATGGAAGATTCTATATGAATCCTGCAACATTAACTTGTACTATAGTACCAATAGCCTTAGCTTTCTTTAGTTACTTATTATGGTTATTCTTTGGTAAAGATTTACCTAAGAGAATAGAAAAAACTTCTAAGTTTCCTAGAAATATAACAAATCTTCATATTGCTTTAGCTGATAAAGGAGTTATTAACCATGAAGATACTTATTATATGCTACTTAGTTTAGCATCAAGAGGATTCCTTACAATCGTCGAAGAAGCTGATGACTTCTACTTTGTAAAAAATAAAAACTACAATTCAACAAACTATATGGAATCAGTCTTCTTTAAAACTTTATTTAGAGCCGGCGAGAGTATTTCATTAAGTGAATACATTAATATAGTTTCAGAAAGAAAAGACGATAAAACAAAGATCTATCAAGCAGATCGTGTCGAAGAAGATAATATCAAAAGAAAATTTAATATCGCTTCTAACACTGTAATAAAAATACTAGAATCACAAAATGAAAGTAATAAATACTACGAAGAAAAACCTGAACAAATTAAAAAAATTCTAATAATAATGATTGCTCTAATTTTAATCTTAATTACGTCATTACCATTCTTAGAGATAAACATGTTAACACTATTACCAATATCTATTATTCTAAGTGTTGCTACACTACAAGCATTAGTGTTCTTTATCAATAATATTAATGTTCATAGTAGAAAAGACAAAGCAATAACAATAGCTTGTTTAGCATTAATAATCTTAATACTTGTATTAGTTCCATCATTTAGAAGAAATCTCGGCTATATAATAGCATCAGTAACTAGTCTAATATCATCAGGGATTATCCTATTAATTTATAGATATATGCCTAAAAGAACTATCTATGGTCAAGGAATCTATAACAAAACAGAAGGATTCAAAGAATTTATAAACAATATCACAGATGAAGAACTAAATAGATTAACAGAGATTAATGAAAACTACTTATTAGAAGTACTTCCAGTATCATATCAACTGGGAGTTGCTGACAAAGTATTAGAACTATTAAGGAAAAATAAAGTAAAAGAACCAGAATGGTTCAAATTATCATCTTCGTTTAGTTATATTAAATTACATAAAGCTATTTTAAAACTAAAAAAGAAATTAACTATAGATGAATAGAAAGAAGGAATAACATGCCATTAGTAATAGTAATAATAATTGTTATTCTCCTAGCTTATAGAGAATACAAAACAAGAAGAGACTTTGCCGAAAAGAAAAAATTGGAAACAGCAAAGAAAATAATAGCTTATGATACTCAAACTGGAGTTCCAATTTATGAAGGAGAAAGAATTGTTGGTTACAATACTCAAACCGGTCAACCTATAATTGAAGGAAGAGAAGAACCAAAGGCAACTAAGAAGGAACCAAAAGACAAAACTAAGATATCTAACTCAATCCTAATGTTCGTTGGAGCAGGATTAATAGTATTTGGTACTTTAGTATTCCTTGGAACATCTTATGACTCTATACCAAATATCATAAAACCATTCTTAATACTATTTATTCAATTAGTATTCTATGGCTCATATAAAATATGTAATGATCGACTAGATATTCCTAAAACAGGAGAAGTATTTAAATTCTTATCATTTATATTCTTACCAATATTCTTAATTTCATTCTCTACTTTTAGACTCTTAGGAGAAAGTTTATCTCTAGATGGAAAACTAGAAGGATTATATTGGGCAGCATCATTACTTATTTCTGATGTGATATTTAAATACTATGCTAAAAATAAAAACGATATAGCTATTGAAAGAGCTAGTTACTTTTTAGAAATAGGTGCAATCCTATCCATAGGCGATTTAATAAATATTGATTGTTTGTATATGATACTATTAGCTATTTTCACAATTACAATCAGTCTTTTAACTAGATATGAAATTATTTCTAGTAAGGCATATAGTAAGATGAACACAGTTACTTCATACATTTTTATGGTACTAGCATACTTAGTAAAAATAGGAGAGACTTCATTCTTATATTACATGCCATTCTTACTATATTCTATTTATTACTTTGCCGTATATTTCATGGAAAACGAAGAAGATACACAAGTTAAATACTTGGCTCTATTCTTCATTAATTATGTATTAACTATGTCATTCATTGCTGTAGTAGATGTACCAAGATACTTTGTATACTTACTATTTGTTTTACCAATCTTATTATTTGCAAGATTAACAAAAAAAGAAAACATCCAAAAAGTACTACAATATGTAGTAGCTGGAACAACAACAATTATCTTAATAGCTAATATGATGAACTTAGATAATAGTTTATTTGATACTTTATCATTCACAATTGGTACTATTATTTATAGTTTATTATTTGCTCTATTTAATAATAAAGAAAGACCAATATATAAACTAGCAGCTTACGTTGGATTAAATATTACTTTAATAAGTGTTTGTCATAATCTCGATGTATTAGAATTAGCTAAATATGTACAACTTGTAACAGCTATACTAATCTATCTGCTAGAAAAAGTAGTAGATCAATTACAAGATTATACTTCAAAACATATTGTTCCAGTGCTATTAATTGTAGAATCAATAATTTTAACATTTAGCGAAACAAACTATCTATTATTAATACCACTTGTGTTAACAATCGCATATACAAAATATGAAAAAGCTCCAGAAGAATATATTATCGTCCCTGCACTTTGCAGTTTATCATTATTCTTTAATGAAGGAACACCATTAAACATTGGTGTCTGCTCAGCAATAGTGTTAATATATTCATTACTATCAGCATTAAAAACTAAAATAAACATATATACATTAGTTTCATTAGCAACAATTGTTATTGGATTACCATCACTAGAAGCTAGTGTTTATATAGTATTCTTAACATTAGCAATATGGAGTTTAATACATTATATTACCTTTGATGAATACAAAAAAATATTTATCATCACTGGAATAATAAGTATGTTAGGATTATACATAAAAGGATTAATAGATTTAGATGTTTCATATATGTCAGCTTACTTCTTAGGAATTTACTTAGCATTTATTGCCACAACAAAACTAGTAATAAAAGACGAAACAAAAGAAGGAACTATTCTAGAATGTCTTGCATTTGCAATAATTACATTTGTTAGTTTGTTCTTAATAAGCGAACCAGTAGATGGAATTATCTTAATAATAATCTACTTTGCTTTAACATTATTCTCATTTGTTAATAAATATAAAGCATTAATGTACTGTTCAATTGTTTCAATGTTTGTCCATGCAATTAGACAAACAGTTGGTTTCTGGGAAAGAATTCCAATTATTGTATACGTTCTATTATTCATCTTAATTGGTTTATCATTCATTTTCTTTGCAATGTTTGATGAAAAAACAAATATTAAGAAAAATGAACAAATAGAAACAAAACCTGAAGAGAATAAAGAAGAACAACAAAAAGAAGAATCAGAACCAGTACAAGAAGAAAAAACTGAAGAAAAGAAAAAGAAAAAAGAATAATATAGTTCATACTATATTATTTTTTTGCTATACAAATTTGACAAAAATAGGTATAATAATATAGAGGATACAAAGATATGGAGGGACATCTATGAATATAGTAATTCCAAAACCAGTTAACGAAGTATTAAACATCATAAATGAACATGGTTACGAAGCCTATATTATAGGTGGGGCCGTTAGAAATTGGGTTATGGAAACAAAACCATCTAATTATGATATTAGTACTAATGCTCCACTAGAAGAGATAAAAAAAGCCCTTAAAGACTACAATACTTTTTATTGTGGAGAAAACGATTCAAGACTAGGTATTGTTAATGCAAAATTCCCAATGGAAATATCTAAATATCGTACTAAAGAAAACACACTAGAATCGGATCTAGCAACTAGAGATTTCACAATGAATGCTTTAGCATATTCTGATGAAGATGGTTTAATCGACTATAGTAGTGGAGTAGTAGATATTAAAAACAAAATAATTAAAATCAATGGTGAAGACGATAGTTTAATTAAAGAAGATCCACTTCGTATCCTAAGAGCTATAAGATTATCTGCAGAATATGCAATGCGTATTGATCCAGATACTCAAGAATACATGAACGAAAATAGAGAACTTGTTAAAACAGTAGCTCCTGAAAGAATTAGAGATGAACTTTCAAAACTATTAGTTACACCAAGAAGTGAATTCTATATAAAAAAATATTTTGATATCTTTATCGAAATAATTCCAGAATTAACATTACTAGAAAATTTCAATCAAAATGATCCTCATCATATCTATGATGCATTAAATCATACATTTGCTTCTATGAAAGCAATCGAACCAAAACTAGAATTAAGATTAGCTATGTTATTCCATGATATAGCTAAGCCATTTACATATTCCAAAGATGAAAATGGTATTTCTCATTATAAAAATCATGCTCAAAAAGGAGCAGAGATGGCTAGAGAAATTCTTAATAGATTAAAATATAATAAAAAGACTATTCAAAAAGTTACTAAACTAATTGAATACCATGATTACAGCATTCCAGATAATGACATTCAAATTAGACAATTCTTATCAAAATTTGGTGTAGATGATATTGATGACTTATTTAAAGTAAAAAGAGCAAACTACTATGCTAAGAGCCCTGCCTACACAACTGAATTATCTAAGATTGAAGATGATTACCAAAGAGTTAAAAAAGCTACTCGTAAATCATCATTTGTTAAAAAGAATGAATTAAAGATTACAGGAAAAGACTTATTAGATCTTGGAGTTGAACAAGATAAAGTAGGTTTAACATTAGAAACAATCTATAAAGGAATCATCAATGGTAAAGTAAAAAATAACCGTGAAAAATTAATTGACTTTGTTATTAATAAAATCTTACCAAGCGGTTATGATGAAGATTTATTCCAATAAAAAAAGAACTTAATAGTTCTTTTTTTTATTCGTTCACATTTTCAAAATCATCGGTGTAAGTACCGTTTTTATCTTCAACTACCGTAATAGTAGTTTTATCTTTATTAGTAAATACATACTTATAAGCTAAGTTAGGATCTTGAGTACATTCTTTAAACCAATTACTGTCACAATCAGTTAAATCAGAATAAATATATTCGACATAACTAGTACATACATAACTAAAATCATCTATATCATACTTTTCTATTAAATAATCTTTAGCACCAGCAGCATGCGTATCAAGATAAGCATAATAACCAACATATATTAATACTCCAATTAAAACAATAGATAAGATTAACAAAACAATTTTTCCAACTAATGTGCCAGTCCATTCGATAAATTTTTTCATATTATCTTCTCCTAACATAAGTATTTTATATACCCAAATTATAACATAATAATAAACAAATTGCTTAAATTAGTGATATAATGATGTTAAGGAGGATTTTGTTATGGTAAAGAAATTTATATCAGAATTAGTAGGAACATGCTTACTAGTAATATTCGGATGTGGAACTGCTGTTGCTATGGGTAAAGTTATAGCACCGATCTTCGCTAAAGAAGTTGTTGGCGGAATGGGACTATTATTTAGTGGATTACTTATTGCTTTTGCATTTGGTTTAATCCTAATGGCTTTAGTATACGCAATTGGTAAAGTTTCAGGATGTCATGTTAACCCAGCTATTTCATTAGCTTGCTTAATTGACGGAAGAATGAAAATTCTAGAATTCGTTTATTATCTAGTTGCACAAGTTTTAGGTGGTATTCTTGGAGCATTAGTTCTATCATGGATCTTTGGTGGAACAACAGCTTTAGGAGCTAATGGTTACGACACATTAAGTACATTAGGAAGCAAAATTACAACATTACCTGTTGCATTCGTAGTTGAAGTAATCTTAACTTTCGTATTTGCTTTAGTAGTACTTGCTGTAACTAAAAAAGATTCAAAAGCTAATGGTATGGTTATTGGTTTAACTTTAGCATTAGTACATATCTTTGGTTTACCATTTACTGGAACAAGTGTTAACCCAGCTAGATCAATTGGACCTGCTTTACTAACTAAAGGTGAAGCATTAAGTCAATTATGGGTATTTATCTTAGCTCCACTTGTTGGTGCTGCTCTAGCTGCATTATTCTACAAATTCGTTATTGCTGATAAAGAAGACGAAGAACTTGTTGAAGAAGAACCAGTTAAAGTTAGAAAAACTAAGAAAGCTTAATAAGAAAAAAGAATAGTTAAACTATTCTTTTTTTTATGATAAAATAATTTTAAGAGGTGATATGATGAGCGACTCAGTAGTTGTTAAGAAAGGATTCGGAACAAGAATGAAAAACGGATTTTCTGGAATTCTTGGTGGAATTATCCTAGTTCTAATCGGAATTGGAGTTCTAATCTGGAATGAAAGAAGTAACGTTGTAAACATTCATGATGTTAAAGAAATGAGAGACGTTTATAAAGACGTAAGTAGTGAAAAAGTTGATAAAGAAAACAACGATAATCTTATTGTTACATCAGGCAAATTAGATTTTGGAGATGAAACATTAACTGATGAAACATTTAAAGTCTCAATTAAAACTCCTACATTAGTTAGAGTAGTTGAAATGTATCAATGGAAAGAAGAAGTTGAAGAAGACGAAGATAAAACTACATATAACTACACTAAAGTATGGAGTAAAGAATTAATTGATTCAAGTAAATTTAATCAATCAGGAAGTCATACAAATCCTACTACAATGCCATATGAAGAATTTAGTGCTCATGCTCAAGAATTAAAAGTAGGAGCATATAAACTATCTTCATCATTTGCTGGTTTAGTTACTACAAACAAAACATATAGTAACTTAGAAGGTGCAACAATACCAGAAGGCTATAAGTTAAATGGTAACTACATTACTAAAACAGCAGATGAAGAAAAAGACTCAATTGGTGATGTACGTATTAGTTTCCAATACGCAGATTATTCAGATGTAACTGTAATGGGTAAACAACACGAAGATACAATTATCGAATATACTACTAAAGAAAAGAGTAGAATAACATACTTCGTTGAAGGTACACATGATGGAGATTACATCATTACTCAAATTGAAAAAGGAAACAAAATGTTCAAATGGTTATTAAGATTAATCGGTACTATAATGATTATATCTGGTATTAAATCACTATTTGGACCATTAACAGCCTTATCATCATACGTTCCAATCTTAAGAAACATAGTAAATGGCGCAACAGGACTTATTTCATTCTTTGTTGGTTTAGCTATTTCACTAGTAGTAATCGCTATCTCTTGGTTAGTATTTAGACCTATTCTTGGTATCTCTTTATTAGTTGGAGCAGTTGTTTTAATTATTCTAGCTAAAAAATTGGGTAGCAAGAAACCAGAAACAAATCCTACACCAACAGAACAACCGGTAGAAGAAAAACAAGAATAATAAAAGTAGTTCATAAGAACTACTTTTTTTGTTATAATACATACAGCAAAAGGGGAATTACTATGTGGAAAATAGGTAATGTTGAAATTAAAAATCAAATCGTTTTAGCACCTATGGCAGGAATCTCAAACACATCTTTTAGAAAAATAGTAAAAGAAATGGGAGCGGGTCTTATTTATGCTGAGATGGTTTCTGATAAAGCTATCATGTATTCAAATGAAAAAACATTTGATCTTTTAAAAATGGATGAAAAAGAAAGACCTATTGCTCAACAAATCTTTGGCAGTGACATAGAATCTTTTGTAATTGCTGCTAAGAAAGTAGAAGAAACACAACATCCTGACATTATTGATATTAACATGGGTTGTCCAGTTCCAAAGGTAGCGGTTAAGGCACAAGCAGGAAGTGCTCTATTAAAGAACCCAGAGAAAATATATGAAATAGTAAAAGCAGTAGTAGAAGCCGTTACTATTCCTGTCACAGTTAAAATAAGAAGTGGTTGGGACGAAAATCATATAAATGCTGTAGAAGTAGCCACAGTGTGTGAAAAAGCCGGAGCTAGCGCTATAACAGTACATGCTAGAACGAGATCACAGGGATATAGTGGAAAAGCTGATTGGAATATCATCAAACAAGTAAAAGAAGCTGTTACTATTCCTGTAATAGGCAATGGTGATGTTACATCACCTCAACTAGCAAAACAAATGTTAGAAGAAACTAATTGTGATGCTGTTATGATTGGTAGGGGAGTATTAGGTAATCCTTGGTTAATAAGAGATTGTGTAGAATACCTAGAAAAAGGAACAATACCAACACCACCAACAAACGAAGAAAAAATATCTATGATGAAAAGACATTACGAACTATTATTACAAGACAAACCAGAAAAAGTAGCTAATCTAGAAATAAGAGCGTTCATCCTTTATTATCTAAAGGGAATGCCCAAAAATAAAGAAATAAAAAATAAGATTTGCCAAAGCAAATCTAGTACAGAAATGTTTAATATCTTAGATGAATATCTAAAATACATAGAAAAAAATGAAGAATAAATCTTCATTTTTATTTTGCATGTCTTTCAAAGCAGTCTTTAGATTCAGCTAATAAAGCTTTTACTTCAGAATCAACCATTTGAGAGAATTCATTAGATAATACCAAAGGAATATAATCATCTCTATCAACAGTTCTAATAAATCTTTTGATATTTTCAATACCTTTCTTTTCGTCTTGTCTATATATATTAAAGAAAGCTAATGCTAAAGTGAAAGATATTGGATAACAAATATCATTTGGATTATGTTCATTCAAGAAAGAATTTACTTCTTTTCTTGGTATTTTATATTTATTTCTAATGGATTCATAGAATTCTGGTGAAATACGATATTTATTATCTTTATATTCAGCCATTAGATTACCAAATCTATTGGCGTCACTCATATATTCGTTATATAAGTTTAAACCATGCATAATACTATCGGAATAGAACAATTCATCAAAGTTACCAGCCTTTTTATAAAAAGATACTAATTCCATAAACAATGATATAACTTCGTAATAGAAATCATTACTGAAATAATTCTCTGGGTTCATTGAATTATCAATAGCATGTGCAGCTTCGTGAATAAGTGTTGTACTCATTTCTGGATTGTTAGACCCAACTGATTCAATGAAACTCTCGTTTGGACCGAACAAGAAATGTTGACGACCTAAGAAACCAGGATCAGCATCTTTACTTAAAAATTTTAAATGATTAAATCTTTGATTATAAAAACGCTTAAAATGTTCATATAATTCCTCGTCTAAATTTTGATAAAAATCATGGCAAATACTAATTGCTTTTGACTTACTAACATGAACTCCACAAGCTTTTTCTATTTGGCCTCTAACTTCAAACCTTTTATCATCAGCTTGATCAAATAATTCGGCATTAAAAGCAATAGCATCCTCATAAGGAACGTATAAGTTATAGTAACGTTGAGTACCTAAATAGTTACTAAACATATTAGGCATTCTTTTGCTCAAAGGAATATGAACATTTGGATATATAAAAGTATCGAATATAGTTGAATTAATAGCATCGTAATAACGATATAACTTTGCTAATTCAACCTCATCTGTTTCGCTTGAAATTAACTTTTCAACTTTTTTAAGTCTATCTAAAAGATTTTTAGTTTCCCATGAAAATCTTGCCATATTAATACCCCCCATAACGATGTTATATACTAACATAAACGGGGAAAAAAGACAATTTTACCTATAAAATTAATGGTTGACTAAACCGCACAAAAAGTATATACTTATTATAGTAATGGAGGTATATGAAGATAGCGCCAAAATATCTTAAAGGTGTATCATAGGGCATAAGCTTGAAACATAGCGATAATATAAAGAAATTTATATTACATTTTGTGAAATGGTATATTGTATAGAGATAAAATAAAAGGTGGACCGCAAACCAACTTTTATCCATCTACCACCGCAAATGGTAGATAAAATAAACTTGCTACATGTGAGTTTGCAGCTCATTTGTATACTAGTATTTGCGTACTAGGCCAACAAGTTTTTCCAGCGTAGGAAACTACGACTGAAGAGGGTGTATGATTCGTTATACATTCTGCTGTCTTTGTTAATCGTCTGGTGGTTTAATATTCATCACCATCTGGCCATTATCCAAGAAATTGGAGTATCGAGTTACCATTATTGTGTTATTAGATAGTTAGCATTTTCTATTTCCCCAATAAGGGTAATAACATTGTAATGAAAATGGTGAATGGCTTTCATACTAGACTGATTATATTTAATGATATAATCTCAAGTATGTTATGCATTGTAGTACATTTTTTCAATAATTACTAAAACTACTACAATGGAATTTAAATAATATTTTGGCGAAAAAGCGTATAAAGTATTATTTATTGGGATATTGGAGCAAGTAGAGTAATTGGAGAAAATCTGACCGCGTTTAAAAATTGGAGAATCTTAAACTTGTCTTGCAAGAGAATCAAGCAATCCAAATGCTGCGTGAAAACCCTAACGGTTAGCTACTGTAAGGATAGTCACAATATGCTATATCGTGTGTGCGCGTATAAATAAAATTTAGCGATGAATTGGAGAATTCTTATACAACAGTATAGTTAAGCGTGAATGTATTAAAATATTTGAACTACGAATGATTAATATTATTTGTGGTTATGAAACTATCAAAATAGTATTCTATTCATTCTACTATATGGGAGTTAATTTTAAAACGTATAAATGCATTTGGAAGAACGATTAGTGTTCTTCTTTTTTTGTGATATTGATTTTAATAGAAAAACATATTAAAATTATATATAGATAATACGAAAATAGGAAAAGGGGAAGACAATATGAGAACAATGGTCGGATCAAGTATTTTACCTAATGGCTTTGATGCAGGAGTAGAAATAGCAAAAAATTCAACAAAAGGTTTAAAAACACCTGTATTAGGTTTTTTATTTACTTCTGAACTATATGATCATGCAGAAGTATTAAATGGTATTAAATCTGTAACTCCAGGAATAAAAATAATTGGTTGTACATCTTCAGGAGCAGTAATGACTCCAGATGGTATTATTTCTAGTGCTGATGGTTACGGAGCTATGATGGTTTTAGACGATAACGAACTATGCGTTGGAGTTGCTTCGGCTCCAAGAGGAACTGATCCTAGAATGACTGGTAGAAAACTTGCTAAAGAAGCTTTGGATGATGCGGGCAAAAAATTTGCACCATATGCTTTTGCTATGTTTGCAACACCAGGTGAAGAAGAAGATTACCTAAAAGGAATCCAAGATGTAATTGGTGAAATACCTATGTTTGGTGGAACTTGTTCTGATAACAACTTATCTGGAGAATGGAAGGTATTCGATAGCGAAAACGTTCAAACCGATGGTTGTGCCGTTGTATTCTTCTATACTAATAAAGATATAAAAAATGTAATAGATGGAACATATAATGAAACTGAATCAATTGGTATCATTACAGAAACTGATAATAATAGAATGATTAAGACTATTGACGGAGAACCTTCACTAGAAAAATATGCATCATGGATTGGTGAAGAAGTAGAAAACATTAAAGGAACTAAAATTCTAACAGCATCAGTTGCTCATCCTTTAGGACTTAAAACACTTGATGGAGAAATGACTATCGTAAGACATCCATTAGTAGGTAATGAAGAAGGAACAATCAGTTTAGGTGCAGATGTTTCTAGTAAGACAGCAGTAATGCTTCTTGAAAGTGATGAAGATGGACTTATCGGCGGTGCAGTTCAAACTGTTAAACAAGTATTATCAAACTTCCAAGCATCAGGATTATTACTAATTCATAGTTCAGAAAGAAAGAACTACATTGGGGAAAGAATAGATGAAGACTTCGTAGCAATTAAAAATGCTGTTGGAGATATTCCGTTTATTGTTGCGTTTACATTAGCTGAATATGGTCAAAAAGATCACTCAGGGGCTAAGATAAATAACTTATCTTTATCATTTACTGGTTTCTCAGAAAACTAATTATAAGAAAAAACTAAAAAAATAAAAATTATTATAAATAAAAATGATAACAAAAAGCTAGAAAAACACTTGACTTTTTTAGCTTTTTTAATTTTGCAAAAAAAGATAAAAAACACTTTTTGAAAAAATGTTAATTTTTCAAAAATCAAAAAATCAACTAAAAGTAAAAGGCGTGTAAAATTTGCAAAAAAAGTGAAAAAAGTTCTTTTTTTGGCGTACTTATGCCAAAAAATAAGTGCCGTCAAAAAAACATGTAAAGAAATGACAATCCAAATTTTGCCTTAAAATCTATAAAAATGAAAAAATCCGATTTTTTCAAAAATTGAAATTTTACAAAAAATGAAAAATACTACTATTCTTTTAAATCGGTTTCATATATAATTGAATTAGGAAAAGGTAGAAGGAGAGTTTTTTAAAATGGCAAAAGAGGAAAAAAGAATAACAGACAACTTACAAGTAGTAAAAAGAAATGGCAAAAAAGTAGATTTTAATGCCTCTAAGATTGCTATTGCCATCAAGAAGGGTTTTGATGATGTAATAGACAAAACTACTGAAGAAGGCGAAGCGCCAAAATATACTGAAAAGGATATGCAAAAAGTATTCAAAGATGTCTTGGCAAGAATAGAAAAAGAATATAAAGATAAAGATAAGATTAAGATTGAAGAAATTCAAGATTTAATAGAAACATCATTAAAAGCAAACAAATACGAAGACGTTTATACAAGTTTCTCTGAATATAGAGAAAGAAGAGCTCAATCAAGAGCAGCATTCGTTGAAGACAAAAGAGCACACAAGTTCTTAAAGACACTTGAAGGCTTAGCACTTAAGAGTGCAGCTGAAGATGATACAAAAAGAGAAAATGGTAATATCGATGGTAACTCAGCAATGGGTACAATGTTACAATTTGGATCTAACGTATCAAAAGAATTTGCTAAAGCTTATTTAATGAAAAAGCAATTTGCTGATGCTCATGACGAAGGAGATATTCATATTCACGATATGGACTTTGAAGCAATGGGAACAACAACATGCTTACAAATAGATTTAGGTAAACTATTTAAAGGTGGCTTCTCTACAGGACACGGATTCTTAAGAGAACCTAATGATATCATGAGTTATGCTGCACTAGCTGCAATTGCAATTCAATCAAATCAAAACGATCAACATGGTGGACAAAGTATTCCATTATTTGATTACTATTTAGCACCTGGTGTACTAAAGACTTATAAAAAACAATTAAGAATGACATTAACAGATCTTCTAGACTACGCAGGATTTACTGATTTCGTAGCAATGAAGACTTTAGAAGATACAATTAGCAAACTAACAACAATTGATAATAAAATTGAAGATTTCGAAAAATTCTATAAGGAAAATGAACCATTAAAGAGATTATTCGCAATGGCTTTAGAGAAAGCTCTAAAGAAAACTGATAAAATTACATATCAAGCTATGGAAGCATTTATCCATAACTTAAATACAATGCATTCAAGAGCTGGTGCTCAAGTACCATTCTCAAGTATTAACTTCGGAACAGATACTTCACCAGAAGGTCGTATGGTAATGAAAAATTACTTACTATCTGTAGATGCAGGATTAGGACATGCGGAAACACCAATTTTCCCAATCTCAATATTCAAAGTTAAAGAAGGAGTAAACTACAATCCTGAAGATCCTAACTATGACTTATTTAAATTATCATGTAAGGTATCTGCAAAACGTTTATTCCCTAACTTCGAATTCATCGATGCTCCATTTAACTTACAATACTATGTTCCAGGTCGTCCTGAAACAGAAGTTGTTACAATGGGATGTCGTACAAGAGTTATGGCTAACGTAGTTGACCCTGATCGTCAAATTGCTATCGGTCGTGGTAACTTATCATTTACTACAATCAACTTAGTAAGATTAGGTATCAAACATGGTATTGTTGGCAATACTGATCGTAAAAAAGCTGATATGGAAGGTTTCTATAAAGAACTAGATGAAAAACTAGAATTATGTAGAGATCAATTAATCGAAAGATTTGAAATCCAAGGTAACAAGAGAGTTTATAACTTCCCATTCCTAATGGGTCAAGGTTGCTGGATGGATTCAGAAAAACTAAAACCAAACGACAAACTAAAGAAAGTACTAAAACATGGTACATTATCAATTGGTTTCATTGGTTTAGCAGAAACATTAGTAGCTTTAATTGGAGAACATCATGGTGAATCAGCTAAAGCTCAAAAATTAGGTCTTGAAATAATCGGCCACATGAGAGCTAAATGTGATGAGTTTGCTCAAGAAAACAAACTAAACTTCTCACTACTAGCTACACCAGCTGAAGGATTAAGTGGTAGATTTACAAGAATAGATCAGGCCATCTATGGAAAAATCAAGGGTGTAACAGACAGACCATATTACACAAATTCATTCCATGTTCCAGTTTATTACAATACAACAATTTCACATAAGATAAAAACTGAGGCTCCTTACCATGCATTAACTAATGCCGGTCATATTAGTTATATCGAATTGGATGGAGATACAACAGAGAATGTAGAAGCATTCGAATCAGTCATAAGAATGATGAAAGAAGCTGGAATTGGTTATGGAGCAATTAATCACCCAGTAGATAGAGACCCTGTATGTGGATACGTTGGGGTTATCAAAGATGTATGCCCAGGATGTGGACGTCGTGAAGGCGAACCTATCCCTGCAGAACTTTTAAAAAATATGAAATAGGTAAAATAGAAAGAGGTAGAGATTATGAAAAAGGAAGAAATTCAAAATGTTGCTGAAGCAAAAGTTGAAAGTAAAAAAGTAGTTGGTGAAGGAGTAGGTTTCGAAAGAATCAGAAGAATCACTGGCTATCTAGTTGGAACTGTTGATCGTTTCAACGATGGAAAACGTGCTGAAGAACATGACAGAGTAAAACATACATTTGGAAAATAGTGAGCAATCACTATTTTTTTTGTTAACAAATAGACAGTTATTAACACTCACCAACAATTCAGAAAGAAATTAAAACATTAAAGTATGCTATAATAACAATAGAAAGTAGGAAGTTATATGAAACGTAAACTATTATCTTTATTTTTTATTCTTTTTGCACTTGTTACATCAGTCAAAGCAGAAACAATATATTCGATTAAAAACCCAAGTGAAATCTGTAATAGGGTTAAAGATAATACTTTTAAAATATATGTTTATGATTTTTATAAAGACAAAAACGTAGCAGTAGGTAAAGTAGACGATAAATGTACAAATACAGATTATTTTACTGCTAACTTAAGTAATAAAAAAAGCGGAGAAACATATTCTGCATGGACTTGGCACGGTAGAGCTACTTCAACTAATAAATTCATGATAGAAAATGTTGAAAAATCAAAATCAAACTATCAATATTTCGCTATTTCAAATGGAGCTCAATCTTATAGCGATAACAAACTAGTTAGAACCAAAACTCTAAAAGGTGGAGATAAAACATTCTTTACTATTGATTTAGGAGATAAAGAATTTGCAACTAATAAATATAAAGATGTAAGAATATCTCTTGATTACGGCCAAATGAGTACCGATGTAACAATTGTTCCAAGAAGTTCAATAACTTACTATGCTATTGGAAGTGATGGTAAAACATATGGACCTTTTCAACTAGCAGATTCAATGATTAAAGAAATAATTATGCAAGTGACAAAAAGTAGTTCAAAATCTAAAATAACTAAATTTAAACTTGTGTCAGGAAATATTCTATATAATGTACCTACAAATATTAAAATTAGTAAAATAAAAATAGTTCCATATGATAACTATAATATTCGTGGTGGAATGTTTAGATTATTTGATATATCTATAGATGGTTACTCAAAAAGTTATTCAAGAACTAAAGAAGAAGTAAAAATAACTGAAGCTGAAACTGCAATTAGACATAGAATAACTAATAATATGGTAAACGTTTCAACTATAAAATGGAATGTTAATAACGATAATAAAACACAATTATACTTTTACCATCATTATAATTCAGGAGATCCACAAGTATATAAAGGAAGTAGTAGTACTGTTTATTATGGCGTGCCATATGTTAACACATACAATTCTACAATAGAATTATTCGCTTCTAAAATGAAAAAAACAACTAGTAACAATAAAGTATTATATAGATATAATTTGCCAACAAAATATACTAAGACGACAACTGCTACAAACAATACAGCAATTACTGCTGGAAAAACATTTGCTGGTAATAAGTTATATGTAAAAGAAACAAAAGAAAGCAATGATAACAAAGACCCAAGAAAAACACAATTAGCAAATAATCCATACGTAGTAAATAATGATTATTTTTATGGAATGGACTGTAGCTCATCAACCTTCTATGCTGAAGGAATAGAATTACCAGTAGTTTATAATATGTCATTATCAAACAGATATTCAACAAGTTCAGAAGTTAAATTTGTTGGAAACGTAAAACTAGATAACAAAAAATTCGAAAAAGAATTGCGTGATGCAAATATTTTAAAAAAGGGAGATCAATTAACAGACGCAGTATATAATGATTATTATTCCCAATACCTTAAAAAAACTAACAACGAACAGGACGTTTATGAAGCATACTCTTTAGCAGTTCCTGGAGACATAGTTGCAAAAAGAGGACACGTAAGAATGGTAACAGGCTACTCACATGTCTATTGTAAAAAAGATAATATGAGTACAACAAAATACAAAAAAGGTTTTTGTAAAAATCATGGAGGTATTGATCCATCAAAGAGTTACTCAATTCAATCAGATATAACAGGTACCTTCCAAACTAGAGATGCATCTTTATTTGAAAAAGTTTCAAAAACCGGCTGGAGTTTAAGTCTAAATTCTAATTATACAGATTTAACTACCGTTGATGATCTAATAAAGAAAAAAGCTAACTTTAGAGTTAATAAAAAATGGACATATACAGACTTATACGGACCAAAATATAATAGTTCTAAAGGAATAGTTAAAGAATCAGGTCTCTATAATATTTATAGATTCAACTCTTTGAGCGATATAGCATCAACTTCTAAAGTTGAATTACCTTCTATAGAGCTTGTTTCACCAAGTACAGATCAAACATTAAAAGATTCTAAGACTCTTAGAGGAACAATTATTGCTAATTATATTATTCAAGAAATAAAGATTACAGTTAATAGTAAAACATTCACTATTAATCCAACTCAAACTAATACATTCTCTTTGTATTATGATACAACCAAAGAAATACAAGATTATATTAGTGCAGCTGATGCAAGTAATTTAAAAATAAAAGTAACTGTTAAACAAGGTCCATCAATAAAAGAAGTGCAAACTGCAGCAGGGTTAACAACTGCGAACTTTAAGACAGTTCTAAACTTAGATACAACAAAAGTACCAGCCGAAGAAGTAGTAGAACCACCTGAAGACCCAGGCGAGGATCCAGATCCAGAAGGTGGACATGCTTTAGAACCAGGAGATGAAACATCTGAAGAAACTGGTGAAATTGAAGAACCAGAATCAGTCGTAGAAGTAGATGAAGATTCAGAAATCCTAGGAGAAGATCAACAACAAGGAGAACCATTACCACAGAATCAACGAAATCCTAGAACAGGTGCTTTTCTAAGTATTTCATCTATAATAATATTATTAATTGCCTTAGTAGCAACATATTGTTATAAAAATAAATACAATCGAATTAAAAAAATATGATAATTAATCATATTTTTTTTATGCTATAATTCTTCTAGGACGTGATTATATGAAATTCCTTAAAAATAACAAAAAATTCATAATTATTTATACAATTCTACTAATTGTAGGAATTTCTTTAATTGTTTTTACATACAATGATTACTTCTTATACAAAGAACCAATCGTAAAAATAACTGAAACAAAAGATGAATACTTAACAACAGAATCAATTACATTTGGTTATAAAGAAGAAATTTATATGGAAACTATTACGGGCAAAATCTTAAATGGTAGCCACAAGGGAAAAACAGTTACAATTGAAAATGAATATCATAAAGGCGAAGCCTATGATCAAAGATATCGTGTAGGAGACGAATTATTTGTATCCTTAAACGAATCAGAAGGAAGTATCAAAAAAGTTCATATCGAAGGCTATAAAAGAGATAAATATGTAGTAATCCTAACCGTATTCTTTGCTTTAGTAATTGTTCTAATCGGTAAACTTAGAGGATTCTTCTCAATTCTTAGTGTAATTATCAACATCGTAATCTTTAATTTTCTAGTTCTTATGCATGCTACTAAAGGTTTAAACTTAGCAGTTTTATCATTTATTGGAGCGATAGTCTTCAGCATTATATGTTTAACTTTAGCAGCAGGTTTCAATAAAAAAACACTATCTGCTATTATTAGTAGTGTAGTAGGGGTATCTTTAGTAACACTAATTAGTTTTATTGTAATTAAACTAACTAACTATAGTGGTATTAGATTTGAACAAATGGAATTATTAACAAGACCCTATGAAGGAATCTTTATCTCTGAAATAATACTTGGAGGTTTAGGAGCCATAATGGATATTGCTATAAGCATGTCTTCATCGTTAAATGAACTAATAGAAAAAGATAATAAAATTACCAGAAAACAACTAATTAAATCAGGATTCAATATAGGTAAAGACATCATGTCTACAATGATTAACGTATTATTCTTTACTTATATATGTACTAGTATAGCTAACTTAACTATTTATTTTAGAAATGGTATTACATTATCATCACTTTTAGATGAATATATAAGCTTAGAAATGACAAGAGCTCTTACTGGAGCTATTGGAATAACAATTACTATTCCTATAGCTATCTATATAACCTTGTTTATATATAAAAGGAGGGCTAAATAATGATAAAACTACTATCTTTAATATTGTTAATCCTTTTAGCACTAATTGGTGGTAAACGAGGCTTAAAAACGTTTATAACAATATATATAAACTTATTTTTAATAATAGTATTAATAATAATCTATGGTTGGGGATTTGATCCTATTATTCCGACATTTATTATCAGTTTAATAATGAGTTCTATAATACTTTTCTTATTAAATAAAGTAAATATAAAAACGATTTGTTCATTTATATCAGTACTAATAATATTAGTAATCTTCTTCGGTATTACAGTACTTATAAACAATAGAATTTATATTCAAGGATATACAGAAGAAAACATTGAAGCCATTAGTTACGTAACATTTGATACAGGTTTAAATATGATGAACTTAGGTATATCAGTAGTAATAATAGGTTTAATAGGAAACATAATAGATACTTCTATAGCAATATCATCTGCTTTATATGAAGTTCATACTAATAATCATAAACTATCTAAAAAAGAACTATTCCTATCAGGAATGAACATTGGAAAAGACATCCTAGGTACTACAACAAATACCTTATTCTTTGCATATCTAGGAAGTTGCATGACACTATTCATTTTCTTCCAAGATTTTAGATATAGTTTTGGAACAATTATTAATTCCAAAATATTTGCAATCGAATTTACAAGAATACTACTTAGTGGAACTGCATCATTCCTAATAATTCCACTAACAGCTATAATTACAGCTATTGCATGTAAAAGAAAGGGTGAATCAAATGAAGAAATTAAAGATAATCTACGAGGACAAAAACCTACTAGTAATCGAAAAAGATCCACACGTTCTAACAGTATCGACACCAAAAGAAAGACTAAGAACGCTTTATCATGAAGCATCTGACTATGTTAAAAAACAATATCCTAAAAACAAAATATTTATTGTTCATAGACTAGATAAAGAAACTTCAGGATTAGTAGTATTTGCTAAATCAGAAGATATAAAAAATAAACTACAAAATAATTGGGAACAAACCAAAAGAGGATACTTAGCTATTGTAGAAGGTCATCCTAAGAATAAAAAAGATACTTTAAAATCATACTTAATAGAAACAAAGGCTTTAGATGTTTTCAGCACCAAAGATCCAAAAAAAGGAAAACTAGCTATAACAGAATATGAAGTATTACAAGAAAACAAAAACTTCTCACTATTAAAAATAAATATCAAAACCGGAAGACGTAATCAAATAAGAGTACAATTATCTGATATTAAAAATCCAATCATCGGTGATAAAAAATATCACAGTAAAACTAATCCATTAAAAAGATTAGGTCTTCATTCTAACTATTTAGAATTTCAACTAGACAACAAAACATATCAATTTACTACTAAATATCCAAAAGACTTTACCAAGATATTTCCTGATATGTTATAATTACAATAGGTGATAATATGAAAGGTATATTTAATTTTATATTTAATAATGCAATCTTTGTAATTTTTATTGCTGCAATATACTATATTTATCGCCAATATAAAGGACTAAGAGATCGCGATAGAGACATCAGATTAGAATTCAGTAAAATTCTAAATGGTTATTTAGATAAAAAGTTTACTGAATCATTAGATATAGCAAAAGAAATAGAAAAAGAATATGGAAATGTTGATCTAATTAGACAAGAAATAGAACGTTTACAATATTCAATAGAAAAAGGAGTTAATGGTTCTATAAATGATAAAGTAGAAGCAAGTAACTTACTTAACAAATTCAAATTAAACAAGGAAATAGACAAAGAAAAATATCCAAATCTAAAAGATTTAGAAAACATAGGAACCTTCAATGAAGAGGAAATGGCATCAGTTGATAATGGTCTAGCTATCACAAGAAAAGCATATAATGCTTTAGCATTTAGATACAACGAAAAAGCTAATGAATTTCCTATTGAATACTTAACCAAATTCTTTAAACTAGTTCCTCAATATGCAATATTTGAACAAAGAAAGAATAGTACATATGAAGAGAACTTTGAAGTATTCGAAGAAAAAGAACCTGAAATCAATTCTCTTTCTACATTAAATCTTACTGAAGAAGAAACAACACCAATTGAAGAACCAAAACCACAAGAAGAAATAACAGAAGTAGAAATAGAGCATAGTGATGAAGTACTAAAACCAACTACTACAATTGTTGATAATCAAGCCAATTCCGATAAGTAATTGGTTTTTTTATGTAAAGAAACAATAAAATTTGCCCTTAAAACCTTAATAAAAAAATAAAACTATAATATAATTAAGATGGTGTTGAACATGAAAAAATCAAAAGAATACAATATTATAATTTATACATGTCTCCTTTTAGCCATCGTTCTTTTGGTTTTAGGTGGACGTGATTATTTAAAAGATTTAAACAATCCAACTAAAGAAGAAATAATTGAACCAGAAGGATCACAAGAAGAAATAGAAAGACCAGACAATGCCAAAAAAGAAAAAGAACCCGAAGAATTACAAAGTGTAGATAAAGCTGGTGTTGTAAAAAAATACCTAGATTCGTTAGTTGATCAAATAATAAAAGACAAAAAAATACCATATAAAACAATCAAAACATGGGGAAAATATTCAGTTGGCGAAGTTGAATATCAAAGAAAAATAACTAGTAATTATTATGAGTATAAAGTAAATATTAATATACCTAATAAAAATGCTAAATTACCTTGCCCTAAAAACGAAGAATTATCGACAGAAGAATATACAGTAATAACTATTTATGTTGACATAGCTGAATCAGAAAGACAAAAGGGTTATATTATAAAAAATATCGATTTAATAGAGGTTGAATAAACCTCTTTTTTTACAAAAAATTAACGTTTATTATTGACATAATCGTCCAAAATGATATAATTAAAGAGCAGTTGAGCAAAAAATGCCTGATTAGCTCAGTCGGTAGAGCGCACGGCTGTTAACCGTTAGGTCGTAGGTTCGAGTCCTACATCAGGCGCCATTTGTTAATTAATCTCCTTAAGGAGATTTTTTTATTATCTTAAAACATTTAGTTATTTATGATATAATTACTTTGTTAAGTAAAATAAAAGAGGGTGTTATTATGAACGATAATAAAGAATATGGTACTCCAGTTACATATACGGTTGGTGGTCCTAGACCTGCAATTAATATCCAACCAGCACAATCAAATAATCATCAAATAAATGTGGATAGTCCGCAATTAGACTTTTTAGATTCTACTCCAGAAGCAGAAACTTCTGTCCAACAAGTTCCTGCAGAACCAGTAGTTGAACCTGCACCAGTAGCTGCAGCACCAGTCCCTAAAACACCTGTACAAAATGAATATGTTGAAGAAGATCAACCATATGTGAAACCTGTATATGATAAAGTATATGAGGGTAAAGTAAGTATCCTTGAACGTTATGGTCGTGAATTAACTTCTCAAGAATATATAACAGATCCATCAATCGGACGTGACGATGAAGTTAAACAAGTAATTATGACTTTGTTAACACCTGAAAAAAGTGCCTTACTAGTAGGTAAAGCCGGAACAGGTAAAACTGCTATCGTTGAAGGAGTAGCATACCGTATTCAAAAAGGTATGGTACCAAACGCCTTAATGGGATATAAAATATACAAGATAAACGTTACATCTTTATTAGGTAAAACGGAATCAGAAGGACAAGCTGAAAGTAGAGTAGATTTACTTGTTAAAGAATTAGCAACTCGTCCAAAGACAATCCTATTCCTTGATGAAACACACGTATTAGTTAACAAAGAAGGTGGAGAACAAGGAATCGACTTCGCTAACATGTTTAAAGCTGGCCTAGACCGTGGTGAAATCAAAATGATTGGTGCTACAACAGATGAAGAATATGAACAATATATCTTAAAAGATAGAGCGTTCTTAAGACGTTTCCAAAAAATAGATGTAGCAGAAGTAGATCAAGAAACCTGTGTTAAAATCCTAATGGGAACATTACCAAAGATTGAAAAGAAAACAGGTGTTAAACTTGCATATACCGATTTCATTAAAGAAAGAATCTTTAAATTTATTGTTGATATGACTGATGAATACAAAAGAATTTATGAAATATCATCAAGATATCCAGATATCTGTTTAACAATTATTTCTAACGCTTTCACATATGCAATGTTTGATAATGAAGACACATGTCGAATTAAACATGTTTACAAAGCTATCTGCAATGCTCGAAATGTTTATGATGATGCAAAAAGAAAAGCTATTGCTCAATTTAAAGTTGATTTCGATGACTTAATCAAAGAAGAACAAGTTGATTTAACAGATACAGATTAAAAGAAATTGAAATACAATTTCTTTTTTTTATATATCTTGTTATAATAATAAAGTAGAATAGGTGATAATATGGAAAAGATAAAAGTATTACAAATCGGATGTGGAAAAATGAGCATCTACACTATGCGTTATGTTTATGAACATGGTGCTAAAATAGTTGGAGCAGTAGACATTAATCCTAATCTATTTGGAAAAGATATAGGAGAAATAGCAGATATTGACCCTAAAAACGTCCTTATAAATCCTATTAAAGATTTAGAAAAAGTAATAAAAGAAACAAAGCCTCATATTGCTATAATTGAAACAATGAGTTTGCTAAACGATATTAAAGATGAACTAAGAATTTGTGTAGCAAATGGAGTAAATGTTATCACAACTTGTGAAGAAGCATTCTTCCCATCTAATTCAAACCCTAATATTTGGAAAGAAATAGATGTTTTAGCAAAAGCTAATAAATGTACAGTAACAGGTAGTGGCTACCAAGATGTCTTCTGGGGTAACTTAATAACAACTTTAGCTGGTACAACTAATTCAATAACTAAGATTAAAGGTATGTCTTCATATAATGTAGAAGACTATGGTATTGCTTTAGCAGAAGCTCATGGTGCTGGTCTTAGTATCGACGATTTTAATAAAAATATTGCAGCTTTAGATGACATGACTCAAGAAGAAAGAAATCATTTAATTGAACAAGGAACTTTTGCTCCATCATATATGTGGAATACAGTAGGGTGGCTTGCTGATAAAATGAATCTAACAATTACATCAATGAATCAAAAATGTATACCACAAACTCATATTGAAGACTTAGAGTCAAAAACACTAGGAATAAAAATACCAGCAGGATCTGCTACTGGTATGAGCGCTGTTGTAACAGCAGAGACTGAAGAGGGAATAACTCTAGAAGCTGAATGTGTTGGTAAAGTTTATTCATCAGATGATGTAGATACTAACGAATGGACAATTATTGGTGAACCAGAAACCACAATTACAGTTAAACAACCAGCAACAGTAGAATTAACATGTGCTGATATCGTTAATAGAATTCCAGATGTACTTAATGCTGAAGCAGGATTTATTCCGACTAGTCAAATGCCAACACCAGAGTTTAGAACTAAATCCTTAGAAAAATACGTAAAATAAAAAGAGGTTATAACCTCTTTTTTTCATTGTAAAATATGCTAACATAAAGAATTAAATAAGCTAAAGACAATGCAAATCCTGCTAAGACGTCACTAGCATAATGAACACCTAAATAAATTCTACTAATACCAATTAATAATGCTAGTAAAACAAAGGAAATAATAACTAACAATCTTTTCTTCTTACTTTTATTGCTATGTAGATACATATAAGCTAAAAAGCCATAGAAAGCTACACTAATCATTGAATGACCAGAAGGGAAACTATAACCAACTTCTGATATTATATTAATACCAATTGGCCTTTCTCTTGTAAAAATAAACTTGAAGAATTGATTTAATAAAAAACATAACAATACATTTAAAGCTATATAAAATGATTTCTTTTTATTCTTACCAAATACCATAATAATAGCAGTTAATAAGATAACAAACCACATACTACATAACTTAGTAATAGTTTTAAAGAAATAAGTCACAGGATCACATTTTATCTTAGAAACAATACTATATACTTTATTATCAAAAATACTTACTTTATCTAAGAGTAATAATCTAACTATTGCAACAAAAATAATAATAGAAAAAGCAAATATAATTGGTTTTAATATTTGCCTAATCTTCTTCATCTAAATCTCCAAAATAAATCTTTAATAACTCAGCATATCTACTAAGTAATCTTGGATTAGCACCTTTTTTCTTAGCGATATTATATGTTTCTCTATATAACCATCTATTATCGTCTTTAGATCCACCAGTATACTTCCAAACTTTATCTCCAACTTTTAAGAACAAATTGTAATTAGATAAAAGTACATGTAACTTATCAGCTAACATAATATTAATAACCATAATATCATAATTAGCTCTCATTCTTCTAATATAATCTTTCTTACGATCTAACCATTTAACAATACTCATATCTTCAGATAAATCAGATACCATATCAGCAACTAGTGTACCAAACTTTTCTTCAATCTCTTCATATCCATATTCAGAGTCATTAATAATATCATGCAACAAGGCGGATACCAAAACATCTTCCGTATCAGTAACATCTCTCATCAATGCATAAACTGTCATTGAATGGAAACTTCTATCAATGTTTTCAGTTTTTATTCTTTGTCCTTTAAATGCTTTTACCATGAAGTGTATAGCTTCTTCAACATTTGTATACATAATATCACCATCCTAAACTCTACCTATTATATATATCTATTGTATAGCAAATATGTCAATTTTACAAATAAAAAAGGAAAGTAGACTTTTAGTCGCCACTTTCCATTACTTTTTCTAAGTAAACTTTATCTTTAAATCCACCACGTTTTTTAAGCTTTTTAACTCTTTTTTCTTCAATCTCTTCATAAGTAGTTCCTTTAAAGTCTAAGATAGCTCTTATTACTTCAAGAATATCTACCATTTCTTCAATATTATCATCTTTAAGATATTCATTTACTTCTTCTAATAACTTTTTATTTAATTCTTCTAAATACTCTGAATCATCAAGAATCCTTGTTGTAGGTAAACAATGATCCTTTAAAATAATATCTGGTATTTTGTCTCTTACTAATTTGTTATAGGTTTTCATTTTAATTCCTTCTTTCTTTTTAAACCTTTATTACTTTTTATATGATTTCCTATTATCTCTGAAACTTCTGTAATAGTTATGAATGCTGAAGCATCAGCTTCCATAACAACACTTCTAAGTTCACTTATCTCTAATCTAGTTATAACACAATATAGAATACTTTTGTGACCTGTAATTAAACCATCACCTTTTAATGCAGTAACAGTTCTTCCAATATGTTTATAAATTAAATGAGCTATTTCTTGACCATTATCTGTAATAATCATGGCTGCTTTAGCACTATTAAATCCTTCACTTATGTAATCAACAATTTTTGAAGTTATAAAATAAGCGAGTAGGGAATACAGTGCTCTATCAATTCCAAAAAAGAAACCAGCAACACTAAATATAATAGCGTTACAGAATAATACAAACTGACCAATAGATATATCAGTATTCTTGCTTATTACAATTCCTACCGATTCAGTACCATCTAAACAACCACCGGCTTTGATTACTAAACCAACTCCCACACCAAGTATTAAACTTCCATATATAGTAGCTAACAACTTGTTTTCTGTTAGTACACTAACGCTATGAAAGGCTTCAACTAATAGCGAGAATACTACAATGCTAAATACTGCTTTTACTAAGAATTTCTTTCCCAAATTTTTATATCCTACAAATAAAAATGGTATGTTAATAACAAAAATCAATAAACCTAATTTCCAACCTAGTAAAATATTTAAAATAATACTTATACCAGTAACTCCACCATCTAAAATAGAATTAGGTACTAAAATACCTTCTAGAGCATATGCTGCAATAGTAGCACCAATTAATATAAAAAAATAATTTAATAAAGTTTTAAATAACGGAGTCTTCTTTATTTTATCCATAAATACCTCCTAATCTATCTTTATTATAACATAAAAAAGAACTCCTATGAGTTCTTCTTGTACTTACTTTGGTTATTTAATTCTTGATAATACATTACAGTATTCTTATCATAATATCTTATTTGACCGCTAGGTAACATTAGCATTCTTTCAACACCCAAATTATCTACAAACTCTACATTATGTGATACTACTAGCATTGTACCTTCATAATCTCTAAAAGTCTTAGCAATTATTTCTTGAGTTTGAGGATCCAAGTGATTAGTAGGTTCATCAAGTATCAAGAAGTTAGCACCAGTAAGAGCTAGTTTTGCTAAAGCAACACGGCTTCTTTCTCCTGGACTTAAAACTCCAACTTTCTTAAATACTTCTTCACCACTAAATAAGAAATTACCTAAAAAACTTCTCATTTCATTTTTACTTAAACCAAATTCTTCAATGTTTTCTAAAATAGTTTTATCATTATTTAATAATTCATGTTCTTGAGCATAATAACCAATTTCACATTTTTGATTAACTAGTATTTCACCAGCTAATGGAGTTAGAATTCCTACAATTAATTTAAGTAGAGTAGACTTACCAACACCATTTTCACCAACTACTAAGAATTTTTCACCACGACTTAAATCAAAAGTTAAATCTTCCATTAAAATATGATCTTCTTTATAACCAAATTTAACGTTTTCACATTTTAAAGGACATACACCACTAGGGTGATTAATCTTCATTTTAAATCTAGCAGTCTTACTAGCTTTCTCTAAAGTTACCTTTTCACTTTCAAGTCTGGCTAACTTCTTTTGTCTATCCTTAGCTATTCTAGCTTTCTTTTCATTACCACCAATGTACTTAGCAATAATCCTTTTAAGTTTTTCTTCTTCAACTGCTTGTTTTTCTGCGATACGTTCTAAAGTCTTTTGCCTTTCATTACGTATCTTCATATATTTTTCATAATTACCTGGATACAATTCCATTGTGTGTTTTTGCTTATCAACATATAAAGTTTGCGTAGTAACTTGATCTAAGAAATCAATATCATGAGATATAACTAGAATCATTCCATTATATCCTCTTAAATAATTAATAATATAATCTTTAGTATCATTATCTAAATGGTTAGTAGGTTCATCTAAAAGTAATACTTCTGGTTTAGAGTAGAGTAATCTAGCAAAAGCTATTTTACTTTTTTGACCACCAGATAAATTACATAGTTCCATATCTAATAACTCGCTATCAATATGCATACCATCTATTATTTTTAATAAAATACTTTCGGAACTATAAACATCATAATATTCTAACTTGGCTTGTAACTTAGATATTCTTTTCATAATGGAATCCAATTTCTTCTTATCAGTTTCAATACTAGCATCCATATAAGCTAGATTAAGTTCATGCTCTAGTTTTTTAATTGGTCTTCCATCTAATAAATAATCAAATACACTAATGTGCATATCTGGTATTTCATCGCTAATAACTTGTGGTAAAAAACCAATTCTAGTACCAGGTTTAAAACTAATACTACCTTTATCAGGTTCTAATTTGCCTAGTATTAAATTAAAGAATGTACTTTTACCAGCACCATTCATACCAATAATACCAACTTTTTCATTTTCATTAATATGTAATGTGATATCATCGAATACTTCTTGGATACCAAAAGACATACTAAGGTTTTTAATATTCATAGATATCACCTCGAGTTAGATTATAGCATAAAAAAACAAACTATTAAAATAGTTTGCTTTTTACAATACTACTTAGTTATAGTACATTTTGAACCGTCTTTTTCAACTACTTCTTTAAGTTTTGTTAAAGTATTAGCGTCAATCTTTTCAAGACCATTATCCTTGTCTTCTAC
>Ga0247609_10000785_pt1 | contig 41560 bp, 43 predicted proteins | sample 172DNAGHGlowgp2_FD_193487 | JGI IMG/M metagenome (GOLD analysis project Ga0247609, IMG submission 193487) | Sheep rumen microbial communities from Palmerston North, Manawatu-Wanganui, New Zealand - 1728 DNA GHGlow gp2 | ecosystem: Host-associated > Mammals > Digestive system > Stomach > Rumen ... | reverse complement strand
CGACGTATTTCATGCTTACGTGACGACCAAACCGACTGGCCGGTGCCCACCGGGGCATCAGGCTGAGGATGCGGAGGCTTTCCTCGCCGAGTTGCTTTTCTATCTCTTGTTTCAACAGTTGCTGCCTTTCTACACTCTCACAGTTCAGGCGCAAAGTGTCATATTTCAACTTCATAATCTTAGTAACTTTGTAGTTGGAGGTATAGCCCAGACTGTCGATCGTGAAGGTAGTGATGACGCGCCCTCTTGCGCCATACTCCATGGCCAGGTCGGGATAGCGTAAGTTCGACTTGATAAACTCCAACAAGGCACGGTCGCCCCCCGGAAACTGTGGCATTATTTCCCCACAGTCATAGACCTTAGTTTCTGCGGATGGGGGGGTAGCCTGGGCAAGCAATTCTGCCCGCGGCAGCTGCTCAGTCTCCATCCTGACTGGCTCATCCTTCGCAGGCAAAGCGACTGACAGGTCGGTAGCAGCTACAGCCGTATGATGGTCTGCCGCTAAAGGTGTTTCAGTCGTGTGTGTCGTCTGCTGGGCTATTGCCTGCTGCTTTTCAACATCGTGGTTCAACAGAAAGATGCCTGCCACCAGTGCGATAGAGGCTGCGATGCCAATGCCCCAGTAGAACGGTTTCCGCGATGTCGTCTTTTGGTCGATGACCCCGCGTTCAAACTGTGCCCACTCCTTGTCCACGTCGGGCATGCCAATTTTTTTGTCAATATCCTGCTGCTTCATCTTACTTTGCAATTTTAAGGGTTTTACGAATCTTTTCCAGTGAGCGCGTGATGTGCTTGTTCACCGCTGAGGCGCTGATGCCGAGGACGGTGGCCGTCTCTTCGTAGGTCATCTCCTCATCGTAGTGCAGACTCAGCACGCGACGGTCCTGCTCCGTCAGGTTGTCGTCGATGACTTGTCGGAGTTGCTGCAGCAGCTCCTCGCGATCCTCGCTCTCGCTGGCGGCGATGTCCTGCCGAAGTTCATCCTCCATCTGTCGCTGCAACTGCCGCGAGCGTAGCGTGTGTAGGCACTGGTTGCGCGTAGCCGCCAGCAAATAGCCTCGAATACTGTCATCGGCTACCTGCGGTTTTCGCTTCCAGATTTGGACGAACACCTGATGCACAGCATCCTTGGCATCGTCGGCATTCTCCAATATCGAGAATGCCATGCGATACATGTGCGGATAGCTGTCCTTGAACAGGCGTTCAAACTCTTGTTTACTGTAATTCATAAATGTCTTTTGGCCTTTATTCGTATATAAGACCCTCTGACGTTCAAATCAAATACCCCTCATTGCAAATATTTTTTATTGAAAGCGTGAATTTTCTACCAACCTTTTATTTGAAAGCACACTCCGACATTGATTCCCATACTATGAATCAGCCTGCTCTTGTAATCGTTTCTGTTCGTGTCAAACGCATTCACAAGATACGCTTCATCACTTATCGAAGCCATTATGCCGATGTTTGGTGTGATGTGCATCTTCACGCCGATGCTTGGCGACATAAACAGACTGAAACCCTGCTTTTCTTTTGATAGAGAGTATTTCTCATTACTTCCTACATTCTTAGCGTTGAATAGGGCGAATCCTCCGACGCGTAGATTAACAAACGGAGAAAACTTGCGGTCTAAGAAGAAGTAATGTGTACTGAGATAAATGGGTATTGCTGAAAACTTGTAGTTCTTATGATAGCTATATCCGATTCCTGCTCCTATACTAAAGCGCTCGTTAATGAACTTTTCGTGTAGATAGTTTGCGGAAATCCCCCCTGCACCATATTCGCCAATGCCTTGCATATAAGAAACATCGATGATATTCAGGCAGCCTTCTTCTGGATCAAATGAGGTCTGAGCATCCGTGAATGACGCTATAGGCAACAAGACGAGAAAAAGCAAATGTCGTATATTGTGTACCTTTGTTTTCATATGTAATGTCATAATGAATGATTTTGGTGCAAATATAATAGTAAATTCATTAAAAACGTGCAAACAATTCAAAAAAGTCACTTCACTTTATGCTATTTTAATTAAGAACGGTAGTTTTCGAGGGCTGAACTATCACAGAAAAGCCAGTTACGAAAAAACGAGGAAAACGAGGAAGTCTTTTGGAAAAAAAGTTGACGATTGTTTGGATTTCTGCTTACTTCTTCTTATCTTTGCAGCAAGAAATAAACTAAGAGAACGACTATGCCACGTAAGACTGATGGAATGCTGTTTGAACTGCTGCCGTGCCCGACGAAGGGCGAGGACGTACAGCCTTGCTCTATGCCCGTCCGGCCATAGGGATGAAATACAGGTCAGCAATGCGTTATTTAGACGTACTGTGTAAGTCGGAAAATCCAAGAATAAGGAGATATATGGAGGGTACAACCATGCATTATGCTCCTATAGTAAAGAAAGAGGTCCAGATATAAAGGGTTAAGCCCACCTGTGCTTAATATCATGTACGGCCGTGCTCAATACCGGGCGCGGCCGTGCTTTTTATTGAGCACGCCCGTGCTTCTCTCGACTCCCCGGCAGTTTCTCCCTGACAGTCCGGCAGTTTCTCCCCGTTTCCCCGGGGGTTTCTCCCTGTTTCCCGGGGGGGGCTCCCAGAGAGACGACACCTCATACGACAACGCCTCAGCTGCCGGTTTCGGAGCTGTACGCAAGGATGAAAGGAAAGATGGGTATTGTTCTTTTACTTCATTTTGTTGTACCGCCTGATTTTCTCCAGCATTGCGGCGCTCCAGTCGGCAGAGCCTGGCAGTTGGTAGCGGCAGTTTCCCGTGACCGAGGGTGTGAAGATAGTTATAGCCTCAAGTGGACTGGTCCCTTTTTAGTATCTAATTTGAGAGAATGTTGAAGTATAATCTTATACATGGTGAGGCATTCGCACTTTACGTTAAGACAAATTAGTTTGCTTAATAGTCACCTCTTTACGAAATCGGAGGGGGTAATGCCAAAATGCTTCTTGAACTGGCGGGTGAAGTGCTGCGGATAGTCGAATCCTAGACTTTCGGCAGTCTCAGAGATTGTAGATCCGCTCATCAGAAGCTGCTGGGCACGTTGCATGATAAAGCGGCGGATATGAGAGGTGGCGGAGTCGCCCGTCAGTTCGCGGATCAGGTCACCGAAGTAGTTGGGGGAAAGGAACAGCTGCTGGGCACAGTATTTCACGGTGGGCAATCCCAATTGTTGCTGCATGCCGTCATCATAGTATTTTCGTAAAAGATGCTCGAAGCGTGGCAACAGGTCTGAGTTAGTTGAAGTGGCAGACGAGGAGAGTTGGAGTGCGTAATAGCGAGCTACAAGTTCCAGCACCTGTTCTATCTGGGAGGTAACGATGTGGAGGGTATGGCTGTCCGTACGACAGATCTTCCAGTTCCTCATCACCGATAAACATACCATACACATCGTAGTTGTTGAGCGAGTGGCGACAATGCTCCAACTCGTCGTAGTGTATGACCGAGACGAGCGGATGCAACTCCGGTGCACCGATGTATCGGGCATAGTCGTTGACGTGGTGGACTCTTAGAATCTTCTCCATAACGGGGGCGAAATTACACAATTTTTTCGACATAAAAGCGAAAAATCTGCTAAATCCGTAAAATGGGTTGATTTATCAGTAAAACGGTTAGGCTATTTATGACGGATTCGCCGTACCTTTGCACCATCAAATCAAAACTATTAGAAGATATGAGTAAGATTGCATTAGGCACCTGGGCTTGGGGCGCAGGAGCATTCGGCGGAGACGCCGTGTTTGGAAGTAAGACTGACGTAGAAAACCTGAAGCCTGTGTTTGACGTAGCCATGAAATCAGGATTGAACCTCTGGGACACGGCTACCGTCTATGGCATGGGTGAGTCGGAGAAGATTCTCGGAACATTCGTAGCGGGAATGAAGCGTGAGGACGTACAGATTTCAACCAAGTTCACTCCGCAACTTGCTGAGATGTTTGACAACAGTGTGGAGAAGATGGCCGATGCCTCTATCGAGCGCATGGGATGCGACTATATTGACATCTACTGGATTCACAACCCGATGGACGTGGAACGCTGGACACCAGGACTGATTCCCCTGTTGCAGTCGGGAAAGGTGAAGCGCGTGGGTGTGTCGAACCACAACATCAAGGAGATTCAGCGTGCCAACGAAATCCTCGGCGAGGCAGGCTTCAAGGTAAGTGCCGTACAGAACCACTTCTCGCTGCTCTACCGTTCGTCAGAGAAGGGTGGGGTGCTGGACTATTGCAAGCAGAACGGCATCGAGTTCTGGGCCTACATGGTGCTGGAGCAGGGAGCCCTCTCTGGTAAATATAATAAGGAGAACCCGCTGCCTGCAGAGAGCGATCGCGGTAAGAAGTACAACCCCGTGCTGCCCCAATTAGAGGCGCTGACAAACGAGATGACCGCCATTGGACAGAAATATGGTGCCTCATGCTCACAGATTGGTATTGCCTGGGCCATCGCCAAGGGTACGCTGCCCATCATCGGTGCCACGAAAGAGCGTCACGTCATCGAGGCAGCCGAGGCAGCCAAGATTCAACTGACTGCAGAAGAGGTTTCCAAACTCGAAGCACTTGCCGATGCAACAGGCGTTGATACCCGTGGCGGCTGGGAACACAGTATGGAGTAAGCCCCACCTCCCGTCCCATCCCTAAAAAGGGAGGGGAGTTAATAGATTTAGAATGTAAAAGATAAGATGATGAGACAATTACTAATGACAGCAGCAATGCTTGTGCTCTCCATCACGGCAGTAGCACAAGAAAACCAGACGATGATAGTTCGCCTGGCTGAAATCGAGGTTTATCCGCAGTATCTCAAAGAATATCTTGAGTATGCCAACGAGGTGGACCGTCTGAGTGTGGAACGAGAGCCTGGAGTCATCTGCCTCTACCCGATGCAGAGTGCCGAGGACTCCACGAAGATCCGCATTCTCGAAATATATGCCTCAGAAGAAGCCTATCAGCAGCACCTGACGACCGACCACTTCCAGAAATACAAACAGGGCACACTCCGCATGGTGAAAGACCTGAAACTACCCACGATGAAACCACTCGACCCCGAGACGATGAAACTGATATTCAAAAAGCAGAGATAATATGGACTATGTAAATTTTCTTGTAAATTCTTCTTTAAAGAAATAAAAGACGTCTTAAAACAAAGTATTCACCAATCAGGGCAAGACGCTGTTATCGCATCCAATATCGTTTTCGTATCTTTTTGCGTGATAAAAATACAGAAAATGTCGTTGTTTCAGAAATTATTGTTACCTTTGCAGGCTGAAACAGCAATTGATTGATAGAGAAATATGAAATATTTTTATCACCTGGTTTTCCTCTTTTCCGCGATGTTGCTGACATCGTGTATCAAAGACGAGCCGCAGAACATGGAATGTGACATTCTTGAGGCATGGGTAGAGGGCGACAATCTGGCTCCGCTCTTTTACCAGGTAACCGATATGCGCATCAGTAACGTGTCTTCAAGTGCAGAACGGCTGACGTTCACCGTTCGCCAGTTGTCGGACTTGCCTGCTATTCCCCTACGCTTTTCACTAACGCCGGGTGCTACCATTTCACCTGCCAACGGTAGTGCGCAGGACTTCAGCAAGGGCCCCGTCGTTTATACCGTGACCTCTGAAGACGGTCAGTGGCAGCGCAACTACAAGGTGGAGTTCCGTGAGATGGTGCTGCCCAGCAACAAGTACGACTTCGAGCACTTCGAGAGGAGTTCGCCTGGTGAATACTACTACTATGTTTGGTATGAAATGGGCTCTGACGAGAAGAAAGAGTACATCTGGGCCACGGGTAATGAAGGCTTTATGATAGCACGTTCCCGCGCCTTAGCAACAGATTATCCTACTGTGCCCGATGAGAATGGAATGGACGGCAATTGTGTCCGTCTGACCACTTGCTCCACAGGTTCATGGGGCAAGTTGTTCAAGAAGCCCATTGCTGCCGGTAACCTCTTCTTGGGTGCCTTCAACAGTAAGGAAGCCTTACAGAATACACTGAAGACCACCGAGATGGGCATTGCCTACGCCAAGGAACCTGTGAAGGTGACGGGCTACTACAAATACAGCCCGGGTAAGGTGTTTACTGACAAGGACTTCAACGAGCTGGCCGACCGTGTTGACGAGCCAAGTATCTACTCTGTGCTCTATGTCAACCACGACGAAGCCGGCAACGAGGTGATGCTGCACGGCGACGACGTGCTCTCGAGCCCCTACATCGTCCGCAAGGCACAGGTGGCGTCGTTGCCTGCTACAGGAGAGTGGACGCGGTTCGAGATGCGCTTCGAGGGAACCACCCCCATCGACGCTACGCTGCTGGCCAGCCGAGGCTACAACCTGGCACTGGTCTTCTCGTCGAGCAAGACGGGCGACACGTTCGAGGGAGCCGTCGGCAGTACGCTTTACATAGACAAGGTGGAAGTATCATTCAAAACTGAATAAATCAACTGTTAAGGACATCATGAAACATCAAGGAATATCTCTGATGCTTGCCTTTCTGGCGCTGCTCGCAGCGTGTCCGGCTGTGGCACAGGAAAACACAGACCAGATACAACTGAAGGCACGTGCTGGCTACAGCATAGGTGCAACAGCCCCCATCGGCATACCGCCCAGCATCCGCGGCATTGAGTCGTTCACGCTGACGCCCAACTTCATGGTGGGTGTTGACGGCATGTATCCGCTGTCAGAAAAGTTCGGCCTGCAGGCCGGCCTGCATTACGAAATCAAGGACATGGACGGCGAGGTGACCACCAAGGGCTACCGCATGAAGGTGAAGATGGACGAAGACGAACTGGAAGGCCTCTATACCGGCCATGTCCGTCAGATAGTGCGCCAGCGCATGCTGACCATTCCCCTGCAGCTGACCTACGAGCTCAGCAGCAAGGTGCAGCTGAAGGGCGGTCCCTACCTTTCGGTGCTGTTCTGCAAGGACTTTTACGGCTATGCCTTCGACGGTTACCTGCGCAAGGACGATCCGACGGGCGCCAAGGTGGTGATGGGCAACAAGGAAGGCGAGTGGGCCACCTATGACTTTGGTGAAGACATGCGCAAATGTCAGATGGGCGTCTCCGTTGGTGTTGACTGGGCCTTCAGCAGTCAGGTGGGCATGTCGGCCGACCTCTCCTGGGGTCTCACTGGCATCCATCACAGCAACTTCAAGACGGTGGAGCAGACACTCTTCCCCATCTACGGAACGGTAGGTTTGTTCTATAGACTCTATTGATTTCTAAAGTATATAATTAATCAACAACAAATAGTGAAAGTAATTTAAAAGAACAACGTATGAGAAAAATTTTTACCTTGCTTTTTCTTGCCGTGGCAGCCGTTGCTGCACGTGCTACTGATTACAATGTACCCATCACCGTTATCGTAAACGGTGAGACATCTGAGCAGACTGGTGTCATCTCTGTTGTAGAGAACGGCGGACTGTATGAACTCACCGTGAAAAACTTTATGCTTCAGAGTGAGGAAGACCTAATGCCTGTAGGTAACGTGGAACTGAAAGACATCCAGCCCTATCAGGATGGCAATGCCACGCTGCTGCTGGCTAAACAGATCGTCACCATTACGCCAGGCGATGATCCTAATGTGCCTTTCTGGCTAGCAAGCAAATTGCCTCCCGTACCTGTGGATCTTCGCGGAAAAATCGTCAATGGTACTCTCCGTTGCTACCTTGACATTAATTTAGAGACCATGGGGCAGGTTATTCAGGTGGCCATAGGTGACGATAAGGGCTATCAAATGCCTAATCCAAGCTTCGAGGATTGGCACATATCAGGAGATATCAAGAACTGGGCGGGCATAAAAACAGGTGATGCTTACGAGCCTAATAACTGGCATTCATTCGAAAGTGCTACAGGAGATTTGGCTTATTTAGCTGGTAATCACATTGGAAAATCAAATGTCGCTCACTCGGGTAGTCTTAGTGCACGTATCTTTGCAACATCAATATTGGGCATCATTGCTAATGGCACCATGACCACTGGTCGCATGAATGCCGGCAATACGGATGCAAAGAATACTGACAATCATGCTTACCTCGACGTGAGTATGACTGATAAGGACGGCAACGGAGACCCCTTCTATACTCCCCTGTATTCCCGTCCTGACGCTGTGTCTGTTTGGGTGAAGTTCAGTCAGGGTACTCCTAATAGTGATCATCCTTACGCTACCGTCAGCGCAGTCATCACCGATGGCAGCCGCTATCAGGATCCAGAGGATAAAACCTACACAAATGTTGTAGCAAAGGCCAAGAACAATACGATTGCCACCACAGGTGGACAGTGGAAACAAATTGTCATTCCCTTTACTTATACCAAATATAACGTTGACCCGAAGGCTGTACTGATAACCATCTCAACCAATGCCGATGCTGGTCAGGGTAGCAAGAATGACGAGGTGCTGGTTGACGATATCGAGTTCATCTACAACGCTAAGGTCACTGGCTTGAAGGTCAAGGGACAGGCTGTAACTGGTTTCAGCGCAGAGCAGGCGGAGTATGAGATGGAGCTGAACGAGGCCATTACCGCTGACGATATTGAGGTGGCTGTTGAAGGCAAACCCCACGTCGTCAAGAATGTTGAGGAAAAAGACGGCGAGTACATCTGCACCATCGACGTCATCGGTAGCGACATGAAGGCCAAGTCAACCTATGTAGTCAAGGTGAAGAGCAACGCAACAGGCATCCGCAGCATTCAGCCCGCAGCCAACCAGTCGGCAACCTACTTCACGCTCGACGGCCGTCAGGTCAGCACGCTTGTGCCTGGCAACGTCTATATCAGCCGTCAGGCCGATGGCACTGTCAAGAAGATTCGTCCGTAACCACTGCGTTACAGGTCGTCATAAAAATAAGGTGTAGCTTCATTCAGGCTACACCTTATTATATTATAGAGTGGTAAGAAATAAAGACGCGGGTTTTTACTTCTTCTTCAGTTTCCTGATGAGTTCAATACCCTTCATGACGATGGCATACTTCGAGTCGAGTTTCTTGGCCAGCATGATGCCGTCGAAGACCAGGAATCCTACGTTGACAGCCTGTGCTATCCTCTCCTTGCGCGTGTCAGGCTTCTTGGGCACGAAGATGTCCGTGCTCAGTTGTGCAATGGTCTTGTTGCCACGCTGTATCCCTTCGCGGAGGTGCTCCTTGCGGGCTTCAATCTCTTTCAGACTGCTAAATGATTTCATGAGCTGCTTACTTTTTTTTACTTTCCATTTATCCTTTTTAAGAGTTCATGAGCGTTTCCGTGAGGAACTTCACCAGCGGTCTCTCAATGAGCGGCTTGCGCAGCAACACCGCTGTCACGAGTACCAGCAGGAAGAATGCCGAGACGATGGCGAAGGCCCATCCCGTTCCTACAACCGGTTCTATCCAGTGGACGGTGGCAAACGAGAGGTAGAACAATACCAGCAAGGTGAGTATGAAGACGACGATGCCCAATACGAGGGCCGCCACGATGCGTACCACCTTGTCAATGATGTCCAGCTGCACAAATTCCTTTTGCAGCAGGTAATATTCTTTGAGTTCATTGATCAGCTGACCAATGGACTCCACGTTCTTGTCGCTTGAAATCATAGGCGAGTAGGGGAGAGCTTATTCTTCGTTGGCGGCCTCTTCCAGTTCGTCCACCAGCTCGTCCACCTCGTCCTTCTTCAGCTTGATGTTGTGCTTCTTCAGGAATTCCTTGGTGGCGTCTGTGATTTTATCGCGAGTGTCAGATCCCTTTTCAGGTGCGAGAATCAGACCTAATGTAGCGCCGACGAGTGCTCCGCCGAGAAATGCGCCGAAATAACCAAATCCTTTCATGACGTTTAATTGTTTTTAGGGTTAGACATGTTTTCTATTGGCGCAAAGATACTAAATAATTGTGAATTGTGAATTGCGAATTGTGAATTATTTGTGTATTTAACAAACTTTAGGCAGCAAAATGAAACTTATTTGCCCAATATTTTGTAATTTCGCGCTCAATATTATCAAGATAAATAAGTTTAACATAATAAATCAAGAAAATGAACAAGTACATGTTTTTGGGCGCCGGTTTGTGCGTCGCAATGGCTTTGACAAGTTGTGGATCAAGTGAGAGTGCTTACCGTAAGGCTTACCTGAAGGCTCAGCAGCGTACTGAGACTCAGCAGCAGCAGGTTACTCCTACCGTGACTGAAACTCCTACTGTAACCCCCGTTACAACGACTCCAGCCACCCAAACCCGTATTACCGACAACAACGATGCTACTCCCGTACGTCAGGAGAACGTAGAGCTCCAGTCGGGTGCCCCGCTGAAGGCTTACAGCGTTGTCGTTGGTTCTTTCACGCTTCGTGCCAATGCAGAGGGTGAGGTTCAGCGCCTGCGCAATCAGGGTTATGATGCCCGTCTGGTTTATTCCTCTCAGAACAACATGTATCGTGTTGTAGCCGCTTCGTTCGACTACAAGGCAGATGCCATTCAGAGCCGTGACCAGCTGGCAGGCCGTTACCAGGGTGCTTGGTTGCTCTACGCCAAATAATTAAGAAACAATAGTGGCGCGTATTCTTTCCATTGACTACGGTAAGAAACGTACAGGACTGGCAGTCACCGACCCTCTACAGCTCATAGCCGGAGGGTTGGCGACTGTTTCTACTTCTGAACTTTTCGACTACCTGAAGGCTTATGTGGAGCGTGAGGAGGTGGAGCGTGTGGTGATTGGCGAACCCCGCCAGCCTAACGGTCAACCCAGCGAGAACCTGCCGCGTGTGCAGCAGTTCGTCAACCGATGGCGTAAGGCGATACCGCAGATTCCCATCGAGCTGTACGATGAGCGCTTCACGTCGGTACTGGCCCATCAGGCCATGATTGACGGCGGTCTCAGGAAGAAAGCCCGTCAGGACAAGGCAATGGTCGATGAAATCTCGGCCACCATCATCCTGCAGGACTACATGCGTTCGCGTAAATTGTAAATCGAAAATCCGTAAATCGAAAATCCTAAATGATTCTACCTATTTATATATATGGCCAGCCGGTACTTCGCAAGGTGGCCGAGGATATTCCGACGGACTATCCGAAGTTGAAGGAGCTGCTGGCCGACATGTACGAAACCCTGACAGCCTCCGATGGTGTGGGACTGGCAGCACCGCAGATTGGCAAGGCCATCCGTGTGGCCGTCATCGACCTCGACGTGCTGAAGGACGACATGCCTGAGTATGCCGACTTCCGACATGCCTACATCAATCCGCACATCATTGAGTTTGACGACGAGAAGACCGAGACCATGGAAGAGGGCTGTCTCTCATTGCCAGCCATCCACGAGAAGGTGACGCGTCCCACACGTATCCATGTGCAATGGCTCGACGAGAACCTTCAGCCTCACGACGAGTGGGTCGATGGTTATCTGGCGCGTGTCATGCAGCACGAGTTTGACCATCTGGACGGCAAGATGTTCGTTGACCGCATCACGCCGTTGCGCAAGCAGCTCATCAAGAGTAAACTGCGTGCCCTGTTGCAGGGGCGCTATCGCTGCGGATACAAGACAAAGGCGGTGCAAAAGTAAAAAAGTAAGAAGGTAAAAAGGTAAAAAGATAGATGAGAAGCGATCTTCATAAGACTTGGGTGGCGAGTAAAGGCTGGCGCAGCTTTTTACTTTTTTACCTTTTTACCTTTTTACCTTTAACTGCGTTTTCGCAGTTCAATACCGACCGGCTGGTCATGATAGGCCGTTCGGCACTCTATTACGAGGACTATGTCCTTAGCATACAGTATTTTAACCAGGCCATTGCCGCCAAACCCTACCTCTACGAGCCATGGTTCTTCCGTGCCGTTGCCAAGTATTACCTGGACGACTTCGCAGGTGCCGAAGCCGACTGTACGGAGGCCATCGACCGTAACCCGTACATCGTCAACCTCTACGAGCTGCGCGGTCTGACGCGCATCAACCAAAAGAAGTTCAAGGAAGCCATAAGCGACTATGACAAGGCGCTCAAGTATGCCCCCGACGCGCAAAACCTGTGGCACAACCGCGTGCTTTGTCATATTCAGGAGAAAGACTACCAACAGGCTCACCTGGAGCTTGACACCATGCTGACCCGCTGGAGTCAGTATGCACGGGGCTATTCCATGCGTGCAGAAATATACATGATGGAGAAGGACACAGCCAAGGCCATTACCGCCCTTGACAAGAGTCTGGAACTGGACCCCTACGATGGCAGCAGTTGGGCGGCACGTTCCATCATCAGCCTCTCGCGCAGCGAGTGGAAGGAGTCGGAGGAGTTCCTCAGCAAGGCCATCCACCTGCTGCCCAAGCAAGCTAACAACTACATCAACCGTGCCCTTGCCCGCTACAACCAGAACAACCTGCGTGGGGCAATGGCCGATTACGACGCTGCCCTCGACTTCGACCCCAACAACTTTCTGGGCCACTACAACCGCGGACTGCTGCGTGCCCAGGTGGGCGACGACAACCGTGCCATTTTGGATTTCGACTTCGTGCTGAAGCTGGAACCCGAGAACCTCATGGCACTCTACAACCGCGCAACGTTGCTCGACAAGACGGGTGACCTTCGTGGTGCCATCCGCGACTACACGAAAGTCATAAACCAGTATCCTAACTTCTGGACAGGCCTGCAGAGCCGTGCCAGCTGCTACCGTCGCTTAGGCATGACGAAGCAGGCCGACGCTGACGAGTTCCGTGTCTATAAGGCACAGCTCTACAAACACCTCTACGGCACCCAACCGCGACTCAACAAGAAGCAGATGCGTAAGCGTTCGGACGATGACTTGGAGAAGTACAACCAGATTGTCGTGGCCGACGAGGAGGAGATAGAGCATGAGTACAAAAGTGAATATCGTGGTCGCGTACAAAATCGTAAGGTGCAGATTGAACTGTTACCGCTCTACGGACTCTCGCTCAATGCACGGCGTTCGGCACTCGACACCCAGCGCTCCACGCTCAACCCCTTGGTGGAAGCCTACAACCAACAGCGTGGCGTCCGAAAACTCTATCTCTCCAACAGCCAGTCGGTATTCGACGAGGCACAGACCAAAGCCTACTTCTCCTACATCGACTCGCTGACACTCAAGATGACGGATGAGGGATTACGGATGACTGACGCTCAACCCTCCACCTTCCACCCTTCATCCTCCACCCTTTATCTCCAGCGTGCCGTTGCCTATGCCGAGATACAGAATTTTGACAGCGCCGTTGATGACCTGACTACCTACCTGCAGATGGATACCACATCGGTGCTTGCCCTTTGGCAACGTGCTTTCTGCCAGGCCAAGTCAAACGACTTCAATGCAGCGCAGGGCACCGATGTGAGCATGAAGGTTGCCAGTGTCATCGGCGACCTGACGGCGGCCATTGCGCTGAGTCCGCAGAATGCCTACCTGTATTATAACCGTGGTACGGTCTATGCCCGTCGTGCCGACTACGCCCGGGCCATTGACGACCTGAACCGTGCCATTGAGCTCGACCCGCAACTGGGTGAGGCGTGGTACAATCGAGGGCTCTGCCGTCTCTACAGCAACCATCAGCAGGAGGGCATCAGCGACCTCTCGAAGGCTGGCGAACTGGGCCTTTATACCGCCTATTCAGTCATCAAGAAATATCGCAAATAATTAAAAACCCAAGCTTATGAAGATTTTATTGATTGGGGGTACTGGCACCATTAGCAGCGCCATTACCCGCCAGTTGGCAGAAAGCGGACATGACCTGTGGCTGCTGAATCGTGGAAACCGCAAGAACGAAGTGCCAGCAGGTGTCAGACAAGTCATAGCCGACATTGACGATACCGACGAAGTGTTGCGGCAGATAGACGGCCAGCTGTTTGATGCCGTCTGCGAGTTCATTGGCTTTGTCCCTGCCCAGGTGCAGCGCGACATCCGCCTGTTCAGCGGGCGCACCCGTCAGTATGTCTATATCAGTTCGGCATCGGCCTACAACAAGCCAGCCGCCAACCATGTCATTACCGAGGGAACTACGCTGGCCAACCCTCACTGGGAGTACTCGCGCAACAAGATAGCCTGCGAGGAACTGCTGCTGAAGGCCTATCGCGACGATGCCTTCCCCGTCACCATCGTACGTCCCAGCCATACCTACTGCGAGCGCAGCGTGCCGGTTAGCGTACACGGGCCCAAGGGCAGCTGGCAGGTGCTGAAGCGCATGCTGGACGGCAAGCCTGTCATTATTCAGGGCGACGGTTCCTCACTATGGACGCTGACTTGGAACGAGGACTTTGCCCGCGGCTTCATCGGGCTGCTGGGCAACCCGAAGACCATAGGCGAGGCGTTCCAGATTATGAGTGACGAGCAGCTCTCGTGGACGCAGGTCTATCAGTGTGTGGCCAATGCCCTTGGGGTTGAGCTGAAACCTTATTATGTGTCATCTGCGTTCCTGGCCAAGGCCTCTCCAAGTGAGTATGACTTTGAAGGAAACCTGCTGGGTGACAAATCGGTAACGGTGGTGTTCGACTGTACGAAACTGAAGCGGGCCGTTCCCGGTTTCAAGGCTGTCGTCCGTTTCGATGAGGGCGTGCGCCGCTGCGTGGCTTACCTCAAAGCCCACCCCGAACTGCAGGTGGAAGACCCCGAGTTCGATGCCTGGTGCGACCGTGTCATCGCAGCACAGGAGCAGGCTCTCAGGAGTCTTTAGCCATCGTTACCAGTACCTCACTCTTCAGGAGTCTTCTGCCACAGGGAGTATAGGAAGAAGGTTAGGGCTGCCAGGGCAAGAATCTCAATGCCCGTAGCCAACCAGGAACAGATGGTCAGGAAGTTCACGGGGAAATAACTCTCGAAAATCATCCGGAAGAACAGGGTTACGAAACTGCAGATGTGAATGACGGTGAGCACTCCTCCGCCGGCCATACCGGCGAGTGCGGCTTTCTTTAGACTGATGTTCATAATGGTAGTTTATTTAAGTTGTTGACGTATTCTGAGTGCAAAGGTATAAAATATTTGCATTCGGCAATTGATAATTGGTAATTATTTTGTAATTTTGCAGCCGATTTTAAACTTAAACATATATTGTAGATATGATTCAGATTACTTTTCCCGACGGATCTGTTCGCTCGTATGAGCAGGGCGTGACGGGTTTTGAGATTGCCGAGAGCATTTCGCCGGCTCTGGCACGCGACGTTCTGAGTTGCGCAGTGAATGGCGAGACCATCGAGTTGAACCGCCCCATCATGGAGGATGCCCAGTTTGAGCTCTTCAAGTGGGACGACGAACAGGGTAAGCACACTTTCTGGCATACCAGTGCCCACTTGCTGGCCGAGGCATTGCAGGAGTTGTATCCTGGCGTGCAGTTCGGTTTCGGTCCTGCCATCGAAAATGGTTTCTTCTACGATGTGCTGTTGAAAGACGGTGAGAGCATCAAGGAGAGCGACTTCCCGAAGATTGAGGAGAAGATGCGTGAGCTGGCTGGCAAGAAGGAGCCCGTGGTACGCCGCGAAGTTCCCAAGGCCGAGGCGCTGAAGGCATTTGCCGCCGCCGGCCAGACCTACAAGTGTGAGCACATTGAGCAGGACCTGGAGGACGGAAGCATTACCACCTATACGCAGGGCTCATTTACCGACCTCTGCCGCGGTCCGCATTTGGTGAACACGGGTGCCATCAAAGCTATCAAGCTGACCTCGGTTGCCGGCGCCTTCTGGCGTGGCGATGCCACCAAGCAGCAGCTGCAGCGCCTCTATGGTATATCGTTCCCCAAGAAGAAGATGCTCGACGAGTATCTCGTCATGCTGGAGGAAGCCAAGAAGCGCGACCACCGTAAGATTGGTAAGGAGATGGAACTCTTCATGTTCTCAGAGAAGGTAGGCAAGGGCCTGCCCATCTGGCTGCCGAAGGGTACCGACCTGCGCCTGCGTCTGCAGGACCACTTGCGTAAAGTGCAGAAGCGTTTTGGTTATCAGGAGGTTATTACCCCGCATATCGGAAGCAAGAATCTCTACGTCACCTCTGGTCACTGGGACCACTACGGCAAGGATTCGTTCCAGCCCATCACCACACCCGAGGAGGGCGAGGTATATATGCTGAAGCCCATGAACTGCCCTCACCACTGCGAAATCTTCGCATGGAAGCCCCGCTCATACCGTGACCTGCCCCTGCGCATTGCTGAGTTCGGTACGGTCTATCGCTACGAGCAGTCGGGCGAGTTGCACGGCTTTACCCGCGTACGCAGCTTCACGCAGGACGATGCCCACATCTTCTGCCGTCCCGACCAGGTGAAGCAGGAGTTCCTCAACGTCATGGACATCATCGGTGTGGTGCTGACCGCCTTCGGCTTCAACTTCGAGGCACAGATTTCGCTCCGCGATCCCAACGACCATAATAAATATGTAGGCACCGACGAAGACTGGGCACTGGCCGAAAAAGCCATCGTCGAGGCTTGCGAGGAGAAGGGCCTGCCTGCCAAGGTGGAATACGGCGAGGCTGCGTTCTACGGTCCGAAGCTCGACTTCATGATTAAGGACGCCATCGGTCGTCGCTGGCAGTTAGGCACCATTCAGGTCGATTACAACCTGCCCAAGCGATTCCAACTGGAATATACCGACGAGGACAACCAGAAGAAGACGCCTGTCATGATTCACCGTGCACCGTTCGGCTCTCTGGAGCGCTTCACCGCTGTGCTCATCGAGCACACCAGTGGTCACTTCCCCCTGTGGCTCACGCCTGAGCAGGTGGTTGTTCTGCCGCTGTCGGAGAAGTACAACGACTACGCTTTCCAGGTGCAGAAGCAGCTTGACCAGGCCGGTGTCCGTGCCCAGGTCGATGACCGCAACGAGAAACTGGGTCGTAAGATTCGCGACAACGAACTGAAGCGCATCCCCTTCATGCTCATCGTGGGCGAGAAGGAAGCAGCCGAGGGCCTTGTCAGCATGCGTCAGCAGGGTGGTGGCGAACAGGCCACGATGACCATTGCCGAGTTTGCGAAGAAAATCAACGACGAGGTGGCTGAAATGACAAAGGACTTCTAATGGATTTTCTACAAAGAGCACAATTACTGTTGGGCGACGACGTCATGGAACGTGTCGCCCAACAGCGTATTATAGTCTTTGGCTGCGGCGGGGTAGGGTCGTGGTGCATCGAGGCACTGGTCCGCTCCGGCATCCGCCACATCACCTTGGTTGATTTCGACCGTGTGGCTCCCAGCAACATCAACCGTCAGCTCATGGCAACGCAGGCAACTGTTGGTCAGGTGAAGGTAGAGGCCATGCGTGACCACCTGCTTACCATCAGTCCTGAAGCGGAAATCGTCATTCGCAACGAGACATATTGTGCCGATACGGCCGATACGTTCCCGTTGGACGACTACGACTACGTGATTGATGCCATTGACTCGCTGCCCGATAAGCAGTTGCTTATTGAGCGTGCCACACGTTCACATGCACGTCTTTTTTCATCGATGGGGGCAGCCCTGAAGCTTGACCCCACACGCGTTCAGGTTGCTGAGTTCTGGAAGGTCAAGGGGTGTCCGCTTGCCCGTGCCCTCCGTCAGCGTTTCAAGAAGTCCAAGACCTTCCCTGCCCGTAAGTTCCAATGTGTGTTTAGTGATGAAGTAGTAGAAAAGAGGAGAGAGGGGTGCTCAACCCCCAACGGCAGCCTGGTCCACATTACTGCCATCTTTGGCTTCACTTTGGCAGGCTTGGTACTTTCCGATGTGAAGAATAAATAAAAATTTTGTGTTTTTATTTTGTTCTTTGCTCACTTATTCGTACCTTTGCAAAAGACATAGTTATCAGCCGTTTACAGACCGATAAATCCATCATAGGTTTTCGGCGTTCGGTCAAACACTTTTCAGCGCCCGCCGTAACACATTTCGGCGGGCGCTGAAAAGTGTTTGACCGAACGCTGAATTCCAGTTACCCCGGCAGAAACTCCCTCTTTCCCCGTACTTCTCTCCCCTTTACCCCGGCAGTTTCTCCCAGTCCTATACATCTAACAATCTTTTTCATGGAAAAAAGGCTCGCAGTGATGCGAGCCTTTTTTGTTTTTGTAAGTCAGTGAACCAAGTGTTATTTGTTCTTCAGCAAGTCGCGGATTTCGCCAAGCAGCTTTTCCTCGTTGCTGGGCTCGGGAGCAGGTGCCGGCTCTTCTTCCTTCTTTTTCTTCAGTTTGTTCATACCCTTTACCATGAGGAAGATACAGAGAGCAACGATGAGGAAGTCGATGATGTTCTGACAGAACTGGCCGTAGGCGAATACCGAGCCCAGCTCGCGTGCCTTCTCCAGCGACAGACCGTCGGTAATCTTGTCAGACAGCGGAATGTAGAGGTTGGTGAAGTCGGCATTGCCGAGCAACTGTCCTACGAGCGGCATGATGATGTCGTCAACCAGACTTGAAACGATTTTACCGAAGGCACCGCCGATGATGACACCGACTGCCATGTCCATTACGTTACCCTTCAGGGCAAACTCTTTAAATTCGCTAATAAATCCCATAATAATAATGTTTATAAGTTAATAAATGATGAATGTGTTATTGTTCTTTCTTTTTTGCTTTCATTGCCGTGATTCTGCAAACTCGAAGTGGCAAACTTTTGAAAAGATGCTCCTTTCGGTGCCGATATTAGGCAACTTTAAACTTTATTAAAAGTTTTGTTCGCGAAATCTGATGCAAATATAGAAAATAATTTGTAACTTTGTGCCCGAAAAAAGGAAAAAATGCAATAAAGCATGGATTTCTTGCTAAAAAGTGAATTTTTATAAACCCTTTAAATAAAAAAGTTAAGTAAAATGACAAAAGTTGCAATTAACGGTTTTGGCCGTATTGGTCGCCTCGCTTTCCGTCAGATGTTCGAGGCAGAAGGTTATGAAGTAGTAGCAATCAACGACTTGACAAGCCCCAAAATGCTTGCTCATCTGCTGAAGTATGATACCGCTCAGGGTGGTTTCTGCGGCAAGATTGGTGAGAACAAGCACACTGTAGAGGCTGGTGAGGATTACATCGTTGTTGATGGTAAGAAAATCACTATCTATGCAAAGCCAAACGCTGCTGAGCTGCCTTGGGGTGAGCTCGACGTTGACGTTGTTCTCGAGTGCACAGGTTTCTACACTTCTAAGGAGAAGGCTTCTGCTCACCTGACAGCTGGTGCTAAGAAGGTTGTTATCTCTGCTCCTGCCGGCAACGACCTGCCAACTATCGTTTACAATGTAAACCACAAGACTCTGACTCCTGCCGACACCGTTATTTCTGCAGCATCTTGCACCACTAACTGTCTGGCTCCTATGACAAAGGCTCTGAACGACTTTGCTCCTATCCAGAGTGGTATCATGACAACTGTACACGCTTACACTGGCGACCAGATGATTCTTGACGGTCCTCAGCGCAAGGGTGATGTTCAGCGTGCCCGTGCCGGTGCTCAGAACATCGTTCCTAACTCAACTGGTGCTGCCAAGGCTATCGGTCTCGTTATCCCCGAGCTGAACGGTAAGCTGATCGGTGCTGCACAGCGCGTTCCGACTCCTACAGGTTCTACCACTATCCTGCACGCTGTTGTTAAGGGTGAGGTAACTGTTGAGGATATCAACGCTGCTATGAAGGCTGCTGCTAACGAGAGCTTCGGTTACACCGAGGAGAAGCTGGTTTCTTCAGACATCATCGGTATGAAGTTCGGTTCACTGTTCGACGCTAACCAGACTATGGTTTCTAAGATCGGTGACGGCAACTCTCTCGTACAGGTTGTTGCTTGGTACGACAATGAGAACTCTTACACTTCTCAGATGGTTCGCACCATCAAGTACCTCGCTGAGCTGAAATAATATGGCTTCGAGTTGTTAGCTTTTAGCTATTAACAACAATAAAATTAGCCGGAAGTCTTGTACTTTCGGCTTTTTTATTTTGTTTTTTCCCGACTTAATCGTACCTTTGCATCATGAACCGATAACTATAAACTTTATGAAACGTTTTTTATTCTTTCATTTTTTCATTTTTACCTTTTTCCTTGTGGCCTGTGGCCATAAGACAAAGGCAGTAGAGAACGAGACAGACTCAACGGCCGTCAATGATTCGACAGCTGTAGCGGAACAGAAAGAAGCGGTGCCCGCGCCCATGTTCCTCTACTACTTCAGCCCCGAACACATGCAGATGGTGTATTGGACCGGAACGGAGGAACCTAAGAAGGACAAGGACAATGCAGAATATTATAACAACATACATGAGGAATGGGCACTCCAAAACGGCTTCCGCACCCATGCTGGGGGATATACGAAGATGCTGTTGAACGATGGCAAACTGGTGGACATCATTTACAAGGACGAACTGCTGAAGAACCCTGACGGGGAAGAGATGTACGGGGGCGAGCTACACTGCCGTCCGTCGATACCTTCGCCCGGATTGCGCTATGCGCTGGTGAATCCGAAGGATGCCCCGAAACGTGAATATAATTTCGCAGAGATGTTCTTGGTGCTGCATCAGGACTATATGAAGACACGCAAGATGCTGAAGGTGGTGGGGATTGACGATGGTAAGCCGCTGCCGCAGGCCGTTGTCAAGAAGATGGAAGAGAAGTACGGCATGAAGGCGGAGCGCTCCGTCGGCCGTTGCAAGATAGACGGTCGCTATACCTTTGGTGCCATTCAGTTTAAAGGCGAGTACAAGAACGCGCCCAAGGAGAAAGGTGTTGACTATAAGCGTGCGCTGGCATTGGAGGTGCTGATTGATGGTGACAATGTCTATGTCAGTGAGATATTGGGTTACTATGATGGAGGTTTCTGCACGTGGAATGCGGACGATGGCGGCGAGTACTTCCCAAGCGCTTTGTTGGGGGTGTTCGAAGGTCCTGACGGTCTGGAACTCTGTTTCGAGCATGGTGCACCAGAGAGTCGTACGGTGGGTGTGATGTACCTGCGTGACGGAAAGCTCAACCGGCAGGAATATGCCGTCTATCATGCTTTGATTGACGAGCAGACGCCCGTCTGGAAAAAGGACATTGCACGGATGAGGGAACTCTATAAAGAGGATGACTCCAGTGACGATAATGACTACGAACTGACCAAGAAACGCCTGATTGACCTTGACGGCGACGGTAATGACGAGGTGTGGCTGCGGGCTCAGGACAATAAGCATGGCGCCTTCTTTACCTACAAGGATGGAAAGGTAGAACTGATAGGTGTCGAGGATGGACGCATGTCACCGACGTTCTATCAGTTGAAAGACGGCAAGGGCTATCTCATAATCTCGGGTGCGGCAGGTGGCCCGTCGTGGTTTTCTTCCATCTATGAGATGAAAAACAGCCATGTTGTCCATGAGCTAACGGTGTTGGAGGTCTATGGTGAGATTGAAGAGTGCGCGATGGACGGCAAAGACATCAGCAAGGAGAAATGCAAGGCATATATGACTGCGCTCCCCGCCACCATGGAGCCTTACCTCTATTGGAACGACATAGAAGAAAAATAAATGAGGATTTATTTTGCATTTCGCTCACATAATCGTATCTTTGCAGGCAAATCAATAACTAATAAATAGACGAGCATTATGAGAAAGACTATTTTCAGTTTCACACTTGCAGCATTAGCTGTCATCGTTCTGGCATCATGTGGCAAATCCAACAATGTTGAGGGTGAGAAGGTTATGCAGACCGGCTACAGTGTTGTCTGTCCTACGGGATGGGCTCATGAGGAGATTGGGCAGGATAATTACCGCAACATGGAGATGACCAAGATGATGAGCGGACAGGTAGCCAAGCTGACGTTCCATGCCTATCAGCGCATTGCCGATACGCCGGTTGAGACGATGAAGAAAATATGCCGTGAGAAGAACGGCTGGGAATATCAGGCAGACAAGGAACTGGAGGATAACGTCTGGAGTGTTGCCTATGCCCCGAACAGCAAATCGAAGTACGCTGCCCGTTATGCCGTCTTCACGGCACTGAAGAACGGTGTGCTCTCTGTCCATTTGGAGAACGTTGACATCAACGATACGGAGGTTCAGCAGATTCTTGGGAGTGTGGAGGTAAAGGAGTGACCTCGCTGATTACGATACTCGGACCGACAGCCAGCGGCAAAACTCCGTTGGCTGCTGCATTGGCCATGCATTTGAAGGCTCTGGGTACTGCAGCGGAAATCATTTCAGCAGACTCCCGACAGGTGTATCGCCGCATGGATATCGGTACCGGCAAGGACCTTAGCGACTACCGTCCTGTGGTTGGCGGCTCGACCGTCAATATTCCCTACCACCTCATCGACATCTGTGAGCCGGGAACGAAGTACAATCTCTTCCAGTATCAGCAGGACTTCTACGATGCCTATCAGGACATTCGGAATAGGGGAGCACAGCCGATTCTCTGTGGAGGAACGGGCCTGTATATTGAGGCCGTATTGAAGGGCTATCAACTGTCTCCTGTGCCGCAGAATCCGGAATTGAGGGCCAGGCTGGAAAGCAAGTCGCTGGACGAACTGACGCAGATGCTTGTGGCACTGAAACAGCAGAGCGGCTCGAACATGCATAACAAAACGGATGTGGATACTCCGCAGCGGGCTATCCGGGCTATTGAGATTGAGGAATACAATCTTCATAATCCGATGCCTAAACGTGAATTGCCGCCTATTGACTCGCTGATTATCGGTGTGAGTATAGACAGGGAGTTGCGCAGGGAGAAAATCACCCGCCGACTGAAAACCCGTTTGGAAGAGGGAATGGTTGACGAGGTGAAAGGATTGCTGGACGAAGGCATCCCAGCGGAAAACCTAATCTATTATGGATTGGAGTATAAGTATGTGACAGAATACCTGGTCGGTAAGACCACCTACGATGAGATGTTCTGTGGACTGGAGATTGCCATTCATCAGTTTGCCAAGCGACAGATGACCTGGTTCCGAGGGATGGAACGCCGTGGGTTTAAGATACATTGGATTGACGCTACACTGCCGATGGAGGAGAAGGTTTCGCAAATCATTGAGTTATGGCAATAGAACAAAATAGATGGGGCATATTGTATTGCCCCAAAAAAGGCATCAGTTTCGGACGTAAACGCTGGGAGAAAGTACAGCGGGCACTTGACCTGCGAAACGTGCAATACGACTTTGTGCAGAGTGAGTCGAATGATAGTGTGGAACGGCTCATGCGCATGCTTATTAATAATGGTTACAAGACCATCATCGTGGTGGGTGGCGACTCGGCACTCAACGATGCGGTCAACTGTCTGATGGAGGCTGAGCCTGCCGTTCGTGACTCCATAGCCCTTGGTGTCATACCCAATGGTGTGCTCAACGACTTTGCCCGTTACTGGGACTTCAAGGAAAGCGAGATACAGCAAACTGTTGACTGGCTGGTCAAGCGCCGTGTGCGTAAGGTGGATTTAGGCTGCCTGCGGTATAAGGACGCCGCTGGCAACGATGCTAAACGCTATTTCCTGAACTGCGTGAACATAGGACTGATAGCCGACGTGATGAACGCCAGACACCAGGCCCGTTCGCTGCTGGGATCGCGTATGCTGGCATTCTTCGCTTCCATCGTCATGATGGCTTTCCACCGGTTGGACTATCCCATGGACATCAGAATCAATAGCGAAACAATCAGTTGTAAGGTCATGACCATGTGTGTAGGCAGCGGACCTGGCTACGGGCAGACCCCTAATGCCGTACCCTATAATGGACTGGTCGATGTGAGTGTGGTCTATCAGCCACAGAAGCTGTTGCAGCTCTTTGCCGGACTGTGGCTGCTGGTGACAGGACGGTTCTTGAATCACCGCAGCGTACACCCGTACCGAACCCGTGAGGTGATGATAAATGATGCTGCAAAGGCACGGGTGGGAATCGATGGACGGCTATTTGGAAAATTGGAAGGCCAGTACCGGATAACCGTGGAGGAAGAGGTGGTGAATTTCCTTATTCCAGATTGAAAAAGTGTTAGAGAAAATAAAAAATGCCCGTTTTTTAAAAATATTCGGGCATTTTTTTTGTAATACCACATAAAATGATTACTTTTGGGAATTAAAATCTAAAACTAACTAAAAAGCAAAAATACTAAGACAGGATTTTTATGAGTTATTTACGATTCGAAAAAGCTGTGATGACTAACCTTGAAGAGTCCATCCGTCGTGAATTACTGCGTACTAACCGCTCGGGAGCCTACTCGTGCTCTACGATTGTGGATTGCAATACACGTAAGTATCATGGCTTGCTGGTCGTGCCCGTTCCTGAACTCGACGACGAGAACCATGTGTTATTGTCGTCGCTCGATGCTACCGTCGTTCAGCACGGAGCAGAGTTTAACCTCGGGCTACACAAGTATCAGGGAAACAATTACAGCCCTAAAGGTCACAAGTACATTCGGGAGTTTGACTGTGACAAAGTACCTACCACCCTGTATCGCGTAGGTGGTGTGTTATTAAAGAAGGAAGTGGTTTTTCAGCACTATGAAGACCGTATTCTGATTCGTTACACGTTGGTAGATGCCCACTCGGCAACAACCCTTCGTTTCCGTCCTTTCCTTGCATTCCGCAGCGTCCGTCAGTTTACACATGAGAACTCGACGGCCAGCCGTGAGTACCACGAGGTAGATAACGGTATCAAGACTTGTATGTATGCCGGCTATCCCGACCTGTACATGCAGTTCTCGAAGAAGAACGAATTTGTTTTCCATCCCGACTGGTATCGTGGCGTGGAGTATCCTAAGGAACAGGAACGTGGCTATGCTTCGAATGAGGACCTCTATGTGCCTGGCTATTTCGAGATGCCAATCAAGAAGGGTGAGAGCATTGTCTTCGCTGCTTCCACGTCGGCCATCAAAAGCAGCTCACTCAAGAAGCTGTTTGACGTTGAGGTTGACGACCGTGTGCCTCGCGACAACTTCTATCATTGTCTGGTGACGGCTGCACATCAGTTCCATTTCCGCGATCGCCGTAGCGGTAACTCTGAGAAACTCGACAACAATGATGCCCGTTACCTGTTAGCCGGCTATCCGTGGTTCAAGTGTCGCGCACGTGATACCTTTATTTCACTGCCGGGTCTGACGCTCGCTATTGACGAGCAGGACTATTTTGAGTTTGTGATGAAGACGGCAGAGAAGGGACTGCGTGAGTTTATGCAGGGGAAACCGCTAAGCGTGAAAATTTATGAGATGGACCAGCCTGACGTCCCCCTTTGGGCTATATGGGCTATTCAGCAGTATTGTAAGGATGCCGGCATGGAGAAAGGCTACAAGATGTACGGCAAACTGGTCGGTGACATTATAAAGTATATTATGGACGGTGGACATCCAAACCTGCGTCTTGATGATAACGGACTGCTCTATGCCAATGGTCGTGACAAGGCCGTCACCTGGATGAATTCCACTGCCAATGGACGCCCGGTGGTTCCGCGCTCGGGCTATATCGTTGAGTTCAATGCTTTATGGTATAACGCACTCAAGTTGGCAGCAGCGCTCAACGAGGAATTCGGCGACAAGAAGCTGGCAGCAAAACTGGAACAACAGGCAGAGCTTGCCAAGCAGTCGTTTGTGGATACCTTCTTGAACGAATATGGCTATCTGCTTGATTATGTAGATGGACCGATGATGGACTGGAGCGTTCGTCCGAATATGATATTCGCCGTAGCCTTCGACTATTCACCGCTGAATCAGGAGCAGAAGAAGAGTGTGCTTGATGTCTGCACACGAGAACTGTTGACACCGAAGGGACTACGCTCGCTGTCTCCGAAGAGTGGCGGCTACAACCCCATGTATGTTGGTCCGCAGACACAGCGTGACTACGCTTACCATCAGGGTACAGCATGGCCGTGGCTGGGTGGATTCTACATGGAAGCCTGTCTGAAACTCTACAAGCGCACCCGCCTGTCGTTCATTGAGCGCCAGATGGTTGGCTACGAAGAAGAGATGGACTACCACGCACTGGGTACCATTAGTGAGCTGTACGACGGCAACCCGCCGTTCCATGGACGTGGTGCTATGGCTTTTGCCATGAATGTGGCAGAAATCCTGCGTGCGCTGAAGTTACTTGAAAAGTATTCATACCAAAAATAAGGAGGACCGACAATGAAAGTATTAATGTTTGGATGGGAGTATCCTCCTCATGTGTTTGGTGGACTCGCCACAGCTAACTATGGTATTTCACAAGGCTTGCATGCGCAGGGTGACATGGATATCACGCTCTGCCTGCCTAAGCCTTTTGGCGATGAGGACCGCTCGGCCTGTAACATCGTGGCTATGAATGCAGTGCCCATTGCCTGGCGGGATGTAAGTTATGACTATGTCAGGGAACGTGTGGGTAACATCATGGACCCCGACCTCTATTTCCGCTTGCGTGACCATCTGTATGCCGACTTTAACTACATGCATGTGAACGATCTCGGTGCTATGGAGTTTGCTGGAGGCTATCCTGGAAACCTGCACGAGGAAATCAATAACTATTCGATTATTGCAGGTGTCGTGGCACGCACGATGGAGTTCGACATCATACATGCCCACGACTGGCTGACTTATCCGGCTGGCATACATGCCAAGCAGGTAAGCGGTAAGCCGTTGTGCATCCATGTGCATGCTACCGACTTTGACCGTTCGCGTGGTAAGGTGAATCCCACCGTCTATTCTATTGAGAAGAACGGTATGGACAATGCCGATTGCATCATGTGTGTGTCGGAACTGACACGCCAGACGGTCATCAACCAATATCATCAGGACCCACGCAAGTGCTTCACGGTTCACAACGCCGTTTACCCACTGCCTGAGGAGTATGACTCTATACCGCGTCCCGACCATACGGGAAAGGACAAAGTGGTGACCTTCCTCGGCCGAATCACCATGCAGAAAGGTCCCGAGTACTTCGTTGAGGCTGCCAACATGGTTATTCGCCGTACCCGTAACGTACGCTTCTGTATGGCAGGTTCCGGTGACATGATGGATGCCATGATTTATCTGGCTGCCGAACGTGGCATTGCCGATCGCTTCCACTTCCCCGGATTCATGCGTGGTAAACAGGTGTATGAGTGCTTGAAGGACTCTGATGTCTATGTGATGCCTTCGGTCAGTGAACCATTTGGAATCTCGCCCTTGGAAGCCATGCAGTGTGGTACGCCTTCCATTATCTCGAAACAGTCAGGTTGTGCGGAGATTCTGAACAACTGTATCAAGGTTGACTACTGGGACATTCACGCACTGGCTGATGCTATATACAGCATCTGTGCTAACGATTCGCTTTTCAACTACCTCAAGGAGGAAGGAAAGAAGGAGGTTGACCAGATTACTTGGGAGAAGGTTGGTGCCTGGATAGCAACGTTGTATAAACGAACCCTTGGCTGGGAACAGTAAATGTTATTTACGATTTACGGATTTTCGATTTTCAATTTGAATGAATGGAGGCCGAAATCCGTGAGTCGGAACATATAAATTGAAAAAAAATAGAAAATTTATCAGTATGAAAACAATTTGTTTATATTTTGAAATACATCAGATTATACATCTGAAGCGTTACCGTTTCTTTGATATCGGTACCGATCATTATTACTATGATGACTACGAGAATGAGCGTAGCATCACGGATATTGCCAACCGTTCCTACATGCCGGCACTGAACACGCTGCATGAGATGATTAAGGAGAACGGCGACTACTTCAAGGTGGCTTTCTCTCTCTCCGGTACTGGCATTGAGCAGTTGGAGTATCATGCCCCACAGGTGATTGCCAAACTGCAAGAGTTGAACGAAACGGGCTGCGTCGAGTTCCTTGCTGAGCCGTATTCACATGGCTTGTCATCGTTGGCTAATGAAGAAACCTTCGCACTCGACGTGAAGAAGCAGTGCCAGAAAATCGAGGAACTGTTTGGCAAGAAACCGACTGTGGCACGTAACTCGTCGCTGATTTACTCTGACGATATTGGTGGCCAGATTGCTGCCATGGGCTTTAAGGGTATGTTGACCGAAGGTGCTAAGCATGTGCTTGGCTGGAAGTCGCCGCACTATGTCTATAATTGTAACATTGCTCCGAACTTGAAACTGTTGCTGCGTGATGTGGAACTGAGTGACGACATCTCTCTGCGTTTTAACAATCCCGACTGGTCAGGATATCCCTTGTTTGCCGATGCTTACATTGATCGTATTGCCAACCTGCCTGAGGAAGAGCAGATTATCAATATCTTCATGGAACTCTCCGCATTGGGTATTGCCCAGCCGCTGTCCAGCAATATTCTCGACTTCCTGCATGCACTTCCTGCATGTGCCAAGGAGAAGGGTATTACGTGGTCCACGCCATCGGAGATTTGTGGTAAGGTAAAGAGTGTCAGTAACTTGGATGTTCCTGATACCTTGTCGTGGGTTGACGAGGAGCGTGACGTCAGCTGCTGGCTGGGTAATGCCATGCAGCGTGAGGCATTCCAGAAACTTTATAGTGTGGCTGATCGTCTGCGCATTGCCAACGATCCACGCATTAATCAGGACTGGGACTACCTGCAGGCTTCCAACAACTTCCGCTTCATGACAACTAAGCCTTCAAACGTTGGTTTGGATCGTGGCATTTACAGCGGACCGTTCGATGCCTTTACCAACTACATGAATATTCTGGGTGACTTCATCAACAGAGTCAATGCACTATATCCCGCGGAGATTGATAACGAGGAGCTGAACTCGCTGCTTACCACCATCCGTAATCAGGGCGACGAAATTGAGATGAAGGATAAGGAGATTACCCGTCTGAAGGCAAAACTCGAAAAGTTAGAACCTGCAGAAAAGAAGCCTGTAAAGAAGGCCGCTGCCAAGAAACCAGCGAAAAAAGCTGAGCCGAAGGCAGAGAAATAACTGACAGTATCAAAAAGGAAAAAGAGACTGCTCTGTAGAGGGGCAGTCTCTTTTTATTTTGGTTGTTAAGGAATAATGGCTTGGACAAAATAAAAACCGTCAGACTGAGTCTGGCGGTTTAATTCTCTCAATTAGTTCGTATGCGGACTAATTACTCAGCTACAGCAGCAGTGTCAGCGGGAGCAGCAGCAGTAGTGTCAACAGCAGCAGTGGTGTCAACAACCTCTACATTTGTAGAATCAGCTACTTCAGCAGCGGGCTTCTTAGCGTTGTTGCAAGATGCGAAAGAGATAGCTGCCATGGCTACGAACATAAATACTAATTTCTTCATTTTTCTAATGCTTTTAAATCTGTAAAACAATCATTTGTTTATTAAAACGATGCAAAGGTATATATTTTTTCAATACGTTGTATCTTTTTTTTGCATTTTTTTTTACATGTTTTTGTAACTTTTTTGCAAAACACTGAAAATGAGTTGATTATGAAATGTTAAAATTTCGTGTATAAATGACTCTTAATGATAATTCTGATAAAAAGAGTGATTTTGTCGAAAAATATATGTACCTTTGCAGTTGTTTCTCGCGCGTACATTATATTATATATAAGATGATAGATACTTCAGCCTTTCAAGGCAAGACAGCAGCTTACTTTACGCTGGGGTGCAAACTGAATTTCTCTGAGACATCGACATTCGGGAAGATGCTTCAAGAGTTAGGTGTGCGAACTGCCAGTAAGGGTGAGCCGGCTGATATCTGTATAATCAATACCTGTTCGGTGACAGAGGTGGCAGACCATAAGTGTAGGCAGGCTATTCACCGTATGGTACGTGAGAATCCCGGCGCTTTTGTCGTGGTGACGGGCTGCTATGCCCAGTTGGAACCTCAGAAGGTTGTGGCCATTGACGGGGTGGATTTGGTGTTGGGCTCCAATGAGAAGGCTAATCTTGTGCAGTACCTGTCGGATGGCTTTGTCAGTCGTGAGCAAACCGCGTCTTACAAGACAGAGAAGACAAAAGACATCAAGACGTTTGCCCCCAGTTGTTCTCGTGGCAACCGTACACGCTATTTCCTGAAAGTGCAGGATGGCTGTGACTACTTCTGTACTTACTGTACCATTCCTTATGCCCGTGGCTTCAGCCGAAATCCGACCATAGCCTCACTGGTAGAACAGGCGGAACAGGCGGCTGCCGAGGGGGGAAAGGAGATTGTGCTGACGGGTGTCAATATTGGTGATTACGGGAAGACTACCGGTGAAAAGTTCTTGGACTTGGTGAAGGCACTTGATGCCGTTAATGGCATCCGGCGCTACCGTATCAGCAGTCTGGAGCCAGATTTGTTGAGTGACGAGTTGATAGACTATTGTGCGCAAAGCCGTGCTTTCATGCCTCACTTTCATATCCCCTTGCAGAGCGGTAGCGATACGGTGCTCCGTTTGATGCATCGCCATTATGACCGTCAGCTATTTGCCAACAAGATACGACGTATTAAACAGGTCATGCCTGATGCCTTCATTGGTGTCGATGTCATGGTCGGATGTCGTGGTGAAACACCGGAATGCTTTGAGGAGACCTATACCTTCCTTGAGTCGCTTGATGTGACGCAATTGCATGTGTTCCCATATTCAGAACGTCCTGGAACCTCCGCGCTGAACATCCCCTACGTGGTCGATGAGCCCACTAAGAAACAGCGCAGCAAGCGTCTGCTTGACCTTTCTGACCAGAAGACGCAGGCATTTTATGCCCGTTATATCGGACAGGAGGCAGAGGTGCTCTTTGAGAAGGCGACGCGAGGTAAGGCTATGCATGGCTTCACCCGAAACTACATTCGTGTGGAACTGTCTGCTCGTGAAGCACGGGATGAATACGACAATCAGCTCCTGCATGTTCGTTTGGGCAGTTATAATCATGACAAGAGTGCACTTTGTGCTGTGATAATTGAAGATAGATGAAGGTTGCCATTGTTATACTCAACTGGAACGGAGCGAAGATGCTGCAGAAATACCTGCCTTCAGTCATGCTGTATTCGCGTGATGAGGCAACGGTGTATGTGGCAGATAATGCCTCGTCAGACTATTCCCTGGAGTTGCTTTGTACCCATTACCGTGAGAGTTGCAAGGTAATAGAGCTGGACAAGAACTGGGGTTTTGCTGAAGGATATAACAAGGCCCTGCAACAGATAGACGCAGAGTATTACCTGTTGTTGAACAGCGACATAGAGGTAACCCACCATTGGCTGACGCCGCTCATTGAGTATATGGATGCCCATCCGGACGTGGCGGCATGTCAGCCCAAGCTACTCTCCGTAGCCGATAAAAACAGTTTTGAGTATGCGGGGGCGAGTGGGGGATTCCTCGACTGCTACGGCTACCCCTTCTGCCGCGGACGAGTTTTCGAGACGGTGGAACGGGATAGCGGACAGTACGATAACGTGGAGGACATACTCTGGGCGTCAGGTGCTGCCTTGATGATACGTTCGAAGGACTATTGGAGCTGTGGCGGACTTGATGGGCGTTTCTTTGCTCACAATGAGGAGATTGACCTCTGCTGGCGCTTGCGCATCCGGGGACGGCGTATCTGTTGCGTGCCCGACAGCGTTGTCTATCATGTAGGAGGTGGAACACTACCAAAGGGTAACCCGATGAAAACCTTTCTCAACTTCCGAAATAATCTCACCATGCTGTATAAGTGTCTGCCTGACAGCGAGCTGAAGTCAGTCATGCGCATGCGTTGGTTCCTTGACTACGTGGCTGCATGGGAAACGCTTCTGCTGAACTTTAACTGGGGGGACTTTTGTGCTATCTACCGTGCTCGGTGGGCATTCAAACGTTGGCGAAAGGATTTTACAGCCGATCGGCTGGCTATTCAGCAGAGCCGGAAAGATGGCGGCATTCCGGAACGACGGCGTTTCTCCATCCTTTGGCAGTACTATGCCAAAGGCCGGAAGACCTATTCTGCCTTGCCCCAATGCCCCATTACTAACCTTTAGCGACCAGATTCATGAAGAAAAAAGACAGATATGAGCAGGTCTTAGCGTATTTCCGCGAGCAGATGCCGGAAGTACAGACGGAATTGGAGTTCGGCAGTGTGTATCAGCTGTTGGTGGCTGTCATTCTGAGTGCCCAATGTACTGACAAGCGTATCAATCAGGTGACCCCAGAATTGTTTGCCCGTTTTCCTGATGCCAAGGCGATGGCTGCCGTGGAGCCAGAGGAGGTGCTGGAGTATATCAGTAGCGTATCGTATCCTAATTCTAAGGCAGACCATCTGGTGAAGATGTCGCGGATGTTGGTTGAGAAGCATGGGGGCGAGGTGCCCGGTGACATGAATGCGTTGTTAGACCTTCCTGGTGTGGGTCGTAAGACGGCTAATGTGATTCAGAGTGTTGCTTTCGGCAAGTCTGCCATGGCAGTCGATACTCATGTGTTCCGTGTCAGCCATCGATTAGGGTTGGTGTCGAAGCGTGATGATACGCCTTATAAGGTTGAGCAGGTATTGGTAAAAAATATACCCGAGGAAGACATTCCCCGGGCACATCATTGGTTGTTGCTGCATGGTCGTTACGTCTGCACATCGCGTCGTCCGCATTGTGAGAAGTGTGACCTGCGAACTATCTGCGTCTCATGTGACCCCACTTCTTCCACATATCGCGGTGGAAACGATTCTCGGCTCCGATGACAGCAAAGACCTTGCTGGCGGGTAGGACGGCAAGGAACTTGTCGTGGTAGGTTTGTTGCAGCTTCTTCAATTCCAGGTCCATCTGGTCACCTTTCTTAATGGCGTCGCGATAGGCTGCCTCGTCGGTCAGTTTGTTCATCCGCAGTTGGCGTTGGCGATCGTAGATGGCACGCTGCTTCTGGAACATTTCGCTGTACATCGGCAGGAACTTGGCTGCTTCCTGTGGGGTTAGCTTTGCTTCTTTGACAATATACTCCTGAAGGTCGGCCTGAAACTTCTCGGGTGAGAACTTCTGGGGGCTTCTTTGTGCGAAGGTGGCAATCGTCGCCGTCAGGCAAAATAGTATAACAATTATTCTCTTCATTTCCTTTTTGTATTATTCTGAGAGACAGGCATAGATGTCTGCATTGTCCAGCATGGCGTAGTCGGCAGCCTCGTCCATGAATGTTTCATCGACGGTATTGGTTGTGGTAGTTGCAGCAGTCTGCTCTGGAACTTCTTGTGAGCGATTGAGGTAGAGCGTGATGCTGAAGATGGCGACACATAGGCAGGCAGCAGCCATCAAAACAGGGCGTAGGAGCTTCAGACGGGAGCGCTTCTCGGGTACTGTTACCTGCTGCTCAGGCAGTTCGTTCATGAACTGCTCGGCGAAGTGGTCAAAGTATCCTTCTGGCACCCGGAAGGGGTTCTCCTTTCCAAGACTTTCTATGATGAATTTCTCTTCGTTAGTCATGATGGTTATTTCTTTTTGTATTTTTGACGTATATTTTTATCAAACGTTTAATCGTGCTGCTTAAAATATTCAGATATTTTTTTTACTGCGATGTGGTAGGATGCTTTTAGTGCTCCTTCCGAAGTATTGAGTATCTTGCTAATTTCGCTGTATTTCATGTCTTCGTAGTATCTCAGGTTGAAAACAGTCCGTTGTACGTCGGGCAACAAGGCAATAGCGGCCTGCAGTTTTGCCTGTGCTTCGTCTCCGTCAAAATACCGGTCGGCCATGAGTGTGTTGGCAAGTCCCGTCATCTCATTGTCGGTGCTGATAGCATGGAGGTTTTTCTGTCGTCTGATGAAGTCGAGGCTTTCGTTGATGACAATACGATACAGCCAGGTGGAGAGTTTGGAGTCGGACCGGAAAGAGCCAATGTTGTTCCATGCTTTCAGTAGTGCATTCTGCAGGACGTCGTCGGCATCGTCATGGTTCAGCACCAGCCTTCGTACCTGCCAGTACAGCCGTTCGCTATACTGCTGAACAATAATCCCAAACGCTTTACGCTGCGTCTGGGGATTGTTAAGCATCAAGAGGAGTTCTTTCTCTGAAAGGGATGGGGTCATCGGATGGCAATCTTTCGAACAATATTCCCAACCTTCACGATATAGCATCCTTTGGGAATATCCAACTCTACGCGTTGTGATGGACTTTCAATCTTTACTTTCACAACCTGATTGCCTGTCAGCGAAATCACCTCAAGGGTTTCTCCCTGGGCATTGTTGACTTGAAGCGCAGATGGCAGAACGGTAATGGTTATCTCACGATCGCTGCTCTGTTCCGTCGCTGGCTCTGTGCTCAATGCGTACATACTCACCGGAAGGGCGAGCGTCAGCATAGCAGCAAATGTCATTGAGAGTAATCGTTTCGTCATACGCTTCTACTTTTTATAGTTTGGTGCAAAATTAATGATTTTACTTGAAACTACCAAATTTTTTTCAGCATTTTTTACTCTTTTCCGTGGAAATAGCCCGTTTTACAGTTGAATAACCATGTTTTCCTCGGCCAGTACAGTGTTTTCGAAAACTGTTTTTGCCTCGTCCTGCAGTTGACACTCGTTTTCGTAGCGTGAGGAGTAGTGCCCCAGTACGAGTTGTTGCACGCTGGCATCTTTGGCCACTTGTGCGGCTTGCCGGGCTGTGGAGTGGAAGTATTTTTCGGCCATAGCCACGTTGTCGTCACCGTATGTGCTTTCGTGGTAGAGTGTTGTTACTCCCTTGAGTTGTTCGTGCAGTCGGGCTATGTATCGTGTGTCGCTGCAGTATGCGTAGCTGCGTGGCGTTTTTGCAGGATAGACCAGTTGCTGGTTGGGTATCACCTTTCCTTCCTCGGTTGTCCAGTCGGCACCTGCCTTGATGTTGGCAATCTGCCATGTTGGAATGTGGTAGAAGTCAATCTTCTCCCGTCTTATGTGGGGTGCTGTGGGTTTCTCGCGGAACAGGAATCCGCAGGTGGGTACGCGGTGTTCCAGTGGAATGGTTGTCACGGTGAGGCTCCTGTCTTCATAGATGACAGCTTGCTGTGTGGTGTCTATCGGATGGAATACCACCTCATATCCCAGATTGTAGCAGAACATATCCAGCTGGCTTTGCAGCATGGGTCCCAATGCTGCTGTAGCATAGATGTTCAGTTTTGCTGTACGTCCCAGCAGTCCGAAGGTGCTGATCATGCCGATGAGTCCGAAGCAATGGTCGCCATGCAGGTGTGAAATGAAGATGTGGCCAATTTTGTTGAATCGGATTTTTGACCGGCGCAGTTGTGCCTGCGTACCCTCGCCACAGTCAATCATGAACAACTTGTCACGCACTTCCACCACTTGTGACGAAGGATGATGCCTAAGCGTGGGTAGTGCGCTTCCGCAACCTAATATGTGAATATTGAACGGCTCCACTTTTTATTACATGATGAAATCCTCGAGTGCCGATTGCTCCAGTTCGATGTCATCGCCGTACGGCTCTTTCGGCTTCTGTCGGGAGTACTCGAAGGAGTCTTCGTCGTTTTTATAGACCAGCGAGTCGTTTGTCAGTTTTGTGATGTCGTAGTAGTTGACTTCTTCCTCCTGTCCTCCGCCCTCGATGACGGAAACAATTTCCAGCTGTCCGTCAACTATTTTCCAGGTTCGGTAGGTGATGCTTGTCAGTTCGATGGTCTCTGCAATGCCACCCTCCTTGATGCTGATTCCTACTTCTGAACTGCCGTCAATGGGGTCTGGCATTACCCAGTCGCCTAATAGCATGTTCTGGTTGATGACAATGTCTGCCGTATTTTTCCTGTTGTCCGTTGTCACCACGATCATGCGGTCGCCCTCCTTTAAAAGGCCCAGGATTTTCTTTTCCTTGTTGGCTTTGGCGATGTCAATCATAAGTGTGTCACCATCGTCAATAATCAGTTCCAGCGTGTCCTTCGAGGAAGAGTGGGCGGCAATGCCGTAGATGGTCGGTCGCTCCGCTTCTTCCACGTCGGTGGAGTCTGCTGCCACGTTTCCTGCCTGCTGCTGTTTTCCTCCGCAACTCATCATGATGAGCATGGCCATGACCATCATGGCTCCGATGGTTATTTTCTGCTTCATAGTCAAGTATGTTTTATTTGTTGTTTTCCTTTTCCTGTTGTTTTGCTTCGTTCCAGAGCCGGTCCATTTCCTCCAGCGTCATGTCCTTGAGCGGTTTGCCGGCGCGAATGCTGTGCTGCTCAATGTAGTTGAAGCGGCGAATGAATTTCTGGTTGGTCAGTTCCAGCGCGTTGTCCGGGTTCAGCTTGTAGAGCCGTGCGGCATTGATGACCGAGAACAGGAAATCGCCCAGTTCTTCAGTCGAACGTTCCTTGTCCTCCTTGCGCAGTTCCGTCTCCAGTTCGCCCAGTTCTTCGCGCACCTTCTTCCAAACATCCTGTTTGTCCTCCCAGTCGAATCCCACGTTGCGGGCCTTGTCCTGAATGCGGTAGGCCTTGATGAGCGAGGGCAGGGCAGCAGGCACTCCTGAGAGCACCGTCTTGTTGCCGTCCTTCTCCTTCAGCTTAATCTGCTCCCAACTCTCCAGCACGGCCTCAGCATCCTTCGCAACGGCTTCTCCATAGACGTGTGGGTGACGGAATATCAGCTTGTCGCACAGTTTGTTGCAGATGTCGGCTATATCAAATTGCTGTTTCTCCTCGCCGATGCGTCCATAGAACACGACGTGCAGCAGCACGTCGCCCAGCTCCTTGCATATTTCGCGTTGGTCGTCGCGTATCAGTGCGTCGCACAGTTCGTAGGTTTCCTCAATCGTATTGGGTCGCAGGCTGTCGTTGGTCTGCTTGCGGTCCCACGGGCATTCCTCGCGCAGCCGGTCCATGACGTCGAGCAGCCGTCCGAAGGCCTCCATTTTCTCTTCTCGTGTATGCAGATGTTCCATAACAGCTGCAAAAGTAAATAAAAATTCCGAAACTACCAAAAAATTTGGTGGTATCAAAAAAAAGTTGTACTTTTGCACGCCTTATTAATATATGTATATGGAATTAGCAAGTAAATACGACCCGAAAGAGGTCGAGTCAAAATGGTATCAGTATTGGCTGGACAATAAGTTGTTCGCCTCGAAACCCGATGGACGTGAACCTTACACCATCGTCATTCCGCCGCCCAACGTGACAGGAGTGCTGCACATGGGCCACATGTTGAACAATACGATTCAGGATATCCTGGTTCGCCGCGCACGCATGGAAGGCAAGAATGCCTGCTGGGTGCCGGGTACTGACCACGCCTCGATTGCTACGGAGGCCAAGGTGGTGAAGAAACTCGCTGAGCAGGGCATCAAGAAGCACGACCTGACGCGCGAGCAGTTCCTGGAGCATGCCTGGGACTGGACCCATGAGCATGGCGGCATCATCCTGAAGCAGCTGCGCCGACTGGGTGCTTCGTGCGACTGGGACCGTACGGCATTCACCATGGACGAGAAACGTTCTGAAAGCGTCATCAAGGTGTTTGTTGACCTCTACAACAAAGGTCTCATCTATCGTGGACTGCGCATGGTGAATTGGGACCCGAAGGCGCTGACCGCCCTTTCTACCGAGGAGGTCATCTATCGTGAGGAGCAGAGCCATCTGTTCCACTTGAAGTACTATGTGGACGGTCCTGTGTCCAGCGATTCCATCGCTGGTGAAGGCAACGTCATCCACAAGGACGAGAAGGGTTACTATGCCGTTGTTGCCACGACGCGTCCGGAGACCATCATGGGCGATACCGCCATGTGCATCAACCCCAAGGACCCGAAGAACCAATGGCTGAAGGGCCGCAAGGTCATTGTGCCGTTGGTGGGCCGCGTGATTCCCGTTATTGAAGACCGCTACGTGGACATCGAGTTCGGTACGGGCTGTCTGAAGGTGACGCCCGCCCACGACACCAACGACTACATGCTGGGCAAGACGCACAACCTGGAGACCATCGACATCTTTAATGCCGACGGCACCATCTCCGAGCAGTCGCCGCTCTATGTCGGTATGGACCGCATGGACTGCCGTAAGCAGATTGTGAAGGACCTGCAGGCTGCCGGACTGATGGAGAAGATTGAGGACTATGTCAACAAGGTTGGCTACTCCGAGCGTAACCCCGATACGGCCATCGAGCCGCGTCTCTCGCTGCAGTGGTTCCTGAAGATGCAGCACTTTGCCGACATTGCCCTGCCGCCCGTGCTGAACGGCGAGATGAGGTTCTATCCGGAGAAATACAAGAACACCTATAAGAACTGGCTGGAGAACATTCAGGACTGGTGTATTTCGCGCCAACTGTGGTGGGGTCACCGTATTCCGGCATACTATTACAATGAGGAAGGAGACTTCGTGGTTGCCGAGACGCGCGAGAAGGCGCTCGAGCTGGCCAAGCAGAAGAACCCTGCCATCACGGATGCAGACCTCCGTCAGGACGAGGATGCACTCGACACGTGGTTCTCAAGCTGGCTGTGGCCCATCTCGCTGTTCGACGGCATCAACAACCCGGGCAACGAGGAAATCAACTACTATTACCCCACGAGCGACCTGGTGACGGCTCCCGATATTATCTTCTTCTGGGTGGCCCGCATGATTATGGCCGGCGAGGAGTACATGGGTAAGTTCCCCTTCAAGAACGTGTATTTCACGGGTATCGTGCGCGACAAGCTCGGCCGTAAGATGTCGAAGTCGCTGGGTAACTCGCCTGATCCCATTGAGCTGATTGAGAAGTTCGGTGCCGACGGCGTGCGCATGGGTATGATGCTCTCGGCTCCTGCAGGCAACGATATCCTCTTTGACGAGGCGCTCTGCGAGCAGGGACGTAACTTCAACAATAAGATTTGGAACGCCTTCCGACTGGTCAAGGGCTGGGAGGTGGCTGACGTGGAACAGGCAGAGGCCGGCAAGACCGCTGTGGCTTGGTTCGACGCGAAACTGAAGGAAGCTGCTGCCGAACTGGACGACCTGTTCTCGAAGTACCGCATATCGGAGGCCCTGATGGTGGTCTATAAGCTGTTCTGGGACGAGTTCTCAAGCTGGTATCTGGAGATGGTGAAGCCTGCCTACATCGACGGCAAGCCGCAGCCTATCGATTGCGAGACCTATGAGCAGACGCTGCGCTTCTTTGACGTGCTGCTGAAGATGCTGCATCCGTTCATGCCCTTCATCACCGAAGAGTTGTGGCAGGCACTCTATGAGCGCAAGGAGGGCGAGAGCATCATGCGTGAGAGTCTGAAACTTGAAGCCGTGACAGCCGACGAACAGCGACTCATCAGCGACGTGGAGCAGGTGAAATTGGTGGTTGGCGGTGTGCGCATGGTTCGCAGCCAGAAGAACATTGCCCCTAAGGAGCAGCTGGAGTTGCAGGCCGTTGGAGCCAATGGCTATGAGGCCTACAATGCCGTCATCCGGAAGATGGCTAACCTGAGTGCCATTCAGGTGGTCAGCGAGAAAGATACTACGGCGTCTGCCTTCATGGTGGGTACCGACGAGTTTGCCGTTCCCCTTGGTGCACTGATTGACGTTCAGGCCGAAATAGAGAAGGCCGAGGCGCAACTGAAGCACCTGGAAGGTTTCCTGGCCGGCGTCATGAAGAAGCTCGGCAACGAACGCTTCGTAGCCAACGCCCCCGAGGCTGTTGTGGCGCTGGAGCGTAAGAAGCAGAGCGACAGCGAGGAGAAGATAGCAGCCCTGCGCGAGAGCATTTCCGCGCTGAAGGCTCAGCTGTGATGTTAGGCATCAGGCATAGTAAAGATGACGGGCAACGTAGATGTTTACGCTGCCCGTCTCGTTTTTTACCTTAAAACTATTTCCCTTGTGTTATCCCATAGGGTGGAAATTGTCGCGCTCCCCCATCACGTAAGCCTTGCCGTCTTCCTCCTTCAGATAAACCTGAAGGTCGCTGAAGAATCCTGTAGCCTGCATAGCCTGCAAATCGAGGATGGCATCCTCCTCGGCTTCATATTCCTTGGCTTGGCCCAGGTCGTTTTTGAAACTCATCTTCTTTGCTTCATTGTCGAAGATGGCTATCCACTCGTTTTTCACTCGGTCTCCGATTACAAATTTCTTGCACATAGTCGTTATATTTTAATTTAGTAGTTTGTTCTATAAACGATTTCTGCCTGCAAAGTTACGTGGAAATTGCTTTCGTTGTAACAATGCAGGCAGAAAATCTTACGTAAACGTTTTATGAAATCTTAGTACGCAAACAGCGGGTACTCCTTCATCTTCTCGTTGACACGCTGGCGAACGCTGGCAATGACCTGTTCGTTCTCGGGGTCGTTGAGCACTTCCTCAATCCAGGCGGCAATCTGCACCATCAGGTCCTCCTTGGCACCACGTGTGGTGATGGCAGGTGTACCCAGACGGATACCGCTGGTCTGGAAGGCAGAACGGCTGTCGAACGGCACCATGTTCTTGTTCACGGTGATGTCGGCTGCTACGAGCGCATTCTCGGCCACCTTACCGGTCAGCTCAGGATACTTCGAACGCAGGTCAACCAGCATCGAGTGGTTATCAGTACCGCCGCTGACGATGCCGAAACCGCGTTTGATGAGCTCGTCGGCCAGCACCTTAGCGTTCTTCTGTACCTGGGCAGCCCATTGCTTGAACTCTGGCTTCAGCGCCTCGCCGAAGGCAACAGCCTTGGCAGCAATGACGTGCTCCAGCGGGCCGCCTTGCTGTCCGGGGAAGACGGCAGAGTTCAGCAGCTGCGACATCATCTTGACAACTCCCTTCGGAGTCTTGTAGCCCCAAGGGTTCTCGAAGTCCTTACCCATCAGGATGATACCGCCACGCGGACCGCGCAGTGTCTTGTGGGTGGTAGAAGTCACGATGTGTGCATACTTCACGGGGTTATCCAGCAGTCCGGCAGCAATGAGTCCTGCGGGGTGGGCCATGTCAATCATCAGCAGCGCACCAACCTTGTCGGCAATCTCACGCATACGCTTGTAGTCCCACTCACGGCTGTAGGCCGAGCCGCCGCCGATGATGAGCTTCGGCTTGTGCTCCAGCGCCAGGCGCTCCATCTCATCGTAGTCCACGCGGCCCGTTTCCTTGTTCAGGTTGTAGCCTACTGGCTTATACAGGATACCAGAGGTGTTTACCAATGAACCGTGCGACAGATGGCCGCCGTGGTCCAGGTTCATACCCATGAACGTGTCGCCCGGCTTCAGTACGGCGAGCAGCACGGCAGCGTTGGCCTGTGCGCCGGAGTGGGGCTGTACGTTGGCATACTCAGCTCCGAAGAGTTCACATACGCGGTCAATGGCCAGTTGCTCCACCTTGTCCACCACCTGGCAGCCGCCGTAGTAGCGGTGTCCGGGATAGCCCTCGGCGTACTTGTTGGTCAGGTAACTGCCCATGGCTTCCATCACCTGGTCGCTCACGAAGTTCTCGCTGGCAATGAGTTCAATACCTTTCAGTTGTCGCTGATGTTCCTGTTCAATGAGATCGAAAATCTGCTGGTCTCTTTCCATTTTTGCTTGTTGTTTTTTGTTGGTTTGAAAAATGATGGTGCAAAGGTACGAATAAGCGAGCAAATAAACAAGAGAATCTTTGGTTTTTTCGAGAGAGAGAATCTTCGACAATGGTCAGAGGTACGATTTTTACTTTTTTCAAGCAGTAGAGGTGTCCTATGAACATGCTCATTTGCCGTAGGAACACCTCATGAAATGCTATAGTCTGTTCTTCTCAGCATTACCGGCACCTGTACCCTTGTACTTCGACGGGGTGACGTTGAAGCGGTAACGCAGTGAAAGCTGGATGCAACGGGAGTCGTTGTCCTCCATTTTCCGAAACATCATCCTATTGCTGTAAAGCATGACATGGTTGATGCCGCCATTGAAGAGGTCGTTTCCTGTCAGTTTGACATTGAGACGGTGTTGGAAGAAGTCTTTGCTGATACTGAGCGAAAGCATTGGGTTGGTACAGTTAACCAAGATATTCGAGCCTGTATTGCCGTGAGTGTGCATATTGAAGTCGG
>Ga0247609_10000784_pt1 | contig 41564 bp, 39 predicted proteins | sample 172DNAGHGlowgp2_FD_193487 | JGI IMG/M metagenome (GOLD analysis project Ga0247609, IMG submission 193487) | Sheep rumen microbial communities from Palmerston North, Manawatu-Wanganui, New Zealand - 1728 DNA GHGlow gp2 | ecosystem: Host-associated > Mammals > Digestive system > Stomach > Rumen ... | reverse complement strand
TGACACAAGAATTGAAGAGAAGCAGGATAGTGTGAAAGAGGAGGAAATTGCCAAAGCTGACAGTATCAATAAACAAATTGATTCAACAGCAATAGACAGCAATGTAGCTCAGCCAATCAGGAATATACGTATTGGTTCTCATTTGTGGAGTTATCACGATTGTTTCCCCGACGTACAAGACGTGCAAATCATTGCAGCTCAGAAGAATGGCGTTCGTCCTGCTCGCAGCAGAGATGATGTGAAGAAATTGGTGAAGCGTCATAAATTGGTGGATATTACGCATTCACCTTATTATATAGTTGATGATTTAAGTCATTCTATGCCTTACCTCGTACCCAAGGCTCAGCAATTGCTCAACACGATTTCCATCAACTTCATCGACAGCCTCATCAGCAAAGGGATGAAACCATTTTTGCCAGTTATTTCCTCCGTTCTTCGCAGTACGGACGACGTGTCAAGACTGCAACGCGGCAATCGCAATGCCACTTCCAACTCATGTCACTGCTATGGAACGACTATCGACATTGCATATCATCGCTTTATGCCATTAGATGCTTCCATTGAGGAATTGAGCAATAAGGATTTGGTCCGTTGGGATGACAACCTGAAGTTCGTATTGGGAGAGGTACTCAACGACCTCAGAGCACAAGGCAAATGCTATGTGAAATATGAAAGGAAACAAGCCTGTTTCCATTTGACGGTGCGCTAAGAGGACATTCTTTCTTAAGGCAAGTAACGATAAAAGCAGAAAAAAGGACAAAGGCTGAATATTTCAAGAAAAAACTCAAAGAAATATTTTGTCAGTTCGAGAAAAAGGCCTACCTTTGCACCGCATTTGGCAGAAAGGGCCACAGACAGGCGGTCCGAACTGATTCAGCTAAAGCTTCCGGAAGGATGGGTGAGTGGCTGAAACCAGCAGTTTGCTAAACTGCCGTGCGGGTAACCGTACCGGGGGTTCGAATCCCCCTCCTTCCGCAGAAAACGTCAACTTTTCACGAAGTTGGCGTTTTTTCATTTCCTGATTTTTTAGGAGGCAATCGAATCTTTTATTTTTGAAAAAATACAACAAAGAAATTTGAATCGAAGATGAGTCTTTCATGTTGCATTTTTAGTCCAAACTCGGCTCTGATTTGAAGTATTCAAAGGTTACGAATTTGTAAACTTAGAGTTTGCAATTGTTCACAAAATGCATAAAAAGCTTTCACACTATCAATTTTTTAGTATTTTTTAACCTTGTTTCAACTACTCTCCCAAACATAGTTTGTAACTTTGCAGAGTATTAGCACTCGTTTCTCAAATCTACGAGGCAAATCTATGATTTGTGTACCTCTTGTGTAGATGTGGTTTCAAAAGACTAATTCCTTATGAATGCATACAAAGAACCTTCTCCTTTTGGTTAGCCAAAGGTGAGGGGAGGGGAAGATGTAGTTAGCATTATAAGGACAAACAGGTGAGTTATTAGATATTGCATGGAAAAAGAAAACCAAAATCCATGGTATGTGTTAAGAACACATTTCAGGGAACTAACCATTCGAGATGCCTTACAAGAAAAAGGTATAGATTGTTTTGTGCCTATGCAATATCGAAACAACATCGGAGATATTGAAGACAGTGCTGAAATCAAAGACAAGGAACTCAAAGTAATCGTTCATGGATATGTTTTCGTGGAGAAAAGCAGAGATGAAGCGCAGATGAAGGAATTGTTCAACGAAATAAAAGAACCATTCCAACCCATTCGACACGAAAACGGAAATTTGTATGAAGTATCGGCAAAGGATATGCGCGACTTCAGAATGCTTAGCGATCCCCACTACACTCATAGTATCTATGTGAGCGCTCAAAAAGCAGACAATCTCATTGGTAAATATGTGGAAATCACGCGTGGAAGATTTCGCGGCATTCAAGGTAAACTCACAAAAATCAAAGGTAAATATTTCTTCATTAAACATGTAGCAGGTTTAGGGGTAATGATACACATTTCCCGTTGGTATTGTCGTGTATTAGAGCCATAAACATGTTTTGTTGAATGATGTTTTACTAATTGCTTTTCCCAATTAACAAAAGAATGACACTCGATTCGTTTAATTGTTAGAACGAATCAGATTTATTATTAACCATTGACAAAAATTTTCGGAATATGAAACGTAATATCATCATCACAGGTGGCGCTGGATTTATAGGTAGCCATGTCGTTCGACTTTTCGTCACAAAATATCCTGATTATCACATCATCAATCTCGACAAATTGACCTACGCTGGCAATCTTGCCAATCTGAAGGATATCGAGAATGCACAAAACTACACCTTCGTGAAGGGTGACATCTGTGATTTTGAACTCATCCAGCAGCTCATGGAGAAATATCACGTAGATGGCATAATACACTTGGCTGCTGAAAGCCATGTTGATCGTTCCATTAAGGATCCATTCACTTTTGCTAGAACCAACGTGATGGGTACCCTCACCCTACTCCAAGCAGCCAAACTTTATTGGGAATCACTTCCTGAGCGTTATGAGAACAAGCGTTTCTACCACATTTCTACTGATGAAGTGTATGGTGCGCTGAAGTTGACAAATCCTGAAGGTATCGAGTCACCATTCACGACAACTGCATCTTCCGCAACCCATCATCATGCATACGGAAAAGACTTTTTCTTGGAAACGACCAAATACATGCCTCACTCTCCATATTCGGCAAGTAAGGCAAGCAGTGACCACTTTGTTCGTGCCTATCACGACACATACGGCATGCCAACTATCGTGACCAACTGCTCTAACAACTATGGTCCCTATCAGTTCCCTGAGAAGTTGATTCCTCTTTTCATTAATAACATCCGCCATCGCAAGCCACTGCCTGTGTATGGTAAGGGCGAGAACGTACGTGACTGGCTCTATGTAGTTGACCATGCTCGTGCCATCGACACCATTTTCCACAATGGTATCATTGCAGAAACTTACAACATTGGTGGTTTCAATGAATGGAAAAACATCGACATCATCAAGGTTGTCATCAAGACTGTAGATAAACTTCTTGGACGTCCAGAAGGAGCAGACCTTGACCTCATCACATACGTGACAGACCGCCTTGGCCATGATGCTCGCTATGCCATTGATTCCCGCAAGTTGAAAAACGAATTAGGATGGGAGCCATCACTTCAATTCGAGGAAGGCATTGAAAAGACAGTCAAATGGTACCTCGACAATCAGGAATGGATGGACAACGTCACAAGCGGTGACTACCAGAAGTACTACGACAGCATGTATAAGGATAGATAATTGGTAAATCTTTCCAAGTTGAGCACCTTAACAACCGTAAAAATTTCAAAGACCGAATACGACCCCTTCATTGATTTCATGAAGGGTATCTGTATTCTTTTTGTCATCATCAACCACTGCATTGGAGAAAGTATCCATAAATCTATCTACTATTGCTTATGGGGTGATATGGCAGTGCCTTTGTTTTTGATTATCCAAACCTTCCATGCGTACAAAAAAGGATTAAGCACAAAAATAAAATTAGGGAAGATTTGGAGCAGAATGCTCAAAGACTTCTTTATTCTCCAAGCATTCCTAATTGTTATAACGATTGTCAGAAATGAGCATTCGGTTAAAGAGGTTTTGTTTAACACCTTACAACAAGGAGGTTTAGGAAGCGGTTCATATTATGTTTGGATATATGTTCAATTTGCCATTTTACTTCCTTTGTGTGCATACTTCATTGATAAATTCAAAAAGCCATTAACGCTGTTTATATTATTTGCAGCCATTTGTGAGATTTTTGAGATTATTTTTAGTATCTATAGCATTGAATCTCACTTGTATCGACTACTTGCGATAAGATATTTATTTCTTATTCCAATAGGATATATGATAGCTGTGAAAGGTGAAGTAACAATCTCTGCAACAAGTATAGTTCTATCAGTCGTCAGTTTGTTCGCTATTGTCATCTTTTGCTATTCATCATTACCTTTAGAGCCATGGTTTTACCAGCACTGTGACTGGAACTGGAGTATGTTTCATTGGATTTGTTTCTTTTTTGTTGGTTCATTATTCATCTGGTTCCTACATCTCTTATATGGAACACTGCATAACAAAGTTAATACTTGGATTATGTATTTGGGCAAGCATTCCTATGAGATTTTTCTTATTCAGATGGGTTGGTATGCTTTATTTGGATATGGTACGATACAATGGTTGAACAGTATTGGTAGCAATCAAACTTCAAGAATCATTTATATCATCCTTTCTCTAATCATAACTGTTACCATCTACCCAGTTTATGATTGGTTGAAACACAAGATACAAAATAACAAAATATGAAAGTAGTTCTTTTAGCCGGTGGTTTTGGCACTCGTATTTCTGAAGAGAGCCAGTTTAAACCAAAACCCATGATTGAAATTGGCGGTATGCCTATTCTTTGGCACATCATGAAAGAATACTCTTATTATGGACATAATGAGTTTATCATTTGTGGAGGTTACCGTCAAGAGTACATAAAAGAGTGGTTCGCCAACTACTTTCTCCACCAAAGCGATATCTCCTTCGACTATCGAGATGGGAAAAATGAGATGACTGTCCATGAAAGTCATTGCGAAAGTTGGAAAGTGACAGTCGTTGATACGGGATATAACACGATGACTGGCGGACGAATCAAAAGAATTCAAAAATATATTGGGGAAGAACCGTTCTTTATGACCTATGGAGATGGCGTGTGTGATGTGGATATCAACGAACTTTTGAAGTTTCATCTCTCTCACAGAAAAATAGCGACGCTCACAGCCGTAAAAATGGCACAAGATAAAGGCGTTTTAAATATCGGAGGCGATAATGCTGTGAAGTCTTTCAGAGAGAAAAATATCAAAGATGGTGCTCCCATCAATGCGGGATATATGGTCTTAAATCCTGAAATTTTCAACTACTTGACCGATGACACGACTGTCTTTGAGAAAGAGCCTCTGATGCAATTGGTGCAAGAAGGGCAACTGATGTCGTACATTCATGAAGGATTCTGGCAATGCATGGACAACATACGAGAAAAAATGATGCTTGAAAAGCTTCTTGCAACCAATCAAGCAGCATGGAAGAAATGGGATAGTGAAGTTCCTAATATTATTCATTAATGACTATGGCTTACAATAATATATTCAACAAGAAAAAAGTCCTCATCACAGGCAATACCGGATTTAAAGGAAGTTGGCTCTGCACATGGCTAAATATGTTAGGAGCAGATGTTTATGGTTATTCCATCAACATTCCAACAAATCCATCCATGTATGAAGTCATACATTTGGATGAAAAAATTCATCAGCACTTTGGTGATGTCCGAAACAAGGAAGAACTTAATCAATATGTGCAAGAAGTAAAACCTGATTTCATTATTCATTTGGCAGCCCAGGCATTAGTATTAACTTCCTATCAGGAACCATTTGATACGATTACAACGAATGTTGTTGGTACAGCCGCTGTTTGTGAAGCCATCAAAAACATCACATGGGATTGCACATGTGTTCTGATTACAAGCGACAAAGCATACGATAATGTAGAATGGATTTGGGGCTATCGTGAAACTGACAGACTTGGAGGAAAAGACATCTACTCTGGGTCTAAAGGGGCTGCTGAACTTATTATCAAAAGCTATTGGCATTCATTCATCCAAAATATGCCAAATATCAAGTTTGGTGTGACACGTGCTGGAAATGTCATTGGAGGTGGTGATTGGGCAAAAGACCGTATTATCGTTGATTGTGTCAAAGCTTTTTCACAAGGAAAAACGGTGGAAATTCGAAGTCCAAAAGCCACACGTCCATGGCAACATGTTTTAGAGCCATTGAGTGGCTATCTCACTTTGGCACAGTATCTTGCAGAAGGTAAAGTTAAAAATGGAGAAGCTTTTAACTTCGGTCCAAAGGCAGAGCAGACGAAAACCGTTTTTGAACTTGTGCAAGACTTAGCTGAACTTTGGGGGCTTGATAAAGAAAAAGCAGCCAAACTTACCGGCGATGTACCTTTCAAAGAAGCAACACTTCTTAAACTCAATTGCGATAAGGCTTTAGCTTATCTTCATTGGCACTCCACTCTTCACTATGAAGAATGTGTTGGTTTTATTGCCGAATGGTATAAAGCTTTCTATGTTGAAAAAGCAAAGAACATGTATGAGCTGACTGTTTCTCAAATTGAGAGATATGTAAAAGAAGCTCAGACTCAGCAAATTGAATGGAGCTTATAAGATGGAAGGAGTAACATTACATCCATTAAAACACATTCAGAATCCGAAAGGTGACTTATACCATGCGCTACGATCATTTGATGAAGGATATGTTGGGTTTGGAGAGGCATATTTCACACAAGTTCATCATGGTGTTGCAAAGGGATGGAAACGCCATAATAGAATGACTCTGAATCTGGTTGTGGTTGTGGGGAAAGTCAAATTCGTTATTTATGACGATAGAGAAAACAGTCAAACATTTGGAAAATTTGAAGAGGTAATTCTGTCTCCAGAGGATAATTATCAGCGCCTTACTCTTGCACCAGGCTTGTGGATGGCTTTTTATGGCGAAGGCGAAGGAACTTCAATGCTGATGGACATCATTCCAGAACCACATGATGATTCTGAAGGTGATAGAAAAGATATAGGGGACATCCCTTATGATTTTTAAATCTTGTCATGAGTAAATCTGTTTTTATCATTCCTCAAGCTGGCCTGTGTAACAGAATGAGGGTTATCAATGGTGGTATTGATTTAGCTCACAAATTGAATGCTACCCCTATATTGATATGGTGCAATGATAAGAATTTGAATTCTTCGTTTAGCAATTTGTTTCAGAACTTAGATATCAAGACCTACGAAACAGAGTTTGATTCCATCCTTTTCAAAATCCTCATGTATTATGCAAAAAGAATAAAAAACAGCATCGAGTTTGATGATGATTATATAGTCAAGCATTTCAGAGGAAATAATACACATTCTTTTGAAGAATTTAAAGGGAAGAACATCATTATCAATTCATGCCAAAGTGTTACTCTCTCTGAGGATTTCGGTATGTTCAAGATAAGTAATGAAATAGCACAAAACATCTTGAATTTAGACAAAGACACCATTGGTATTCACATAAGAAGAACAGACAACAAAAAATCGGTACTTTTTTCTCCGACAGAGCTCTTTGTAGAGAGGATTGATCAAGAAATCGCAGAAAACAAGAATGTGAAGTTTTATTTAGCTACAGACGATTTGAATGAGGAGCGTTTCATAAAACAGCGTTATGGAGATAGAATTATTTGTTATCCTAAAACAAGCTTAGACAGAAACAATCCACAAGCCATTAAGGAAGCACTTATCGACCTGTATCACTTATCCAAATGTAGCAAAATTTTTGCAAGCTATTATTCTTCATTTTCTGATGTAGCTGCTATGTGGGGAAATATCCATAAGGAGGTAATAAAAAAAGAAAGTATATGAGACTTTTATTAACAGGCATCACCGGTTTTGTTGGACAAAATCTTGTTCCAATGATAATCAAAGAATGTCCAGAAACAAATATTCTCACCCTCAATATTCCATCAGATTTAGATAAGGCAAAAACACTATATCCCTATAGTCAATGTAAGCATATTCTTACAACTGATTTAGAAGAAGTGAAAGCATTCAATCCTGAAGTCGTCATGCATTTAGCAACAGTTACGACCCCCAGGAATGATACAGAAATCATTAAGCCAATGCTTGCTGCTAATATAGAATTTGGTGTTTTGCTTTTAGATACATTGAGTCAGTGTGATGCACTTCGACTTTTCGTCAATACAGGATCATTTGCTGAATACAGGTTTGGACTGTCTAAAATAGACGATGCCTATTTATATACAGCAACAAAAAGTGCTTTCAGACATTTTTGCGACTATTACTCCAATCTCATAGGTTTTAAATATATAACCGTCGTTCCATATACTATTTATGGCGGAAAACCTACCGTAAAGAGACTTTTGGATTACATCATAGAGTCTATTGATAGTGAGAAGCCTGTTGACATGACCGCTGGAGAACAAATTCTTGATTTCACCCACGTGAGTGACCTTGCTTCGTTCTATGTTCACATTCTCAAGAATATCGACAAGTTCTTAAGTTTGGATAATGCAGAAGAATTCCATGTGGGTACAGGCAAAGGAATGTCTATCAAAGATTTAGTGACGATTGTAGAAAAAGTGTATGGAAAGAAATGCAACATCAATTGGGGAGGACGACCTTATCGTGATAGAGACACCATGCATGCAGTCGCTCCAATTGCTAAAAACATCAATCTCGTAGATTGGAAAGCATCCATTGATGTGGAAAAAGGCATTTCTATGATGAAAGACGGTATTTATACTTTATGACAAATTATCAAACCATCATATTAGGTGCTGGTATTTCAGGACTTGGTGCAGGTTATTCTCTCCGAAAGAAGGGAGAGAATCCTATCATTTTAGAGAAAGACCAGGACTATGGAGGACTTTGTGGTAGTTTTGAAATCAATGGATTTCGCTTTGATCGCTTTGTTCATCTTTCTTTTGCTAAAGATGAAAGAGTCAATGCTATATTCAGAACTTCATCTCCTGAAATCATCACACATATTCCTAATCCCTACAATATTTATAAGGGGATTTGGATTAAGCATCCTGCTCAAAACAACCTTTATCCACTGGCAGAAAACGAAAAGAAAAAAATCGTAGATGATTTTCTGGCTCGTCCCCAAAAGATTGAGAAAGTGGACAACTATGAGCAATGGCTAAGATTTCAATTTGGTAACTACTTTGCTGAACATTTTCCTTTAGTTTACACTAAGAAATACTGGATGAAGGAAGCAAAGGATCTTAGGACGGAATGGGTTGGGAATAGAATTTATCAGCCATCAGTAGATGAAGTAATAGAAGGTTGCAAAACTGCAGAAACACCCGTAACTTATTATGCGAAAGAAATGCGCTATCCTTCCAAGGGAGGATTCAAAGGGTATTTAAAAGAACTTGCAAAAGAAGCAGATATAAAGTATAATAGTACGGTAACTAAGATTGACACTGTTAAGAAGATTGTAACAGTCAATAACAATACGACTTACTATTATCAAAGGCTTATTAGTAGTATTCCGCTACCAGAAATCATTAAATGTCTTGACCAAGTACCTTCGCAAGTTGTAGATGCATGCAACCAACTCGAATGTACATCTGGTTACCATATTTCAATTGCATTAAAGACTAAAAACATACCACCATATTTGTGGTGGTATATATATGATGAAGACATCTTGGCAGCTCGAGTCTATTCACCTTCATTAAAATCTCCCGATAATGCACCAGAAGGATGTAGCAGTCTCCAAATGGAAGTTTATTGCAAAGAGAATGATTATACAGAACAGGATCTGCTTAATGGAACTGTTGGTAAACTCATAGAATTAGGGATTATTGACAAAGAGGATATACTTTTCACCCATGTAGGTTTTGAGAAATATGCCAATGTCATTTTCTCTGAGCCTATCTATGAAAGTAGAAAAATAGTTCAAGACTATCTTAAGAGTTGCAATATTGAATTGATAGGTAGATTTGGAGAGTGGGATTATCTCTGGACTGACCAAAGTTTGTTATCAGGATTAAATGTGTAAATGGCAACAGAAGATTTAAAAAAGAAAACACTGAGTGGACTGTTTTGGCAATTTGCGCAGAAAGTATTAGGTCAAGTCATTAGTTTTGGCATTTCTGTGGTGTTAGCACGTATTCTCATGCCAGAGGAATTTGGAGTAGTGGCACTTGCAGGAATGTTCATCGTTTTATTAGGTATTTTTGTAGATAGTGGTTTTGGAGCTGCTCTCATACAAAAGAAAGATGCAGATGATCTTGATTTTTGTACAATTTTTTGGACTCAAACAACATTTGCATCGATCATCTATATCATTATATTCATATTAGCCCCTTGGTTTTCATCCATATTTCACACTGAACAACTAACAATTATTATTCGCGTTCTTGCATTAGGAATGATTTTAGGTACACTTGGAGGAATCCAAGGTGTTATCGTCAGCAAGCGAATGGCATTTAAGACATATTTTTACAGGACTTTAATCGGAACAACCACTTCTGGAGTTATAGGTATTTATCTGGCATATCAAGGATGGGGAGTATGGGCTTTGGTCGTTCAGCATTTATCAGCAACCATACTGAACACATTAACAGTCTTTTTTCAAATTCGCTGGATTCCTCATTTTAGGTTTTCATTTGAGCGTTTCAAATCTCTCTTTAATATTGGTTCAAAATTCATGCTTTCGTCTCTTATTGGGACTTGTTTCTATCAATTAAGAGGTTATTTGATAGGATGGAAATATCTACCAGCTGACCTTGCATACTATAATCGAGGTGAAGGTGTTCCTCAAATTTTCACAAGAAATATTGATGCGTCTATCAATTCCGTGCTCTTCCCCGTCATTTCGAAATTGCAAGATGACAGATTGGCTGTAAAAAATGCGATAAGGCGAGCAATGAGGACCAGTTCTTACACAATTATGCCTATGCTATTAGGATTAGCTGCAATTGCAGATAAGTTGGTAATTATCCTTTATACAGAAAAATGGGCGGCCGCTATCCCATATATGCAAGTTTTTTGTTTTTCTGAATGCTTAGCCATTCTAAACACGGCAAATATGCAAGCACTTAAGGGTATAGGAGAGGCTGGAACTCTTTTAAAATTGGAAATTTACAAAAAACCAGTAATGGTAGCTATTTTAATAGTTGCGATGTTTATTAGTCCCTTTGCTATAGCAGCAGGCATGACTTTATATGGGGTTTATGCATTAATTATCAATGCTTATCCTAACAAAAAATTCATCAAATACAGTATTACTGAACAAATCAAGGACATTGGCGAAAATTTCATTGTAGCACTTATCATGGCTACAATTGTTTTTCTTATAGGCCGTATAGATTTGAACATCTATATACTAATTACGATTCAGATAATTGTGGGTATTTGCGTTTATATAGCTATTTCTGAAATAAAGCAAATAGAGAGTTGGATTTATATTAAAAACAACTTCGGATCGCTCTTAAAAAGAAAATGAAAATAAAAAAAATAAGAAGTAAATTATATTGGATGTTTTATGCAAGACTCATGCAGTTTTGCATAAAAATATTCTATTATCTCCCTGTCAACCAACATAAAATAGTGATGCTACACGATTTTGGTTCGGGGTACGGAGATTCTGAAAAATACCTTGCTGAAGAAATAAAGAAACAACAGCTACCATACAAAATATCATGGATGGTAAATGACGAAAAACTGGAAATACCATCTTTCATTAAAAAAGTTCGTTTATCAAGAATTCGCTCTATTTATGAATTCTCAACTGCGAAAGTAGTTTGCACAACTGGTAAAAACAAATTTAATGTAAAGAAAAAGGAATCACAATTCTTCATTTACATACCTCATGGACAAAGTGGGGCCAAGTATGTAGAAGCAGCTATGGCTAATGTCACTGAAAACTATAAAAGAAATAGTCAATGGCATTCTTCTGTTTGTAATCTATTTATTTCCAGTAGCAAGCTTCAGACTCAAGAAATGAAAGATTATTTTTGGTATGATGGGGAAATTGCAGAATACGGACTTCCCAGAAATGACATCTTTTTTCATTATACCCAAGAAGATATTGCTTCTATTAAAAAGAAACTTGGAATTGATTGTCACACAAAAATAGCTCTATTTGCTCCAACATTTCGTGATAATGGGAATGATCAAGCATATGCATTGGATTTAGAACGTATAATAAAAAACCTTGAATCCAAGACAAAAGAACAATGGGTGTTTTTAGTCCGCCTTCACCCTTGTTTTATTTGGTATAAAAAGCCTGCATTCCATTTCGGTTCAAAAATCATTGATGTAACAGCATATCCAGACATGCAGGAATTATTATTGGCATCAAATATTTTGATTTCTGATTACTCCAGTACAATGTTCGATTTCATGTTGATGAAACGTCCTGTGTTTTTATTCACAAAAGACATGGAGGATTATCAACGAATGAGAGGACTAAAAGATTGGTTCTCAAAGGTTCCATTTCCTATTTGTTATGACAATGATGAGCTCATCCAAGCTATTAAAGATTTTGATGTTCAAAAATATCAAAATGATATAGAAAGATTCAATCATCTATATGGTAGTTTGGAAAATGGAGAAGCCACCCAGAAGTTATTAGAACGGATAAAAAGTATCATGAAGTAATTTCAATGAATATTTCTATCATTATCCCCATATATAATGTTTCGCAATATGTTGAGAGGTGTCTAACCTCTGTTGTAAATCAAACAACCCAGGAAACTATCGAATGTATTTGTGTTGATGACTGCGGAACAGATAATAGTATGGAGATTGTGGAGAATTTTGTAAAAAACACAAATAGCAAAGTTATTAAATTTAAGCTTTTATATCACAAAACAAATAAAGGATTATCTGGAGCCCGCAATACAGGAATAAAGAATGCAACGGGGAACTATATTTATCTATTAGATAGCGATGATGAGATAACCCCTACTTGCATAGAAGATTTCTTGAAAATTATTCATCAACACCCACATGTGGATTTAATCCAAGGATTGTTCATACAAGATTCACCTTATATGAATCAATTCAAAAACAAGAGAATTCCATCTTATACTGAAGACCGGGAATATATCAAAGAGGCTCTTTTAGATTATAATGCTATACCCATTTGTGCAGCCAACAAAATGGTTCGTCGCGAACTAATTATTAAGCATAATTTATTTTTCAAAGAAGGAATTATCCACGAAGACAACTATTGGTCATTTTTTTTGGCAAAGCATGTTCAGTCATTTGCATGTAATGCAAAGAGTTGTTACATATATTTTGTGAATCCAAATTCAATAATGACTGCTATTAATGTCCAAAAAGAAACAATAGCATATAAAACCATCATTCAGGACTTTGTTGCAAATTTAGATCCGTTTCTTCTTAACAAACAAAAGGAAACGATTTTTTACCTTTTACATAAAGCTATTGTATCAAATTATTTCAGTGATAAAAACGAGAAATATCAAATATTCAAATCTTTCTATACTAAATGCTCTATTATAGAGCAACTCGTATTACGTTTCTGGTTTTGCAAACCACAAAATGTCAAAAGAACTCATTTAGTAGTAAAAACATTTAATTTATGAAGCCAGAAATAAGTGTTATCATACCGCTATATAATAAAGAAAAAATCATCCAACAATGTGTTGACAGTATTTTAACGCAATCATTTCAAAATTTTGAATTAATTATTGTCAATGATGGTTCAACTGATAATAGCTCCAAGATAATAGAAGAAATCCTAGATTCAAGGATTCGCATCATCAATCAAGAAAATGGAGGACCGAGCAAAGCAAGAAATACTGGAATCAAAAACGCAAATGCAGATTGGCTTTATTTCATTGACGCAGATGATATGGCAACGCCTGGATGTTTACAGCATTTCTATGAACTGATTCAATTGAATCCGCAAATTGAAATGTTTTGTGGCGAAGTCTTGATGGCTAATAATAAAAGGCAAAAGATTGCAAAAACATACTCAGATGGTATTGTCAATAATCCTTTTAAGATATTTGTCCAAAACAAATTGTTTCAATGTTCAGGGAGTAGCATTTATAGCAAAAGCTTATGCATGAATCATCTTTACGACGAGCGTCTCAGAAGGTTTGAAGATTTGGATTGCCTATTTAGACGATATCATACTGCAAAATTATATCTTACTCATTTCGTTGTAGCCATTATAAATGTGAATTATGCATCAGCAAGTTCTGCACGGAAATTGATTGAAGAAGATTTTATTGGACATCTCAAATTCAAAGGAAAGTCCTTTTGGGAAAGGATGGCTTTATATAAATTATATTTAGAAGAACGGAATCGTTATTCCAAAGAAATAGACAAACTTTATCCTTTACTTAGAAAACGATATGATTATCTATTATTCTATAAACTGGCAAAGCTATAAAAATGAATCTTATTAAGAACTTAAAAGAACATCTTCTCTATCTCTATAATAAACGTAGGCTCAAGGGAATTGTGAAATTCACTTCTAAAACACATATTTCACACGACTCGGAATTTGAAGGGATGAATGCAGTTGGTAAGTTATGTAGTTTTAAAGGAAAGATGGGATTAGGAAGTTATATCGGTAATTATAACTACATCAGTGCTAATATCGGTAGATTTTCATCTTTAGGTTCAAATATAAGACAGATTATTGAAAGCCATCCTTATAAGGAACCATTTGTCTCCACATCTCCCATGTTTTATTCTTTAAAACAACAAAATGGACAGACTTTTGCAGACAAACAATATTTCCCCGAATACCGTTATTTAGATGCTCAATCAGAAATTGCATTTGAAATTGGAAACGATTGCTGGATTGGTAATTCTGTGACCATAATAGGCGGTGTAAAGATTGGTGATGGTGCTGTCATTTTGAGTCATGCTGTTGTAACTAAGGACATTCCACCTTACGCCATAGCAGGTGGAGTTCCTGCAAAAATTATTCATTATAGATATGATTCAGAAACCATTAATTTTCTTCAAGAAATAAAATGGTGGAACAACTCTCCTGAATGGTTTACAAAGAACTGGAGGCTTCTAATTGATATTGACAAATTAAAAGAGTATTATATTTCAAAAAACAATATTTAGTAGTATTATCATCTCTTTTATTGTAATTCACTTTACAACATCTTTGATTTTAAAGCCTCAAAAGAATAGATATTTTTAATATCTCTTGTATCAACAAATAATGAAGACGGTTGTAGCAGTTTCTCCATATCAACACCCCAATAGCATCAATTTCAAGAATGGTGCATTCGAAGCTTGGAAAGAAATTGGTGGAAAAATAGCCAATGACCACTATCCTATACGACTATTCCACAAATTTATCTTTAATCATCAACTTCCTTCTATCCGACATCATAAAAAAGAGGCAAGATTACGTTTTGTAGAACCTGTCAGTCTCAATTTTGATACATACCCTGATTATATCAAATACGAAATTATACCACTTGTTTGGGATTGTTGGCCTAAGTACTTCGAATTCACATGTCACTGGTTTATTAAAAATCGAGTACAAACAGCCATTTTCACATCATCTCAAAACGCAGAGTTGATGAAACAAGTCTTTCCACATTTAAACATTCTATTCATAACAGAAGGCATTGATACAGAACTCTACGATAAGGGAAAGGAACTTATAGACAGAAAGATAGATTTACTTGAATATGGGAGAAGGAATAATAAGGTTTTCAAAGTGGAACTGCCTCCAAAAATCAATCATCTATACAGCAAAAAAGGTGAGCGCCTTTTTTCCACCAACGTAGAACTCTTTCAAGCTTTAGCTGATACAAGAATTACTGTTAATTTTCCACGATGTGACACACAACCCAGCATTGCAGGTAATATAGAGACACTTACTCAACGCTATTGGGAGAGCATGCTCTCACGTATAGTGATTATAGGAAGAGCACCCAAAGAATTAATCGATTTGATAGGCTACAATCCTGTAATAGAAGTTGACAGAAGCAATCCTACTGAGCAAATACTTGATATTCTCCATCATATTGAAGATTATCAAGAATTAGTTGACAAGAACAGAGATACGGCGTTAAAAATGGGTAGTTGGAAACTAAGGATGCAACAAATACAAGAGTGGTTAAAGAGTGTAAATTACCAAATATAGTTTACTCATGAAGATTGCACATATTGTTTGGTGTTTAGATACAGGTGGAGTTGAGTCCATGCTTGTTAACATTATTAATGAGCAGGTAAAACATGAGAATGTTGAACTATATATCATCAATGATAGAATATTTCCTCCTCTATTAAATAAAATTTCAAAACTATGCAAGATTCATCAATGCAAAAGGGTTGAAGGCTCAAAACAGATTTTTCCTATCATAAAACTCAACATAGATATTTTCAAACAGAAACCTGACATCATTCATGTGCATTCTGCAGATCTTTCAAGACTTATCTTGGGTAATTACAAGATCGTAAGAACTATTCACAATACTCACAACCCTTGTAACGAATATCCAAAAATGGATGCTCTCTATGCGATTTCCAATTCTGTTAAAGAATATACTGCCAATCAAGGATTTCATAACGTTACGGTTGTGGAAAATGGAATTGATGCTGACTCCTTTAAAAAGAAAGAAGAATTCACACCTCAAGAAGGCATCTATCATTTAGTTCAGATTAGCAGACTTTACAAAGTTTCAAAAGGACAACACATCTTAATTGCAGCTCTTGCAAAATTAGTAAATGAAAGAAACATCAATAATTTTCACATGCATTTTATTGGTGACGGTCCTTCCAAAGACGAGTATATTCAGATGATCAAAGAACTGGGATTGACAGAATATTTCACTTTTGAAGGAATCAAAACTCAAGATTATATAAAAGAACATCTTTGCGAGTTTGATTTGGGCATTCAACCATCAACACATGAAGGCTTTGGACTTACAGTAGCAGAAATTATTGCTGCAAAAGTGCCAGTCCTCGTTAGCAATATAGAAGGTCCAATGGAAATTATCGATTACGGTAAGTTTGGAATGTATTTCAAATCTAAAGATATTGATGACCTTGCTGACAAATTAGAAATTGTACTCCAAGGGAAATATGATTATTCAAAGGTTGACCAAGCTTATCAGCATGTATCAACCAACTATTCAGTTCAAAACACTGCTAACAAATACATTGTAGAATATAAAAAAGTAATAAATCGGTAAAACCATGATAAATTTCACAGTTGGTCCAGTCATGTCGAGTGACAAGGTACGTTCAATTGGAGCTGAACACGTTCCATATTTTCGCACTCCTGAATTTTCCAAAATAATGTTGGAAAATGAGTCTTTAATCAAAAAATTTGCCAAAGCAAGTAATGATTCAAGAGTCGTTTTTATCACTGGTTCGGGAACGGCTTCTATGGAGGCAACAATTATGAATACGCTGACTCCAACCGATAAAGCCATCGTTATCAATGGAGGTAGTTTTGGTCATCGTTTTGTGGAATTATTAGAACTTCATGAAGTTCCATTCAGTGAAATTAAGCTTGATTATGGAAAAGCATTAAAACCTGAGATGCTTCAAGAGTATGATGGTAAAGGCTATACAGCTTTTGTAGTCAATTTGCATGAAACATCTACAGGAGTCCTTTATGATATCAATATGATTAGTGAGTTCTGTAAAAGAAATAATATTTTCTTAATAGTTGATGCTATTAGTTGTTTTCTTACAGATCCATTCGATATGGAAAAACATGGAATCGATGTCATGATAACAGGTTCTCAAAAAGCCTTGGCATGCCCACCTGGAATCTCAATCATTACTTTATCCCCAAATGCTTTAGCACGTGTAGCTAAGAGTAAGACCAAATGCATGTATTTTGATTTGAAAGATGCTCTAAAAAATGGAGAACGAGGACAAACTCCTTTCACTCCAGCTGTTGGTACGTTATTACAAATCAATGCAAGACTTAAAGAGATAGAAGAACAAGGTGGAGTCGAGTCCGAAATCAAACGTATCGGAGATTTAGCAAGTTATTTCAGGAACTCCATCAAGGATTTACCTTTTGAGAGATTCACGGAATCAGAATCTAATGCAGTGACAGCACTTCATCCTACCACAGCCAATGCATACGACATTTTCTCCATTATTAAGGATGAATATAATATGTGGATTTGTCCTAACGGAGGAGATATGCGTGACAAAGTATTTAGAGTGGGGCACATAGGTTATCTACATAAAAAGGACTATGATCTGTTAATAACAGCTTTCAAAGATTTACAACAAAGAGGAATCATTTGAAAAATACATCTTTATTTGTTATTTATATTTGATTTTATCCCATTTTACTATACAAGAATCTATTGGATAGATAAATGCCTACCATCATAGACAACAAAACCATAACAGTTACCTCTCCACTACTTCCCAATTTAGATGAGTTTCATGAATTACTTCAACAAATATGGGACAAGAAATGGATTACAAATAATGGTTCTTTCCATAAGCAATTAGAAACGGAATTGGCTGAATATTTGAAGGTTCCGTACATTAGTTTGTTCACCAATGGTACTCTTCCTCTGATTACGGCATTACAAGCATTAAGAATTACTGGAGAAGTCATCACCACCCCATACAGCTTTGTCGCAACAACGCATGCTCTTTGGTGGAATGGTGTTAAACCTGTATTTGTTGACATAGAACCAGATAGTGGGAACCTTGATCCAAATAAAATTGAAGCAGCTATCACACCAAGAACGACAGCCATCATGCCTGTTCATGTGTATGGAAGACCTTGCAAGGCCAAGGAGATTCAAGATATTGCTGACAAGTATGGTCTAAAAGTCATATATGATGCTGCTCATGCCTTTGGCGTGGAAGTGAATGGTGAGAGCATCCTGAATGCAGGTGACATGTCAACCCTCAGTTTTCATGCCACGAAGGTCTATAACACTATCGAGGGTGGTGCTATGGTGATGCATGACGAAAAGACTAAGAAACGTATCGATTATCTGAAGAACTTTGGTTTTGCAGGAGAAACAGAAGTCGTGGCTCCTGGTATCAATTCCAAGATGGATGAGATGCGCAGTGCTTACGGTTTGCTCAACCTGAAGCAGGTGGATGCAGCCATTGAAGCACGCCACCAAGTAGCAATCAAATATCGTGAAGCCTTAAAAGACATTGAGGGCATCAGCTATTGGGACGATATGCCAGGAGTAAAGCATAACTATAGCTATTTCCCAATCTTTGTAGATGCAAAAACATACGGTATGACACGCGATGAACTTTACTACAAGATGAAAGAACATGGTGTATTTGCCCGTCGCTACTTCTATCCTTTGATTTGCGAGTTCTCCACATATCGTGGATTGGAAAGTTCTACGAGGGAGAATCTTCCAAATGCCTATAAAATGGCAGATGAGGTGATTTGCCTGCCTATGCATCATACACTGAGTGAAGATGACATTCAAAGAATCCTAAAAGAAGTCGTTAAATAAATGGCACAAAAGAAATTGATGCTGTTGGGCGGTATTCGCTATTTGTTGCCTGTTATTAAGGCTGCACACGAACAGGGATACTTTGTCATCACTGCAGACTATCTTCCTAATAACATTGCACACAAGTATTCTGACAAATATGTGAATGTCAGTATTATTGACAAAGAGGCTGTGCTGAAAGTTGCTCAAGAAGAGCAAATTGACGGTATTATGTCATTTGGTGTTGACCCCGGTGTTGTTGCAGCTTCATACGTTCAGAACAAAATGGGACTGCCATCTTTTGGTCCTTTTGAAAGCGTTGTTATTCTTCAAAACAAGGACAAATTCCGAACATTCTTAAAAGAAAACGGTTTCAACGTTCCTTGGGCAAAAGGATTTGACAACATTCAGGATGCTATGGATGAGTCTTATTGGTTTTCTTGGCCTTGTATTGTGAAACCTACCGATTCAGCTGGAAGCAAGGGTGTTACACGTGTCGATAGACCTGAAGATTTACGTAGTGCATTGGAATATGCTTTTCAACACTCTATCAGCGGTCACATCATCGTGGAGGAATTCCTTGAAAAGAAAGGATGTTCGTCCGATACTGATAGCTATGCACAGGATGGTGTATTGAAATTCGTATCTTTTTCCGCACAGCGTTTTGATGACAATGCTACAAATCCCTACACTCCTGCTGCATATTCATGGCCTTCTACTTTAACTCAAGAAGAAGAAGCCTATTTAACCAACGAAATCCAGCGACTCATCACCCTTTTGGGATTGAAAACTGCGGTATTTAATATAGAAGTCCGAGTTAGTACCAACGGCACACCATATATTATGGAACTTACTCCTCGCGGAGGAGGCAATCGCCTATGCGAGATGCTCAGATATGCTACAGGAGTTGATATGATTACTGCTATTACCCGTGCCGTGGTAGGTGACGAACCAGAACCCATTGAACAGAAACCATACAATGGGCACTGGGCAGAAATTATTCTTCATGCAGACAAAGACGGGGATTTCGACTATCTTGAAATCAATCCGAATCTTCAAGCGGAAGTCATTGAGGAAGACTTGTGGGTGAAACAGGGCGACCGTGTTCATAGCTTCGAAGGAGCCAATGATGCCATTGGAACCCTTGTACTTCGATTTGAAGATGGAGATATTTTGGAAAAGGCTATCAAAAGTCAGAGCGAATGGTTGAAAGTAATCGTAAAATAAGGAACACATCAACAATTCATCTTTATTAGGAAAAACGATTTATCGAAAAGCACTTGAACTTTTTTGAGGACTTGGTAGTTTTGGTTTTACAAAAAAATGATAAGAAAATTTGAAGGAAAAAAATTGTTGCTGTTAGGTTCGAATGTAGGTACACTCGATTTAATAAGATATGCAAAAAAACATGGAGCATATACAATAGTTGCAGACAACCTTTCTGTTGAAGAATCTATTGGCAAACAATTTTCAGATGACAATGTATTGATCAGTACAGGTGATATTGAAACCCTAAAAGAGTATATAAGAGACCATAACGTGAATGGAGTATTCGCAGGTGTAAGTGAGTTTAATCTGCTGAATGCAATGAAGCTTTGTGACTTTTTCGGATTTTCTTTCTATTGTACAAAAGACCAATGGGATGCCATTGAAGATAAGGAGTCATTTCGTCAGTTGTGTTTAAAGTTTCATGTTCCATGTCCTCATACATATTATACTGGTACACAGTTGCCAGAGCATCTTCTTGCATCCATCAACTATCCTGTAATTATTAAACCTGTTGATTCATGTTCATCCATAGGTATTTCTATTTGTAGAGACAAGGAGTCACTTATATCGTCAATTCCTGAAGCAGTTAATAATTCGAAAAAAGGACGGTTCATCATAGAAGAATTTTTTGAAGGTGACGAATTCTCCGCCCATTATACTATAGCCAATGGTCAAGTTTCACTTTCCTGTGTGGATAACAGAATTCCTGTAGCAATTCATGATGGTGATGTAACGACCATACCAATAGCCCGGATTTATCCATCTTCCTTTATTGATGAGTACATTAAGCAGGTGGATGACAAAATGAAAGAATTATGTAAATCTCTTCATTTGGACACTGGGGTCTTGTTTATACAAGGCTTGTATAATAAGAAGAGTAATCGCTTTTCAATATTTGAAGCAGGTCTTAGGTGTGCAGGTGAAGCTCCATATCGACTTATAGAAAAGATTAACGGAATCAGTTTTATGAACAATTTCGTTGATTATGCACTCCTTGGTCGAGTTGATAATTTTGAAAGCCGTAACGATGATCCATATTTAAAAGGAAAAATCTGTTGCATAGCTTCCTTCGTATCAAAAGGTGGTAGAGTTGGAAAAATACTTCATTTTGAAGAAACCGTAAAAGCTATACCTTCCATCATCGATAGTGAATGTCGATACCATGAGGGGGATTTAACACCTAGCGGAAACACTCTGAGACAAATAATGTTAAGATTTGTGCTGATTTGTGACAATCGTGAACAATTAATAAAAGATATAGAGACAATTAACAATTCCATTGAAGTGTTAGACGATAGAGGTATGGCCATGTGCTATACTTTTGATGCAAAAAGATATTTATAAGATGAAAACAACACTTGTTACTGGAGCAACTGGTTTTTTAGGTCATCATTTAGTTCAGAAATTATTATGCCAAGGAGATAGTGTAATAGCTGTTTTAGGTCGTCCTGAAGATAAAGCAAATTCTTTACCACAGCATGAGAATCTCAAGATATATCCTTGTTCAGCAATGTTTACAACAGATTTTGGGCATGTTGATACTTTGATTCATACTGCATTTTCTCGTGGTGAAAACCTACAGGGTCTTGCTGATTCAATAATCTTTACAGAGAAAGTAATTGAATTAGTAAACAATCAAGACATCGATTCTATCATAAATATCTCTTCTCAAGGTATATATAAAGGTTTAGAAGTAGGGGAAAGTGTTTCTGAGGAAGGAACTATAGGTCCTAATACTTCATACGGACTTTCCAAGTGGGCTGTAGAAAATATGCTAAAAATTGGATGTAAAAAACCATACACAAATATTCGTATGGCAAGTTTAAGTGCCAATGCCCGTTTTTTGGATTTTTTCGTTAATAGTGTTGTAGAACATAAAGATATTACTGTTACAGCTCCACATCAATACGCATCTATTATGGATGTTTCTGATGCAGTAGCAGGGATACTTTCTGTAGAAAAACTCATTTGTTCTCAACGTGAACAAGTGTATAATCTCGGTCCAGGTGTGCAATATTCAATTTTAGAATATGCAGAAACGGCAAACTCAATAGGATTATCATTTGGATACCCAGCTGCCAATGTAACAGTTGAAGACAAGGGCGTCCATTTTGCTATTTGTATGGATTGCACTCGCCTTATAGCTCATACAGGATGGAAACCTGTTATCATGAAAGATGAAATGATAACCAAGTTGTTTGTTCAGAAAAGTAAACAATAATTATGAATCGATTTCGACAAGTTGCTTACTATGCATGGAAGCAATCCAAAGATTTAGCTTCACTGGCCCATCGATCAAGGTTGTTTCTGTTTTTTGATATGATTCGTTGTTATCAAAAATATCGTATGTGGACGAACCAATATATCAAAGAGAAGTTCTATGAGAAAAGCCCGCAAGAGCGTAATTTAATAGGACCTGATTATCTTGAGAAAGGTAAAGTCCGTGATGCTTGGCAGAAAGATTTCAGAGAGAACAGGAAATTTTTAATAAAATATTCTAATATAAAATACGAAAAGGCATCACTTAGAGAAAAACGAAATAAGGCATACACTAAACGATATCATGCTGGAAAGAATCTATTTGTAGAATATGATGTCTGCATCAGTAAACAACACTATACAGAAGGAACGATTTCCATTGGTGATAATGTTTTACTTGCAAGAGGTTGTGATATTGATTATTCTGGTGGCTTAATTATAAGGGGTAGTGTTGGCATCCTTGAAGGGGTTAAGATTTTAACACACGGTCATGATTATCTTGGAATGAAAAAGGCAAAAGATCTATTACAAGACTCGAAACGGACCTTTCTTACCCCTCTAGAAATTGCTGAGAATGTAACTATTGGCACACGTACCATTATTATGCCCGGTGTCCATTATATAGGAAAAAATTCTATAATTTCTGCAGGATCAGTTGTAACAAAACGCATACCTGATAATGTGATTGTAGCAGGTAATCCCGCAAAAATAATTGGAAGTCTTGAAGGATTGAATTTAATTAAAAGAACAAACAATTAATGTTTTATTTATGAATATAGAATCTTTTATTGAAGGTTTATCTAAAAATGTTTTTACAGATACACCTAATCAATTGCTAGTTAAGGGAACAGAGTATATGGAATTGGAAGAATGGACTTCAATGACAGCATTTACTATGATTTCATATATTTACAATGAATACGGAAAGAAACTGTTACTTCCAGAATTATTACAAGCTCCTACTATCGAAGATTTATTTAATATAGTGAACGGCTAAAATGTTTCATTTTTTACAATTCGCTAAGAACACAGCTATCATAACAGACAGTGGCGAACAATTCTCCTTCGCGCAGTTACATAATGAAGTGGAACTATTTGAATTACATGTACCAAGACGAGGACTTATGCTTTGCCTATGTAAAAATGAAATTGGCGCTTTAGTTGGTTATGTATCTTGTATTTGCAAAGGGATTCCCATTGTTTTGCTTGATGGTAAACGTGATAGCGATTATATTGATTCATATATTGCTAAATATCTTCCAGAATACATTTGGACTCCTTCTTATAGGAATTCTGAGTTTACAGGTTCTATCATTTATGAATGTTATGGTTATTCATTAGTTAAAATGAATAACATGTCAAATAGTTCTAATATTCATCTTTTTGATAAACTTGCACTTTGTCTTACCACTTCTGGTAGCACAGGCTCTCCCAAACTGGTTAGATTGACAAAAGATAACCTTGAGTCAAATGCCAAGTCTATTGCCACTTATTTAAATATCACTGAAAACGAACGTCCAATAACAACATTACCTATGTATTATTCGTTTGGATTGTCCGTTATCAACAGTCATTTGATAAAGGGAGCAACAATTATCTTAACAGACCACACTCTCTTTTCTAAATCGTTTTGGGCGGTTTTCGAAAGATTTTCTCCAACATCTATTGCAGGAGTTCCTTTCACTTATGAAATGTTGGAGAGGATGGGATTTTTCGAAATGAATAACTCCTCCCTAAAAACAATGATTCAAGCTGGAGGAAAATTGAATGCAGATATAGTCAAGCAATATGTTCATTTTGCTACAGAAACTAACAGAAGTTTCATCGTAATGTATGGTCAAACAGAGGCGAGTCCTCGTATGAGCTATCTTCCTTTTGAATATGCTGGGGAAAAGCCATCTAGTATTGGAATCCCCATACCTGGAGGTGATTTTTTATTATTGGATGTAAACGGCCAAATCATTCAAGATCCAAATATTGAGGGAGAATTGGTATATAAAGGAGCAAATGTCTGCATGGGATACGCCGAGTCACGTGAAGATTTAGGAAAAGGTGATGAAAATAAAGGTATCTTAAAAACTGGAGATATCGCATATAAAGATGCAGATGGTTTTTACTATATCACAGGAAGACTCAAACGCTTTGTTAAAATTTGGGGGAACCGCTATAATTTGGATGCCATTGAGCAATTGATTAAACCTATAACATCTGACTGTGCTTGTATTGGGAATGACAATATTATTCATGTGATAGTAGAAGATTATACATTTGTAGAGGACATCAAAATATTGATGGAAAAAAAGCTTCATCTCGACAAAAGTTGCTTTACCATAAAAGTGATGGATTTAATTCCGAAAACACCATCAGGGAAAATACAATATGCGGAATTAAAAAAAGTTCTTGGTATTTAAATGGAAAGTTTTTTCAAGATATTTGAAGTAACAGATTTTTCCACGAACATATCAAATCCACATCTATTTCGTCCAAACAGTGTTTTGCAACCATTATTCGAGTTTGACAAGTAGATGTATGTATTTGTATTTTAATCTGCTTGTCTTGTAAATGAAAGAGGTTTCTCCACTTGTCAGCATATTAGTTCCTGTATATAAAGCTGAAAAATACATCGAACGGTGCGCTAGAAGTTTGTTTGAACAGACTTATCCGAATTTAGAATTTTTATTCGTTGATGATGCATCTCCTGACAAAAGTATTGAAATACTACAAAAAGTTATCCAATACTATCCGAAATGGCAAAATAGCACTTTGATTATTCATCATCACAAGAATCGAGGAATAGCTGCTGCCCGGAACACGTTGATAGACAACTGTAAAGGAGAGTTTCTGTTTCATGTTGATTCTGACGATTGGATTGAGCCCAATGCCATAGAATTGTTGATGGAAAGACAATTAGAGACAGATGCTGACATTGTGTCGGGCAAGTATTATCGGCATACTATTAACGAGGAGCAAGAGGAATCTATCATAGTTGTTCCTTCATCACAAGGGAAAGATAAAGAAGAAACACTAAAGGTCATGCTGAAATTTGGTTCAGTTGTTGCCACATGGAACAGACTGATAAGAAGTTCTCTCTACCATGATAATAACATTCGATACGCAGAAGGGATAGATGCAGGAGAAGATTTAATGATAACTCCCAGATTAGTTTATTATTCTCGCAAAGTGGCTTCTTGCAATTCTATCACATATCATTATAACCGAAATAATCCCAATTCATGTGTAAGTGGTTTCAAACATAGCTGGGACATGCAGCTTCAACTCATTAAAGCTTGCCAAATGAATGTTGATTTCTTTAGCCATAAAGAAGAATACTTTAAAGAAGCGATGAATAGACAATTTGTACAAAGGCTAAAGAATATATCTGAGCTTACCTTTATGAATCGAAATCGTAAAAGATACAAAGCGGTAGTTGGCTTGCTTGATGAAACTGATCGAAAATATTGGACGTTAATCGGTTGGGATAGACCAATAAAGCGGTGGTTGGATCATCATTATATTATCTCACATCTTCTAATTCCACTACGAATAATGCATAGTGAGATTCAGAAATTGATGAAATCATATATTTCAAAAAAGAAACAAAAAGAATGAGAAATCTTGAACAATTTATCAAAAATAATATTACCTTTCGACCTGTCAGTATGTTTGCAGCAGATATTGAGGCAAACAAAGAGAAACTTACAGAGGAAATAAAAAACAAAAAAGTCTGTGTCATTGGTGGTGCTGGTTCTATTGGTTCTTCATTCATTAAATCAATACTCCGATTTGAGCCAAAGAGTGTGGTAGTAATCGACCTCAATGAAAACGGGTTGGCTGAATTGGTACGTGATGTGCGAAGTACTGATGGGCTTCATGTTCCAGATGAATTCCGTTGCTATACATTGAATTTCGCAGACCCAATCTTTGAGCGTATCTTCCGTGAAGAAAAAGGGTTTGACATTGTTGCTAACTTTTCAGCTCACAAGCACGTGCGTTCTGAGAAAGACCGATATAGTGTACAGGCTCTGATAGAGAACAATGACATCAAGGCCAAGAAATTGATGGACTTGCTGACGTTCTATCCTCCGAAGCATTTCTTCTGTGTTAGTACTGACAAAGCTGCCAACCCTGTGAACATCATGGGAGCGTCGAAACGCATCATGGAAGACTTGGTGATGGCCTATAACAAGTATTTCAAGGTTACCACCGCCCGTTTCGCCAATGTCGCTTTTAGCAATGGTTCCCTTCCTGACGGTTGGCTTCACCGCATACAGAAGAAACAGCCTTTGGCAGCACCGTTAGATGTAAAACGATATTTCGTTTCTCCAGAAGAATCTGGACAGATTTGTATGCTAGCATGTATTCTGGGTAAGGGTGGTGAAGTCTTTTTTCCGAAGTTGGGTGAGGAACAAATGCTTACTTTCAGTAGTATTTGTGATGACTTTATTCAATTTGAAGGATTCACAAAAAAGGAGTGTGTTTCCGATGAAGAAGCTAAGAGCTATGCCAGTAAGATGTCATTTGACTCCGACACTTATCCCGTGGTCTATTTTGGTAGTGATACCACTGGCGAGAAGGCTTTCGAAGAATTCTATGTTCCTGGTGAGAAAATAGACATGGAGCGTTTCGAAGCCCTTGGTGTTGTTGAGCAGACCACTCGCCATAACATGGATGAAGTTAATACATTCTTTGATAAACTTGAGGACATTTTCCAAAATGAAGACTTCACCAAAGCTCAAGTGGTAGAAGCAATTAAACAATTTATACCAAACTTCGAGCACGAAGAAAAGGGAAAGAACTTGGATCAAAAGATGTAATCATGGCTCAAGAAAGACAATCTAACATAGAACTTCTTCGCATCATCGCAATGTTTATGATACTTGTGATTCATGCAAATATGATTTCACTTCCCAAACCCACTTCTATTGATTTATCAACTTTTCCAAAAGCAACAATAACAAGATATTTGATAGAGTCTTGGGGTATAGTTAGCGTCGATTGCTTTGTTCTTATTTCCGGTTGGTTTCTCATAAAAACTCGTGTAAAAAGCATTCTCTCTTTTTGTTTCCAAATTGTATTTTTATGGGGGGGATATTTTTGTTTTTTTTTATTAGAAGGGAAAGCCGATTTATCTTTAAATAACGTTTTAGAAATTTTTGCATTTACAAGTTGGGATTGGTTTATTAAAGCATACATTGTATTAATGATAATAGCTCCTATATTAAATTCTTTTTTGGAAAACTCAACAGAAAAAACACAACGTTATGTTATTTTAGGTTTTTTTGCCTTTTCAAGCACTTATGGGTGGCTGGGAGGTGCCAATAGATTTTTTGTTGATGGTTATGGACCACTTCATTTTATAGGATTATATTTATTAGCTTGGTATGTACATCATACTTCTAAAGAGAGCAATACACCTAATAAAAAGTATTTTGAGCTAGATAAGAAGTACGACTTGTTGATTTTTGCTGGCTGCATTATATTAAATACCTTTTTAGGTATTATTTCACTACATTTGGGAATAAATAGGTATCATACTATTTATGCATACACAAACCCAATTACAATTATTGCTTCATTATACTTGCTCCTGTTTTTCTCAAAGATAAAAATAAAAACAAATAGTGTTATTAATTATTTAGCAAAAAGTTCGTTCGCTGTTTATCTTATACATAGTCAAGTAAACATAAGACCATTGTTTAATAAAGGAGTTCAATATCTGTATGATAACTTTGACGGTTTCTTTTGTATTATATCACTATTTTTCTTTCTTACTTTTGTGTACCTCATTTCAGTTGTTTTGGATTATCCAAGACTATTAATATGGAATAGAATAAGTAACAAATTCAATTTAAAATAATGTCTTATAGAAAAATAACAGATTTCATTCACGATTTATACAGAGCGCAAGATTTTGTACCATTATCCATACCTGTATTTATTGGAAATGAGAAGAAATACCTCAACGAGTGCATTGATACAACATTCGTAAGTAGTGTTGGTAAGTTCGTTGATCGTTTTGAGGAAGAAACGGCTAAATACACAGGTTGTAAGCGAGCGGTAGTATGTGTTAGCGGTACCAATGCTCTCCACATGTCTCTGATGTTGGCTGGTGTGGAACGTGATGATGAGGTTTTGACACAAGCTTTGACCTTTATTGCAACATGCAATGCTCTCAGTTATATTGGCGCACATCCTGTTTTTATCGATGTGGATAAGGATACGATGGGTTTGTCACCTGTTGCAGTTAGAGAGTGGCTGGCTAATAATTCGGAACAAAAGGGTGGACAATGTTACAATAAAAGAACTGGTAGAAGGGTAAAAGCTTGTGTACCTATGCACACCTTTGGACATCCCGTACATCTGGATGAATTAGTGGAAGTTCTGAACGAATACCATATAGAACTGGTTGAGGATGCAGCCGAAAGTATCGGTTCCCTTTACAAGGGCAAGCATACGGGTACTTTCGGTAAAGTCGGCGCATTGAGCTTCAATGGAAATAAGACCATCACGACAGGTGGTGGAGGTATGATGCTCTTCAATGATGAAGAGTTGGGAGCATTTGCCAAGCATATCACTACACAAGCTAAGATTCCTCATCGATGGGAGTTTCGCCATGATCATATTGGATATAATTATCGTATGCCAAATATCAATGCGGCTCTTGGTTGTGCACAATTGGAGCACATCGAAGAGTATGTAGCCAGCAAGCGCGAGACGGCAAAAGCATACGAAGAATTCTTTAAGGAGGTTCCAGACATTGACTTCTTTGTAGAACCTAAGGATACTCGTAGTAACTATTGGCTCAATGTTGTTATTCTAAAAAACAAGGAAGCTCAACAGGACTTCCTTCAATATACCAATGACAATGGTGTCATGACCCGTCCAATTTGGGAACTGATGAACCGACTTCCTATGTTTGAGAACTGCGAGAATGATGGGCTGAAGAATACAATTTGGTTTGCAGATAGGGTTGTTAATATTCCAAGTAGTGTAAGAATCAAATGAAGCCTTTAATTCTTTTGGGCGGTGGTGGCCATTGCAAGTCTGTGATTGAGGCTGCAGAAAGTGCAGGCTATCAAATTCTGGGTGTACTGGATATGCCAGAAGATGTGGGAACAGAGGTTCTGTCCACAAAGGTGATAGGAACAGACGATGATATTCCTGCATACGTAGATAAGGCAGAATTTGTCATTACTGTTGGTTTCATCCTAAATCCTTCAATACGAATAAAGCTTTATCATTTGGTGAAGGAAGCTGGTGGAAAACTGGCGACTGTCATTGCTTCAACAGCATACGTTTCAAAATATGCTACGATAGGCGAAGGAACAGTGGTAATGCATCATGCTTTTGTCAATGCAGGGGCAAAAGTTGGTAATAATGTAATTCTGAACACATTTTCCAACATAGAACATGATGCCGTGATTGGTGACCAATGCCATATTTCAACAGGCACAATGGTCAACGGTGACTGTAAAATCGGTAACAACTGTTTTATTGGTAGCCAATCGGTTCTTGCAAATGGCATCACTATTGGAGATGATATTATTGTTGGTGCAGGTTCTTTAGTGAGAAAGTCCATCAACATTAAAGGTATATATTCTGGCAATCCCGCCATTCTTAGAATCAAAGCAAAATAAGTATGTTTTCTGAACGTATAAAAACGAGAATTGTTGATTCTCACAAGACCATCATCCAAACATTGAAGTTGATGGATGAGCTGTTTACGAAAGCCTTATTAGTCTTTGATGGTGAACAGTTTCTTGGTATGATTACGAATGGGGATTTGCAAAGGGCAATCATAGCCAATCAACCATTCGATACAGAGATAAGATCAATCGTTGATAACTCAAGAAAAAAATATGCTCATATTTCTGATGAGGAAGAACACATTAAAGCATGGATGCTTGATGTGAGGGCAGAGATGATGCCTGTTGTTAATTCTGAGGGCAAACTGGTTAAGGTTATTTTCTGGGATGAGTTATTCAATGATAAACAAAATGACAATAGAGAAAAAATAGACCTTCCTGTTGTAATTATGGCAGGAGGCAAAGGCACTCGTCTGAAACCTATTACGAATGTCATTCCAAAGCCTTTGATTCCTATAGGTGAAAAAACCATTTTGGAGGAAATCATGGATCAATTTGAGAACATCGGTTGTCAAAAATTCCTCATGTCAGTGAACTACAAGTCAGATATGATGCGATTCTACATAGAACAGCTTGAGCACCACTATGATATAGAGTTCTTTGAAGAGTCCAAGCCATTGGGTACAATAGGAAGCGTATCACTATTGAAAGGCAAGATTCAGACTCCATTCTTTGTCTCAAATTGTGACATTCTTATTGATCAAGATTATCGTGATGTTTACGACTATCACATAGCCAATCATAACGATTTAACTATTGTTACAGCTGTTAAGAGTTTTAAGATTCCATACGGCGTGATTGAGACAGGCGAGGATGGATTGATGACAGGGCTACAAGAGAAACCCGAAATCACTTATATGATTAACACAGGTGTGTATATTCTCAATCCTGAATGCATAGAAGAGATACCTGAAGGCGAGTTCTACCATATTACACATTTGATGGAGAAAATTAAAAATCGTGGAGGACGGATTGGTTGCTTTCCTGTTAGTGAATACGCATGGAAGGACATGGGAGATTGGAGTGAATATTTAAAAGTAGCAAAAATCATTTGAAATGGAAAACAAAAAATATAGTATTTTAATGGTTGCACTGTATTGTTATACAGGGCATATAAGGGATTACATAAATCATTTGAGAAAGAAAAATCCTTTAGTTGAAATCACGTTATTATCAAATTTAAGGCCCGAAGTAATTCGAGAAGCCATACCTGATACTGCTATTAAGATAGAATGGTATGATGTACCTGAAGTAAAGAATATAAAATGGCGATGGCTTAGATTTCAGATTATAAAATATAGACAAGTAAGCTTCTTTCACAATTTTAGCAAAAATAGAAAATACGACATTGTCAATGTTCATTTTGCAAATAGATATATGTCATACGTATATAAATATTTGCGAGCGATGTCACGAAATATAGTAATGTCTCCGTGGGGTAGCGACGTGTTGAGAATACCAAAAAAACATTTAAAACAATTGTCTTACTTGTATGAAAACGCAGATTATATTTTATCATCACTAGATATTCCACTCGGGAAAAAAATATTGCAAGAGTTTAAGGTGAATCCCCAAAAGATGGTAGGCAACTTTTGGGGTACAAACGCTGTGGATTATGCAATAAAGAAGGGAGATTCCATATCTCAGGAGGAATCAAAACGGAGATTTGGATTGACTGGTCGGTATGTTATTACCTGCGGCTATAATCGACAAGAGTCTCAACGACATAAAGTGATCATTAAAGCAATAGATCAAGTTAGAGGACAATTACCCGAAAATTTGACATTGCTTTTTCCCATGAACTATGGGTCATTACGAGCAAAATATGTGGAGGATGTTGAGATGGAATGTAAGAAAAGAAGTATTCATTCAGTGTTTATTACAGATTACCTCTCTGAAGAAGATCTATACAAATTGAGAAAAGCAACAGACATGTTTGTACATGTGCAAACAACTGATGCAAATTCAGGCTCTGTACAAGAATATATTCTCTGTAATAAGAAGATTGTGCATGGTTCATGGATAAAATATGAAATAATGGAATCGTTTTCTCCTCTGTTTTATTTTCCTGTTGACAATTTGGACAATCTAGGTGAAGTAATAGTCAAAGCATACGAATCTGACAATATAGCAATTCCACAAGGTGTCATAGATTGTGTAAAGAATAGTGGATGGGAAAGCAAGTCAACCAAAATGAATGATTTTTTTATGTCAATAGTTTAATTATTGAATGTCAAAGAACTCAAAACAGTATTTAGACCAAACTATATGAATAATTCAATTGAGTTTAAGGTTCGAATAAACTGCATGACATTTAACCATGCACCATATATTATGGATGCAATGAATGGTTTCTGCATGCAGCAGAGTACATTCCCATATGTAGCCATCATTGTTGATGATGCATCAACAGATGGAGAGCCCGAAATCATTAATCGTTATCTTCAAGATCATTTTGACTTGGAAGACAAAGGCATTGTACGTAACGAAGAGACAGATGACTATGTGATGACCTTTGCTCGGCATAAAAAGAATCAGAACTGTTTTTTTGCAGTATTTTTGCTAAAATATAACCATTACAGCAAAAAAAAAGAAAAATGGCCTTATTACATAGAGTTTGCAAAAACTCCATTATATATCGCACTTTGTGAAGGTGATGACTATTGGATTGACCCATTGAAATTGCAAAAACAAGTGGGGTTCATGGAATTGCATCCAAACTGCACTATGACTTGCTCTCGGACAAAACTATTCTCTGAGAATCGGCAAAAATATATTGGTGAAACATTTTGTTATGAAAAAGATAGAGATGTTGACATTAAAGATGTAATCTATAGAACAGGTCTCTTCATTTCAACTCCATCAATTATTTATAGAGCTGTTTTAGGAAACAATTATCCTGAGTATTGCAGGAATTGTGCTGTTGGTGACTATCCATTGCAAATTTACGCTACTTTACATGGCAAAGTGAGATATTTCAACGATTCCATGGCTGTCTATAGGACTGAAAATTCACAATCATGGATGGGAAAGCAGGATTGGCTCCGTGTTTCAGACGCAAGATTGAAAGTGTTACAAAGCGAAGTAAATATGATGAAAGGCTTTGCTAATGAATACCCCCAATATAGAGATTTATTTGAGAATAAAATTGCAGAGTTCATTAACGAAGGTATTCCAACTTGGCGTTCAAGCAGAAAAGATAGGAAAAAATACTTGGATTTTTTTGCTTCAGACATTAAAAAGTATTCATGGCGTTGGAAAATCGATAAAATGATTAGGCTCACAAGAATTCCAAGACTCAGAAGATATTACGAAAGATATATTCTGAAAGATTTCAACTACCACAAAATATCATATTGATTTTTATGAAGAAAGTCATCACATACGGAACCTATGACCTTTTGCATCAAGGGCATATCAATCTGCTTCGACGTGCAAAGGCTTTGGGTGATTACCTGATTGTTGGTGTCACAAATGATAATTTTGATCGAGAACGAGGTAAACTGAATGTAAAGAACAACGTTCTTGAACGTGTGGAAGCAGTTCGTGCAACAGGTTTTGCAGACAAAATCATCATTGAGGATTATGTAGGACAGAAAATTGATGACATTCAGAAATATGATGTGGATATTTTCGCAATAGGTTCCGATTGGGAAGGAAAATTCGACTATCTAAATGAATACTGTAAAGTCGTATATTTACCTCGTACAGAAGGAATTTCTTCAACAATGCTCAGAGAAGAAATCCAACAAGATGTAAGAATAGGTGTTGTTGGATGTGGACGCATAGCGAAACGTTTCATCCCGGAAACAGATTTTGTTAGTGCAGCAAAAATTGAATCACTTTACGACATTCAACGCTGCAAAGCTAATGAAATGTCAACGGTATTTAATGTAAAGCATGTTGCCAAAAGCTATCAAGAATTAATTGAAAGGGTAGATGCAGTCTATGTTGCTACTCCACATCTCAGCCATTACGAACTTACCAAAGAGGCATTAGAGAAGAAAAAACATGTGCTTTGCGAAACACCATTAGTGTTGAAAGGAGAGCAGGCGAGAGAACTGTATGAACTGGCTGAAAAAAATGGTGTGATACTGCTTGAAGCAAACAAAACTGCGTACTCTCCAGCATTCAATCATCTGATTTCTATGGTAAAGAGTGGATTAATCGGTGAAATAGTAGATGTGGATGCCAGTGAATCAAAACTTTGGGGTGACAAATTCACACGAGAGCTTGACCCAGAACAAGCAGGAGGGTCTATGTATGAATTGGGTTCATACCCTTTACTACCTATCATCAAACTGATGGGGATAAACTATGAGACGGTTCAGTTATATTCTCGTTTGCAAAACAATGTGGATATTTATACAAAAGGTGTTATTCATTACCCAAAGGCTGTTTGTTCTTTTAAACTTGGATTGGGTGTGAAGACAGAGGGAAATTTGGTAATATCTGGTACAAAAGGTTATGCATACGTTCCATCCCCTTGGTGGTTGACAGATTACTATGAGTTCCGTTTTGAGGACCAAAACAAAAACAAGAAATTCTTCTACAAATGGGATGGAGAAGGTTTGAGATATGAAATACAGGAATTTATATCATGCATCGTTAATAAAAGATTTGGTTCTGCCAAACTAAGAAATAAAGAGAGCATTTGCATGGCTGATATTATGCAACAATTTGGGGAACGCAAAAATTTTATAGAAATATGAAAGAAATGACTTTAAAAGAGGTTCAACAGAAATGCCTTGAAATATTACAAGATGTACATCTTTTTTGTGAAGATCATCAAATAAAATATACATTACAAGGTGGTACATTAATAGGAGCCATACGACATAAGGGGTTTATTCCATGGGATGATGACATCGACATTGCTATGCCAAGACTTGATTACCAAAGGTTTATTGAAGAATATAAATCAAAGAACGGTTTTCAAGTATTTGCTAAAGAAAGAAAAAAGAACAACAATGAAGTTTATATTGCTTTCGCAAGAGTTTGTGATATGAATGAAACGAGCGTTGACACGTCTTTTATACCGTGGTCCATTTATAAGACAGGAGTATGGATTGATATTTTTCCATTAGACGGTATTGAAGATTCTCTTGAAATCAGAAATAAGCATTCTGAATTAGTCTATAAAAAATGGCAAAGGACGTTGACATACCGTGATAAGATACGATCTATCAAACAGAATTCAAGTTTCATTGGAAAAATAAAACAAATCATTAAAAAAATCATCTATTTTCCTATCACAGAAAAAGAACTGACAGACCATATAAAATTATGTAAGAAGGTACCTTATGGTACCACGCAACATTATTCAAACTTAGCTTTTGCCGGATATAAAACCAGAGAAGTTCATCGTACTGCCGTTCTGAGTCATACGATATTAACACCATTTGAACAATCGAGTTTTTATATCATGGAAGGCTATGATGAGGCATTAACCGAAAAATATGGTGACTACATGAAAATGCCTCCTCTTTCTGAACAAAGTGGGCGTGGTTCATTCAATAAATACTACTGGAAATAATTTCATTATTCATTTTTGAGCCAAGTAATTAATAATAACATTCTGATACTATAAGAATTATAATCATGAAGAGAATCTTAGTTGTGGGTGGAGCCAATGGAATAGGATTGTCTATCGTCACAACATTGTCAAAACGATCAACCACAGAAACTATTTATGTGGTAGATAAAGCCCCACTACAAGAACAATATAAAAATGAAAAAATCAAGTCTTTTATATTTGATTTAACAACAAACGATTATTCTTTTTTTGATCAATTCGCTGACATCGACTCCTTAATGATAACAGCAGGTTTCGGCAAGCTTATATTGTTTAAAGATTTAGACGAATCTGTCATTGCACAGTCGTTCAATGTGAACACGATACCTGTATTACGCTTAATTAAAAGGTTTTATGCCAAATTGGAATCACAAGAGGATTTCTTCTGCGGAGTCATGGTCAGTATATCTGGTTTTATGTCATCTCCTTTCTTCTCTGTCTATTCTGCAACAAAAGCAGCTCTTAAAATTTTCATTGAAAGTGTAAATGTTGAATTGACAAAGTCTGGAAGTAGCAATCGCATTTTGAATGTTTCTCCTGGCAATATTCAAGGTACTAATTTTAGTCAAGGAGAAACTGACTTAAATATTTTACGTCCTTTGACAAATGAAATTATTCAACATTTAGAGAACAAAGACGATTTGTTTATTCCACAATATGAAGAGGTATTCAAGCATGTTCTTCAACGTTATCATGATGATTTTAGAAAAGAAGGATTACATAGCTATGATTATAAGTTGAAAAAACTCACATCGCAATAGTTCATGCTGCCTTTTTATTATTTGAGCAGCACAATCAAGCTTTTTTATATGCTAAAAATTTTTCTTTTCGTCAAAAAAAGACAAACGTTTGTTTGTAAATAACCATGATTAAAGTAATTACATACGGTACATACGATTTACTTCATTACGGCCACATCAGACTTTTAGAAAGAGCCAAAGCTCTTGGTGATTATTTGATTGTTGGAATCACGGCAGATAGTTTTGATCGAGCACGTGGAAAAATCAATGTTCAGCAATCATTAATAGAGCGAATTGAAGCCGTGAAAGCAACTGGTATTGCTGATGAAATCATTGTGGAAGAATACGAAGGGCAGAAAATCGATGACATAAAAAGATACAACATTGATATATTCACTGTAGGATCTGATTGGAAAGGCCATTTTGACTACCTCAATGAGTTTTGTAAAGTCATCTACCTTGATAGGACACAAGGTATTTCAAGTTCTGAACTGAGAGCAGAAAAGAGAGAACTCAAAATGGGGTTAATTGGTGAGTCTATCATTCTAAATAAATTTGAGAGAGAAAGCAAATTTGTCAATGGTGTGAAAATTGTGGGAGTATGCATGCAAGATGATACAGACTTTTCTGAAAACATGCGAAATCTACCACTAATAACTAATGATATCAATGAGTTGTTGGATGCAGTAGATGCTGTCTTTATCATATCCCACCCAACAAAACACTATCACCATATTCGCCAAGCTCTTGAAAAGGGGAAACATGTACTCTGTGAATCTCCAATAGTTATGACAATAGAAGAATGGAATGAACTCAAAGAACTTGCTGAACAGAAAGGATGTGTTTTGATGGAATCCATTAAAACGGCATACTCCATGGCGTACAGTCGATTACTTCTACTATTGAAAGGTGGTGTTATTGGTAAAGTCGTATCTGTAGATGCCACTTGTACAAGCATGTCGGAACTCATGATGAAAAAAGGACGTAACCTGACTGGCACATGGAATTCTATTTGTTCTTGGGGACCCACAGCACTGCTTCCTATTCTTCAAATATTGGGAACTGAATATAATCAGATGCATATTTATTCACACATGAATGAGTCGGAAGATAATTTCGATTTATTTACGAAAATATCTTTTTCTTATCCACATGCTGTGGCATCTATTAAAGTTGGAATGGGTGTTAAATCTGAAGGAGAACTGATTATTTCGGGAACAGAAGGTTACATATATGTGCCCGCTCCTTGGTGGAAAACAGATTACTTTGAGGTGCGTTATGAAAACCCTGCTAACAACAAACGGTATTTCTATCAGTTAGAAGGCGAGGGAATCAGATATGAAATGGTATCTTTCCTTAAAACTATCGAGACACATAAAGATTTCTCATGTATTGAAACAATAGTAACCAAAGAAATCATAAAGATAATTGAGGATTACAACAAAAGGAAGAATTTCACGTTAATATAAACATGGCTAAGCAAACTATCTCTAGCGAAGAATTAAAAGATATACAAATACAAATCTTACAAAGTATAACAGATTATTGCGAAAAAAACGATCTGCGATATTTTCTAGCATATGGTTCCCTAATTGGAGCTGTGCGACACAAGGGGTTTATTCCATGGGATGATGATTTAGACATCATGATGCCAAGACCAGATTTTGAAAAATTCTGTGCACAATATAAAGACAAATATTATGAAATATTATCACCCCAAACAGATGACAAATGTTTCATAAATTTTGCCAAAGTTCACGATATTAGAACTCGATATCAAGAATCATATAGTAAAGAGAATAATTATGGCATTTTTGTCGATATATTCCCATTAGATGGATACATCGATAAAAAACAGATGTGGAAATGCTACATTCTTTACAAACTAATACAATATAAGACGTCTGTATGGAATCACTCCAATACACTCATCAAGAATCTTTTTTTATACATCATCAAGTTTTTTTTATTACCCATCAAAACAAAAACATTTGTTCATCAATTAATATCAGAATCTAAGAGATTAAAATACGAAGATGCTGAATATGTGTATTACTTTACAGAAAAATTTGCTCCTCTGAGAAAATCTATATTCGAAGAATACATATATGCAAATTTTGAAAATAAAAAATACAGAATACCAAAGGATTTTGATGAATTATTAAAAATTCAATATGGGGACTATATGAAACTACCTCCAGAAAAAGATAGAGTAAATGTTCATCAAGCAAAAATATGGTGGAAATAAAAAAGTTATGTAACATTTTATTAATGATGTTCAATCTTTAAAAAATGAAACAAATTTCTATACGACAACATAAAGCCAATTTAGTAAGTAAGTTTTTTACAGTCTTTTGGATTCTTTATATCCCAACATGTATTCTTTTTTATAGACGACTACCCGACTATATTGATGAATTCATGTCACTGACCTTGATTTTATTTGCGCTTGCTAATTGGAAAATCAAGCGTAATAACACAAAAATTAAAAATGAATTAAAAGCATATATAGGTATTATGATTGCCTATGTTCTTTATTCATTTCTTGTAAAAATCAATACAACAGAAGCCATTTTTTATGATTTACAACAACAACTAAGACCATATTTGGTCTTCTATAGTACATATTTGTTAGCACCCAAACTCAATAAAAAACAATATAACAAAATTATTACAGTTGCACTTATAAGTAATATTTCATTTATTATTTTAATCTCTATAGGCATTAAAGTAGGAGATTTTGGTCTTTCCACACCTGTTATTGCTCAAGGTAGTTTACTTTGTGGCTTACTATATTACCTTAATAATGATATCCACAACAAACAAAAATCACGAATAGCATTGCTGATTTTATCATTAGGACTCGTTTGTGGTAAATCAAAATTTTTTGGAGAATATGTCGTATTTATTGCTGTCATCTTCTTTTTGCACAAAAAATTACAATTCAACTCTCTTAAGACAAATCTTCTCTTAACTCTTTTAGGTCTTGTCGTATTGTTATTTACTTGGACGAAATTTGATGCATATTATATTAGTGGTTTTGAAGAAGAAAGCATATCAGATTTGGATGCAAGACCTGCATATTTTAGGACTGCTGTAAATATCTTATTTAAAGACTATGTGCCTTTTGGTAGTGGATTGGCGTCTTTTGCAACAGCAACCTGTGGCAAATATTATTCTCCTCTCTATTATAAATACGGTTTGGATACCATTTGGGGACTAACGCCACATAACCCAATGTTTATCGCTGATGCTTTTTATCCCACTCTTGCACAGTATGGATTAGTAGGGGTGTTTTTATTCTTCATATTTTGGAAACGTAGATTTAAAGAAATCTATGCCATATCAGAACTTAAATATTATAAGGTAGGATTTCTTTGTATGTTTGCTTTACTCTTGGAAAGCGTGGCTGACACCTCATATCTATCAGGAAAAGGAATGGGCTACTTTATGTTAATGGCAATGTGCATTCGTGAAGAATTCTATTTTAGAGAATCCATGAAACTCCAAAGAGAAATGGAAGCCATACAGACTGACCTAATTGAAGAACAAACTAACAAGACTGAAGAATCATAGTTAAAGAGTTTAGGTAGGTTCTAAAAATTCTGTTTTTTAGTTCACTACCTATTTATTTTATTTCATTTCAGTTGCTTTTTGTTTGATTTGAAGTCTTTTTGCCACTTTTGGCTACGCCGAGCTGAAGGTTCTCGGTTACATAGTTCGCTATGCGCCCTCAAAAACTGACAAAAATCCAATCAAATCAATTCAAAAATCAATCCGACATATTTTTTACATACCTTTAGCTGAAAGTATGAAAATCCTCGTCATAGACAATGTTAATTTTATCAATTATCCCACAGGTGGCATAATGGCTTTTTATCGTACCTTACTGCCTGCATTTGGAAATGACATAAAATTGGCAGGAATATGCACAGACACATCATGTCCTACAGGCAAATGGATTAAGAAAAATATTTTTGATATTGAATTCGATTTCTTTTCTATGGCTAATATTAAACCAAGTGCCAAAAAGCCACTGGTTCCAGAGAGGATTCAAAATTGTTTTCATGTTAAAAAACATATTCAGAAAATCACAAAAGGAATAGACTTTGATGTCATTCTTACACAAACACCTGAGGTAACATATTTCATACCAACAAAACTGCTCAAGAAGACATGCTTCATTCTACCAGGCATTGAGAATCCTCTTTCTATTTCAAGGTATTCATGGGCAAAAAACTTAGCTACTATTTACGATAAGTTTTTCTTAATGCCAAAAGCAAGAAAAGTAAGATGGCTCCTTGCAGCAGCTGATTATGAAGCAAGATGCAAATTTTCGGAAAGAAGCAAAGGAAAAATTAAAGCTGAAGATATTATACCATTCCCCACTCGATTTGATGGCAGCATTTATTATCCAAAACGAGATACTGCGGAACATGGAAATTCCACTTCCAAAGAAAAGACCTTCGTTACAGTTGGACGTTTGGGATGGTTCAAAGGTTGGAAATTGATGATTGATGCATTCAACATTGCTCAAGAAAAAGGACCTAATTCAAAATTGATATTCATAGGGGATGGTGAAGATGAGAAAAAGATTCGCAACTATATCAATGAGAAGCATTTGAATGAAAAAATAGAACTCGTAGGTAAGAAGCATCCTGCAGAAATAGCTGAATATCTTAACAAAGCAGATGTTTTCATTATGGGGTCAATGGTGGAAGGATGGTCCACAACATTGGTAGAAGCCTGTGCGTGTGGCATTCCATGTGTCGTTACTCGTTTTAGTAGTGCTGAGGAAATGGTGAAAGAAGGGGAAAATGGGTATATTGTCAAAAGTAGAGACGAACAAGAATTTGCTCAACGAATGCTTGACGCGCTTCAATTAGACAGAAATCATGTCATTGAATTCGACCAGCAATTTGAGAAATATGCGATTAGCCATCTAAAAGAGGACTTATTAAGAGTATTAGAAAACTAACGACGATGATTGGACTAATCAAAAAAGGACGAGATTGGTGGCTCAAAAACATTATCTGGCATCGATTCAC
>Ga0247609_10000783_pt1 | contig 41588 bp, 46 predicted proteins | sample 172DNAGHGlowgp2_FD_193487 | JGI IMG/M metagenome (GOLD analysis project Ga0247609, IMG submission 193487) | Sheep rumen microbial communities from Palmerston North, Manawatu-Wanganui, New Zealand - 1728 DNA GHGlow gp2 | ecosystem: Host-associated > Mammals > Digestive system > Stomach > Rumen ... | reverse complement strand
ACACGATTCCAAATTTATATTTCAAAAGGAGTTTTTAAACCATGAAGAATTTTGTGAACGATGTGCTGAAGGAAAGCAAGAAGATCGTCGTAGCAGGAGCGAAAGTGATCGCGGGCGCTGCGGTGTTCATCATTGGGATGGGCGCTGGCACTGTCCTCGAGAAGCGGAAAGCTATCAAGGCGGCGAAGGAAGCTGATGAAGCAACGGAAGAGATCTTCGACGGGGAAACGACTGAGGAAGAAGACGAATCGGAAACCGAAAAGGATGAGGACGCTGAATAAGCGTCTTCTCTTTTTTTTTGTCTATGGATATTTTAGACCCAGCAAGTGTGTCGCGAGAATTTCATTCTCTGTAATGAGAGAAGATAGAAAACTGTGCTTATTCTCTTCTCTTATTTTTTTTTTATTCCACGGACAGAAATACCTCCTTGAATAAAAATGAGATTGAAGCACATGACGCTGTCCGTTCTTTCATCCTTTCTACGGATAACGTCAGCGTAGTGTCATGGATATTTCAGAACTGATCTTAGGATCTGTGCTATGCACGCCAAGTCACTTTCTGAATACCGCACCGAGTGTCTGGTATATGACAGCGACATCCGTGTCAGATTGATATTTATGGGATTCTTTAAACGAGCCTACACGTCCTCACCATCGGACAGTATAATCTGACCAACTCCTAAAAGATGTCTCTTGTCTGGACTTCGGCGCTATTGCGTTTGCATGTGGTGTCGACACTGCGCACAACACAAGTATGCATCTGCCGTCACTATGGATATTCTGACAGGGTTCCTCCTGACGGCAGGTCATATCTGTGTTGTAAAGGATGACTTCGCGAATTGGTCATCGCATTTTTCTTTTTGACCGATTTTTACGCGAAAAATGCATTCTCTTTTATGAAGAGAGAGGAGAAGTAAAAAGTGCTATTCTTCTCTTGATATTTTTGCCATGAAAGGAGAAAAATATGGCAAAGAAAGGGCAAAACAAGAAAGAGAGCTGCTTTCAGTCAGAAGTGATTCATGAACTGGAAGAGCGGTTCCCCGGCTGTGTGGTCATGAAAAATGCAACCGGACTGAAGGACGGGTTCCCCGACATCACAATGTACTATGGGGAACATTGGGCAATGCTCGAGTGCAAAAGGAGTGCTGGAGCAAGTCATCGGCCGAATCAGGACTATTGGGTGGGGAAGATGAACGACATGTCTTTCGCCGCCTTTATATTTCCTGAGAACCGAGAGGAGGTACTGAATGCACTTCAACAAGCATTCTGAGATTGAAGGCAAGCATGCTTTCCTCTCCGCGTCGAAGTATCACTGGGTTCGCTACAGTCCTGCACGGATGGCTGAAGTGTTCCATGGATATTTTGCAGCTGAAGAAGGATCGAAGAAACACGCGTTCGCAGCAGAGTGCATCCGCATGAAGCAGAAACTGGCGAGAAAGAAAGACACGCTCAACATGTATGTCAACGATGCCGTAGACTTCGGCATGACAGCAGAGCAGCCTTTATATTACTCCCGCAACTGTTTCGGCACGACGGATGCAATTCTATTTGAGAACGGTTTTCTTCGCATCCACGATTACAAGAGCGGATCGATTCCGGCACATGAAGAGCAGCTTTATATTTACGCGGCTCTTTTCTGTTTGGAGTATGATGTTGATCCGGAAGACATTCAAATGGAGCTGAGGATTTATCAGAACTGTCAGATTCTGATCTATACGCCTTCCGCTCAGACAATCCGTGACGTTATGGACAAAATTGTAGAATTCGACAATCTCATTGAAGAAATTCGTACAGAGGAGGAATCGGCATGATTGAAGTAGACAAAAACATCGTCGTGGATGAACATACGGGAGAGATCCTCGACGAGTGCGAAATTGATATTTTGCAGCATTACGGCATGCCGAGACGCTCCGGACGGTATCCGTGGGGTTCTGGCGAGAATCCGTATCAGAGAACCGGCGACTTCATCTCCCGTGTCAACTCGATGAAATCCAAGGGTATGACAGAGTCCGAGATTGCACGTGAGCTGGATATTCTAAACTATAAGGGAGAACCGTCTCCGTCCAAGCTCCGTTCGCAGCTCTCCGTTGCAAAGAACTATCGCCGCGCAATCCTTGTCGAACAGGCAAAGAGTATGAAAGAGCGCGGAATGGGTGCAACCGAGATCGGTGAGAAGATGGGACTGAACGAATCCACGGTCCGTTCGCTTCTCAACACGAAGTCTGAGGAGAGAATGAATTCTGCCTACAATACGGCAAAGTATCTGAAGACCGAAATCGACTCCAAGGGCATGATTGACGTCGGCGTGAATGTTGAGCGAAGACTCGGCGTGACGAGAAACACACTTGATAATGCGCTGATGATTCTTGAGATGGAGGGTTATCCGACTTATGGCGGACGAGTTCCTCAGGCAACGAATAAGGGCATGATGACCACGCTCAAGGTGGTGTGTCCTCCCGGATCCGAGAAGAAAGATATTTACAACTACGGTGCAATCAGTCAGGTTGGCGAGATGATCTCCGATGATGGAGGCGAAACGTATCGTCCGGCTTGGGTATATCCGAAGTCCCTTGATTCGAAGCGTGTCATGATTCGTTATGCAGATCAGGAACCGAGCGGCAAGGACAAGGACGGTGTCGTTGAGATTCGGAGAGGGCCGGAAGATATTTCTCTCGGCAACTCCACTTATGCTCAGGTCCGGATTCTTGTTGATGGTACGCATTACATCAAGGGCATGGCTGTTTACGGAGACGATAAGGACTTTCCGCCCGGAGTCGACTTGATATTTAACACAAACAAGAATTCGTCTGTTCCCATGATGGGTGCAACGAAGGACGCAAAGAGTGTTCTCAAGCCGATCGATACGAAGAATCCGAACAACCCGTTCGGCTCGCTCATCAAGGAAGGCATTGAAGATCCGACGGATCCGAATGCTCCTATCATGGGCGGACAAAGATATTACATCGATAAGAACGGTGAAAAGCAGCTCTCCGTCATCAACAAGCGCGCTGCCGAAGGCGACTGGGGAGAGTGGAGCCACGATCTTCCGTCCCAGTTCCTCTCCAAACAGAACCGAAAGCTCGTTGAGCAGCAGCTCCGGCTGGCTAAGATCGATAAGCAGGCAGAGTTCGAAGAGATCTCCGCTCTGACCAATCCGACAGTCAAGAAGCATCTGCTCATCAATTTCGCAAACGACTGCGACAAGGCGGCTGTTCATCTGAAAGCTGCGGCTCTTCCGAGGCAGAGCTATCAGGTAATCCTTCCGATCACTTCGCTCAAGGATGACGAGGTGTATGCACCGAATTTCCGACCCGGCGAGAAGGTAGCGCTTGTTCGTTATCCTCATGGGGGCACATTCGAAATTCCGATCCTGAAGGTTACGGATAAGAATGAGGAAGCAAAGAGAGTTATCACTCCGAATGCGATGGACGCCGTAGGCATTAACTCCAAAGTTGCAGAGCGACTCTCCGGAGCAGACTTTGATGGGGATACCGTTATGGTCATTCCGCTCTCCGGACGGGCCAACATTACATCTACTCCCGAACTTCCGGGGCTTAAAGGCTTCGATCCGAAGGACAATTATAGTTATACGGAGAGTCGGAGGGATGATAAGGGGAATCTCCATTATTATCGCAACGGGCATGAATTCAAAGTTATGTCTGAGGCCGAAAAGCAGCAGCAAATGGGGAGGGTCTCCAACCTCATTACCGACATGACAATCGGGGGCGCTGGTCCGGAGGAGCTTGCAAAAGCTGTCCGACACTCCATGGTTGTTATCGACGCTCCGAAGCATAAGCTGGACTATAAACAGTCCGAGATCGACAACGACATCCCCGCTCTTAAGAACAGATGGCAGGGGCACTATACGGAGGATGGGCGGTACTCCACAGGTGCTGCTACGATCATTTCTTCCGCAAAATCCGATTACAGAGTTCCGAAATACCGGGGGATGCAGAAGATCGATCCGGAGACGGGAAAGTTGTATTGGGATACGAGCAAGGAGCCCGAGACCTATGTGGACAGCAAAGGGAAGCTCCAGACCCGTACAATCAAGACCACGAAGATGGCTGCAGCAGACGATGCTATGCAGCTTGTCTCCAAAGGTAGATCTCCAATTGAGCTGCTGTACGCAGACTACGCAAACTCCATGAAATCTTTGGCGAACGATGCTCGCAAAGAGTACATTACAACTGGCAGAATTCAGAAAACAAAAGAAGCTGTCGAAAAGTATGCCAAAGAAGTGGAACACTTACAGGCGCAGCTCAACGTCGCAGAACAGAATGCTCCGAGAGAACGTCAAGCTCAGCTAGTTGCAAATGCACGAATCTCCAAAATCGTAAAAGAGAATCCTGATTTGTCGAAGAAAGAACGACAGAAGATTGCGCAGCAGGAACTAACGAAAGCGAGAAGAGAGACCGGAGCAAAGCGATCTGGCATTTCTGTGTCCGAAGATGAGTGGGAAGCGATCCAGAACGGTGCAATCTCCGAAAATGATCTGATGAAGATCCTGAAGTATGCGGATGGCGATGTCATCCGAAATTATGCAACGCCCAAAGCTACACGCTCAATCTCCGATGCTAAGATAGCAAAGATCAAAGCGATGCAGGATTCCGGCTACACAAACGGCGAGATCGCAGAAGCAATCGGCATTTCAACCTCCACTGTCGTGAAATACTTAGATTGAAAGGAGAAAGTGTGATGGACGACGAAATTTATTCGGTAGCGTTGACGACTGTCGATAATCCCTACGATCCGTTTACGCAGTTCGATAACTGGTTCAATTACGACAACCAAAAAGGCTATCATTCTTGTGCTTATCTCGATCGAATCTCCAATATTTCTGATGAAATGTCTGATGAAGAACGAGAAAAAGCAGTTGAGAATGCAATCGATGAAATCATTAAGTACGATTTCATGAACATTTATAAGAAAGTGCGAATCTCCAAAAGCAAACTCGAAGAATTTGAAGAGAAGCAAGCAAGTCAGTTGCAGAAACCGATTATTGGCTTGCAGAAACTCACAAATTCCAACGAAAATTCAGACGATTTTTCTGAGAGCGCAGCGAATCTCCAAAATTCTGAAACGAAAATTGAAGAAGCTGATGAAGAAAAAGAAAAATCTGCTGACGAAAACTGATTCACTTTCCGAAAAATATTTACAGAGACCCGGTGAATCTCCAAAAGTTTCACCAAGAATTTAAAAAGGAGAAAATTTTACAGCGCTTTATGATCTTTTCAAGACTTCTTTTGAATCTCCAATTTGGAAAACACCCTGTAGAGACATAATCTAGAGCACCCCCGGGGGGTCTCGAGTGCGCGCTCCCCTCTGTCATCGCGCTTGCCCTCGAAAATTCTCCGGGGGGTCGATTTTTGAGAGGTCTTTTATCCCCTGCGGTGCTTAGACGGGCCCACAAGACATGTTCGGATAGGCACAGTATCCTGTCTCTTTTTTCTTCTCCTTTCAAGAGACGCTTTTTGGTCTTTGTGGGCCTCTCTAAGCACCGCAAAAGTAGGTCGAAAGTGCTGCTAAACGCATCACAACCATGTTGATATTTATCAGAAAGGAGGGGTGAAGTATGCCAAGAGTTAAGAAAACCATAGTAGAAACCCCCTCTGAGGATTTTGTTCCTGAGCTTGATCCAGAAGCAAGGGAAGCTCAGATGATTAATCTGGCAGTTGCACAAGCAGAGAAGCAACTGAGGGAGGGAAATGCCCCTGCTCAGATTGTGACGCACTATTTAAAGCTAGCAACGGTCAGAGAGAAGAAGGAACTTGAGATATTGGACAAGCAAGTGCAGCTTATCTCAGCTAAGACGGAAGCTCTCAGGTCTGCTAAAGAGATTGAGAGACTTTATGCTGAGGCCATTGATGCAATGAAGATGTACAACTATCAGGGCGACCACGAGGAAGAAGATGAAAACATATTCTGAGCTCATGAAGTTCACAACATTTGAAGACCGCTTCAAGTATCTTATGCTTGATGGTGTGATCGGAGAGATGACGTTTGGTTCAATGCGCGAGCTCAATCAGATATTTTACTCATCTGACTTCTGGAAGAAAGAAGTGCGTCCGAGAATCATCATGAGAGACGGCGGATTTGACTTAGGACATCCGGATTATCCGATCAAAGGACCGATCTATGTTCATCATCTTAATCCGATCACTGCTCGGGATATTCTTGAACGAGCTCCTTGCCTGTCGGATCCTGAGAATCTCATATGCTGTTCAATGCCGACACATTCTGCAATTACTTATGCGAATCCGAATCTCATTCCAAAGAAATATGAAGAACGAAAACCGGGAGATACATGCCCATGGCGAACCATCAATCAAGGAGAGTAATCATGTGCGATGATGACCTTAGTTCTGTTTACAGAAAAAAGAACAGATATGAAAAAGGAACCGTGAACAAGATTGCAAATGTTCGCTGGTCCCCTGATTTCGATTCGGATGTACTTTGCGTCGTCAGTCCCGGAGAAGAGTTCGAGATTGATAACGAAGAGTCCACAAGGAAAGTATATAAGATTTATACATCGAGCGGCGTGGAAGGTTACGTTGCTCGACAGTTCGTAAAGATTGTGGGGTGATTTCATGGATGAGAGTATTCTTACTTCCGTGAAGCTTGGCCTCGGCATTACTGAAGACTATCCGTACTTTGACGATCAGCTTATCCTCTACATCAACTCTGTTCTTGCAGTTCTTGCCCAGACAGGTGTTGGCACTGAAGGCTTTACAATTCGTGATGCTTCGTCAAAATGGTCTGACTTTCTTGGTGACAAGATGAACGTGCTGGAGTACAGCAAGTCGTATGTCATCATCAGAGTGAAGCTCATGTTTGATCCGCCTCAGAGCTCAGGAGCACTTGATGCAATGAAAGCAATGGCTGCTGAGTATGAGTGGAGAGGGTTTGTTGAGTGTGACAAGATGCTTGAGGATTAAGCTCAGTGTTTGAATAATAGTTTTAACAGCTTGAAGATTGGGATAATCGGGAAACAAACCCAAAGGAGCGGCGTCACAAGGATCTTCAGTAATTCTTTGTCGGATTTCGAGAGCTTTTGAGGTCCGAATTTACCGATAAAGAAGATCGGAACAGCATTGAGAGTAAATGGCTGTAACGAATATGAAGGTGTATGAATCATTAGGCTTTCTTCTCTTAAAGCCATGACGATGCAGATTATCAAAAGAATTCCGATAAAGGCAATGATTAAGGGCAATAGCTTTTTCACGCGTTCTTTTTGTTCTGCTTCTTTGCGACGCATTTGGATCTTTTTGACTTCATGCAAATCTTGAGTATTTCTTATGAGGGAATTTCCGCATGACGTACAGAATTTGGCATCATTAGCATTTTGTGTGTTACAATTTGGACAATACATAATCATTACCTCATGAGTATATAGTTATCTAATTATACCATAAATTGCAAGACTTGTAAAGCCCTTGAAAGGAGAAAATCAAAATGGCATTATCGAACACTGCCGTCCCAAAGTATTACGGCAAGTTCAGGGATGCCGTTATCAGGGGTGAAATACCCGTAAACCGTGAAATCTCATTGCAGATGAACCGGATTGACTACTTGATCCGAAGTCCGAACTACTACTATGACCCTGAACCTGTCGAGCGTTGGGTGAAGTTCTGTGAGAATGAGCTTACTCTGACAGACGGTTCAGACATGACGCTTCTTCCTTCCTTCAAGTTATGGGGAGAAGATCTTCTCGGATGGTACTACTTTGATGAAAGAACTGTCTACGAGCCACGGTCTGATGGACATGGTGGACGATATGTTCGAAAGAGAATTCGGAAACGTCTTTGCCACAAGCAGTATCTGATTGTCGGACGAGGTGCGGCAAAGTCAATGTATGCCTCGAGCATTCAGGCCTATTTCTTGAATTCAGACTCTTCAACAACAAACCAGATTACGACGGCCCCGACCATGCGACAGGCTGATGAGGTGCTTAACCCCATTCGGACAGCCATCACACGGTCTCGTGGGCCGCTTTTTCGTTTTCTGACAGAAGGTTCTCTCCAGAACACAACCGGTTCAAAAGCCAAACGTGTTAAGCTCGCTTCGACGAAGAAGGGAATCGAGAATTTCCTTAATGGATCGCTTCTTGAGATCCGACCCATGAGTGTTGACAGACTTCAGGGTCTGCGATGCAAGGTAGCAACGATCGACGAGTGGCTTTCTGGAGATGTGAATGAGGATGTCATAGGCCCTATTGAGCAAGGTGCATCCAAGCTCGAAGATTACATCATCATCGCAACAAGTTCCGAAGGCACTGTACGTAACGGTGTTGGTGACGCAATCAAAATGGAGCTTATGCAGATCCTCAAAGGCGAGTATATCAACCCGCACGTCTCTATCTGGTGGTACAAGCTCGACAACATTGATGAAGTCGGCAAGCCGAACATGTGGCTTAAGTGTAATCCGAATCTCGGAAAGACTGTCACTTACGATGTCTACCAGCTTGATGTCGAGAGAGCAGAGAAGGTTCCTTCCGCTAAGAACGATATTCTTGCGAAGAGGTTTGGTATTCCGATGGAGGGCTATACGTACTACTTCACATATGAGGAGACGAAGGTTCACCGTCCTAGAGACTTCTGGTCTATGCCTTGTGCACTTGGCGCAGACTTATCGCTTGGCGATGACTTCTGTGCATTCACCTTCTTATTCCCGCTATCGAACGGCTGCTATGGTGTAAAGACGCGAGCATACATTACGTCACTTACCATGAGCAAGTTACAGGCAGCTCTGAGGCAGAAGTACGAGGAGTTCATGGCTGAAGGTTCACTTGTGGTCATGGAGGGTACAGTTCTTGACATGATTGAAGTTTACGAGGATCTCGACCGTCATATCACCGAGAAAGAGTATGATGTCCGGTGCTTTGGCTACGACCCATACAACGCAAGAGAGTTTGTTGAGCGATGGATCACAGAGAATGGCTCATTCGGTGTCGAGAAAGTCATTCAGGGCGCCAAGACCGAATCTGTACCTCTTGGCGAGCTCAAGAAACTTGCTGGTGAGCGGATGCTGATCTTCGATGAGCAGCTCATGACATTTGCAATGGGGAACTGTATCACGGTCGAAGATACGAACGGCAACCGCAAACTTATGAAGAAGCGGTATGACCAGAAAATTGACTCAGTTGCAGCTTTGATGGACGCCTATGTGGCATACAAAGCCAACCGTGACGCTTTTGAATCTTGATAAGGGAGGTGACTGCCTATTGCGAGCTGTTGACATTGAAACAAAGAAACGATGCATGAGTGCCTACAACAATGGGCAGCCAATCAAGAAGATTTATCTAGAACTCTTTCACGATGATTATCCTGACACGACTTATGAGTCATTCAGAAGAACAATGCGCAAATGGCGCAGTAAAGTTCACCCAGACAAGTTTACGCTCGACAGTGGAACTTATGAGGGCTTTACTGCCCACGATGCAACCGTTCAGGTAAACGACAAGGGCGAGATCGTTCAGGCATGGATCAAGCAAACTCTTGACGATAGTCAATGGGACGCATTGCTTGATGTAATTCACGAGAACACGGAGCCAATCAAAATAGATCCGGTTACTGGTGACGGTGAAGGCATGCTTGAGATTCCGCTTTATGATATGCATCTTCCTCTCTCCGATCATCTGAAGAGCATTGAGCTTCTTCTCGGAATTATCAATCGTCAGAAATGGAATGAGATCAATATTATCATTGGACAGGATTTGTTCCACAATGATGATATGAGAGGCAGAACTGCATCAGGCAGAGCGATTGAGAAGGTTGACGTTGCTGCCGCATGGCAAATGGCAAAGGCAATCTGGTATAACGTGATTGACACCTCTCTCCGACAGGCCGAGCGAGTGAAGTTGATTTACTCAATCGGTAATCACGATGAGAGCTTAGCATGGTGCTTCGTACAGATGCTGAAAGATCACTATCCGCAGGTCGAAGTCGATGATAGCCTGAAACAGCGCAAGTGCATTTATTGGAACGGTTGCTTTATCGGCGTGACGCATGGACATTATATGAAGAATAAATTTCATGATTTGCGCGGCCAGTTCACGATCGAGTTTCCGAAGGAATTCTCTGAATCCACAGTTCGAGAGATTCACGCCGGCCACTTACATCACGAAACTGAGGGCGACCTTTATGGTGTCATGATCCGCAGACTGTCCAGAAATGGCGAGATAGATAAGTGGTCTGAGGACGAAGGATTTGTCGGAGCACATAAGCGCTTTATGGTTTTTGAGTGGATGCCGGGCTGGCTTAAGGCTGTGCATTACATTTAATCGAGCAGAGAGGAGGTTGAAAATCAAAATGGAGTATAATAAAACTGATGAACTGGAACACCATGGCATTCTTGGAATGAAGTGGGGTGTGAGAAGATTCCAGAACAAAGATGGTACCCTTACTCCTGCTGGTAGAAAGAGATATGATGAAGACTTTACTACTAGTGAAGAAGGGAATACTCTTAAAAATGCCGAAAAAGAGCATGATGATTACAAGCAGGCGCATTCTGGCAAGTCGGTTAAAGAGTATGATACCAAAGAGCTTCAGCAGATCGTCAATCGGCTAAATCTCGAAAAGCAGTACGAAAAAATGACAAAGGACAGTGCTGCAAAGAAAAGCGGTAAAGATTATGTCGATAAATTCGTAAAAACTGCCGGAACGATTGCCGCCGTTACCGGTGCTGTGTCAACGGTTGTTAGCACCGTCAATAAAATCAGAGATGTCATGGGACCTCATCTTGAAACTGTCAGTACAATGGCTACTATTCTGCGAAGTCCCGAATGGTATGATTAATTAAGGAGGTGGTTCAATGTCGGATGAACTGAATCACCACGGCATTCTGGGAATGCACTGGGGTATCAGACGATTCCAGAATAAAGATGGTACTCTTACTCCTGCTGGTAGAAAGAGATACGATGAAGACTTTACTACCAGAGAAGAAGGGAATACATTGAAAGACCAGAAGCGCCTCGAGAAAAAAGACAGTAACTGGGCAAAAAAGAATTACGACAGGATCTATAATCAAGCCTTTAAAGACAGCAAGAAAGAGATTAAAGAATTCGCTAAAGAGCTTAACCAGACACTCGACAGCAGATTGAAGAGCGGAAAGTTAAGCTATAACTATGTGAATGCTTATAATCAGGGACTTGCCGAGATCATGAACAGGAACGCGAGAGACGTCAGAGCCCCTTCTGGAAAACTTGTCAAGTGGGTCGCTAAAAGAGGAGAGATGGGCGTTCACATGGCTCTTGCTGACGAAGGCTATGATCTTAGTCAGGTAAAACGCGGCGTTTATGGATCCGGGCGTATTGCCTATCGTAAGAAGTCAGTCAACACGGTTTAAGGAAGGAGCAAAATCAAAATGGAACTTTCTTTTGCGAACAGGCTGAAACATGCCTGGAATGTCTTCAAGAGCCGTGATCCGACGGACGAAAGACGAATGCGAGACTGGAGTTACGGCGGTCTTGATGGTTATCGACCGGGTTACATCAGCGGAGCATATTATAACGCTTTGTCTGACAAGTCGATCGTAACCGTATTAAAAAACAGAATTGCTGTTGATGCAGCGCAGGTAGTAATTCAGCATGTCAGACTCGATGAGAATGACAGGTATGTTGAAACTATTGATTCCGGTCTCAACCGTTGTCTTAATCTCGAAGCAAATATAGATCAGACGGGACGTGCGTTTCGTCTGAATATTTTTTTATCGCTTCTTGATGAAGGAGCCATTGCTCTTGTTCCGATTGACACCACATTTGACCCTGAGATTTCAGGTACTTACTCGATCAACAACATGCGCGTCGGCAAGATTGTTGAGTGGCGAAGCAAGATGGTGAAGGTAAATGTCTACAATGAAAACACCGGTCTTCGAGAGGATATTATTGTTCCGAAGAAGATCGTGGCGATTGTAGAGAATCCGTTCTATTCCATCATGAATGAGCCGAACTCGACATTTCAGAGATTGACACATAAACTTGCACTTCTTGATGCGGTGGATGAGCAGTCTTCTTCTGGCAAGCTTGATCTAATTATTCAACTTCCTTATGTTGTGAAGACTGAGCAGAAGCGGCAGCAGGCAGAGATCAGAAGGAATGAGATCGAACGGCAGCTTTCCGGATCAAAATACGGTATTGCCTACACGGATGGTACCGAGCGGATTCAGCAGCTTAATCGTCCGCTTGAGAACAACCTTCTTGGCCAGATTCAGTATCTCACAGATTTGGCCTATTCACAGGTCGGCGTCACACCAGAGATTCTGAATGGTACTGCTGACGAGAAAACAATGCTCAACTATAACAATCGTGTTATTGAGCCGCTTGTGGCTGCTGTTGCTGACAGCATGAAACGAACATTTCTCACAAAGACTGCCATCTCTCAGAAGCAGTCCATCGAATACTTCAGAGATCCTCTTGCTCTTGTCCCGATGGATCAGATCGCTGAGATTGCAGATAAGCTCACGAGAAATGAGATCGTTACATCCAACGAGATTCGTCAGGCAATTGGTATGAAACCTTCCGATGATCCGAATGCGGATACGCTCAGAAACAAGAACCTCTATGATACTACGGGAGGTCCTATGGTACAGACTGAAGAAGAGGCGCCTGAGGATGGAACAGAGTATGAAGATGGTGCATCTGACGATGAAACTCAAGAAGAGCCGATGACTGAAGAGGAGTACCTCGATCTTGTCAAGCAGTTTGATGATGTGGACAAGCAGCTCGACACTCTCGAGAAAGCTGTTAATTCTGACTCTGTAAGTCATTCTGACGATGATGAGGATTTCTTCCATGCAAGCGACTATGATCCTGAGCGCAGGCACTGGTACTACATCAACTTCGAAAAGAAGGGGCTTCATAAAGACTACGAAAGATCGTCTACTAAAGGCCTGAATGAAGAAGGAAGAGCCGCAGCGCGCTATGCGAGGGAGCAGTACAACAGCGAGCGCAACGCGAAGATCAATGCACACAAGACTCAGATGGACAGTAACATCGAGTCAAGCAAGGATTCCACGAGTCAACGTGTCGAAGCCTCGAAAGAAGGAATGAATGCGGCAATCGAAGCTTCAAAGGCGAATCGCGATCGAATGATCGAGTCTTCGAAAGCTAATCGAGACAGATCCATCGAGACTCGTCGTGAGCGCATGAAGACTGAGGTTGAATCGCATAAGAATCAGATGCAGTCCAGAATTGACGCGCTTAAGGACTACCTCAAAGGTCTTGATAAGTCTGAGAAGGCAAATCAAAGAGAGATGATCAACGAAGAAATTGCTCAGCTTAGAGCCGACAACAAGGCGAAAAGAGAAGAGCTTTCTGAAGAATTCAAATCTCAGAGAAACGATCTTAACGAACTGCACAAAATGACTGCGGATGCTGAGCGTCAGAGTCATTCGAGCAAGGCCAGCAAGCTGCGTGAAGATCATAAGGCCACTTCTAAGCAGTTGAAGCAGGACCATAAAGATACATCTGACAGGCTCAAACAGGAACACAAAGATTACAGTCAGCAGGTTCGTGATGAGTATAAAAAGATGTATGAAGAAGAACTCGAGCAGATCAAGTCTCAGGCAAAGTATCAGACCACAAAGAAAACCAAGGGTTCCAGTGGAAGCAAAGAAAAATCGACCACTGTAGTCTATAAGGGTAAGAAAAATCTGTAGAAGGAGGAATAAATCAAAATGTCTTATGATTTTAGCGGATGGGCGACAAAGAACAACATTCTCTGCACCGACGGTCGAACTATCCGAAAAGACGCATTTAAAGAATGTGACGGCAAGACGGTTCCGCTTGTATGGAATCATCAGCATAACGATCCCGAAAATGTTCTCGGAAACGCCCTGCTTCATAATGAAGATGAGGGCGTTTATGCTTACTGTTCGTTCAATGAAACTAAGAAGGCTCAGAGTGCTAAGCTTGCCGTTCTTCATGGCGATGTGGACTCTCTGTCCATCTGTGCAACACATCTCAAGCAGAATGGTGGAGACGTTCTTCACGGTGAGATCAAAGAAGTGTCTCTTGTGCTTGCCGGTGCAAATTCCGGCGCTCATATCGACGAGGTGATTCGTCACGGAGAAGTTTCCGAAGGCGAAGCCATCATTTTCATGAATGAGTTTATTGATCTTGAGCACGTTGACCCGGACATGAAAGAGGAGCCCGAAAAAGAATCCGAGGAACAGTCCGAAGAACAGAACACTGAGACCGAGGTCAAGTCCGAAGAAACTAACGAGCCCGAAAAGAAAACCGAAGAGGTTTCTCATGCGGATAATGAGCCTGAGCCGAAGATCGAAGAGAAACATGAAAAGACCGTTGCTGATGTTGTGAAATCTTTCAACAAGAAGCAGAAAGATCTTCTTTATACGTTCATCGGTCTTGCTCTGACTGATGATGGCTCTGAAGACTCTGACGATGAAGATCCTGACGAAGCAAACCATGCGGATGATTCCAACGATGACTCTGAAGAGACCGTTGAAGACATCATTAACACTATGACCGAAGAGCAGAAGAATGTCTTCTATCTTCTTGTTGGCCAGGCAAGGATCGAAGCCGAAAAGGCTGACGCAAAGCACTCTGATGAAGAGGAAGAAATCACCCACAACGATTCCAACAATTCTGAAAATACCGAAGGAGGTAATAATATGGAATACAATGTTTTCGAAAAGACCAAGGAGAACGAGGAAGTTCTCACCCACGCCGAGCAGATTGAGATCCTCAACGACGCGAAGAAGATGGGCAGCCTGAAAGAAGCTGTTCTTAAGCACGGTATCACCGACATCAGCAATGCGTATCCCGATTACAAGAACTACACTAACCGCCCTGAGCTTATCAAGGAAAACCAGAACTGGGTTACCACAGTTATGAACGGCGTTCATCACACCCCGTTCTCCCGTATCAGGTCCATCTTTGCTGACATCACTCCTGATGAAGCTCGTGCAAAGGGTTACGCAAAGGGCACTGAGAAGGTCGAAGAGGTCATCGCTCTCCTGAAGCGTGAGACTCCTGCCACCACCATCTACAAGCTCCAGAAGATCGACCGCGATGACGTTCTCGACATCACCGATTTCGACGTTGTTGCATGGCTGAAGGCTGAAATGAAGCTCAAGCTTGATGAAGAGCGTGCTCGCGCTTACCTGATTGGTGACGGTCGCGGTATCTCTGCTCCTGGCAAGATCGACGAGACCAAGATCCGTCCGATTTGGACTATGGAAGACCTCTTCGCTGTCAATGCTGTGTTCACTGTTGCGGCTAACGCTACCACTGAAGACATCGCTAAGGGCGTCATTCGTGCTGCCGTTAAGGGCTTCGACGATTACGATGGCTCTGGCAACACGACCGCATTCATTGCGACGGACAAGCTCTCCGATCTGATGCTTCTCGAGGATGGCTTCGGTCACAGACTTTACAAGTCCAAGGCGGAGCTTGCTTCTGCGATGCTCGTTGACAATGTTGTCGGCGTTCCGGTCATGAAGAACAAGACCAGAACAGTGTCTGGTGCTACTAGAGTTCTTGATGCGATCATCGTCGACCTCAACGATTACAATGTCGGTAACGACAAGGGCGGTCAGGTCAACTGGTTCGATGATTTCGATATCGACTTCAACAAGCTTGAGTACCTTATCGAGACTCGTGAGTCTGGTACTCTTGTTAAGCCGAATTCTGCGATCGTCGTTGAGCACGTGGTGGGGGAATAATCTCTGGCGTGATTCTGGATCATACATATGATCCGATTCTAGATCACGCCAAGGACCCTATTCAGCCATCGGATGATGAATAAGTGAGGAATTCAAAATGGCGAAATATTATGGAACAGTTGGCTATATGCGAACGGAAGAGACCGATCCTGTGAACCATCCCGGTGTTTACACAGAGGTTGAAACCGAACGACATTACTATGGCGATGTGTTATCAAACAACCGACGCTATGAAACTGGCGAAGGTTTAAACGACAACATCAATGTTCGTAATGAGATCAGCATTCTTGCCGATCCTTTTGCTATGGAGAATCTTGCTTATATGCGGTATCTGACATGGCTTGGCAACAAGTGGAAAATCACGGATGTGAAAGTGAATTATCCGAGAATCATTCTTACCGTTGGAGGTGTTTGGAATGGACCGGAGAATTGAACTGCAACATATTCTTGAAGATCTGCTTGGGTCAAGCCATGTTTACTTTCAGCCGCCCGAGAGTGTCAGATTGGTGTATCCATGCATCATCTATAATCTCGACAGATATTTCATAGCGAAAGCTGATAATAAGACATATCTCGGCAAAAAGAGATATTTTGTCAATATTATCAGCAAAGATCCGGATTATCCGCTCGTGGATAAGATGCTTGAACTGCCACTGTGCAGCTTTAATCGGCATTATACGGCAGATAATCTGAATCATTGGGCATTCGAATTATATTACTGAGGAGGACTAACTCATGCCTACTAATGATTTTAATATTAAATGGGATGCCACTGGTGAGCACCTTTATGAGACTGGTGTAGACCGTGGTGTTCTTTATCCTTATGACAACGAAAACAGCACATATGGCGCTGGTGTTGCTTGGAATGGCCTTACTTCTGTTTCTCAGAATCCTTCTGGTGCGGAAGCAAGTGATTTCTGGGCTGACAACATTAAGTATCTGAATCTGAGATCTGGCGAAGACTTTGGCGCTACGATCGAAGCATACACTTATCCGAATGAATTCGCAGAATGTGATGGTTCTGCCGAAGTTGCTACTGGTGTTAAGATCGGTCAGCAGACCAGAAAGATGTTCGGCTTCACTTACAGAACTCTGATCGGTAACGATACTGATGGTCAGGATCACGGTTATAAGATTCATCTGATTTATGGCGCAACCGCAGCTCCTTCTGAGAGAAGCTACTCTACTGTCAACGAATCTCCCGAACCGATGACGATGTCCTGGGAAATCAATACCGTTCCGGTTCCGGTTGCAAACTACAAGCCCACTGCTCACATCGAAATCGACTCGACTAAGTGCGACGCTACCAAGCTTGGCAACCTCGAGCAGATTCTTTATGGTACGCCTGCTGCCGGTCAGACTGCTGCTGTCGACGCCAGACTGCCTCTGCCCGCTGAAGTTATCAGCACTCTTTCCTAAGATAGTACAACATCTTTTATCGCTTGGGACCGTATTCAGTAAGGCTGGCGGTCCCTTATTTTTTTTATACCGAAAGGGGAAATTTACCATGTATGTGAAGAACATGACCTACAAGGATTTCAACGACGAGGAAAGAAACGAAGACTTCTATTTCAACCTCACGAAAGCTGAAATCACCGAAATGGAACTCTCGACCGAAGGTGGCCTCGGTGCTACGATCGAGAGAATCACCAAGGCAAAAGATACGCCTGCAATCATCAAGATCTTCAAGGAACTTATCTTGAAGTCTTACGGCGTGAAATCTCCGGACGGCAAGAGATTTATTAAGTCTCCCGAGCTCTCTGAAGAATTTGCGCAGACAAACGCTTACTCTGATCTGTTCGTTGCGCTTGCAAGCGATTCCAAGGAAGCAGCAGCTTTTGTGAATGGCATTATGCCTGCTGACGTTAAGGAATCTGTTGGACAGGTTGCTGTAATCGAATAAACATAGCCTATGCTTCGCCTAGTAATTCCCGGAGGAGACTATTGGGATGAGCGAACACAGGAATTTTTCTATATAGAGGGACAAACCATCTTACTGGAGCATTCGCTCGTCTCTCTTGCTAAGTGGGAATCAAAATGGAAGAAACCGTTTCTGTCAAAGGAAGAAAAGACTCATGCTGAAACTATTGACTATGTGCGATGCATGACTTTAACTCCAAATGTTAATAGCAGAGTATATGAAACATTGTCGAAAAGGACAATTGATATTATCTTGGGCTACATTAACGATCCAATGACAGCTACAACGATTTCCGAAAGAGGACCGCAAAAGCAACCAAGAAGGAACATAATCACTGCTGAGGTCATTTATTACTGGATGGTCTCTTTGCAGATACCTTTTGAACCGTGTGAGAACTGGCATTTGAACAGACTCATCACACTTATTCGTGTATGTAATGCCGAGAATCAGCCCAAAAAGAAACAATCTATGAAGGAGATTATGGCGGATCACGCGAGAATCAATGCTGAGAACAGAAAGCGACTCGGCACAAAAGGATAGATGAAAGGAGGCGTCGTATGATTAAGTTCAAACAGAAAGGCGATTTTAAGACCCTCACAAACTATTTGCTGAAGGTCAATAAAGGCTTCAATGTTGGAATCCTTGACAAATACGGCGAGGAAGGCGTTACTGCGCTCAGATCTGCGACGCCTAAAGATACAGGATTAACCGCGGATTCCTGGGAATATCGTGTTATACGCGGAGACGGGAGCGTGTCCATCATGTTTAACAATACGAACGTTCAAAATGGAGTTCCAATTGCAGTTATATTGCAGTATGGGCATGCTACAAGAAATGGCGGGTATGTGCAGGGCATCGATTATATCAACCCTGCGCTCCGCCCTGTTTTTGAAAAAATCGCTGAAGAGGCATGGGAGGAGGTGAAGCGCGTTGGCTAGAACAATTGATGAAAAAGTCGTAGAGATGCGGTTTGATAACCGCGATTTCGAGTCAAATGTATCGCAGAGTATGTCGACGCTCGACAAGCTCAAGAGCGCGCTTAACTTCGATGGTGTAGAGAAAGCGTTCTCCGGTATCTCTTCGGCTGCTGATAAAGTTAATTTGCACGGTATGTCTGATGCGCTCGATGGGCTTGGCAACAAATTCTCAGCGCTTGAGACGATTGCCGTTGGTGCTCTTATGAATATAGGAGCTGCTGCAAGTTCATATGTTATAGATAAGCTCAAAGAAGTGTCAATCGATCAGGTAACCGAAGGATTCAGCAAATACGGCGAGAAAACGACCGCTGTGCAAACAATAATGAACGCTACCGGCCGAAAGATTGATGATGTTTCTGAGAAACTGAAAACACTGAACTGGTTTACTGACGAGACTTCTTATAACTTTACCGATATGACTAATAGTATCGGTAAATTCACGTCTCAGGGCGTTGAATTGGAAGATGCTGTTGCAGCGATGGAAGGTATTTCCACTGCAGCAGCGCTTGCTGGTCAGAATGCTCAGTCCGCCAGCCGAGTCATGTATAACTTCTCACAGGCGCTCGGTATGGGTTCTGTGAAGTTACAGGACTGGATGTCTGTTGAAAATGCGAATATGGCAACGGAAGAGTTCAAACAGACGATCATCGATACAGCTGTTGAGCTTGGCAAACTCGATAAATACGGAAATATTCTCCAGAATACGGCCAGCAACTATTCCGGAGACAACTTTGTAAATGTCGGAAACTTCAGAACGACGCTTGCGGCCGGATGGTTTGATACCGATGTCCTCATCAAAGCGATGAATAAATTCGGCGGCTTTGCTGGTCGTTTAAATGAAGTATATGATGTATTCAATGAAAATTATGATGTGACAACATCGCAGATACTTAAGTGGATCAAGCAGTATGAAGACGGAACGCTTGATATCGAGGATGTTGTTAAAAAGACAGGTTTTGCAGCAGAAGAAATTCTCCCCTATCTCAGTGAGCTCAGTAGCGAAGAATATGAACTTGGCAGACGTGCTTTTGCTGCGGCTCAGGAAGCAAAGACTTTTGAAGATGTCGTAAATGCTACCAAAGATGCGGTTTCCACTGGTTGGATGAATGTCTTCGAACAGATATTCGGCAACTATGAAGAAGCAAAAACCATGTGGACCGAATTATCTAATGAATTGTGGGATATTTTTGCTGGTCCTGTGAGCAGTCTGAATGATTTATTGACGGATTGGAACAATATTAAAACTCCGGACGGTTTAAACGGCAGAGGATTACTGATCCAGTCTTTTAAGGATCTTTACCATGCCGCTCGCAATATCATTGATCCAATTACGGAAGCATGGGAAGCCATTTTTCCGCCGATAGACGGGCAGCAGCTTTTCGATCTCACTGCGAGATTTCAGGCGTTTACTGAAGGTCTTCAGATTAGTGAAGAAACCATGGCACGAATCGGAGAAGCATTTGAGAAGATTTTTGGTGCCATCAAGTTTGTAACAGATGGGATAAAATCTCTTTCAAGTGCCTTCACGGATGGCTTGTTCGGTGAGATGGGCGATGGCTTTGGCAAAGGCATTCTGATTGCAATTGAAGATATATCTGACGGAATTGACGCGTTTGTACAAAAATTAAAAGGCATTTCTGCTGTTTACGAGATTTTCGATGAGACTGGCAGAGCCGGAGGAAAACTTGAAAAGCTTAAGGAAGCTTATCCTGTTCTTTATGGGCTCGTTGATATTTTTCATAAGTTAAGAGAGAGCCTCTCATCTATTGGCGAGTATTTCGGCAAACTGTTTTCTCTCAATGAATATTTCGTATATTTCGGAGAAGCAGGCGAGGGAATTGCTGGTGTCGTTAATATTATCACTTTTTCCATCAGAGATTTGTTCAATCTCATTACCGATCTTGTAAAAACCTGGACCGGAATCGACTTGACTGAGCCGTTCAATAAGGCGTGGGAAGTAATATTAAAATTTGAGCGAACAATCGAGAGTCTTCAGGCAGATGGAGTATTTGACCGCCTCGGTGAAAAATTTTGGGGACTTTTTGGCACATTTGAAGAGCGTTTCGGTTCCATTATCGACTGGCTTAAGCCTCTTGGCGATGCAATGTCGTCCATATGGAATGATATGATCGATGGGATCGGCATGCTAATCGGGAAAGAAGGAGAAGGAGTCGAGGGTTTCTTTGCTAATATTGAGAAGGGCCTCGATGCTGTCAATGATTTCATCGCTAATTCGCCGACGCTTGGAAAAGTTGTAAATGGATTCAAAGGAATCATCAGTGATATTTCCGAGTTTCTTGCGAAATTTTTATCGTTTAGTGACATAATTCAAACTTTTAGAGATGCTGGTGGTGGGCTTTCTGGCATTGCGGCAGTCATCACTCAGAAGCTGAGGGATATTCTCGATCTGATTGCTGATGTAATTCAGAGAGTAACTGGACTGGATTTGCACCAAATTGCCGATACAGCGGCTACAGTTTTTGGTAAAGTCAGCGAATTTGTCGTTGCAGCAATTGGACATGTTAAGTCTTTCTTTGCTCTGTTTAAGAAGGATGAAACAAAAGAGTTTGACGAGTTTGGGGATAAAGCTGAAAAGAAATTATCGCCGTTGGCAAGTTTGCTTGAGGGTTTAAAGAAACTTTTCGGTGGTCTTTGGACAGTTTTGAAGAAACTTCAGCCGGTATTTGATGTTATTATTACGAAAGCCGGTGAAGCGTTAGGCGCCCTTGGCGAATCGATTGGCAATGCATTCAAGAATGCCGATATTGGTTCCATTCTTGATCTTGTATCAAAAGGATTTGGAATAGCAATTAAAGCCGGATTTGCTAAACTCATATTTAATGTTGGCGATCTGACGAAAAAGTTTGGCGGTGTATTTGAGAGCATTAGCGACACCATCGAATCTTTTCAGAAAAAAGTGAAGCCGAGAGATATAGTTGCGATCGCGGTTGCAATAGGCATCATTACCGCTTCTCTTATTGCGTTAAGCGGAGTTGATGCAGAAGGATTGTCTGTTGGGCTTGGTGGAGTTGCAGGTATTCTTGCCGAACTCATTGGTGCAATGGCTGTTAGTAATGAGCTTAACGGCGGTACCGCAAAGAAGTCGAACAATGCGATGACACAGCTTATTGCTATGGCTGCTTCCTTATATATCGCAGCTGCCGCTTTGAAAAAAATCGGTGAACTTGAGTGGGATCAGATTCAAAATGGTCTTGCAGGAATGGGCCTTGCTCTTGCAGAAATGTCTCTTGCTGTCGTTGCGATTGACAAGTTCGGCGGAAAGAACAATGGCAAAGGTGCCACAATGATTGCTCTATCCATTTCGATGCTCGTTGTTGCTCAGGCACTTAAGAGTATTGGGAAAATGGAGTGGGAAGCCATCACCAAAGGACTTGTCGGTATGGGGGTTGCTCTTGCTGAAATGTCTCTTGCTGTCATTGCGATCGACAAGTTTGGCAGTTCACATGGCGGAACCGGTGCTACGATGCTTGCCTTGACAATATCGATGAATATTCTTGCTCTTGCGCTAAAGAATATTGCAGAAATGGGATGGGATAGCATTGTTGATGGTCTTGCCGGAATGGGACTTGCTCTTGCCGAAATTACAATCGCTATGATTGCACTGAACAAGTTTGGAGGAAACGGACTTCTTGCTGCTGTCGGTTTTGGCGCAATGGCTGCCGCATTAATTTTGCTGACGGTTCCTCTTAAGACTTTTAGCGAAATGAGCCTTGCAGAAATTGCAAAGAGTTTACTTATGGTGTTTGGATCATTCGTTATTATCGGAGGTCTTGGAGTCGTTCTTGGCAAATTTGCTCTTTCGATAATTGCGTTTGCAGCATCATTGGCAACAATCGCTGCGGCACTGATGCTATTGACACCTTCGTTAATGCTTCTCGGTTCCATGTCTCTTAGCGAGATCGTTAAGAGTCTTTTAAGCATGGCTGCAGCATTTGTTATTATTGGTGGTCTTGGAGCTGTATTTGGCACAGTTTCACCGATGATTTTACTGTTTTCTGTTGCTCTTGCCGCAATTGCTGCTGCGCTTTTGCTTCTTGTTCCATCATTAGAATTGCTTGGCTCTATGGCTCTTGGCGAAATCGTAAAGAGCTTAGTGACCATGGCAGCGGCATTTGCCATTATCGGTGGTCTTGGAGCTGTATTCGGTACTGTTTCGCCGATGATCCTTTTGTTCTCAGTTGCTTTGGCGGCTGTCGCTGCAGCATTATTAATCCTTGTTCCATCTCTTCAGATACTCGGTTCCATGTCTCTTGGCGAAATTATCAAGAGCCTCGTGGCATTAGCAGGTGTGTTTGCGATTGTCGGGGTTGCTGGTCTTCTTCTTGGACCAATTACACCGCTGATATTGTTACTGTCTGTGGCAGTTGCTGCTCTTGGAGTGGCAGTTCTTGGAGTCGGAGCAGGACTTACATTATTTGCAACTGGTCTTGAAGTATTGGCGGCCGTAGGCAGCGCTGGCATTTCTTTGCTAGTACTTGCGATCACATCGATTATCGAACTTATACCGAAATTGGTGCTGAAAATTGGAGAAGGCATAGTTGAGATCATTAAGCTTATCGGCACAAATGCCCCGATTATTGCAGAAAATGTTGTTAAGGTTGCTGCGGCAATTCTCGATGCGGCTCAGGTTTTGATTCCGAAGCTTGTTGAGACCGTTATCACTATTATTGATAGCGTTCTGGCAACTCTTGCAGAGCATTCTGGAAGTATTATCGATTCTGTAGCAACGATCGTTCTTAATCTTCTTAACGGTATTGCTACATACCTGCCAGACTTCATTCAGGCAGGTGTTGACATTGTGTTGAGTTTGATTGAAGGTCTTGGACAGGGTATTGTCGACAATGCGGAAAGAGCAAGAGAAGCTTTCACGAATCTGTTCAAAGGCATTGTTGAAGCAATTCTGATCTTCCTCGGTGTCGACAAAGACAAGGCTGAAGAATTCGTCAATATCGCAGGAGATATGATTAATGGTCTGACTTCTGGTATCGCGGAATTCGCTATGAATGCATTCCTTGCGATTGGCGAATTTATGACAAATCTTGTCGAGAAAGTCAAAGAGAAGCTTCCTGAGTTCATTGATCGAGGCAAAGAGATCATCGACAATCTCAAAGAAGGCTTTACCAGTAAGGTTGAGGAAGCTGTTGAAGCGCTCAAGACCGTTGTCGGAAAGATCATTGATGGTGCAAAATCCGTTGTCAGTAAAGCAAAAGATCTTGGAAAGAGTATCATCGATAAGATCAAAGGTGGAACCGAAGAGCCGGAATCGAAAGAGACTGCTCAGAACGTCGGCAAGTCTGTTGGCGATAATGTTGCAAAGGGGCTTGAGAAATCTTCCGATACAACAATCAGGAAAGCCGCTAAGAAAGTCATTAATCAAGCCGTCAATTCGATGAAACAAGAAGCTGCGATTAGTTCTCCTTCTGAAGTAACAAGAGAAGAAGTTGGACAGTATCTCGGTGCCGGCGTTGCATCTGGTTTATTTGACAGTGTTCCGGGCTGTGAGGCAAAAGCAAAAGATCTTATGTCTAAAGTCACTGGAACGATGAAGAAAGATGAGTTTCTTAAAGAAGCTCAAGATGCCGGTTTTGATATCGGCGCTGGATATTTCGATGGCTTGTTCCAGAATGAAGAAGACATTTCGGAGATCGGCGGAGATTTCGTCACCACTTTTGCCGAAAGCGCTGTTTCTAACAAGATGGAGGCATACGATGCAGGTACAGATGTTGGCGGATCTATTTGTGACGGTCTCGTCTCTCAGTACGGCTCCATGCTCTCCGCAGGTGAATACGATGCTTCCGGAGCTATTGCCGGTATCTCATCCTATGCAGAAGGCGGCGACAATGCTTGGTACACGCAGGATGTTACGACTGATTTTGTGACTACTGTTGCAGACGGTATGGTCAGCAATGTGGATCTTGTCGAAGGCGCAGGACGAACGATGGCGGAAGCCGCTCAGGACGGATTCCTCGGAGCTGGTTGGAATGAATTCCAGCAGAAAGCATTCGAGCCGTTCAAAGAAGCATTTGAAGGCATCTCCGGCTATGCATCTGATCCGTGGTTTGTCATGAATAATGACCAGCTCGATGAGTACACAAGAAATCTGAAGAAGCGGCTCGATGGTATCAGCGACAGCACAACCTCTGTTACCCGTGTAGTCCAGTATGGCGACATGCAGCTTGCGAGCGATGAACTTGAGGCATATCAGATGAGCCTTGATCCTTCTTCTGCCCGTGCATTTGGATATTTGATGAATGGCTTCGACGCTGTAGATCAGGTTAGTGTGCTTCAGGCTCAGCTCGATGAAGAACGCATGGCTCGTGAAAATGCCGAAGCAAAATTGGCCGAGCAGAGTTCTCATGGCGAACGTTGGCTTGAAGCGATCAACGGCAACATTGAAGATCTTAAGAACAAGAACACAGACATCTATCTCGATACCGGAGTTCTCGCTGGCGGTACATACCAAAAGACGGACGAACTCATGGGTACAAGATGGGCAATGTCCAGAAGGGGGGTCTAACAGATGTATCACTCTATCACGATCGGTGAGAAAAACACCTATGACGATTGGCATCTGGTAGCTTCCGAACGTCCTGTAGTTGTTCCTGCTGCTCCTAAAATGAGGTATATTGACATTCCCGGCGCGAACGGGTCGATTGATTTGACCGATGCTCTCGCCGGGAGAGCCTCATTATCCAATAGAGAAGGAAGCTTTGAATTCTACGTACTGAATGACTATCCGGGCTATGACTGGGCGGCTCTGTATGGAGAGATCGCTCAGTATCTGCATGGCAGGAAATTCAAAATGACTCTGGAAGACGATCCGAACTACTACTATGAGGGACGGTTTGCAATCAATGCGTGGAAGAGCCAGCCGGATTGGTCAAGGCTCACGATTGACTACAACCTTGATCCGAATAAGTATTGGCAGGGAAGCGGCACAGAGCCTACTCCGGCCGAAGAACAGGGCAGCGGACTTGAGAAAGCGAAGCTGCGTCGTGGGTCCGGCATCTCCTATCACTCTGTTGTGTTTGGGGATATGAACACTTATGATGACTGGCATCTTGTAGCTTCCGAGCGTCCGACTGTTGCGATGCCGAAGGTGAAAACACAGTATTACGACGCACCGGGATCAGATGGACAGATTGATGTAACAAATGCTCTGTCTGCTGAACCTGCGTATTCGAACCGTGAGGGCAGCTTTGAATTTTATGTTTTAAATGACGATCCGGACTACAACTGGGTCGAAGTTTACGATAAAATTGTGAACTACCTCCACGGTAAGAAGATGAAGATGATTCTCGAGGATGATCCGGAGTACTACTACAAGGGACGGTTTGCTGTAGAGGATTGGAAGACGCAGCCTGATTGGTCGCGCATCACAATCTCCTATAATCTCGAACCTTTTAAGTACTATGTGGATGATGACCGGTACGCGATCCTTGACTGGGAGACGAATCCGATTCTCGACAATAAGACCGATAAGATTTACAGCAGCATTTACGCATGGGAGCTGTAAGTCGGCATAACAAATAAAAGTGAGGTGGAATGAATGCCGAAAATTAATCAGTTAAAACCCGCAACCTCGCTTGCGAATACAGACATCATGATCGCTGATACCTCGACTGGCAGCGACACAAGAAAGATTGCATATTCAGACCTGAGAACGCAGGTTCAAAATGAGAGTAAAAGTGTGTTTGCTCTGAAGGGGGAAACGGCTACCGATGAACAGGTTACGACGGCAGTAACAAACTGGCTTGATACGAATGTGGATCCTGTTGGATCTGCAGTTGTTGTAGACAAAACGCTCTCCATCGATGGCGCGGCGGCTGATGCCAAAACGACTGGTGATGGAATTGCTGATTTAAAAAGCGCAATAAGTGAACCGGAATTCTCATGGCAGATTGGAAGATACATCAGCGGAAGCGGTGTGATTGGCAATGACTCAAAATATGCTGCCTCTACAAAGATTCTCGTTCAACCGGGGGATAGCATACGCGCCGAAATTAACGGCTCGCACAGTGACAAAACATTATGGTTTGTTTATTATAATGACGATACGTTTGTAAGCAGAATTGCCGGAAGCACATCGAACGATAATGTTGTGCCAAACGGAGCAAACACGTTAAGATTTTCAATTGCCACTTCTGCAACCATGACCGCTGAAATTGCAAGTGATTTTCAATTTACTTTTTACAGTAAACCGATGGCGCGCCAAGAATCGCTTAAATTAAAGCAAAATCTATATAATTATAACTGCACAGACATTCTTGAAGGGCGGCTGCGACTGATAAATGATAGGAAGGACGCAAGCTTTAATATAGTTGCAAACGGCGATAACAGTTTCACCTTCTGGGGTACAGCGGGATCTGGTGGCAACTTCAATGTTTTTCAATCGTTGAATAACTTGCCAGATTGGATTGAAGTTGGGAAAACTTATTATTTTTCTAACACTTCGGAAAATATTTATTTTGAAGTATATCCAATGAATGGTAGTAATATTATTCCCGGCACATCAATTTCAGTTAGAAATGATAAAAAGGCAATTACAATTCCGGAAAACTGTAATGGTATTATTATTAGATTTAGAATAACGGCCGGAACTTATTCTCGCGAAACTGCCAATGTTCACGGGTTTGACAGTTTAACAAATCAAGAACTCACGCAACGTGGCACTTCAGTCAACAACTATGAGTTCAACAGCTACAACAACACTTATACGGTTACTGCTACACCTACAATATCACAAATCAGCGATTATTATTTACAGCCTACCGGGGATTCAACCGATGTAACCGCCGCTATTGTTACAATGCTAACGAATAATAAAGTTTGCCGCCTCGGACCGGGAAACTATTATATCAGCGATCTTGTGATGCCGAATAATACCATGATTATTGGTTGCGGAAAATCTACAAAACTAATCAGGAAAGGCACCGATGCGGGATTTGGCATAAAACTCGGTTCGGGATGCACTGTAAAAGATTTGTGGTTAATGGGTGCCGATGAAATTACACCATCCGAAACAATAGGAAATCGACACGGTATATTGTGGCAGGGAAATTACACGGAAAGTCGGACCGCGCCTAACCGTTCGATTGTTGATGGCGTTTATATTACAAGTTTCACGGGCGGCGGAATTACGTTATATGATACCGGATATTCCGTCAGATCTTGCATTGAAGTTTCTAATTCTTACATTTTTAATTGTGGTGCAGGAATTAACATTTCTTATTGGTCAGAATTTAACAAATTTACCGCGGTTCACTCTTCAAGCAATTATTACGGATGTATCAACAACGGCGGGAATAATGTTTTCATAGGATGCGATTTCTCGGGGAATAAAGTTGGTATGCTAATAGATAATTCTCAAGGACAATCCCCGAACAATTCGCACGGAACATGCTCCGCTTGCCTATTCAATCATTCTGATAGCAACAACGGGTACGGAATTAAAATCTTAAATTGTGATAATGGATTTATATTTGAAGGGTGTCAAATTTTCTATTCTCAAATTTTAATTGAAGATTCGGACGGTGTAAGTATTTGTAATTCAAATTTCGGAAGTACAAATTGTGATATAACTATCGACGGCGGCGGTGTGGTTCTGTTTGCAAACAATTTATATCAAGACGCGCCATCAATCAGCGTAAGCAATAACGCAATGACGCATTTTGTAAACTGCTATGTTAGAAGCACCGGGGCGGTTGTGTCTAACTAAAAAAGTGACAATTTAAGTCAGTAACTCCATAATTCTCAAACCACATTATAGCATCAACATACTACCAAATGCCGGATTCAAGGGGCGGTGTAATCTGGTAACTTACGGTGAATCGGTTCAAATCAGGTACTGACCTGAGAGCTAACATTTGGTAGTAAACCGTATTCATTCCAATAATAACTGCGTACCTGTAGACGTATAGGTGTGCTTTTATTATATTCAATTGATCTAAGCGTTCGTGTCGACAGAATGCAATGGGTCAAAATCTCTATTCTTTTAGGAAGGAGGTATTTCATTATGGAATACACTTCTAGAGGCGTCGGCAATGCAGCGCTTGCAACCGGCATCATCGGTACGTCTCTCGGCGCTCTGACTGGAGCTGGCGGACTCGCTGGCATCCTTGGTCTTGGTCCGCGTGGTCCTATGGGCCCGATGGATCCCGGCGACAAGCCAGTAACTCGCTATGAGATGGGCCTGTTTCAGGAGATCAACACGAAGAACGACGAGATCACGCTCCTGAAAGCGAACCAGTACTCCGATAACAAGGATGATGGCCTTCAGGCGCAGATCAATCAGCAGGCTGTCTGGACGGCGGGCGCTACTGCTACGATGGGCTTCATGGGCCAGCAGATCAAGGCGCTCTATGACATCACGAAACTGATGATCCCGGAAGCCAACATTGCTGTCCCGATCGTTCCGGGTGTTTCTGCTGGTGCGACTACCGGTGCTGCTACGACGAACGGCTAAGAAATGAGATGCGGAGACCGGGTGGTGGGCAATCGTCTGCCACCCTTCCATCTCCAACCAATTAAGGAGAAATCAAAATGAGAGTAACGAAAGAGCAGCTTGTAAAAGGCATTGCGCAATATGCTGAAAATGAGGTCATTCCTCAGATCAGTGATGATAAAGCCGCTCAGATCATTGCGTCCATTGCAGTGAAGGCGGTAAAGACAAACAGCAAACTCGTTGACACAATCCTCGAAAACAATACCGTAAAAGCTCTGTTCAAGTATAACGAAGACGGCACTTATGAAATCGAAGAGTTCTTCTCAATGGTAACGGAAAGCATTAAGGAATACGGACCGTTCCCTGTAGTAATCCCTCCGATTCCGCTGATCTCTCCTACTGAGAAGACATTGTCCTTTACGGAAGCAGATATAAGCGAAATGAAGCGCAGAATCGAAAGGAGCGTTGAATAATGGCAGACATCGTTAAAGCAGAAGAGAAGACAGAGATCAACCTCAAAGATGAACTGATGAAGGATCACGAAGCAGAAATGGCAGACAATGACAAGTATATGAAACTTGCCGCAGCAGCCGATGAGATGTATCCATGTCGAGGATATGGCTCGATCCTTCGTGATATTGCAATGGAAGAAGAGATTCACCGCAAGCACATCAAAGCAATCATTGATGATATGAATAAATGGGCAGGTGAGTCGAATGGATGAAAAACTTCTCATCAGTTTAATTGGTCTTGCCGTGTCTGTTGCAACATTCTTTATCGGTCGTCTTGCCGCGCGCCAGACAGTTGGTGAGAAGAACGGCTATCTTGCCAGCGATATTGGCTACATCAAGGCTGGTATTGACGATCTAAAAACCGAGATTCGCGCGCTTAAGATTGAGATGGCAGAGATCAGCACAAGACTCGCTCGCGTTGAGGAGTCCACGAAACAGGCTCACAAGAGAATCGACGAGCTTAATAAAGATAAGTAAGAAAACGTTTGGGGATCGGGGCTTGCTGTGAGCGTGAAGGCACACGAGAGGTGAAAGCCGAAATAAAAATGCAGTGTTCCGACGTGCCGGTTACAGGGAGAAGGACAGAGACCGGCTTAGATATAAAGAAAACTATCAGTAAAGGAGAAACACAGTATGTATTCAGTGTACGCGGGTAGCACCTGCATTTATGATGATACATCGAACGACAAAAGCCTGCGTCTGATTGCTCCTACACTTGAGCTTGCGGATAGTGCGGCTGGTTCATTCAAAATGACTGTTCCTGTTACAAATGCCGGCTATAATCTCATCGAGAGGCTCAAGACCTACATCACGGTTAAGAAAGACGGCGAGGAGATGTGGGAGGGTAGAGTCATTGATGAGTCTATCGACTTCTGGAAGAATCGGACACTGACATGTGAAGGTGAGCTCGCGTACCTGAATGACAGTACACAGCCGCCGGCAGAATACCATGATCTGACTGTCAGAGGATTCCTCGAGACGCTTATTCAGATCCACAATTCAAAAGTCTCTGAGGAGCGCAGATTTACAGTTGGTGCTGTGACTGTCACGGACCCGAATGACTCTCTTTATCGTTATACGAACTACGAAAAGACCATCGAGTGCATCAATGACAAACTTGTTAGCCGCCTCGGTGGTCATCTTATTGTGCGCAAGGAGAATGGCGTTCGGTATCTTGATTACCTCGCGGATAAACTCAGCACGAGCACACAGATCATCGAGTTTGGAACGAATCTGCTTGACTACACGGCTTCTTTTGACATGACGGAATACGCAACGGTTTTAGTTCCGCTTGGTGAGAGACTGGAAGAGAGTCCGATTTCCGCACTTGAAGCTTATACGACAGTTGCATCTGTGAATGACGGCAGCATCTACGTTCAAAATGAGGAAGCTGTCGCAAGTTACGGATGGATTGAAAAGGTTGTGCACTTTGATAGTGTGAAGCAGCCTGCTAATCTTCTGAGAAAAGCGCAGCAGTATCTCTCGGATCTTCAGTTTGACAACATGATTCTGGAAGTCAAGGCTGTCGATTTGCATTATATGAATCCGGAGATCGAGGGCGTGAAGCTCAGCGATCAGATCCGGGTCATCTCGCAGCCTCATGGACTTAACAAGGTCTTCCCGGTTATGAAGCTCAGCATCCCGCTTGACCAGCCGGAGAATACACTCTTTACGCTCGGCACTAAGATTCAGACAAGTCTCACAGCTGAGAATAACAAGGTCAATTCTGAGATCAAGCAGCGTATTGAGGCGATGCCGACGAAGCAGAGCGTGCTGGATGAAGCGAGAGACAACGCTACAGAGATTATGGATCTGATCTCGAACGGCTATATCACGATTACTCATGGTCCGAACGGTTCGGAAAAGCTTTATATTTCTGATACGCAGGATTTGACACAGGCTACAAGATGGTGGCTATGGAACGTCAATGGTCTTGCATACTATAACACTAATATGGGCGGCGCATCCCCCGTACTTGCAATGACTATGGATGGTTCCATTGTTGCCGACAGAATCACCACCGGAACGCTTCGAGCAGACCTTTTGGACGCTGTGCGGATCAAGGCGAGTACGTTTATCCTCGAGAATGAGAGCGATCCTACAGAACCCGGAGAGACGTTAGAGTCGAGGTTCCAGCGGTTTGATTTGAGCGACCAGCAGCTCTCTTCTCAGATTGGCGGTCTCACACAGGTTGCTGTGAAGAAGGTTGAGGTGTACTACGCGCTTGGCGACTCGCAGACACAAGCGCCCGGAGACTCTGCAAACTGGTCCACAACTGCTCCTGCATGGGAGAGCGGCAAGTATATGTGGCAGAAGACTTTGACGATCTTTGCGGATGATGTGGTAGATCAGCAAGGCCAGCATTCACATGCAACTTGGTCCGCTGCCACTTGCATTCAGGGAGCGAAGGGAGATGAAGGAGACACCGGAGTCGGCATCACTAGTGTTGTACCGGAATATTGTCTCCACACATCTAGCACACAGGCTCCTACGACAGGATGGACTACTACTTGTCCTGCTTGGGTGAGTGGTAAATATATTTGGACAAGATCGCATGTCTACTACGACAACAATACCGATTCCACCACAACTCCTGTACTGGACAATGCTGTGAATGGTCTTGGTCAGTCTTATACGGAGATCAAGCAGGATATGCAGAGTATCAGTTTGACTGCCACTTCTGGATCCGTTGAAGTCGGCACACTTTCAAGCGAATCTTATGCGAGCGGAGTGTATCGTTTTTCCAAAACCAGTGATGGGTATTATACGTCCAGCAACACTGGCATCGATAATTCTGTGTGCTATGGCAAGCTTACGTTTAATTTCTCTGTAGCTACGGGTATTACTTTAGAGTGCATTAGCAATGGCGAGAGCAATTACGATTTTGGTATTATTTCAAAAGTTGATCAGACACTCGCTCAGACCTCTAGTGAAGACACATCTACTGATGTTGTATTCCATTCATTCAAAGGTGAGGCAAGTGCAAATCCTCAGTATTTGGCAATGGACATTCCTTCTGGGTCTCATTTCATTACATTCAAATACAAGAAAGACTCGAGTACAAGTTCTGGTACTGATATGTTCAAAATGAAGACATATACTGGACCCGGAGAGAAAAGCAGCAGAATCACACTGTCAGGCAATGGAATTAATGCGTCATCTGTTGATATTCATCTTGATGGCATGGTGACATTTAGTGATCTTGCTGGAACCGGGACAACCGTGATAAATGGTGCGAATATCGAGACCGGGACAATTTCAGCAGACGCCATTGATGTGAGTAATTTACATATAGATACGGTTTACATTGATTATGATAACATGGAATATCCGATTCTTTCTTCTTCCATTTCTACGACCGGGGGCGGGGACACAATCATGACCATTGACGTAGGGTGGAATGAAAATGTGTCGAGGTTCGACGAAACAGCAATTAATATATATGCCAACACAATAGATATGTCTGAACCTGTCCAAAAGCAGCATGGTGTGACTGTTATGCCCAGTACACGTGGTTCTGTTGTTAGGCCATATCCAAATGGGGATTGGTATCTTGGCGATGAGTATTATGCATGGAACCGACTTTATCTTGGCTCTCGCGCATACTTATATTATGATTCGTCAGCCAATGCGTTGGTCATGAACATTAATGGTGAAGACGAATGGGTAAAAATCTTTGAATGATTTCGAGGTGAGCATGACATACTGCAATCTTCTCAATTCCGTTCCAGCTTTCCAGAAGCTAATCAGGCAGGACCTTCCCCTCAGAACTGCATACCGTTTGTCGAAGATGGTGCGGAAGATAAATGAGGAACTCAGTTTTTTTCGGGAGCGGGAGGCCGAACTCAAAGCGAAATACGAATTCAAAATCCCGGCGAACGAGTACAATGAGCTGCTTAATCTGGAACTCGACTGGGACGAGCCAAAGATCGAGATTCTGCTCGATGAGAACATCAACCTCTCCGTTGCGGACATCGAAGCACTTACCCCATTTATTGAATTCAAGGAGACAGACCATGCTGAAAATGAATAACCATCTGGCTGCCGCCCAGATCGCAAACTACGCGAAAAGCAAATTCGATGATGCTATGGACGAACTGCTCTTCACGATCGGAAGCAGGACCTGTGCAATCAGCATGAGTTGACTCTAAGGAGGTACTCTACATGACACAGAGCCAAAGCACCTGTGCGCCCTAATTATATTTTCCAAGAAAGGAGGCAAATGTATGTCTCTGACAATTAAGAAAATGCCGATGCCGAGCGATAAAGTACCGTATAAATGCCCGTATCTGATGAATCCGACAAGAATCGTGATCCATAATACGGCCAATGATGCATCCGCTCTGAATGAGATCAAGTACATGCAGTCGAATACGAGAGAGGTATCATTTCACTACGCTGTTGACGACAAGATGGCGGTGCAGGGAATTGATCTCTGGCGTAATGCTTGGCATGCTGGCGATGGTCCAGATGGTATCGGCAACAGACAGGGAATCGCAATTGAGATCTGTTACTCGAAGTCCGGTGGCCCTAGATTCATCAAGGCGGAACAGAATGCGGCAGAACTCGCTGCTCAGCTTCTTCTCGATTTTGGCTGGGGTATTGATAAGATCACGAAACATCAGGATTACCCAACCATTCCGAAATACTGTCCTCATCGAACGCTTGACATGGGCTGGGCTCGGTTTGTAGACATGGTAGAGGACAAGCGTCAGGAGCTGGCCGGCATCAAGAAAAAGAAGACAGTGACGGAAGCAACTTATGTCGAGATGAATGGCTACACACTTGTAAGAGCAAATGACTTCTCGATCAAGTATTGGGATAAGAGCAAGAAGAAGTACTCTGCCGATTCCTATATCAATGCTGGCTTCTGGGCACCGTATAAAGAGAGTGGTGTTGCTTTCACTCTCCCTGTCGGTAATCTCGTCTGTGATATTTCTCTTGCCAATGTCAAGCCTGTTGCGCAGAACCATCTCAAGAACTATGTGAAAGGTATCAAGCTTCGTTACAACACGAATGATAATGCCTCGCTCCAGTTCCATGGCAAAAAAGTTACAACCCTTGTTCTCCCAACAAACGGAACGCCTTACATTGACGAGCTTGCATCTGTTCCTGAGACAGCGCGATATGCAATCTCCGGCATCCCGGTTATTCGAAAGAAAGTGGATGTGAGTTATAATAACTTTGTCCTTCCTCAGGGTTGGGATACATCTCCATTCTACGCAACCTCTCGCAACTTCATCGGTCTCAAGGGTAGCTCTATCTGGATTGTGACCGGTGCTTCGAAGACTACCAACTTTGTAGCAAAGTCTGAGGTTTATGAGAAGCTCAAAGACTTTGAATTCGACGATCTCATTGCTTTAGATGGCGGCGGGTCTTACTACTACAAGTACAACGGTAAGGCTCCGATTATCTGGGGTGATAGAGAAGTCAATAACTTGGTGGTGTTCGGATGAAGAAAGATACTGTACTCTGGGCAAGGCAGTACTCGAAACGACTGATTACTTTCTTGCTTATCGCTTGGGCGTTTGGAGCCATCATTGGAGCAATTTACGAGTTCATTCGGCTCGTTGTTTCTCCTGAGATGGCTACCATGGACGCTTTTTATATTTATCTCGCCGTTCCTCTGACATGCGGTATTCCTTCCTACGTGATTCCGAATATTTACCTCAACAAAGAAAAGGTCAAGCAGGGCTATAATCCAAACTATGACCAAGAGGTTCTCGGCAAGGAAGATATGACCGGTGAAGGAATTGGTGAAGATATTTTAGTCTGTAGGACGGACGACGATCTGAAATGAAAGGAGGATTCGACCTATGAAGTTTGATGTTAAAAAGTTCTTGTCCCGCAAATTTCTCATTGCTGTTGTTGGCGTGATTGTCGGTCTTGCGATTTCTTTTGGGGCTGATAGCTCTGAAATCACTCAGATTGCTGGCGCAGTGACGAGTGCTATCTCTGCTCTCAGTTATATTTTCGGTGAGGCAATGGTTGATGCAGCCGCAGCAAAGAAGCCGGAAGCAATTACTGAAACAGAGCAGGCAGAAGATAAGACTGTTTACTATTGAAAGTGAGGAATTGCCGATGGTAGACGTAAAAGGAACTACGATCACCATCACAAGGGGTGATGATGCTGCTATTGAAGTTCAGATCATAGACTCCGATGGCAGCATCTATGAGCCCGCTGAAGGTGATTCGGTCAGATTTGCATTAAAAAAGAATTATACGGACAGCGAGCCGCTTCTTGTTATCGACATTCCAATCTCAACAATGATTCTGAGAATTCGGTCCGAGGACACAAAGCAGCTTGAATCCGGTCCTATTCGTGGACGCTATAAGTATGACATCGAATTGACAAGAGCCGACGGGTGGGTCGACACTTTCATTCCTAGAGCGGATTTCCTTGTCCTTGAGGAGGTCCTGTAATATGGCTGACTCTAAAATTGTTGTCTCTGGCAAGTTGAACTCTGGTTCCATCAGCGGTAAACTTCAAAATGGAGGCATGAGCGGTACGATTTCACTTCCCAAAGTGATTGGTGTGAGTGATTATAATGCCCTCACCAACAAGCCGTCCATTAATGGAGTCACACTGTCAGGCAATATGTCGACTCAGGACTTGCAGATTGTCAGTGAGAACACAACGGCTGGATGGAATAGTAATCCTCAGTATCTTCCTAAAGCCGGAGAGATCTGCATTTACACTGACTACATGACGATTCAGGATGACATGGGAAATGATGTCACGTATCCAGGAATTAAGATCGGTGACGGCAATTCCTATCTTATCGATATGCCATTTGTTGGAGATGATACGAGATATTTGCTTCTTCGCAGACTACAGGAGCACGAGAATGATGCTGTAGTCCATGTTACTCAGCATGATCGTGATTTCTGGGACAATAAGCTCAATTACGATGTCAATGGCGAAACACTCATACTTACAAGACTCTAAAGGAGGATATTTATCATGCCTGAACTAGCAAGGATTACACTCCCTACAGGTACAACATACGACTTCAAAGATGAAACCGCTCGGGCTGCGATTGTAAGTGGCACATCATTCCTTGGCGTAACAACCACGCCTCTTACTGACGGTGCAACTACACAGACCATCATTATTGATGGTAAGTCGATCAGCGCAATTAATGGCGGTATCGTTATATATGGCAATGGGGAATTCATTTACTCAGATAAAGACTCTAAGTGGCATGAGTTCGGCGACGCAAGTAATCTTGGCGATCTTGCTTATAAAGATGAAGCTACTGGTAATTACACACCTGAGGGAACAGTTTCTCAGCCCACCTTTACCGGTTCCTCGAGCACGTTTACCGGAAAGTTCACGCCTGAAGGTACTGTTTCGAAACCGTCATTTACTGGAACTGAAGGTAATGTGTCTGTAACAGGTGTTCCGTCCGGTACGATCAGCAAGGGCACGGGTACTGCAAACTATACGCCTGAAGGATCTGTCAGCACGCCTACGATCACTGTTACGCCGAATACGGTGTCGAAGTATGTTGCATCTTCTGCGACTGGTGGCGGATCTGTAACTGCCGGGTCTGCTGCTGCTTGTACGCTCCCAACACTCACAACTACTGTTGAAAACGAGACGCTTATTCTTGGCTGGTCGGCTGGCAGCTTCACTGCAAATACTCCGACTGCTGTAACACTTCCTTCGTTCTCTTCACAGACAATCGCAACTGGTATCAAGTCTGCAACCTCTAGTCAGCCGTCATTTACTGGCACTGGGGCGGAGTTGAAGTTTACAGGTTCCAGCACCACGTCTACTGGTAAGTTCACTCCTGCCGGTAATGTGTCTCAGCCCACCTTCACTGGTGATGAAGGAGATGTTAGTGCATCCGGCACGCCGAATGGTTCTGTTTCTCAGCCTACATTCACGGGTACTCAGAAGGCAGTTACTGTTTCTTAAGTCTAAGGAAGGAGGCCTTACATGGCAGATATTCAAAAGGTCACCCTTCTTGATGGGCAAACATATAATCTAAAAGATGCATCTGCTGTACACTCCATATCTGGCACATCTCCGATCGTAGTAAATGGCACCGCAATCAGTCACGCAAACAGTGGTGCCACAGCAGCTGCTAAAGGCGATACAGCGAATCAGACTCCAACTTGGGGTGGAACATTTAAGGTGCCTTCTGGAACTGTGAATGCAACAGGTCACCTGACGGTATTCGCTGACCATACGGTGAAGATTCCAAACGCTGTTGCAACATCTTCCGCTGCTGGTCTTATGAGTGCAACAGATAAAGCTACTCTCGACAATCTTGTTACTCAGCTCACAGCATTGCAGGCAAGAGTTACTGCTCTCGAGAACACTGCAATTCTTTCAAGTGGATCGTAATTAAGGTATGCAGGTGATCTGGTTTTGTGCTATACTCTTATCTGAAAAAATAGAGAAAAAAAAGATGGCAGTTGAGATGTGATATTTGAGAGTGGTAGCCTGGCAAATCGCTGGGCTATCATTCTCTTTTATTTTTTTTCGCGAAGAAAACATGTTGTATAATGAAGCTTATACAAAATCTATTTAGGAGGTTTATATGACAACCGAAGAGTATGAAACGAAGCTAGAGGAAGCAATGAGGAGAGCGAAGGAAAGATGTGAAGAAATCTTAGCAAATGACGGCTATCTTACAGAAAGAGATGCGCTGTTAATAGTTTATGATGAATTGCATGTTGATCCTCCGGTATATTTGCAACATGAATATAGCTGGGAATATGGCTGGTTAGATGAGCCAATTAAGAATAGTGATGAAAGAATTGCTTCAAGTAAAGATGAGGTCTAACATGGCCTCTTCTTTTTTGCACACAACAATGAAGCATCAGAAAGGAGAGATCACATGCCAAAGAAGTCACAACTGAGCCCAGAACAACGGTACTCGATGACCATTGAAGAGGCTGCTGGATATTCTCTGATAGGAGAAGGAAGGCTGCGCAAGATCATTGAGGAAGACCGGACACTTGAGTGGGTTCTGAGAGTCGGATCGCAAGTCAGGATCAAGCGAGTGCTGTTTGAGAAATGGCTTGATCGAGTATATAATTTATAGTAAATCGTTGACAGGGGAGACTCTGATATAGTATAATGATTATGCTTATCAGGGTCTCTTTTCTGTTTACTAAAAAGGAGTTCAAAATGGCAGACAGAAGAGATTCAAAGAATAGAAAACTGAGAAAAGGCGAGTATCAAAGATCTGATGGGAGGTATGCCTATAAGTATAAGGACCATAACGGAATTGATCGATGGCTTTATAGTTGGAAACTCGTGGCAACTGACTCAGTTCCAGAAGGCAAGTCTTGTGATATTTGTCTCAGAGACATGGAGATGAATGCGTTACGAGCAAACGTGGATGAGATTAACATTTACGATGCCGATAAGGTTACTCTGAATCAATACTTTGACGAGTATATGAAGACAAAAACGGATCTTCGAGAGCAGACAAGAGTGCATTACAGAAAGATCTGGTCTTGGTATGTTGAGAACACTCTTGGAAAAAGAAGTGTCGGCTCGATTCATTACAGTGATATTTTAAAATTGTACACTAAAATGGTCGACAAAGACAAACTGTCACAGGGAACGATTAGAAATGTGAATCTAATTTTGCATCCTCTTTTTAATATTGCTGTGAGAGACAATCTCATACGATCAAATCCAGTTGATGGAGCCATGGCTACAATGTTTAAGAATCGAAAAAGTATCAAAAAAGCTGAGGATAAAGCTTTAACTGAAGAGCAGCAAAAGATATTTTTGGAATACTTAAGAGAGCATCAGAAGTATCGTAGATGGTATCGTCTGATCGTTTTCTTGCTTGGTACTGGTTGTAGAATCGGGGAAGCACGGGCACTCACATGGGACGACTGTGACTTTACAAATAGGCTTATCTATATCAATCGGCAGCTTGTATATTATAGAGCAAGTGGCGAGGATAAGTACAGAGAGCACATCGCTGCTCCAAAGTCATCAAGCGGTATAAGAACGATCCCGATGTTTCAATCCGTTATGGAAGTACTGCTTGAAGAGAAATATTTACAGGATCGCATGAGAATAAGGAGCGAAACAGTCGATGGTTGCAACGGTTTTATATTTGTGAGAAGGACTGGTAAATGCCTTGACGAAGGAAGCGTAACTGTTGCTTTGAAGATGCTCGCAGAGAAATGCAATTGTGAAGAGATAGAACGAGCCCAGAGAGAACATCGCGATCCGGTTCTTCTTCCGCTTTTGAGTGCTCATGATCTCAGACATACATTTTGTACCAGAATGTGCGAGAATGAAAGTAGCGTAAAGGTAATTCAAGAAGTGATGGGTCATTCTGATATTTCGATAACTTTAAATATTTACGCTGAGGCGACGAATGAGGCAAAGATCAGGTCATTCAAAAATTTGGAAGGAAAGGTTATCTGATTGTACTAAAATTTGTACTAAAAATTTTAGTAAATTGCGAGAAGATATGAGAGGTTATGAGAAGATATTAGAATGCGTTTAGTGTTGAAATTGTTGAGGTTTGGTGTATTTATTGGTACTGAGTTTATGCGGTATAGGATTTCCGTCAGAAATTATAAGAAAAATATTAGAAAACCAATGATAAAGCCGTTTTACAGATATTTTAATCCAAAGAAACAAGCATTTTACTAAAAATTTACTAAAATTGATAAGAGAACCCCGATAAGCTAATGGATATTCTAATCGCGATAATTTCATCTCTCTTAATGGAGACAATCCAGAAAAGGAGATTTGAAATTATGTATTCAAACTTTGTAGCGAAATCTATGGAGTATCAGGACATGGCAACGAACGCTCCTCAGGCAATTAAGATGTTTGAGAAGTCATGCGCAATTTGTTGCATGAGGAATGTTCGGCTTGACTGTGACCGATGTCCAGTGAGATTTTATCACGAGCAAATCATGAAGACAAAATTCCCTAATTGGAAGAAGACCAAGAGAACGGACGCTGAATAAGCGTCTTTTCTTTTTTTTTTCGCGTAGAAAACATTCTATTTAATGAGAGGGGTATGAAAATGTCATTCCCCTTTTATATTTTAGGCACGCAGGTGATTTGCATCTGTGTTATAATGTAGCATGGCAATTTAGGAAAGGAGATATGATATGCCATACATCATTGCGGCAATAGCTATCTGCTGCTTAATCATCGGATGGTTGCTCAGAACGCTGTGGTTCAACATCCACTCAGAACCGTCCGGTACACTCAATGTTGTAGAGTGGCCTGATGGTACAACTGAGCTTCTGCTGAGTCTCGACGATCCTCCTGAAAAGTTTAAGGATCATGAGGCTCTTTTATTTTTTGTAAAGAAGACGCGAGGATAACATCTGTTATAATGAAATCCATAAACTTGAAAGGAGATTAATTATGGAAACAAATAAGATCGAGAAACTTCTGAATGAAGAGATGGAGAAGCAGTTAGAACAACTTGCAGCCACCTCAGCAGGAAGCGAGACATCGAAGAACATTATCGATGACTTTGTGCAGTTGCATAAGGTCGCACTCGAGAGAGACAAACTGAGAATCGAAGCGGAAAAAGTCGAGTCCGATAAGGAACTGGAGCAGAATAAGCTGACAAGCGAAAATGTGTACAGAGACGAGAGGAACAAGACTGAAAAGCGCATTCAGATCATTCAGAGCGTCATTCAGGGTGTCGGCGTTGCAGCTACGGTTGTGGTCACGCTGATGAACAACAGATGGACGAGCGGATGGCTGAGAGATGTGCTGAAGTTCGAAGAGACTGGTACGATTGGTTCTTCTGTCGGAAGATCTCTTATCGGATCCATTGGTCGGAAAAAGTAAGAGATTTCACGGAAAGGGGTTACGCCTAACAAGCGTTTCCTCTTTCTTTTTCGCGTAGAATCCATGCCATGTAATGGGAGTAAATCCTAAATTATTTTTTTTATGGAGGTTCATCATGGAAAAAGGTATTACCGTAGAGGAATACAGCGACGGGACCGTGAAGATTATGGTCGATCGTATAATCGAGGTTGGAAAGCTCAACAGTGTTGACGATAAAGAAA
>Ga0247609_10000782_pt1 | contig 41590 bp, 30 predicted proteins | sample 172DNAGHGlowgp2_FD_193487 | JGI IMG/M metagenome (GOLD analysis project Ga0247609, IMG submission 193487) | Sheep rumen microbial communities from Palmerston North, Manawatu-Wanganui, New Zealand - 1728 DNA GHGlow gp2 | ecosystem: Host-associated > Mammals > Digestive system > Stomach > Rumen ... | reverse complement strand
TCATTCTAGGAAGGTGACGAAAGAATTGTCACACTTAAACCAGTTGACATTGAATTCTATGACCTTACTGTAAAACTTCAGACAAAAGTAATCTTTAAGGAAGGTGAAGGAACTATTCGTATTGAAAGAGAAATCTTAAGTATGAGTAATCCTAATGCTAAGGTTGAACTTAATGAGTACATGGTAGCTTGTTATGGTACAACAGAATATCCTGAAGACATGAATGGAATTAAACTTAGTGCTTCATCTGATAATGAAATAAAAGAAATTATCTATGAATACAGATGTAGAGAAGAAATTGTTGATGGTGGAAAGAATACTGAAGCAGTGATTGATGCCATTGATACAAAAGTATCTTTATACACTGATTCAAATGATGGTGTATCTTATATAAGAGAGGGTTATGCATTCTCACCAATGTTTACACTCGGACTTAAGAAAAATATTAAGGAAGGGGAGGTGTGTAAATCATGGCTCAAGTTGGAAAAGGCAAATTAAATTACAGATGTCCATCATGCTTTATGAGGGATTTAGACATCGATATGTTTTATGACAAAGATAAGGATGAATTTTACTGCATACGTTGCCAGTATAGAGGTGATGAAAAGGATGTTCTTGAAAAGAACGAAATGGTAAGATTCAGATACAAAGCTATGCTTAAAAGATTTACTAATTTTGATTTATAAGATTTACTGTAAGCACAGATTACATGTGCTTACAGTTTTTTGAATAAATAAAAAGAGAATTTAAAAAAGAGAATAAGAAAAAGAAAAGAGGTTGATTATGGTGGAGTTTATAAAAGGTATGGACGTATCCACATTAAAAGAATTAGAAGAATGTGGTGCAAAATATTTCGATGAAAATAAAGAAAAAGAAGTTTTGGAAATTTTAAAGGATTATGGGTGTAATTATGTTAGAATCAGATTATGGAATGATCCATATGATGAAAATAACAATCCATATGGTGCAGGTACAAATGATTTAGATACTCTTATTTACATTGCAAAAAAAGCAAAAGCTTTAGGAATGGGATTTTTATTAGATTTTCACTATAGTGATTTTTGGACAGATCCTGGAAAACAGAATATTCCAAAAGCATGGAGAGGAATGGATATTAATCATCTTAGTAAATCACTTTATAATTTTACATATGAAACATTAAAGAAATTAGAAAGTGAAAAAGTATTTCCTACAATGATTCAGGTTGGTAATGAATTGACTAATGGTTTACTTTGGCCTGTGGCTAAATATCCAAATTTCAAAGAAATTACAATGCTAATTAATAGTGGTATTGATGCTGTTAGAAGTATTAGTGAAGATGTTCCTATCATGATTCATTTAGATTGTGGTGGAAATAATGAAAAGTGTGTTGAATGGTTTGATAATTATATAAAAAACGATGGTGGTGATTTTCAGATTATTGGACTTTCATATTATCCTTTCTGGCAAGGTGGGCTAGATAAACTAAAAGCAAATGTTGATGATTTAGCTAAACGTTACAATAAGCCTATAAACATCGTTGAACTTGGAATGGGATTTACTACAGAGGATTATGCTGATAAAGAAGGCCTTTCGGATAATGAAAGAAAGGGAATGGCAGCTACTAAGGAAAGATCTGCTGATGTTGATTACCCTATGACTAAAGAAGGACAAAGTGATTTTATAGAAAATGTTCTTGAAATCATAAAAGATATACCTAATGGATTAGGTAATGGATTTTTTTATTGGGAACCAGCATGGATTCCGATTAAGGGAAGTGGATGGGCTAATAAAGAATCATTAAAATACATAAATGATCCAGGTCCATGTGGTAATGAATGGGCTAATCAGGCATTATTTGATTATGATGGTAATGCACTTCCAAGTTTAAAAGTAATTAGAGATTTTAGTGTATAATTTAGATTACAGGAAATCTCTTATTAATATTTAATCATAATAGAGAGGAGAGAGTATGAAGGATAAATTATTAGATATATTTAAGCAAAAATTCGGTGATTTTGGAGATATACGAGCATATTTTGCGCCGGGAAGAGTAAACCTAATCGGAGAGCACACAGATTATAATGGTGGACATGTATTTCCTTGTGCTTTAACAATTGGAACATATGCTGTTGCAAGAAAAAGAGATGACGATAAATTACGTTTTTATTCTATGAATTTTGAAGAAATAGGTATTATTGAAACTTCTGTTGATAATCTTAAGAATGAAGAGAAGGATAATTGGGCTAATTATTCTAAAGGTGTAATCTGGGCGTTACAAAACGAAGGTTATAAAATTACTAGTGGATTTGATGTTGCTATATGTGGTACAATACCAAATGGTTCGGGACTTTCATCTTCAGCTTCACTTGAAGTGTTAACATGTTTCATATGTCAGGACTTATATGATATAGACATTGATATGATTAAGAATGCACTTATAGGCCAAAAAGCTGAAAATGATTTTATAGGAGTGAATTGCGGCATTATGGATCAGTTTGCCATTGCAATGGGCAAAAAAGATAGTGCAATATTCCTTGATACATCTGATTTAAGTTTTGAATATGCACCAGTAGTATTGAAAGATTCAAATATAGTTATTTTAAATACAAATAAAAAACGAGGACTGGGTGATTCTAAATATAATGAAAGAAGATCTGAGTGTGAAAAGGCACTAGAAAAAATTAAAACTGTAACAGATATAAACTCGTTAGGTGATTTGACTGTTGAAAAATTTAATGAATTAAAATCTGTAATAAATGATGAAATCTTAATCAAGAGAGCTAAACATGCTGTTAGTGAAAATGAAAGAACAGTAAAAGCAGTTGAAGCACTTAATGCAAATGATTTAAAAACATTTGGTGAACTTATGATTAAGAGTCATGAATCGTTAAGAGATGATTATGAGGTTACCGGTATAGAACTTGATACCATTGTTAATGAAGCACTTAAACAGGAAGGCGTTATTGGTGCAAGAATGACAGGTGCAGGATTTGGTGGCTGTGGAGTAGCAATTGTTAAATCAGAAAATACTAATGATTTTATAAATAATGTTGGTAATGCTTATAAAAACATAATAGGATATGACGCTTCATTTTATGTAGTTAACATAGGTGATGGTCCTGTCAAATTTTAATTTTATATTCTGACATAAAAAGGAAAAAAAGAGGTTATATAATGATCGATATATATGAGTATATTGCAAAGCTTGTAAAATATGGGGAAGATAATGAAATAATCTCAAAATACGATAGGGTATATGTAATCAATTCATTACTAGAATTATTTGAACTTGAAGATTATTATGAGGATTCATATAAATCAGAGGATGATTTAGAAAAGATTTTAGAAGGCATGCTTGATTATGCCTATGATAAAGGGTTGATAAAAGAGAATACAACGACATATAGGGATTTATTTGATACAAAAATTATGTCAAAATTAACTCCACCACCTTCATCGGTGATAGAGAAGTTTAATGAGATTTATAAAAAAACGACACCTAAGAATGCTACTAGTTATTTGTATAAATTTAATCAGGATATAAACTACATTAGAAGATACAGGATTGCAAAGGATGTTAAGTGGAAAACAGAAACTGAATTTGGTAAATTGGATATCACTATTAATTTATCAAAACCAGAAAAGGATCCAAAAGAAATTGCTGCTGCAAAAAAGAGCAAGAAGAAATCATATCCAAAATGTCAATTATGTATCCAAAATGAAGGCTATGCTGGAAGAGTTAACCATCCAGCTAGAGGAAATCATCGAATAATTCCTCTAGTTATAAACGGACAAGAATGGGGATTTCAGTATTCGCCATATGTTTATTATAACGAACATTGCATCGTATTAAATAGTAAACATGTACCAATGGTAATTGATGAGAAAATTTTTAAAAAGTTATTTGATTTTGTAAAGATTTTTCCACATTATTTTGTTGGTTCAAATGCAGATTTACCTATAGTAGGTGGATCGATTCTTACTCATGAGCATTTTCAGGGTGGTAACTATGATTTTGCTATGGCTAAGGCTCCGGTCGAAAGAGAATTTAAAATTAAAGGATTTGAAGATATTAAAGTTGGTATTGTAAAATGGCCTATGTCAGTTATTAGACTAAGAGCTAAGGATACTGACAGATTATCTGAACTTGGTACTAAGATATTTAATACATGGAAAGAGTATAATGATGAGAAAGTATATATATATGCATATACAGAAAAGATACGTCATAATACAATAACGCCAATTGCACGAAAAAGGGGTGCTTATTACGAACTTGATATTGTTCTTAGAAATAATATCACAACTAATGAACATCCTTTAGGCTTATATCATCCACACGCTGAACTACACCATATTAAGAAGGAAAATATTGGTCTTATAGAAGTTATGGGACTTGCTGTTTTACCATCAAGATTAAAAGAAGAAATGAAATTACTTGGCGAAGCTATTATTGATAATAGAGATTTTAAAGATGATGAAAAGATTGGTAAACATTATGATTGGTTCTTAACATTTAAAGATGAATATCAATTTAATAGAAGAAATACAAAAAAGATATTAAAAATTGAGATTGGTAAAGTATTTTTAAGAGTTTTAGAAGATGCAGGTGTTTTTAAAAGAGATGATAAAGGTAAGGAAGCATTTGCTAGATTTATGAGAAAACTCAATAAATAATAAAAGGATTATATTAGTATATTTAATGCTAATATAATCTTTTTTTGCTTAATTGTCACCCTTTATATTTTTACTCGGTTGACGATATGTAAAAGCAATGCTATAATATCAAGCTGGAAGGAAGTGAAACTATGGAAAGAAGCGATACTATTAATAAAAATATTAATATCAAAGATATGACATTAGTATCTATGTTTAGTGCTCTTATTATGGTTGGAGCATTTATTAAGATACCAATTCCCTTATGCCCATTTACATTACAATTTCTTTTTACAACTCTTGCGGGAACTTTACTAGGAAAGAATAGAGGAGCTATGGCTGTAATAATATATATATTACTTGGACTTATGGGCATACCTGTATTTTCAAATGGTGGAGGTATATCTTATATTTTTCAACCCACATTTGGATATTTAATTGGTTTTATCTTTGGAACTTATATTACTGGATTAATAATTCATAATGGCAAGTTTAATAACATAAATATATTAATTGGATGCTTTGCCGGTTTGATAATAGTTTATTTTTGTGGCATGTTATATTGCTATTTCATGAGAAAATTATGGTTAGATGATCCTATAAGTATTACAAGTTTGTTTTTATATTGTTTTGTATTAGCAGTACCAGGAGATGTAGTTCTTTGTATTGTATCTACAATAATAACAAAAAGAATATTACCAATAATTAAAGAAAAAGGAATATAGAATATGGATATTAAAAAACTAAAAGAAGAAATAATAAATGGTAGAAGATTAAATAGAGAAGATGAATTAAATTTCTTTAAGACAGTAGACTTAAAAGAATTATGCAAATCAGCAAATGATATAAAAAACTATTTTTGTGGAGATTATGTGGATTTTTGCACGATTATAAATGGTAAAAGCGGTAAGTGCAGTGAAAATTGCAAATTCTGTGCACAATCCATACATCATAATACAAATATTGAAACCTATGATTTCTTAGATAAAGAAAGAATTCTAAAGGAATGTAAACATAACGAATCCAAAGGTGTTGATAGATTTGCCATAGTAACTGCTGGTAAAAAACTTAGTGGAAATGAATTCACTAAAGCAATTGATTGTTATAAAACGTTAAAAGAAGAAACAAATATTAAACTATGTGCTTCTTTTGGTTTGCTTGATGATGATCAATTTAAAACTTTAGTTGAGGCAGGAGTAAAAAGATATCATTCAAATATTGAAACATCTAGAAATAATTTTAAAAATATTTGTAGTACACATACATTTGAAGATAAAATTAACTGCATTAGAAGGGCAAAAGCTGCTGGTTTAGAAGTGTGTTCAGGTGGAATAATTGGTATCGGCGAAAACATGGATGATAGAATAGATATGGCTCTAACACTTGCTGAAGAAGGAATTAATTCAGTTCCTATAAATGCTTTAATTCCAATACCTGGAACTCCACTAGAAAATCTAGAACGAATAACCGAAGATGAAATCTTAAGAACAATAGCTATATTTAGATTTATTTTACCAGAAGCTGACATAAGATTAGCAGCTGGTAGAAATCTTATGAGTAATTGCGGAAAAACTGCTTTTATATCAGGAGCAAATGCTGCGATTACAGGAGATATGCTTACAACTTCTGGAAATGGAATTAGCGATGATATTAATATGATTAATGAATTGGGATTATCATCAAGGAGGAAAGAGGAGGAAAAAAATGAATAAAGGTTTATTTATAACTGGAACAGGAACAGACGTTGGAAAAACATATGTAACAGCTTTAATAGTTAAAAAATTAAAAGAAGCAGGATTAAATGTTGCATATTTTAAGGCTGCTATGAGTGGCAATGAAAAAGATGAGAATGGAAAACTTATTCCAGGAGATGCATTACATATAAAAGAGGTTTCTAAAATAAAGCAACCACTTGAAAGTATGTGCCCATATGTTTATGAAAAAGCAATATCTCCTCATCTTGCATCACAATTAGAAGGAAATCCTGTATGTTTAGATGTAATCAAAGAAGAATATGATAAATTATGTGATGAATATGATTTTGTTGTATGTGAAGGTAGCGGAGGGATAATTTGTCCGATTAGATATGATGATAAAACTATAATGTTAGAAGATATTATTAAATTATTGGATCTTCCATGTTTAATTGTAGCGGATGCTGGACTTGGTACTATTAATAGCACAGTATTAACATATGAATATATGAAAAATATCAATATAATAACAAAAGGTATTATATTAAATAATTATCATAAAGGTGATTTGATGGAAGAAGATAATAAAAAAATGTGTGAAATTAAAACAGAAATTCCAGTATTATCAACAGTTAGTAAAAACGACGTCGATATAAATATTGATATAAATAAATTAATTATGGAGGATTAAAATGATTTGGTATCCTTATGTTCAAATGAAAACAATGAGTGAACCTATAAAAATAAAATATGCTAAAGGAGTTCATTTATATACTGAAGATGATCATGATTTAATAGATTCAGTATCATCTTGGTGGAGTGTTATACACGGATATAATCATCCTGAAATTAATGAGGCTATTAATAACCAACTTGAAAAATTTGCTCATGTGATGCTTGGTGGATTAACACATGATAATGTTTTGAAATTATCAGACAAATTAGCAAGTTGGTTACCTGGAGATTTGGATTATTGTTTCTTTTCTGATTCAGGAAGTGTAGCAGTAGAAGTTGCATTAAAGATGGCACTACAATTTAATACAAATCGTGGAAGTGATCGAGAAATGATTTTAGCATTAGAGCATGCTTATCATGGTGATACTTTTAAGGCAATGGAAGTTGGTGATGATGTTGATTATCATTTTGCGTTTGGTGATAATAACGAAAAGAAAAAAGGTGTAATTCATATTCCAACAAAAATTGATGCGTTAGAAAGCGCATTTGCTGAATATGGCGATAAATTAACATGCTTTATAGTTGAGCCCCTATTACAAGGTGCTGGCGGAATGCTTATGTATGATATTAGTTTTTTAGAGAAGGCAAGAATTCTTTGCGATAAGTATGATGTTTTATTAATATTTGATGAAGTTGCTACAGGTTTTGGTAGAACAGGTAATAGATTTGTTGCTGACTTGGTTTTGCCAGATATATTAGTTTTAGGTAAAGCATTAACAGGTGGCTATATAGGACATGCTGTTACAGTAGCAAATAAAAAAGTATTTGATGGATTTTTAAGTGATGATGATACAAAAGCATTTATGCATGGACCAACATTTATGGGAAATGCATTAGCCTGTGCAGCTGCTTTAAAATCCATAGAATTATTTGAAAGAGATAATTACATCGAAAGAATAAAGAATATTGAAAATATAACAAGGCGAGAAATGAAAGGATTTAATGATCCAAGAATAAAAGAAATTCGAATTATGGGTGGATGCGTATGTATTGAAGTTTATGATGAAAAAACACTTGAAGGATTTAAAAAGTTTGCATATGATAATGGAGTATTTAGTAGAACCTTTTTAAAATATATGTATGCTATGGTTCCGTATGTGATAAAAGAAGAGGAACTAGTTACGATATTAGACACTATGAAAAAATGGTTTAATTATAAGAAGTAGATTTTATAAAAAGTAAATATATATTAAGATAAATGTAATGGCTAAAAATATAAAGTTTTATAATATTTTTAGCCTTATTTTTTTACTTATGCATTTTATTGTTACATTGAAAAAATATATATTTTACGTTATACTATTGTAGTATTTGTATAAGAAAAATATTGAATTTTAAAAAGATATTTTATCAGTTATATATTTTATTAATAATATATTTTATATGAAAAGAGGATTATATGTTTGCTTTTGTAAAAGGTGAAGTTGCTGACCTTATGGAAGGTATTGTAATAGTTGAAAACAACGGAATTGGATATGAAATTTTAGTTCCATCAGATGTTGTATCTGAAGTTACAATTGGCATGGATGTTAAACTTCATACATATTTTCATGTTAAAGAAGATGCCATGACTTTATTTGGATTTTTAAGCCGTGAAGATTTAAATATTTTTAAAAAACTAATTACTGTTAATAGTGTTGGACCTAAGAGTGCTTTATCTATAATGTCCACATTAACAACATCGGATTTAATTACTGCAATTATCTCAGGAGATAGTAAAGCAATTTCAAAAGCTCCAGGTGTTGGTAGTAAGTCAGCACAAAAAATAATATTAGAATTAAAAGATAAGTTTGATACAGAAGATATATTAGGAACTGCTGCAGGATTTTCAGATGGAAGCAACCAGAGTTCAGCTGGTAATAGCGCTATTAACGATGCAATTGAAACACTTGTTACTTTAGGCTATGGAAAGTCGCAGGCCCTTAAAGCTGTTTCTTCAGTTGAGATTAAAGATTCATATGAAGCTGGAGATATTGTATCATTAGCATTAAAAATTATAAATTAATACAAGATAATAAATATTTAATTATAAATAATAGATTTATATTATTTATAATCATAAATTTATATATGGTAGGTTAATATGGAACGAAGAACACTTAATACAGACATATCTGGTGAAGATATTAAAATCGAAAAGAGTTTAAGACCTGTATATTTATCAGAATATATTGGTCAGGAAAGACTTAAAGGAAATTTACAAATTTCAATAGATGCTGCTAAAAGAAGAGGTGAAAGCTTGGATCATATTTTATTTTATGGTCCGCCGGGACTTGGTAAAACAACACTTGCTGGAATAATTGCTCATGAGATGGGTGTTAAAATGAAAGCTACATCTGGTCCGGCTATTGAAAAACCTGGTGAAATAGCAGCTATTCTTAATGGCTTATCTGAAGGTGATGTTTTGTTTATAGATGAGATTCATAGACTTAATAGACAGGTAGAAGAAGTTTTATATTCAGCTATGGAAGATTTTTATATTGATGTAGTTATTGGTAAGGATTCTGGTAGTAGATCTGTTAGAATTAATCTTCCGAAATTCACATTAGTTGGTGCAACAACAAGAGCAGGTATGCTTACAGCACCACTAAGAGATAGATTTGGTATATCTTATAAACTAGATTATTACACTCCTGATGAACTTAAGGAGATTATTATTCGTTCATCTGAATTGTTAGATGTTGATATCAATGAAGATGCTGCATCAGACCTTTCAAAACGTTCAAGAGGTACACCAAGAATTGCAAATCGACTTTTAAAAAGAGTAAGAGATTATGCACAAATTAGATTTGATGGAGTTATTACAAAGGATGTTGTTTCAAGTACTTTAGATTTAATGGAAATTGATTCCCTTGGTCTTGATAAAGGTGATAAGTCAATATTAGAAACTATTATATATAAATTTGCTGGTGGGCCAGTTGGTATTGATACACTTGCTGCATCTTTAGGAGAGGATGCTGGAACAATAGAAGATGTATATGAACCATTTTTATTACAACAGGGTTTTATCAATAGAACACCACGTGGACGAGTAGTAACTGAAGCTGCATATAAACATCTTGGGGTAAGCATGGGTGAATAAGCACTATATATTGAGTTTTTTATGTCAAAAAACTGTTGCATTTATGCTGAAATAATGTATAATGGAAGTAGTTATGTAAATCAAAATTATTCGGAGGGGTAATGTATGTCATCAAAGAATGCAGTTGATGTTATTATAGATGGTAAAATCTTCACTCTTAGTGGATTTGAAAGTGATGCTTATCTACAAAAGATTGCATCTTATCTTAATACAAAAATAACAGAATACAAAAAAGACGACGTTTACAGAAGACAGAATAGAGACTTTCAGCATGCTTTACTAGAAATAAATATTGCCGATGATTATTTTAAAGCAAAAAAGCAGGCAGATATGCTTGAAAATGATGTTGAAGAAAAAGATAAACAAATATATGATCTAAGACATGAACTTATAGCTTTACAGGTTAAACTTGATACTCTAACTAAGGAGAATGCTGATTATAATAAACGAGTTGTTGAATATCAAAAGAGACTTATAAAGATTGAAACTATGATGGAAAATAGTGTTTCAGCGCCTGTAAGTGTTGAAACAACTGTTGATGATGCGGTTGAAGAAAAGCCTAAAAAAACTAGAGTTAGAAAGACTACCGTAAAGAAAGAAACAGTGGAAACGCCTTTAGAGATTATGGCTAAAGAAGCTTCTGTAGATGAAGAAGAAAAACCTAAGAAGCGTACACGTAGAACTACAAAAAAGACTGACACTCCGGTTGAGGAATAATTAATTTTATATATTTGCTTTTTAAACGGTCAAACGTGTTATTTGACCGTTTATATTTTTATGAGAATATTTTATTGATTACAGGTGATTTATGAATATTACACGAAAAGTAGAATTACTTGCTCCTGCAGGTGATTTAGAATGTATAAAAGCAGCCATTAATGCAGGGGCTGATGCAGTATATACTGGTGGCGATAAATTTGGTGCAAGAGCATTTGCTAATAACCTTAATAAGGATGAACTTATTGAGGCTATTAATTATGCGCATATTCATGAAGCATTTATATATTTAACTGTAAATACTCTTTTAAAAGATGATGAAATAAAAAAAGATTTATATGACTATATTTTACCTTTATACGAAGCTGGACTTGATGCAGTCATAGTTCAGGATATGGGGGTATTTAAATTTATAAAAGATAACTTTAAAAATCTTGATATTCATATTAGTACACAGAGTACAATTAACGGTAAAAGAACCGCAAAAAGATATAAAGAACTAGGTGCTTCTCGTGTTGTTACTCCTAGAGAATTATCTCTTGAAGGTATAAAAGACATTAGTGAAAATGTTGATATTGAAATTGAAAGTTTTATTCATGGTGCATTATGCTATTGTTACTCAGGTATGTGTTTATTAAGTTCGGTTATTGGTGGTAGAAGTGGAAACAGAGGTCGATGTGCACAGCCTTGTAGAAAAGATTATGTATTTGAAGAACACAAATCCACTTTATTAAGTACTAAGGATATGTGTACAATAAAGATTCTTCCAGAAATTATTAATAGTGGTGTTTATTCACTTAAAATTGAAGGCCGAATGAAAAAACCTACATATGTTGCTGGTGTTGTTAGCATATATAGAAAGTACATAGATTATTATCTATCCAATAAAGATAGTATTGATAGTGGAAAAATGAAATATGAAGTTAAGGATGATGATTATAATAACTTATTAGATCTATTTAATAGAAATGGATTTAATGAAAGTTATTATAAAATTCATTGTGATAAAAGCATGATGTCTTTAACTAAACCAAAATTTAGAGCAGAGAATAAATCCTTAACTGATTATTTAAATAAATCCTTTATTGAAAATAATAAAAGAGAAGATTTAATTATAGATGTTGTGATAAAAAAAGATACTCCAATTAAAGTTAAGGTTACTGCTTTAAGAAAGTATGAAGAATATATTATCACAGAATTTGAAAGTATTACACCAGATTTAGCTATTAATAGAGAATTAGATGCTAATGAAGTAGAAAAGCAATTATCAAAACTTGGTAATACTTTGTATATTGCAAAAGAAATAAATGTTAATTTAGAAAGTGGTTTATTCTTATCTGTTGGTAATCTAAAACAATTAAAAAGAGAATGTGTAGATAGAATAACTGAAATCATTAATCAGAAATATGTTACTAATAGAATAGTTGATTACAAATTTGAAAATGAATTATCTAAAGATATAAATAATTTTAATAAATTAAAAGATTTAAATAATAGTAAAAATAAAGATAAAAGATTAAGAGTTTTAGTTAATGATTTTAATCAACTTGAAAATATAATTGAATTAGATATTGATTTTGATATCTATGTTGAGGATTTTATTTTTGAAAAACCTGAAAAATTTTATAAATTTTTAAAAATGGCTCATAGCAGAAATAAGAAGATATATTATGCATGTATTAGATTTTTACATTTTGAAAAAGAAAAGATGTTTATGGATTCTATCAATGAGCTAATTAATAATGATATTGATGGTTTTTTAATAAGGAGTTATGAAGAATACTTTATTATTAATAATATAATTAAAAACATTAATAAAAAATTAGATTTAATTTTTGATAATACCATTTATACATTTAATTCGTATAGTTTCAATTGTATTGATGAATTTATAAGCGAAAATAAAGAGTTTTTTAACGATGAAAATATCAATAAATCTTATAACAATTTATGCTTAACATATCCATTAGAATTAAGATATGAACAGATTAAAAACCTTATTTCAAATTATAATGAAGAATTAGTTGTTTATGGTAAAATGCCAGTTATGGTATCAGCTAATTGTGTTATTAGAAATACCAAGGGTTGTTCGCATAAATGTGAAAAAGGATATATAAAAGACGACTTGAATAATAAGTTTCAAATTGCTACTAACTGTAGATACTGTCAAAATACAATTTATAATAGTGTACCTACATCTTTATATGGAGTATTTGATAAAGTGCTTGATATTAATAATAAGTACTTACGACTAGAATTTACAGATGAAGGTATTGAAGAAATAATAGACATTATTACTAGTTATGCTAGATTGTTATATAGTTGTGAAAAGAGTGATTATATATCCTTTGAAAATAATAATTTTACAAGAGGACATTTCTTAAGAGGTGTGAAATAAAACATGAAAAATTTATATAAGAAATAATATGAGAAAGGAAGAGTTATGGAGAGTTTTTTTCTTGCACTATCTAAGTACTTAATGATTACATATATGGCTATTTATTCCATAATGTGTTTTCAGGCTGCAGGTGCAAAGACTAAAGAGAATATAAAAAACATTTATAATAGTCAGAATATTTTAATATTCTTACTTCATTTTACTGGTTTTCTAGTTATATACATAAATAAACCAGAGCAAAAAATTATTAATTTATATGGCTTGCAATTATTATATTTTATAATTGTTCTTGCTGTATTCCCAATGCTTTATAGCACACTTAACAGATTGTTGTTAAGTAATATGTGTATGCTTATTGCTATTGGTTTCGTTATGATTACAAGACTTAACTATGATAAATGCTTAAAGCAGTTTTACATAGCATGTTTTGCTACAACTCTTACAATCATAGTTCCATTTATGATTAGTAAAATATCATTACTTAAGGATTTAACTTATGTTTACGGTATTATTGGAATTGTAATGCTTGGAATTGTGTTTGTTTTAGGTAGAGCAGTATTTGGTGCAATGATTAACATTAGAATATTCGGTTTTTCATTTCAGCCATCTGAATTTGCTAAGATATTTTTTGTATTTTTTATAGCTGGTATGCTTAGTCAATCAACCAGATTTAAACATATATTTATAACCACGGTATTTGCTGGTATATATGTTATTATTTTAGTTTTATCAAAGGATTTAGGTGGAGCACTTATATTCTTTTTGGTTTATTTATTTATGTTATATGCTGCTACAAGTCAGTTTTTATATTTATTTGCAGGTCTTGCAGGTGGAACAGGAGCTTCAATTATAGCGTATAAGCTTTTTGCTCACGTAAGAGTTAGAGTTGCTGCATTTAAAGATCCTTGGTCAATAATCGATAATGAAGGTTATCAGATTGCCCAATCTTTATTCGCTATTAGCGCTGGCGGATGGCTTGGAACAGGTCTATGTAAGGGTATGCCTGACAAGATTCCTGTAGTTGAAAAGGACTTTATTTTTAGTGCAATTGCCGAAGAATTTGGTGGCATATTTGCTTTATTATTAATACTTGTTTGCATGAGTTGTTTTGTAGCATTTATTAGAACAGCGGTTATTCAAAAGAAGTTCTTTTATAAATTAATTGCATATGGATTTGGTATAGCTTATGTTGTACAGATTTTCCTAACAATTGGCGGAAGTATTAAAATGATACCAAGTACTGGTGTTACTTTACCACTTGTTAGTTATGGTGGTAGTTCTATTCTAGGTACAATTATTGTATTTTCAATAATTCAGGGTATTACTGTTTTAGCAAGAAGTCAGGAAAAGAATGCTGTTAATGAAAGTGATGTTGAAGATGTAACGGTAGGTTACAGTGATTTTACTGATAATAACAAATATAAAACTGCCAAAAAGGCAATGCGTCAGATTAAAAAGAAATAAATTATAAAGAGGAATTTAGTAGAGGAGATTAAAGTGACTAATAAACAGACGAATAACAATAAATCAAATGTTAATAAGTCAAGAAATACAAGATATAATTCTGCTAAAGGCAAAACGGGAAGACCAACAAATAGAAGAGGCAGAAGGGTTAAAGTTGATAAAAACGGAAACACTGCAAGTGAAATTACTGCTAACAAAAAAACTAATAAAGTTGTAGTTAGTACTATGGTTATATTTTCATTGCTTTTTATAGCCATGGGAATATATTACGCATATTTTGTTTCTGTTGAAAGTAAAAAAATAGTTAAAAATGAATATAATAAAAGATATGATACCTTTTCAAAAACTGTTGTAAGAGGTAGCATTTTAAGTGATTCAGGTGAAATATTAGCTTATACAAAAGAAGAAGATGGTAAAGAAGAAAGAATCTATCCTTTTGGTAAGTTATTTGCTCATGCTGTAGGCTTATATAATTATGGTCAAACAGGTATTGAACTTGCATATAATTATGACTTATTACGTTCTAGTGTGGATGGTTTTAAAGAAATTCGAAATGAATTTTCTGGTAGCAAATTAGATGGTGATAATGTTGTCACGACACTTAATAGAAAATTACAACAGAAATCATATGATGCGTTAGGTAAAAATGATGGTGCCATAATTGCAATTGATCCTGAAACTGGAAAGATTTTGTCAATGGTTTCTAAACCTACTTTTGATCCAAATAAAGTTGGTGAAATGTGGGATGAATTATTATCAAAAGATACAAAATCTACAGTTCTTTTAAATCGTGTAACTCAAGGTTTATATACACCGGGTTCGACTTTTAAAATCTTTACAGCTGCTGAATATCTAAAAGAAAATGGTGATGATAGTGAATTTACTTACAAATGTTCGGGTGCACAGACTTTTAAAGGATATAAGATGAGATGTTATGGCAATCAGGCTCATGGAACCGAAGATTTAAAGGAAAGTTTCGCTAATTCATGTAATGGAGCATTTGCTACAATTGGTACAGAACTAGATATCGATAAGTTTTCATGGAATATGGAAAATAGATTTTTCTTTAATACACAAATACCAATTGATTTAAAAACTACTCAAAGTAAATTTAGTCTTACATCTACAGATTCAGAGTTTGATATTACTCAGACTGCAATTGGACAGGGTAAAACTTTAGTTACACCTATGCATATGGTTACTATTGTTGATGCTATTGCTAATGGAGGATACCTTATCAAGCCTCATATTGTCGATAAGATTCAAAACTGCGAAGGCAAAGTTGTAAAATCCTTTGATATGGAATCATATGGTCGTGTATTTTCAAAAAGCGAATCAGAAACTCTTATGGAATATATGAGGGCTGTTGTTACACAGGGTACAGCTAAAATATTAAATAATAAAAAATATGAAGCTTATGGTAAGACAGGTACTGCCCAGCTTAATAAAGAAACTGATAAAGTTAATTCTTGGTTTGTAGGTGGTGCGGAAAAAGATGGTAAAAAACTGTGCATCTGTGTAGTTATTGAAAATGTATCGGAAGGATCAGCTTCAGCAACAGAAGCAGCTGGAAAAGTCTTTGACCAATATTTTAAATAAAGTTAAACTGCATTGATTTATATTTGCTCATAGTTTATAATAATCTTAAGTTTGTAAACACCTCATGACAAGGAGGCATAAGATGATTAATGCGACAAGTTGCGGTGGTGTTGTAATATTTAGAGGTAAAGTATTACTCTTATACAAAAATTTTAAAAACAGATATGAGGGTTGGGTTTTACCAAAAGGAACAGTAGAACCAGGTGAGGATCATAAAGAGACGGCACTTCGAGAAGTATTTGAAGAAGCCGGTGTAAGTGCTACTATCATGAAGTATGTTGATACTAGTAGTTATACTTTTAATGTTCCTGAAGGTGAGGTTAACAAGGAAGTACATTGGTATTTGATGATGGCTGATAGTTATCATTCAAAGCCACAGAAAGAAGAGTATTTCTTTGACTCAGGATATTACAAATATCACGAAGCCTACCACCTACTTAAGTTCGCTAATGAAAGACAGATTCTTGAAAAAGCTTATGATGATTATTTAAAGCTAAAAGAAAGGAATCTATGGGGGATCAAGTAAGTTAAAAGAAGTAGGATTAAAAAGCCAAAAGCGTAGTAATTACACTTTTGGCTTTTTAATATGTGACAATTAATTTTTTGTGATTTTTGGTTGCAATAACATGCTAAATTAGGTATAATTTAATAGGTATACTTTTAGGAAAAACACGCATAGTAATGGAGGTTTAAATATAATGGAAGAACGTAATACATATAAAATATATGAAGGTGGAAATATAGGTGAAGTTCAGATTGCTGATGATGTTGTTGCATCAATAGCTGGACTTGCTGCAACAGAAGTTAAAGGTGTTATTTCTTTAGCCGGTGGTGTTACAGCTGAACTTATTTCTAAACTTGGAATGAAAAAATTATCTAAGGGTGTTAAAGTTGTAGTTGAAGAAAGTAATGTTACTGTTTCTGTGGCTATAAACGTTGAATTCGGTTCAAATATCCCTGAAGTATCAGCTAAGGTACAGGAGAAAGTTAAAACTACTGTTGAAAACATGACAGGTCTTAGCGTTATTGGAGTTAATGTTAAGGTATTAGGTATAGGGGAAGAATAATACCAGAAGGAGACTATCCCATTTATGAGTAGAAGTGAATTACGAGAGAAAACTTTTGTTATGTTATATTGCAAGGAATTTCATGATAAGGATGATATGCCTTCTCAGATTGCAATGTATCTAGAGAATTTTGAAAAAGTATCTGAAGATGAGAAAGATTTCATTGAAAAGAGAGCATTTGCTGTAATGGATGAGATTCCTTCTTTAGATGAAAAAATAAATGAAGTAGCTACTGGTTGGAAGACAGATCGTATGAGTAAAGTTGATTTAGTTATTATTAGACTTGCTTTATATGAGATTTTAAAGGATGATGACGTACCAACTAAAGTTGCGATTAATGAAGCTGTTGAACTTGCTAAAAAGTATGGTGGAAGTAGTTCGACATCTTTCGTTAATGGTATTTTAGCTAAACTAGTTTAAGGAGGCTTTATGGCAAGTGTTTATACTGTAAGCCAGATAAGTCAATATATAAAGAATATGTTCACTCAGGATTATATGTTGAAGAGTGTTTCGATTATTGGTGAGATTAGTAATCTCAAATATCATAGTAGTGGACATATATATTTTTCTGTTAAAGAAGGTGACGCAGTACTTGATGGTATAATGTTTAAATCAAGTACTGCTTCTTTAAAATTTAGACTTAAGGACGGCTTAAGAGTAATTATTACTGGAAGCATAGAACCTTATAAAGGCAATAGTAAGTATCAGATTTATGCAAGAACAATTACTCTTGATGGTCAGGGTGAATTATATCAAAGATATGAGCAATTAAAGAAAGAACTTGAAGAGATGGGCATGTTTGATGACATGTATAAATCTCCAATACCAAAATATGCAATAAACATTGGCATTGTTACATCACCAACTGGTGCTGCAATCCAAGATATTATAAATGTTTCGAAAAGACGTAACCCATATGTAAAACTTGTTTTATATCCAGCACTTGTTCAAGGTGATGGAGCTGCGCCTGACATAGTTAATGGTATAAAAACACTTGATGAATTAAATCTTGATCTTATTATTGTTGGCCGTGGTGGTGGATCCATTGAAGATTTATGGGCATTTAATGAAGAGATAGTTGCTAAAGCAATCTTTGAATGTAATACGCCTATTATTTCGGCTGTTGGTCATCAGACTGATTATACAATTGCTGATTTCGTATCTGACTTAAGAGCACCAACACCATCTGCAGCTGCTGAAATAGCAGTATTTGAATATTCAAAATTCATTGAAGAACTTGAATCTTTTGAATATACATTAAAACAGCATTTATATAATAAAATTGATTTAAATAAACATAAGGTTTTATCATATGAAAAATTAATTAAATCAAAAAGTCCAAGGAATATTATTAATCTTAAAAAGCATAAGCTTATGCAGTACGAAGGTGACTTATCAAAACTTATGCATGATAAGATTATTTATAATAGAAATAGATTAAGTATTATTGCTACTAAACTTGAAGGGAAATCACCACTTAATAAAATTGGTAATGGATTTGCCTATGTTAGCGATAGTAATAATAAAGGTCTTAAGAGTGCAAAAGAAGTTAAAATAGGCGATGAACTTACAATTTCTCTTAAGGACGGTATTATAAAAAGTCAGATTTCAGACATTAAGGAAAGGTGATGAAATGGCGAATAAAAAAGAGTTAAGTATTGAAGATATATATGATAAATTAGATGGTTTAATTGAACAGATGGATAGTGATGATATTTCACTTGAAGATAGTTTTAAATTATACAATGAAGGATTATCACTAGTTAAAGAGTGTAATGAGAAAATCGAAAAAGTTGAAAAGGATATAGAGGTATTAGAAAATGAGTAATTTTGAAAACTTATTAAAAGAAAAGGCTGAATTTGCTGATAAAATTATTAAATCTTATGTTCCGATAAATATTGGAATTATGAGTAAAATTATAGAAACTATGGAATATAGTGTAATGGCTGGTGGAAAGAGACTTCGTCCAATCTTAATCATGGAAACTGCTAGAAAGTTTGATTTTGATATTGATGAGTTAATTCCATATATGGCAGCAATTGAATATATTCATACATATTCTCTTGTTCATGATGATTTACCAGCTATGGATAATGATAAATACAGAAGAGGAAAACTTACTACTCATGCTAAATTTGGTGAAGCTATGGGCGTTCTTGCTGGTGATGCTTTACTTAATTATGCATTTGAAATCGGAGTAAGTTCACTTAAAGAATCAAAGAATAAGGATTTAGCTATTGATGCATTAGAAGTTCTTGCAAGAAATGCTGGATATTCTGGTATGATAGGTGGTCAGGCATCTGATATTGAAAATGAAGGCAAGGAAATGGATCTTGATACTTTAGATTATATCTACGAAAATAAAACTGGTGCTTTAATTGAAGCTGCTATGTCTATTGGTGCTATTTTAGGTGGTGCTACAGAGGATGAGATTTCAGATATCGAAGATGCTGCAAGTAGTATCGGTATGGCATTCCAGATTATGGATGATGTTTTAGATGTAATTGGCGATGAAAAAGAACTTGGAAAGCCTCTTCATAGTGATGAAAAGAATAATAAAACAACTTATGTTACTATATACGGAGTTGATGAGGCTAAGGAAAAAGTTGAATATTATATAAATGATGCAAAAGAAATATTAAGTAATGTTGGTAATCCTAATCCATTTTTAGATGAATTACTTGATTATTTAACTGTTAGAAGTAAATAATATTTAGAAAATGATTATTATCTGAGCAAAGAGGTGAAACTAATGTTTCTTGAACAGATTAAAGGGCCTAATGACATTAAAAAAATTAAGCCAAAGGATTATTCAAAATTAGCATTAGAAATCAGAAGATTTCTTGTACATAAAGTAAGTAATACAGGTGGACATCTTGCATCTAATTTAGGAACAGTTGAACTTACCATGGCACTTCATTTAGCGCTTGATTTACCGAAAGATAAAATTATATGGGATGTAGGACATCAAAGTTACACTCATAAATTATTAACAGGTCGAATGAATGAATTTGATTCACTTAGAAGTTTTGGTGGGCTTAGCGGATTTCCTAAAATGAGTGAGAGCCCATGTGATGTGTTTGATACTGGACATAGTTCTACATCTATTTCAGCAGGTCTTGGTATAGTTATGGGTCAGCAGATAAAAGGTGAAGATGGTACAGTTGTATGCGTTATCGGAGATGGTGCACTTACAGGCGGTATGGCTTTTGAAGCACTTAATAATGCTGCCATGGTAAATAGAAACTTTATTATTATTTTAAATGATAATAAAATGTCTATTTCAGAGAACGTTGGAAGTATGTCTAGTTATCTTGACAGTTTAAGACTTGGTGAAGGATATAATGACTTAAAAGCAGGTGTTCAAAAAACACTTCATAGAGTACCAGTAATTGGTGATACTCTTGTTGATAAAATTGTTAAAACTAAGAGTAGTATTAAACAATTATTTATACCAGGTATGCTTTTTGAAGATATGGGTATAACATATGTTGGACCATTTGATGGACATGATGTTAAAAAACTTGTAAATATAATTGGCGAAGCTAAAAAGATTGATCATCCTGTTTTAATTCACGTTCTTACGAAGAAAGGAAGAGGCTATAGATATGCCGAAAGCAATCCATCAAAGTTTCATGGAATTGCACCTTTTGTAGTTAAAACTGGTGAGTTAAAAACTAAGAAGAAAGGATTAACATATACGGATGTATTTGCTAATACACTTTCTAATCTTGCTTATGAAGATAAAAAGATTATGGCGATTACTGCCGCGATGCCTGACGGAACAGGACTTTCAAGATTCAAAAAGAAATTTCCTGATAGATGTTTAGATGTTGGTATAGCTGAAGAACATGCAGTAACATTCGCAGCTGGTATGGCAACTACTGGTTTAAAACCGTTTTTCGCTGTTTATTCTTCATTTTTACAAAGATCATATGACCAAATCATACATGATGTTTGTATTCCAAAACTTCCAGTTAAATTTATGGTTGATAGAGCTGGATTAGTTGGTAAAGATGGTGAAACACATCAAGGTATATTTGATATTTCCTATCTATTAAGTGTACCTAATATGACTGTTATCGCACCAATTAATGCAAAAGAATTAGAAATGGCTGTTAAATACTCAGCATCTTTTGAAGCACCTATTGCTGTTAGATATAGCCGAGGTTATGCTTGTGATGTTTATTCGGATGAAATTACAGAATTTGAATATGGTAAAAGCATATGCTTAAAGAAGGGTGAAAAGATTGCAATAATAAATGTAGGTAACATGATAGAAGAATCAAAAAAATGTGTTGATAAATTGATAGAAGATGGATATAATCCTGAACTTATAAATGCTAGATTTATTAAACCTCTTGATAAAGACATGATTAAAGATGTTGTTAATAGATTTGATTATGTTATCACGGTTGAAGAAGGTATTATAAGTGGTGGTTACGGTGAATCCATATTAAAATATATTAATGATTTGAAAAATGAAGGACTTACTAATATTCCAAAGGTATTAAATATCGGAATCGAAGATAAATTTGTTAAACAAGGTGATATAAATACTTTAAGAAAGGTTTTAAAAATTGATGGCGAGTCCATTTATGAAAGGATAAAAAAATACTATGAAAGAAAGACTCGATGTATTGCTTGTAAATAAAGGCTTATGCGAAAGCAGACAGAAGGCTAAAGCGATTATTATGAGTGGAAATGTCTATGTAGAGAATCAAAAAGAAGATAAGGCAGGTTCAATGTTTGATGTTAATGCAAATATTGAAGTAAGAGGCCACGTTCTTCCCTATGTTTCTAGAGGTGGACTCAAACTTGAAAAAGCCATTAATAATTATAATTTAGATTTAAAAGATAAAATTTGTATGGATGTTGGTGCTTCAACAGGCGGATTTACTGATTGTATGCTTCAAAACGGAGCTATTAAAGTTTATTCTGTTGATGTGGGTCATGGACAACTTGCATGGAAACTTCGTAACGATGAAAGAGTTGTATGCATGGAAAAAACCAATATCCGATATGTAACTAATGAAGATATACCTGACTTAATTGATTTTACTTCTATTGATGTATCATTTATTTCTCTTACACTTGTATTACCAGTTGTAAAGAATCTTCTTAATATAGGTGGCGAAGTTGTTGCATTAATCAAACCACAATTTGAAGCTGGAAGAGAAAAAGTTGGTAAAAAGGGTGTTGTAAGAGACCCAGAGGTACATTTTGAAGTTATAGAGAAAGTGGTAAACTTTTCAAATGAATTAGGTTTTAAACTATTAGATATTGAATTCTCTCCAATTAAGGGACCTGAAGGTAATATAGAATATCTAATACATTTAAAGAAAGAATCAAACGAAGAAGAGTATAGAGCAGATAATGATGTCGAAGCATTCCTTGAAAAATCAAAAGCCATCGTGGCAGCTGCTCATGACACACTTGATAAATAGATGCAATTGTAAAAGTCATTTATAAGGAGTTAACATGAAGAATTTTCTAGTTATTACAAATAAATCAAAAGACTCAAAATTGAAAATTGGTACGCAGATTTTAGAATATGCGAAGAAACATGAAGATGTTAAGATTACTCTTGCTGATGTTGACAGATTAGAAGGAAGGTATAAATTTACTAATCCTGATAAAGTATCTAAAGATATTGAATGTGTAATTGCAGTTGGTGGTGATGGAACACTTCTTCAGGCTGCAAGAGATTTGTTTGAAATTAACGTACCTTTTATCGGTGTTAACAGAGGAACATTAGGTTATTTATCAGAAGTTAAACCAGACCAGGTTGAAGAGATGATGGATAAACTTATAAATGATGAATATACAATTGAAAAACGAATGATGATTGAAGGTGAAGTACATAAAAAGGGCGAAAGATTCGTTACTAGTATTTCCCTTAACGATATTGTTATAAGCAGAATTGCAGGTATGCTTAACTTAAGTGTTTTGGTAAAGAATAAATTCCTTACAACTTATCCTGCTGATGGTGTTATTATATCAACACCTACTGGTTCTACAGCTTATAACTTATCAGCCGGAGGTCCAATTGTTGATCCTCAAGCTGAAATTATTGTAATTACACCTATGTATCCACATACATTAAATACTAGGTCTGTAATTCTTTCAACTAATGATGAAATTACTATTAAAATAAATGAAATTAGAGGCAGTAGTGATAAATGCGGTATATCATTTGATGGAGATTTTCGAATTGAACTTGGAACAGGTGATAAGGTAAAAATCAGAAAGTCAAATGATTATACTAAGATTATAAAATTAAGCGATCAAAGTTTTATTGAAGTTCTAAATGAAAAAATGGGGGATAGATAACTTGAAGGATAAAAGACATAGAAAGATAATAGAAATCATTAACAAATATGATATAGAAACCCAGGAAGAACTTGCAAATATGCTTATCAAAGAAGGCTTTAATGTTACTCAGGCAACTGTTTCAAGAGATATTAAAGAACTTAATTTGACTAAAGTCGCTACTAGTAATGGATCTAAGTATACAGTAGGTTCAACAACGGATTTCTCTGATAATAACAAGTATATTCGCATCTTAAAAGATGGTTTTATTTCAATGGATCATGGCGAAAATATTATTGTTATTAAAACTGTTTCAGGTATGGCGATGGCAGTAGCCGCTGCACTTGATGCATTAAAATTTGAAGAAATTATGGGTTGTATCGCAGGTGATGATACAATCATGTGTGCGGCAAAGAACGCTCAGCTTGCTGCATTAGTTATTACTAAAATAGAAAAAATCATATCATAATTTTATTTACAAAATACAGATAGGAGTAATATGCTACTAAGTTTACATGTAAAAAATTTAGCATTAATAAAAGACATAGATGTTTCCTTTGAAAAAGGGCTTAACATATTAACAGGTGAAACCGGAGCCGGTAAATCATTATTACTCGGCTCTATTAATATTGCTCTTGGAGCTAAGTTTTCAAAAGATATTATAAGAAATGAAGAAGAAAGTGCTTTAATTGAATTAATATTTGAGAATAATGATTCTTTACGTGAAATTCTTAGCAAATACGATATTGATGCAAGTGATGACATTATAATCGTTAGCCGAAAGATAAATAATAATAAAAGCATTTCTAAAATTAATGGTTTTACAGTTACTGTTAAGGATTTAAAAAGCATTATGCTTAATATGCTTGATATATCAGGACAGCATGAGCATCAGAAATTATTAAGTAAAGAAACACACCTAGACATAGTGGATGAATATGCTAAGGATAAAACTAAGCCTATTCTTACAAAATTAAAGGACTTATATGAAGAATATAAGTATTTGCTGAAATTAAAAGATGAATTTAACATTGATGAAAGTAGTAAAAATAGAGAAATAGATATTCTTCAGTTTGAGATTAATGAAATTGATCAAAAGATATTTATGAAGGATGAAGATGATGCTCTTGAAGAAGAATTTAAAAAGCTAAATAGTGGAACTGATATATGCGAAGACTTAAATAAGGCTTATTCCATATTACAAGGTGATAATGGAGGAGTAAGTTCTGCGCTTGAGGATGCATTATCATATGTTAATGATGCTTATAAATATGACGATGGTCTATCAGACCTTAAGGATTCTTTATATGAACTTGATTCATTATGTAAGGATTTAACAAGAGATTTATATCAAAAACTAGAAGATGTAAGTGTAGATGAAGAAAGACTTTCAGAAGTAAGTGAAAGACTTGATGAGATTAACCACCTTAAGATGAAATATGGTAATACTTATGAAAGTATTATAAACTATCTAAGCGAAAAAAAAGAACAGCTTGATTTTTATTTAGATTATGATAATAGATTAAAAGAACATGAAGAGAAAATAGAAAAATGTAAATGTGAAATCATTTCATTATGTGATAAATTAACTGATATTAGAATAAAAACAGCTAAGGAACTTAAGAAAAAGATAACAGATGTACTATTAGAACTTAATTTCCTTGATGTTAAATTTGATATTGTGGTTAATAATAAGGATGATTTTAATGCAAAAGGTAATAATGAAGTTATATTTATGATTTCAACTAATCCAGGCAGTGATATAAGACCAATTAATGAAGTTGCTTCAGGTGGTGAATTATCACGAATTATGCTTGCTATAAAGACAGTACTTGCAAGTGTTGATGATGTAGATACATTGATATTTGATGAGATTGATAGCGGAATTAGCGGAATAACAGCTTCAATGGTTGCTAAAAAACTATGTGATGTATCAAAATATCGACAGGTTATATGTATAACGCACCTTGCTCAAATAGCTGCAATGGCCGATTTGCATTTAAGAATTGATAAAAATGTAATTGATAATAACACATATACAACACTTACAAAACTAGATTATGATGAATCAATAGCTGAGCTTATGAGAATAAGTGGTAACGAGAAATTGACGGATACTGATAAGGCTCATGCAGTTTCGTTAAAACAATCTTGTGATGAATATAAAAAAGGACAATAATCTATCACTTATCACTAAATATTGTAGTAATTAACGCTTTATAAATAGACTATATTGCGATATACTATTTTATAGATAAACTTATTAAATGAAAAAAATAAGGAGAGGTATTGCTATATGAAAAATGTATTATTTGTTGCATCTGAATGCGTACCATTTATTAAAACAGGTGGTCTTGCAGATGTAGTGGGTTCTCTTCCAAAATCTCTTAATAAGGATGAATTTGATGTAAGAGTAATCCTTCCAAAATACATGTGTATTTCTAGTGAATGGAAGGATAAAATGGAATATGTCGACAGTTTTTATATGGATTTATGCTGGAGAAGACAGTATGTTGGTATATTAAAAATTGTCCTTGATGGCATTACATTTTATTTTGTTGACAATGAATACTATTTTTCAGGACCGAAACCATATGGGGATATTAGATATGACTTAGAGAAATTTGCATTTTTCTCAAGAGCAGTTTTATCGGCTCTTCCTGTTATTGGTTTTAGACCTGACATTATACATTGTCATGATTGGCAATCAGGTCTTGTTCCTGTATATCTTAATGATAGTTTTAGAGCAGGAGATTTTTATCAAGGCATTAAAACAATTATGACAATCCATAATCTTAAGTTTCAAGGGGTGTGGGACGTTAAAACAATAAAAGACATAGCTGGTCTTTCAGATTATTATTTTACTGATGATAAATTAAAAGATTATGATAATGGTAATTATTTAAAAGGTGGTATTGTATACTCTGATTTCGTAACAACAGTTAGTGATACATACGCTGAGGAGATTAAAACACCATTTTACGGTGAAGGTCTTGATGGTCTTATGAGAGCAAGATCAAATTCATTATTTGGTATTGTAAATGGTATTGATTATACATTATTCGATCCTAAAACCGATAAACTAATTGAAAACAATTATGATATTGATAATTTCAGAAAAGAGAAAATAAAGAATAAGAGAGCTCTTCAGAAGAGATTAGGTCTTAAACAGGATGATAAGGTTATGCTTATTGGTATTGTTTCAAGACTTACAGATCAAAAAGGATTCGATCTTATTGATTGCGTTATGGATGAGATTTGTCAGGATGCAGTTCAGATTGTAGTTCTAGGTACTGGTGATGAAAAATATGAAAACATGTTTAGACATTTCGATTGGAAGTATCAAGACAGTGTATCGGCTAATATATACTATTCGGAAGAATTATCGCATCAGATTTATGCCGCATGTGATGCATTCTTAATGCCTTCATTATTTGAACCTTGTGGTCTTAGTCAGCTTATGAGTTTAAAGTACGGTACACTTCCAATTGTACGTGAAACTGGAGGCCTTAAAGATACAGTTATTCCATACAATGAATATGAAGGTACTGGAACAGGATTCTCATTTGCTAACTATAATGCACATGAAATGATGGCTACAATTAGATTTGCAGAAAGAATCTTCTATGATAAAAAGCGAGAATGGAATAAGATGGTTGATAGAGCTATGGCTTGTGATTATTCTTGGGATAATTCAGCTAAAAAGTATGCTGAACTTTATCATAGATTATTAGGATTTTAGTATAAGAAATATATAAAATTTTTAGTAATAAATTTTTAATGTAATAAAAGATATAATATTAAAAGAAGATACATTTAATCAATTATATTTTTATTTGATTAATAAATGTATCTTCTTTTTTACTTAATATAAATTATATTTAATCTAAAATATTATTATCTAAATTTTTGTTATTTCTACTTGATTATATTTGATTTGAGTTTATCTTACTCAACTAAAGTTAAATTAGATATATCAGGATTAGCAACAAGAGAGTAGTTTGTATGATAAATTACAAAACCTGGCTTTGAAGCAGCAACCTTTTTTAAATGTTTACGCTTAGTGTAATCAATTTCTACCGATGACTGTCCTTTAGCTTTTGAATAGAAAGCTGCTATAGCTCCTGCTTCCTCAAAAACTCTGTCAGGCATTTCTTTATTATCGTTTTTTAATTTAACAATCACATGAGAACCTGGCATGTTTTTAGCATGGAACCACCAGTCATTTGTATTAGCTATTTTAAATGTAACTTCTTCATTTTGGAGATTATTCTTTCCTACATAAATGTCATAACCATCACTTGAAATATAGTGGAGTGGTTTAGATTTTATCTTTGCACGCTTATCCTTAACATGCTTATTTATATATCTACTTGTTATAAGCTCTTCTCTAATTGCAGTCAAGTCATCTTCAGATGTTGCAAGATCAATATAAGTTGAAATGTTTTCCAAATAATCAATTGATTCCTTTGTTTCTTTTATAATTTCATCTAAAGCAGCCTTAGTTCTTTTAAGTTTATTATATTTATCAAAATACTTATTTGCATTTTCAATAGCTGATTTGTGTTCATCAAGTGGAATTGTAATTTCATCACCAGTATAGAAATTAGTAGTAGTGAAAGACTTAGCACCATCCTCAACATTAAAAGAGTATGAGGTTAGTAACTCACCATACACTTTGAATTTATCAGCCTTCTCAGTATCCTTTAACTGTCTTAACTGTAAATCATATTTCTTTCTATCCTTATTAAGATTTGTATCAACAATATGACGCAAAGTAGCGCTTTTCTGTCTGATTCTAGAATATTTATCCTTCTCAGCATAGAATTTTAGAATAACCTCATTAATAGTACTTAGTTTCATATTGATACTATCTTCATAAATAGATAGACCAAATGAATTAAATTCAACAGGTTCACTATTCTTATAGTAAATAACAGGATCAAATTTATTATTCTTAATATCTTCCATCATATTAGAATAAATATTATATAAATGAATTAAAAAATCATCTGATATTTCTGATATAGGCATATTTGAATCTATACCTGATAAATTACAAATCTCTTGTGATATAACAGGACTAATACCAGTAAAAAAAGAGTAAATTGCCTTATATAATATACCTTTAGAAGATTTAATTTTCTTTATAAATTCATCCTTACTAACAGTTAATGGATTTAACTTATCACTTGTCTTTGGAATAAAATATTGTTGATTAGGCATAACCGTTCTTACTGAACTCATAACAGGTGTAACATGCTTAATACTATCAACGATGATATCATCATCTGTAGTGAAGATAATATTACTATGTTTACCCATAAGCTCAACAATAAGTTTCTTTACGCATAAATCACCTAGTTCATTTCTATGTTCAATGTAAAATACAACCACACGCTCCATATCAGGTTGTTCAATCTTAAGAATTTTACCGTTATTAATATGTTTTCTTAAAAGCATACAAAACATTGGAGCGTTAATTGGACTTTGTTTATTTACATCTGTTAAATATATAAGTGGAAGAGAAGGATTAACTGAAATTACCAGCCTATAAGTCTCTTTTTCATTCTTGATTGTAAGAAGTAATTCATCTTTTTCAGGCTGTGCAATCTTGGTAATTCTTCCGTCTATTAAATTCTCATTAAATTCATGTACAAGACTATGTACTGTAATTCCATCAAAAGCCATAATTCTTTCCCTTCATAATTATCAATAAAACTTCTATTAGTTTATAATATTTATATAATCAAGTCAAATTTAAGAAAAAAATAAACATTTACCTTTATCAATTGAACGAAATAACTAATTATGCTATAATGTCGGATAGAATTGCGTATGGAAAGGAATTGCATAATAATGAGATGTATTATTGGAAACTTTAAGAATAATAAGAAGTTAGGTATAGGTAAGAGATTTGTAGCTGTACTTTTATCAAGTGCACTTTTATTTACATCTTTTGATTTACAAGTTTTTGCTGATGAATTAAATAATGGCAAAAGCTTTTTTTATTGTGGAGAAAAATATGAAACAATTTATGATGTACTTGAAGAAGCCAGAGAAAAAGGTGATAAAAATATCGATATCACAGCATATGATGATATTGTAATTGATAAGGAAATTGTTGTTAATAGTGATGAAAATATTTCAATCATATCAGAGATTGATAACGATAATAATAATAATGAAAATGATGATAAGGATAAATTGAAGATAAGATTTTCTGATGAATATGATTTTTCAAAGAATAATACAGGAAAATCATATCTATTTAACATTAAAAATGGAGCAAAGTTAAGCATTGATGGATATAAATTAGAAGTTAATTGTGAAAACTTAACCATGGAGAAAAACTTTATCGATAATTATGGAGAGTTTGACTTTAGAAACTCTGAAATTAGAGATATTGTTCCAAAAAAACGAAATGGATATAGTTTTATTCGTTCGTATAATGGAGTTTTTGATTTTTATGGTAGTTCAGTATATAATGTTTGGAATTTATATTTTATCTATGTTAATCACGATATGAAAGCAACTATATCTGGTGGTAAATTCGAAAAATTTAATGTAGGTGGTGGATATGGTTCTTTTATAGGTGGTGAATACGGAAAAGTAATAGCAAAAGATATTGAAGTTAAGGATGCACATGCTTTCTTAGGGGGAGCTATATGCGCTAAGTTTTTGTGTATATACAATTCAAAGTTTGTTGATTGTGATGGTTCTCATAGCGGTGGAGCAATTAGAACAAGTAATAATGCAGAAATAATTAATTGTACTTGTGAAGATTGTTATTGTAGTAATAGAAATACTAGAGATATGGCTATAGATAGCATGGGAACCACTGACATCTATGGAATTACAATAAAAGGAGATAATCGTGTAGGTGGCATTTTATTACAAAGTGGTAAACTTACATTACATAAGAGCGGAGAGTATGAGTTTGAAAACTTTGGAAAAGTTAAGACTAATAGAAATGTAATTGAAAATGCAATAGATCGTGGACTCTGTGTTGAGAATAAGCGAGATGATAACACTGGTATTATTGAACAAGCTGATTTTATAAACAATAAATATAAAGTAAATAATGATGGAAAAATTATAAGTGTAGGAGGCGCAATAGAAAATCATCAAACTCTTATATTAGATGATGTTAAATTTGAAGGAAATGAAACTGGAAGAACAACGCTTTATAATGAAATTGAATGCAACGAGGGAGATGATATTTACAATGATAATAAACTTATATTGAAAAGCAATGTAAAGTTTTGTGATGATAATGTGAATATTTTCCTAGCTAAGGATAGGTATGTAACCGTTAAGGATAATTTAAATAATCATTTTGATGAAAATACCAAAATTAATGTTGCAGTAGGAGAAAATGTCGGTGATGACTTTAGAAGAATAGTTAAATATGAATCTAATGATGATACAAATGAAAATGATGATTTGACATCTACTGCTTATGAAATGGCAGTTTCAAAAACTTGGAATATTGTAAATATCGCTGATAAGTATAAGAAAAATATTGGAAGTAACGAAAATAGTATTGGATTATATAGTAATATTTTCGAACAAGAAGTAAAGGTTATTAATGACAAAGGAGAAAGTGTTAGTAATGTATCTTTTGATCTTTATAAGAAACTAAGTGAAGGTGATAATTCAGAAGTAATTGATGTAGATGATAAATATAAGAATTATTACAAATTAGCCAATACAAAAGCAAGTGATGAAAATGGAAAAATCCTTATTGAAAGATTAACTGAAGGAAAATATTTCATAAAAGTAAAAGATACCGCTGAAGGATATGACGGCGATGCAGAAAGTTTTTTTGAAGTTGGTAAAAGTGAAAATGTAGACGCAATTACAGTTAATGTAGGACATTTCAATGAAGCTCCAATCGCAAATATATCTGTGTCTGATGATGATATTAGAGTTTATAAAAAGGTATCATTTAGCGGCGAAGGTTCAACAGATGATGAGGGAATTGTCAAGTATATATGGAGAATAGATGATAAGTTATTAGAGGGTGAAAATGTTACATATAAGTTTAGTGAAGAAGGATCATACATTGTAAGTTTAACAGTAACAGATAATAAGGGAAGAACAGGAAGTGCAACTAAAAAAATAGAAGTTACATCTTCGGGACTAGATAAAATAGATGTAGAAGTAAAGTCAACTGAAACAGATGGCTTTATTAAGAATGCAACAATATATATAACTGATGAAGATAATGAAAAAATAGCTGATAAAATATTACCTTTAGGTACAGGTACATTTTATTCAACACATGGACAGAAGATAAATGTTATTGCCATGGCAGATGGATATGACATGAGAAGTACATCCTTGGTATGCAAAGGTGAAGGAAAAATAACATTATATCTTAGTACCAGAAATACAATTCAAGGCGAGATCAAAGTAAAAGAACTTACTCTTGAAGAAATGAAGGATGCAGGAATTGATGTTGGAGCAGATGAAAATAAACAGATAGTAAAGTATTCTTTGAATTTGTCTTTCGTAAGAATAAGAAAAGGTAAAAAAGAAAAGAAACCATATGATTTCTATGTTGATAAGAAAACAAATAAAGTTGTTGTAGGCGGTTTTAGTGGAACTACTTCAAGTAAAGATGGTGATGTTGAGATTATTACAAAAAGTGATAAATTTGGTAATGTATACTTGATGGTTATTAATGGAACTAATAAGTGGCTTAAAGACATGTTTGAAGTAGAACTTATAGTAATTAATACATCTAAAGTTGAGATTGCCAAAGACACTAAGGCTACCATTAAGTTACCAGATGGTCTATCTCTTGCAAAAATGGCAACAGGAAGCAATGAAACTGAAGTTGAAATGGGCGATATAGATGTTAATGCTAGTAAAAGCGCAGTTTGGTATGTAAGAGGAGATGTGGATGGAACTTATTATGTATCAGCGGATGTAACAGGTAAGATGCATACGAAAGATACTGAAGAAGAATCTGAAGGTAATATTGAGGTTGATGATCATGAGTTTAGTTATACATTTGTATCAGATAAACCTCTTAATGTAACAATGCAATCTGCATTGGGAGTAATTATATCTTTATCTAAAACAGCAGCAACAGGAGACACATATACAGTAGGATTTAATTACTATAATAAATCAACTAAAAGTATTTATGGTTTAGAGTTCGATATTGAAGGTGATACGCAAGTTTCACCAGAACAAACAACATTCCAGAACGGAATAATGATTGTTGGAAATGCTGGTGATGCATTTGAAGATAGAGACTTAAATCTATTAGAAAGGGAAGAAGTAAATGATAATTATGTAGAAGAATTAAAACCAGGCGAATTTGTTAGAGTATCTTATGCAACTACAATAACATTTCTTGATTCAAATAAAAAAGCAGTAATAACAGAATTGGTAGGATGGGCTTTAAGTATACTCGAGGGAAGCACTGCTTCAATGGATGTTAGTTTTAATGTTACTAGAACTGAGAAAGATGATGCCAATTATGAAAAAGCATATGCAGAAGGCGTTGACATGTTCTCTGGCGATCCTGTAAATATGTTAACAGGTGCTTTTGAAGGTGAATTTGAAGACATCAAAATATCTGGGTACAAAGATTTAAATTTTAAGAGATTATATAATTCATTATCAGAGGATAATGTTGGATTTGGAAAAGGATGGAGTCATAATTATAATTATCAAGTTGTTAGTACAGGTTCATATAATGATACTTCACTTTCAGCAAATGATTTCATCATAGGCGATAATGAAAAAGTTGATGTAGTATTCGCTGATAATAATCCAACAGATTATATTAGAATCAAATATCCAGATGGAAAAATTTATACCTTTACCAAAGTAACTGATAAATTGGATTCTGAGTTAGAGTACGAAGATTTATCATCTGGTATGTATCAGTGTAATGATGGTAAAACATTAAAAGTTGTTCGACAAAATGGTAAAACAAATAAGGTTATTTTAAATGACAAGGGGGTAGTCTATACTTTTGATGAGAATAAACATCTTGTTAGTATTAAAGATGTAGAAGGATTTGAAACAAAACTAACATATGATGGTGGATTTTTATCACAGATTTCAAATGACTGGTTTGATATTGATTTATCATGGAATTTTGTATCAAACACTATAGAGAGTGTTACATATACAAATGGTGACGAAAAATATGTTAATAAGTATAAATATGAAGATACATATTTAACAGGATGTATGAATTCCAATGAAAAGTGGGAGGAATATACATATGTAGATGTAAAGAAGGAAAATACAGAAATTGATGAAGAGAATAGTACCCAAAAGGATGACTTCGAATCTACAAAACTACTTAAAACAATAAGAGATTATAAAGGAAATGAAATCCTTAAAAATACTTACGATAAAAATGGAAGAGTTGTTGTACAAATCACAGCTGGCAAAGGAACATATTCGTATAATTATAATGATGAAGATAGAATTAATACTCAAACTGGATATAAGAGCGGAAAACGTATTGTAAAATACAATGAAGATAACCAGATTATTAGTGATGTAAGAAAAGACGATAAGGGCGTTTCATACGATAAGACAAAGTACGAATATAACGCAAAAGGCCTTCCTATGATCATAACTGAAAATGGTGAAGAAAAGAAAATCATATATAATGAGTTTGGTGATATTTCTTATATTGAGTACGAGGATGATACAACAGAAGAATATCAGTATGATACTAAAAAAGGATTTCTTTTAACAAAAGTAAAAGACAGAATCGATAATGTAATAGAGTATTCATATTCTGGCAATCTTTTAAAAAAGAAAGTAGATGGAAACAAAAATGAATTCTTCTATTTTTATGATGATAGTAACCGTCTTATAGAAGAAAAACATGGAGATAAAATATACAGTGAAATAAGCTATAATAAGGATGGACGAGTTAAGAATATAAAGGAAGATAAATATGTAACTTCCTTTACTTATGATGCCCTCGGTGATGTGAAAACATCAAAATGTGGCGATTATGAATATAAGTATAACTATGATAATTGTAGAAATCTGTTAAGTGAGACTGATGAAAAGGGAAATACGTTTTATTATGGTTTGGATGATAATGGTAATATTGTAAGTACAACAGATAGAAGAAATAATACAGAGGTTAGAAAATTAGAAGATTCTGGCAATGTAGAAGAATTGATTGACAGAATGAAGTATAAAACTAAGTATGTATATGATAATTTTGGATATTTATCAAAGGAAATAAATGATGATGGTGATAATGTCGTTTATAAATATGATCCTTATGGAAATATCGTTTCTAAAACAGACGAAAGAGGTAAAACTTGGAGATTTGAATATGATAATCAGGGAAGATGCATTGCGCAAATTAATCCATTAGATGAAAGAACAGAGTATTCATATGATAAAAATGGTAATGTAAAAAGCAAAACTATCTATGATAGCAAGAATCCAGATGAAAAATATAAATATTCATATAATTATGATGCTGTAGGACGACTTGTTGACGAAGTTGATATATACGGTAATAAAAAGCATTATGAATATGATGGAAATGGTAATGTATCTTTATATGTTGATGAAGAAGGTTTTACAACATACAATAAATATGACGAAAATAATAATTTAATTTATTCTCAGACAGCTGACAAAGTTATAACTTATTCTGTAGATTCAAAGGGAAACATAAAAAACTTAACTGTAAAAGGTATTGATGAAAATGGCGATGAGGTAGAAGTAGAAAATCATACAAGGAAATATGAGTATGATTTAAGAGGAAATATTTCTAAATGTACAGACGAAAATGGTAATGTAACAAAATATGAGTATGATGAAACTGGAAATCTGAAAAAAACCATATATGCTGATGGCACTGTTGAAGAAAGAGATTATGATAAAAATGGTAATCTCGTTAGCTTAATTAATAGAAATGGTGATGAGATTTCTTATGAATATGATGCTAATGATAGACTTAAAAAGATTACTGATGGTGACAAAATAATTGAATATTCATATGATTTTGCAGGTAGAATAAAAAAGGAAAAATATCCCGAAGGAAAATTCGTCTCTTATGATTATGATAAATCTGGTAATTTGATTACAAAAACAGAGAATGAGATTGTAACAAGATATGAGAGAGATGCATTAGGAAGAGTTACTAAGGAAAGTATAGAAAACAGAGCGGTGGATGATAAAGAAACTGATAAAGAATCCATTGATAGATATAAATATACTTATGATGTCCTTGGTAATATAACCAGTGTTACAGATGGAAGAAATAAAACAGAAAAGTATAAATATTCTAATAAAGCAAGAGTAAAAGAAGTAACTGATAAAAATGGTAATATTATTAAATTTGAGTATGACAAGAAAGGTAATGTAAAATCAGAAAAATACAATAACGGAAAAGTTATAACATACTATTATGATGCATTTAATCAGGTTATAAAAAAAGAATTAAGTAATAATAAAAAAATCACTTTTGAGTATAAGTATGATCTTTATGGAAATCTAAAAGAATATAAAGATGGCGAAGGACATAAAACATATTATTCATATGATGCTTGTGGTAATAATACAAAAATAACAGATGTGCTCGGTAATTATACGGAGTTTACTTATGATGCATTCGGTAATGTAAAGAGTAAAAAATCATCAGGTACAATTGATGAGTCCTATATATATGACTTAAATAATAATCTTAAGGAGTTAAAAGATTCAAATAAAAACACAACAAAATATACATATGATAGATATTCTAATCTTAAAAGTGAAACTAGATATGACGGCAAGGAAAAAAGAACATTTGAATATGAATATGATCTTTTAGATAGATGTAAATCTATTATAAGACCTGATGGAAGTACAGAAAGTTTTGATTATAACTATAATGATAAAGTTACAAAGAAAACTGACGGCAATGGTAATGTGACGAATTATTCATATGATTTTAGAGGAAATCTTTTAAATGTAACAGATGCTGAGAAAGGCAGTGTATCATATCAATATGACAAAGAAAATAACCTTACAAAAATCATTAAGGACAAAGATATATTCATAGGATATGAGTATGATGCTAATGGAAATAGAAGTAAGGTTACTGATGAACTTGGAAATGAAACTGAATATAGTTATGATGAATTTGGTAATGTATTATCAGAAGTAAATCCAAAAGGCAGAATCGATTATTCATATGATCTTAATGACTGTCTTACAAAAAAGATTGTTGAAACAAAAAAATCAAAGAAAACTACTAAGTATACATTTGATTATGATAATAACGGAAATTTAATAGAGTTATACAATGGAGCAAATAAAACAAATATTCAAAGGGACTCTATGGGTAATGTAATTTCTGTTTCAGAAGGAAATACTAAGGTATTATACGAATATGATAAAGATTACAGAAAGACCAAAATAAATAATGGTACACAAGCTAAATATGAATACTACAATAACGGTAATGTAAAATCAGTTAAAACTAGTGAAAATGAATGGTCGTTTGATTACAATGGTTATGATGAACTTATAGAGAAAACTTCTAAAGGTATTAAGGAAAAATTTGAATATGATAAACTGGGAAGATTATTAAAAACATATTCAAATAATAAATTAACCAAAGTCTTATCATATGATAATGAATCTAATATTATTGGTAAGATTGAAGGTACGAATATTAAATCAGATTCAACAACCAATGGTAATAAAACAACAAGCGGTATAGATTCATTAAAGATATTTGATGATTATTCTGGTTATGAAAATATTTACATCTATGATTATGATAAGAGTGGACGATTAAAGTCAGAAAAGAATAGTATAAACGGTAAAAATAATACTATTTTATATGAATATGATGGTCGTGACAACATTATTAGTGAGAAGAACGGCAATACATCAATTGAGTATAATTATGATGACGCTGACAGACTTTTAGAAAGAATTGAAAAGTCCTCTGGAAGTAATATCGTTAATAAAAAAATTGATTATTCATATGATGATAATGGTAATTTAATAAGTGAGTCTTTAGGTAAGACTAAAGTGACTGGCAATAAATATGTGTCTTATGAGAAAAAGTTTGATGTTAATGCTGAGAATAAGATAGTTAATTCATCGGTTACATCAATATTTGAAAACTCTTCAGGAAGTTTGATAAAAACTAAAAATACTGTAGAAGAAAGCATTAATGCAGAATATATCTATAATGGACTTGGTCTATTAGAAGAAAAAAGTATTACCAAAAACAATAAAAATAGTGAAAACATAAATGCAATTATATCTTCAAGTGTTTCTAAAAATATAACAGAGTACAATAAAAAAGAGAATTACATTTATGATTATACATCTGAAAATCCATGTGTATTAGGTTCATATTCATCTGTTAACAAGAATGTAAGTAAAATAGATAGTAAACTTGGATTGTTAGGTATTACTTATAGTGAGAATGATAGTAATACTGAAAAAAAATATAGTATAGATAATAAATATGTCTATGCAAATGATAAAAAGATTGCCTCAATTTTAGATGTTAGTAGCAATGTGAAACTAACTAAAAATACATATGGTGGAACAAAAAATAATAAAAAATTAAAATCATCATCAAGTGATGAAAAATCAGATGCAAAAGCATTTGAACTTGATATTGTATGTGACGAACGTGGCAGTGTAACAGATGCATATGATGTAAATGGTAAAAACATATCAAAAATAGATTATGATTCATATGGTAATATTTCAAATATAAATGTAAAAAATGTACTTGCAGATGAATCATCCATAGATGATGAACTTACAATAGGAAATATAATTGATGATGAATTAAATAATTCTGATATTTTACCATCATATACTACATATCTGTATTCAGATGAATTAAAATCATCTACAGACGAAGTTAATAAATATACAATATGGTATGCATATGAAAGATTCTATAGTACAATAGATAAGAGATTCATAAATAAGGATCCAGTTGTAAGTCTTTATGAAAAAGAAAGAGTAAATAGTTACATATACGCAGGAGATAATCCTTTAAAGAACATAGATCCGGACGGAAGAAGCTTTATATGTAAGGTCGTAAATAGTACGATCTTTAAGAAAGCAATGGATTTATGTGAAGGAATATATGATGTTACAAGTTTTGCGTTAAATAGAGCATATAAAGATGTTGTAAAACCACTTGCAGATATCTATAATAAAGCAAGTGACATTATGGATAAAATTCCAACACCAGTTAAAATTGTCGCTGGATTAGTAGGTGGAGCAATAGCCATAGGAACAGGAATTGCACCAGCGATAGTTGCAGGAACGATGATAAAAGCTGCTGTGTCAGGAGCAGTAATATCAGGAGCAATGTATGGAGTATCATCATTGTTTACAGGAAACTTCGATAAGAAAGAGTATTTAAATAGTATGCTTCATGGTGCGACTGATATGTTCATGATTTCAGGTGTAACACTTGGAGTTAAAGGTGTTGTTGATTGTGTTACTAGAAATAGTGGTAGAATAAAGAGTTTCCTTGCAAATGAAAGTGGAGAGATTTCGGTAAGTAAGGGTGGAAGAAAGACTGGGACTTATAAAGAGTTAAGAGAGGCTGGATATAAAGATGCACATCATATTATTCAAGATGCTGCTGTAAAAGATATTGAAGGTTATAATAAGGGAAGTGCCCCTGCTATTCAATTGGAAGGGCCATCAAATCAGGTAGGAACAGAGCATTATATTGCAACAACAGTTCAACGTCAAGGCGGTGGTGGAACATATGGTCAAGAACGAGGTATAGCATATAAAGCTTTGAGAAAAGCGGGATTTTCTATAGAAGAATCAAAAGCATATGTTAGATATGCAGATAATTATTTTATGGAAGAGTTAGGGTTAACTCTTGATTCACCGACCAGAATTCCAGGAAATAGAAAGGGGCATTGAAATGAATAATATTGAAACTTTGCTATATGAACGTACGATATCAATAGTTAATTGTATTGCTATGAATAATTATGAATTATTAGAAAAAAAAGGATGTTTAAAAAGGTTTTCAAAAAAAGATATAATGTTTGCTTTAAGTGAATATGGGGGCACAATATCTTTTGTGGAGAAAGAATACTACAATGGTCGGTTTGACTGCTACAAGTGCCCTAATGATATTTATGAAACCGAATTCGATTTGATAATTGATGAATCATTAAGTGACTTAACGTTGATTTGCGAGTTTAAAGTTGTAAACGATGTGATATTATCCGAAGTGCTTACTGGTATTCATGTATTGTAGAAAAAGCTATTATTGAAATACGTTCTGTCAGGGGTGGAAGTGGTACAAAAGACATTTACAGAGCTGTAGGTGTAGATGAATTTATGATATTATGTATACAGGGAGTTTTAGAGGTTTAGAGGTGTAGATGGCTTGCTACTGCGAAAGAGTTTGGAAATGATTTTAATGAAACATTAGATTTTGCAAATAGGTCTATCAATAGAGATAAAGTTGCAATTATTAAGGTGACTATTCCAGAAGATGTATATAATCAATTGAATCATATGAATCTTGATGCACCGATTATTAAATCGGGAACACCATTTGTTGAACCCGATATGTTGGAATATTTTAATAATAGTATTCTGAATATAGAACATGCTTATTAAAAAGGAGGTGCTGAAAGATGAATGCTGATATTGAAGTAATATTTCATTTTAATGATAATAGAACACTTTATGAAGGATTTAGACCTTCACATTTGATAGATGGTGTTAACCTAACTACTGGAGTACATCATTATTATGATACAAGTAATACTGAAGTAAAAGGAACTATTGAGTCTATTGCTTCAAAGTATTACCCGAACTGTTTGAAAGTGGGAAGCATAATTGAGATGTATGATGGTAGTAATAAAATAGGTTTTGTAGAAGTATTAAGAGTATTAAATCCGATTTTGGAAGAATAAATATCATAAATAGGATTAGCAGTGTCACTTAAAACCGACACTGCTGATTTTTTAATCGATATTTTGTTCTTCATCAGTCCATCGAAATTGATTATCTGAATATTGTCTGTTGCTGATTATCAGTTCTGTATCCTCTTTAAGATATACTTTTTCAAAATAAAATCTTTTATCGAAGTAGTATTGTGATAATTTCAGTTTTTGATTATATGTTGCATCTTTCTTATTGTATGGATTATTTGCTTTTGGTGGCGTACTCCTGCAATAATACATAAATGTGTAATCTGCATTATACAGCTTGTCTGCAATGCTTTTATGAAATTTGTTGTAGTTGTATCCTTTGGTTGAACAAGTATATTCTGACCCAATGTAAAGAACATCAAGTTATACTAATTTGTTCATATTTTTATTGAGATATTCGAGACATCCTCCTGTTTGATAATGGCGTTTTGAAGCTTGATAGATGCAGGTATTATTCTTGTGATCGATTAAGGATTTTATTGTTATTTTCGGGATATTGCTTGCTAACGCATTGAAAAATAAACGATGTAGTTTGCTGTCAATGACGGTATTAAAATGTAAGAAAAAGGCGTTTTTATTTTGTAGTTTTATTGCATTAAAAAATGTTATTTGATATACTTTTTCAAAATAATTATTGTATATAAAATATTATTGATATTCAGATTACATGAAAATTAAAATCATCATCAAGTGATGAAAAATCAGATGCAAAAGCATTTGAACTTGATATTGTATGTGACGAACGTGGCAGTGTAACAGATGCATATGATGTAAATGGTAAAAACATATCAAAAATAGATTATGATTCATATGGTAATATATCAAATATAAATGTAAAAAATGTGCTTGCTGATGAATCATCCATAGATGATGAACTTACAATAGGAAATATAATTGATGATGAGTTAAATAATTCTGATATTTTACCATCATA
>Ga0247609_10000781_pt1 | contig 41608 bp, 67 predicted proteins | sample 172DNAGHGlowgp2_FD_193487 | JGI IMG/M metagenome (GOLD analysis project Ga0247609, IMG submission 193487) | Sheep rumen microbial communities from Palmerston North, Manawatu-Wanganui, New Zealand - 1728 DNA GHGlow gp2 | ecosystem: Host-associated > Mammals > Digestive system > Stomach > Rumen ... | reverse complement strand
TCAGAGGCAGAAACAAAAATGACAGCCTGGCACAACGGTGAAAGAAAACAAAATGTTAAAGCCTGCTCAGATGCTAAATTAAAGGCATACTACAAAATCTGTAAAAGATTGGGTTATGAGGATGAGGCTAACAAATTGAAGGCCGAGGCCGATAGCAGAGGAATTTTACTTGAGAGCAGAAGAGTAAGGTAATTCAAGACTACAAGGCTAGTTTTAAGTAACTAGCCTTTTACCATGTTTCTATATTTTATGTATGGAACTTTTATTAAAAACAGAATACCCCAATTTTGAAAATAGCACAATAAATATTTGCAAAATTGTAAACAAGTTTTTGAAAGATAACGAAAATAAAATTATTGTAAAAACTTATGGCAGCCCTACATTCTCGGATAGACAGTATGAAAAACACAGAACATATATAAACAGGGCCTGTAGCCACTCCAGGGAAATTGTAAAAGTAAACTATTCCTTTTCATTTGAATTAACAAACAGTCCTTTTAAGGATGAGGACAACAACAGGTTATTAAAGTTTGTAAAACAATTAATCAATCCAAGAAAAACAGCAATTGAGGACATTTGCTTTTATGAAAGGAAGATAGATGAGGAAGAGGGTTTATTAAAAATTGACATTCCATTGCCTCTAGTAGTTCCTTTTAATTTTGAAAAGCCAAGAATTTTTGATTTGAGTTTAAAGATAGGAAATCAAACTTGTTGGGTAAATGGAAAACAGGTAAGCAACGAAAAGTATTATAGGGTTTGTGAGGATTCGGAAAGATTTTGGAATGAACACCCTACATATGTGGACTAGAGGCTAAACAACTAAGCCCTTTTGTTCCCTGACTTTTGTAAATTTTTGAAACTTTTAAAACAATTCACCTATATTATAATCACAAAAGCAACATTTTATAGGGAAGGAAACTAAATTAATTTTACTCTATGAAATTAATAAAGTGGGTGGATTAAAAACAATGAAAAAGTTTATTATGTTGGGGCTGTTTTTAGTCTTAAATGCGGCCGTAGTATTTGCAAGTAGTATTATTACTGTAAAAGAAGATTCCATTTATAAAAGTTTTTTAAGTACTATTGTTCCAGAAGATTATGTAGAACCCTTTTATGAAAACACAAAAAACAACATTACAATTGGTATTGAACTTTTAGCTATTGGTCAGAAAGAAACTGAATGGAAAATGAACCCGGATGGAACTTGGCCTGTTTGCAGAAATAGAAACAAAGAGGGAAAAGTAGTATCCACGGACCACGGGCCACTCCAATTAAATTCCAAGAACTTTGAATCATTTGAGGAGATGTTTGGAGAAGGGCTAGAGGAATACAGAGGTGATGTAGATATTTATAGAATGTGTCTTTGCATAAAATACTTCCAGGATATTAGGAGTCGTTCAGGTACCTATAATGCCTTTAGGGAGTATAATGGTGGATACCTATACTACAATAAACCTGTAACTGCAGCATACGCTGATAAGGCATCCATTTACAACAACCAATTTTCTAGGGAATACTATACCTATAAAAGAACTGAGATGGCTAGAATTGAACAGGAAGAAATCAAAAAACTTTTATCTAAAAAAAGTTTTGCTTTCCTTTTAAAGAGTGTGGAAAGAAGGGAAATGTCCAAAGTTCCTGTAAGAGATTTTGATAAAAAGTTTTACGTTAAACGAGAGGATCCTTGTAGATTTTTAATTGCCTAAAAAGGAAACAGAAAATGGGGAAAAATGCATTCAAAGTAAAAACAGAATATTATTTTTATTGTAAAAACGAAACAGCTAAAGCCAGAAAAAAGTATGAGGATTTTGTAAAAGATTCTAGAAGAATACTTAAGTATGAAAATCAATTGGATTGTGATAAAGATTATTATTTGAACAAGGCCCTAAAAGAGTATGGGGATTTTGGCAAAATGTGGGATGAGGCTCATCCTTTTTATACTGACCCTAAAAACGAAAATAACAGAAAGAGTTTTTACAACAGGTACCTTATTTCCCCTAGGAGAGTGAATTACAATGAACTAAGAAAACAGGATGCGAAAAAAGGTTTAGAACTTAAAAATAAAATAAAACAATGCCAGCGTCTTGAAGAAAAAGCCAGACAGGATCTTTTGGATTATTTTGACAATCGTACAGTTTGGTTTGTTGCATCCGTTAGGGATGTCCTGCAGGAAGTTCCAGAAGAGTTTAAAAAGTTTAAGGGTCTTCCGGATGACTATAAATATGAAAATCATGATTCAAGAACTTGGGGATTCTATTACGATTTAGGAAAAGCTTTAAAGGCTGTTCACGAAAACTGGACAGACATAAACGAGGCAGGGTATTTTGATTATGCTGTAATTGAGCCTCATGATGTTGGTCTTTTAGGTATTGACAAAGCAATTTCAAATACTCTTTGGTTTAAGGCAGAATACGAAGAAAGAAAAACTGAGGCAGAAACCCCTTATAAATGTTGTGTTAGGTATGTAGAGTGCCCTACACCTAGTTGGGCTGAACACACAGTTGGTTGGTGTTTAAGCTAATCTATACCTAGCAACTCACAAATTTTTTCTTTAAATTGTATCTGAGTCTTTTCTGGATTCCAAACATCTAAATCATAAATACGAACATGTAGTGGAATTTTAAACTTGTTTAAATCCTCAGCCCAGAAATTCCAATTAGACTTTTTATTATCAGTTTTTGTTTCCACAAAAATAACTTTTTGAAGGATATTTTTCTTTTTTAGAAAAGCTGTCTCAGCTTTTAATAATCCTGGGTTTTGTACTGTATGACTAGCTTTTGAGATTTCCGTATTTAAGCAATAAATAAAATAATGATCAGGCTCTGCTATTTGTGCATAAAAATTTTTAAAGTTGTTATACCTTTTTTCTATTTCTAACTTAAACTTTTCTGTTGTAGGGTTATTATGGCAAACGGCATAATGCTCATAAGTATATTGCTTATCAGAATCCTTTTCAAAGTTTGGAACTCGATCAGATATAATTGGGGCCTTTTCAAAGTCTTTCAAAAAAGTATCGTTTAATAAACTTTCAAAACAGAGTTTATTTTTAACGCCTGCTAAATTGTCCACAGGCCCCCTAATCCTTTCCTTCCCTAACAAAGCCAGTGCAGCACAATTGCCCCCTAAACTCATAAATTTTAAATCTTCAAACTTCATTCTTAAAACCTCTTTTTAAAGCTCATACTTACTTTTATCAGGTAATATCTTTGCTAAATTTCTTAACAAAACTTTTGTATTTTCTGTATCACCTGTATCGTTAAGTACAAAGGATCTAATTACATGGTTTTTATCTGGATTTAATACCGCATTTTCTATAAGACTTGGATTTGTAGCAGAATTAAAATTCCTATAACTATGTACTCCTTCTACAAACTTCCCATGAACTACAGCATAGTGAGTATAAATGTATTGATTTAAATTTTTTGGGGATCTAAATCGAGAGCAGGATGCAATCATTTGTTCATGGTACTTATCCCAAACTTCCTGTAAAACACTTTTTAACATTCCCTGTTCAATGTGAGGCGGAACATAGTAACAATTCTTTAAGTTTTTAACATCAAATGTACCGTAGTTTATAAGATTGTAACTATTCATAAATAATTGCTTCCAAACAGGAATTGGCTCCCCATCTGGTAAAGGATGTTCCTCTATTCGAGTTTTTACTTTATCTAAACCTTCAAAATAATAACAATCTTTTAAATTATATGTGTAATAGAAATCATCGTTTGCATAAATAAATCTGTTTGCTAAACAACGAATTTTTGGCAAGAACATCTCAATTGTTGAGCTATTAAATGTAGGAAGCATTTCCTTATCAATGAACTGATCATGAGTAATAACGTGAACGTGTTCCCTGTTTATCCATTTTGGTACCTGAGACTCGGATGAAACTAAAAGATGCACAGTATCAATAAATGGCATAAATTTTTCTATGCCACGGAAATGATACTTCAATAAATCCTGGTTTGCTCTAAATCTTTGCTCACCGTTAACATCCTGATCAATTTGGGTATCAGAGTATTTGTTGTACTCTTTTATCCATTCTGGATCTGAACTATCTACAAAAGGTAAAACATAATCAATACTATTTTTCCTCAAATTTTTAGTTGAGTTTCTTTCATAGAAATTGTTCAATACAATATCCTTAAAACTTGCCCAGTTTTTATTCTTTTCGAACTTTCTACAAACATCCTCCAAAGAGAGAAGCATTTTAATGTATCTAGAGGATTTTAATGTTTTTGTGGATAATGAATTGTCATGCCTTTGATAAAAGTACAAAGCTTCCGCAATACTGTACATTTTACCTGCTAAAGTATAGGCCTCTACATTAAAGAGCCAATCTTCTCCATAATCGCAACTTCTAAAAAATAACCCATTCTTTTTAATTAAGCTTGATTTATAAATGCAGGCTACAGAACTAGAATTGTCATAATCAGGTGAAGATAAAATTCTACCATCTTGAATATCATATAAACCTTCTGGAGTAACCCAATCACAACTAGACCCATCCTTTCTAATTTGCTTTATTGAGACTTTTACAAGTTCAACATTGTTTTCTGTGGCTTTCTGAATTGCATAAGAAAAACGATTTTTGGCAATAGTGTCATCACTATCTACAAAACCGATCCACTCTCCTTTTGCAAGATACAAACCAAGATTTCTTGTATCCGAAACTCCACTGTTAAATTTGTGAATAACTTTAAATCTTGGATCTTTTACTGAAAAAGCTTCACAAATGGCCCCCGAATGATCTGTTGAGCCATCATCTATAAGAAAACATTCCCAATCCGAAATGTCTTGATTAATTATGCTGTTGAGGCATTTCTCTAAAAAACTTTCTGCATTATAAACAGGTACGATAATTGATAATTTGACGGACATATTAAAATTAGTGACGGGTAATTCTACTTGAAGTCCTTTACATCCTTTCCACCATTAATTTCATACATCATATTTAAGGCATCCTCAAACCTTTTTATAAAATCTTTATCCTTGCACATTTGAGTATAGGCCCAGTGAAGGAAATCATGTGATTGAGGATTGAGTGCCAAAAAGTGTTCCCTGATTAGGTTTGTGTAATTTCTACTATCGAGATCGCAGTGGTGCAATTGCCAGCCTTTCTTTAGAGGGTTAAGGGTAAATGGGTCAACAGCCTTGATTGGTTTTTCTTTTCCATTTTTGAATTTCTTCACGCCGGCATTTTCAAAGGTGTCCCTAAAGTCTTTCCATTGGTGGGTGCCACGAAACCAATTTTTTTGATCCTCAGTTATTTGTTTTCCTTTTAAGGACTCTATTTTTTCATTTTCTTCATTCAGGCGTTTTTGTTTTAATTCTTCTCTAGTCATATAAAAAATTAGTTTAACACTTACGTTTAGCACCTATAATATAAACATGTTGAAATTTTTGAAGCTCAGGTTGTCTAAACATCTAAAAAAGGGAATCAATAATATTACAGAGGCCCCAAGAACAGAAATTAAAAAGGCCTGGGAAAAATACTCAAAAGATAAAATGTTTGATGATCCTTGCGAGGAGTTGAGAGCAGAAAGAGCCTTCAAAGCTGGCTTTAATGCAGGCTATTTTAGAGGGGATACAAACAATGGCTAGTGTACCTTCGTTCGGGGAAATGATAACTGCAGAAAGAAACTTTAGAGGACCTGATTGGTGGAAGTTTAAGGATGAAAAAGAGGCCATTGAATGTCTTCAAAAGTTTAGGATAAACGGATTTGAGGATGGTTACAATAGCAATCCATCAGGAAAAGAAATTAATTTTTATAAGGAAAAAGTGGAAGCAGTAGAAAACTTTTTGAATGCCTTCCACATTCCAAGGTTATAAAATGAAACATACAGATAAGACATCATTCAGTAGTATGCAGGAACTTTTATCCTATAAGGAAAGTTGCCCTATTTCTTTAGAGGAATATTGTAGAGACTTAGATTACAGCAAGGCAGATACAATTAACTTTGAAGAGTGGACTAAAAAGGAAGGCTTTGCATACGACAATGCAACTAAGGCCAATTGGGATTGTCGTTATGAAAGATTCAAAAAAGGAGAAGCAGAAATGTTTAGAAAAAAGAAGGAAGAAAGTTTTTTAGATAAAGCTCAAAAGTTTTTGAAAGAGTGTTATGACAAAGGAGCAATCATTGAATATGAAGAAAGTGAAGGTAAATGGGTTGATCTCCCAAAAGGCCTTCCTATAGATTTTTCAAAGTTTGACGAAGGAAAAATTCGTCTAAAGTTTAATGATCCTACTTACTCTCAGGTAAAGCAGTTTAAAGAGGAATATGGAAGCCCAATTGTTACAGATTGGGAGTTTAAAAATATTCCAATGTTGGCCTTCTGCTATAACAAAGGTTTTTGTAGAGTTCTTTTAACAAAGACCGGAAAACGTCTTCAATGGGATTCAATGAATATTTGGAGATATTATGGGGTTAAAGAATATCTACCGGAAACTCCAATTACTGAATTGCAAGAGACTTTTAAAAAGAAAAAAGAGGATGCTCTAAATCGTTTAGTTTCTTTAGACGAATACTACACTTACCTTCCTCAACCCGATAGGGATTTTTTTAAGGCTTGGTTAAGGATTAATAAACCTGCAATGTTAGCTATCCTTGAACCAATTCGTATTGGCGAGTTGGATGAGCTCTATAATGAGTGTATAGAAGATACTAAACCAATATCGTTGAGAGACTATTGCGATAGGTATTTTGATGATAGTCAAAGTGACAAGGTAAAGGAATTTGTTGATTGGGTTATAGAAAGGAAAGGAGCAGAAGCTAAACTCAGAAAAGATTGGGCAAAACTTTATATAAAATTCTCTCCGGAGTACGAAGATAAAAAATTAGACAAAAATTATGTGGCCGTTGAAACAGAAGAACAAAGTACAAGAAACAAAATGATTGACTCCATTACAAAAGAAATGAAAGGGCTTACCGATAAAGCCACTGTAAGAACTTTTCTAGGTGTTCTAGACTATGTAATTTGGGAATTTCACAACATTGATGAAAAAATAGAGGACCTTTATGCAAGAACAGAAGAGTAAAAAATTAACTGCGAAGGGTGTTCCTGCTCCTGAGCCTCCAAAAATGAAATTGGTAAGAGAGGACTTTTTTGGACCAATTCCAGAAGGGAAGGTTGAAAAGTCCTTTTGGATTCAGGCTATTTTTTTCTTATTAGTTTTTGTAGTAGGTCTGGCTGTTGGGATTACAATAGGAGGAAATGCATTATGGGTAACAGAGTAAAGAAAATAGTTCACAATAAACTTGTAAGGGATAGAATACCAAACATTATAATTGGTAAAGGGCTTTCCTTCAAGGCTCATAAATTGGATAATGTAGAGTTTGAAAACGAACTTGCTAATAAGCTTGTAGAGGAAGCAAACGAAGTAGCAGAAAAAGTACAGTGGCTAAACCATAAATGTGAACAAGAACCGGTTTCTAATGAAGAGTTGAAATATGATCTTGATGAGATTACAGAAGAGCTGGCTGATGTTTTAGAGGTTTATGTAAACCTTGTAAAGTCTTTGAAAATTAAAACAGTAGATATTGAAAAGGTAGCAAACTTAAAGAGAGTAAAAAATGGTGGATTTGAGGATAGAATTTTCCTCGAATGGGTCGAGGATGCAAACGAAGCTTTTAAAAAAGGAAAGTTGCAATAATGAAAAAAGAAGGTTTAGGTATTACAATTGCTGCAGCAGGTTTAGCAATTGCTAACTTATAGCTGGTTTTGTAGTTTGTTTTTGGGCATGGGGTTGGAGACTGGTTGTTTCAATGGAAGAAGCAAAAAATATGTTTTCATGGCAACCTATTTACTGGCTAGCAACCGGAATTCTTTGGACTGCAACAGCAATACTATGTTATCAGACATATTTTGTAACAAGGAAAAAGAAGGATAAAAAAGAATGATTGAATTAGCAGCAAAGTACAGAAATGAAGTGGATGCCCTTTGGGCAGATAGAGTATTAGATGATGATGCAAAATATGAGTTTACCTCTCCGAGAATGGGTGGGCCCGAGTGGGATAGATTGAAGGATTTTAATTATGATCAGATTTGTTTTGTTTCCACAACGACTAACCCAGATAACGGTGAAAAAGTTATTTTAGGGGAAATTGGTTACTATGTAAATGATTATGCAAAATTAGTTAACAGCTTTTATTGTATTCGTTTTAAGAATAAAAATATTTCTGATAACGGTGCAATCTTTATAAAAGATATGTTAATCGTTATTTACAACATTTTCAATAAATACGGATTCAATAAAATGGAATATTCTGTTGCTGTTGGTAACCCTGCCGAAAAGCAATGGGATGAATTCACAAAAAGAGCAAACGGAAGTATTGTTGGAATCTTTCATAAAAACCTTTGCTTGGCAGACAGAAAGATTTATGACAATAAATACTATGAACTTTTTAAAGAAGATTTTATGAAATCCGAAATGGGTAAAAAAGCAAAAAAGGTAGTTGAGAAGAAAAAATGATGTACAAAGACAAAGCTGTAGATACAGTCAAAAGAGACGAAGAAGGAAATATCATTAAAATTAGAAATGACTTTGAAAAAAGAGTTTTTACGGTAAGCAGATCCTATAGGGATCCTTTTACAGTAAATGCTTTTAAGGTTAGAAATGATTTTGATGAAACTCAAAAGATTTTTAATGGCCTAAGAAAAAGGCTTCGCAGAGAAGGTACGGAGTTTTTTGCAAAGGATGTAACTCGCTGTATTAGAGGTCTTTACTCTCAGAAATCAGATCCTGCAAAACATTTGATTATGTTTAGTGGAGGTTATGATTCTCTTTCTCTAGCCTTGCGTTATCTGGAAAAAGGGGAGAGTGTAATGCTTTTCTCTTTAATTTTTGATCCAGAAATGACTCCCTTTGTTGCTCTCCAGGGTTTAATTCTAAATTATCTTTATCCAAACCTAGTAAAGGGAGTTCACTTTTTAGGTAATGAACAGTTTGCGGATTGTAGCATAGAACATACTGTTGGAATGGTTCAGCAATCAATTACAGCTTTCTTTGCGGGAAGAATTAAAAATGAAATTTTAGAAAACGCGGAAACTTTTGATTGTGCATATTGTATGAACGATGATGCCCTTTCTTATGAAAAAGAATTAAAAGCAATTTATGAAAATCATATCAATAGTAGAATTTATGGACCTTCAAAATTCCCTGAATTAACATTTCCTCTTAAAAAGAAAAAGCATATTGACAATGTTCATTTTGTTAACGAAGTGCAGGAAAACAAAGGAGTAATCCTTCCAGTAAGCTCTTTGGAATCCTGTGATTTGTGTATTGATTATTTTGTAGTAAAAAAGTCTCTTTATATGCTAATGAGAAAGAATTGTGATTTTGAAATCCACAAGGATAACAAAGAAGGTGGTTTTGATTTTGGAGGATACATTTTTAGGATAGATAATATTGATCTCAGGGAGGATGACCCTCTAACAAAAAGCGGAATTCAAAGATATTTTATAGGGGATACTGATGATGTTGAACATAAAAGAAACAAAAAGAAAGCAGCCCAAATAGTTTCTGACATTCGTAAATACTCTATATTAACTTCTGAGGAAATACTCAATGCTTTAAAAGTTGGAGAAGCAGAAAGTGAGGAATTAGAAAAATCAGGTCTAAAGTGTTGTGAGAAGGCTGCTGAGGATAAAGCTTCTGAGGTAGAGGAGAGGTAAAAATGTTACTTAATGGTTTGAGAGAAATCAAAAAGTTTTTGAAAGAGTATTCTAGCTCATATACGGACTGCGGGGATGGATTTAAAATAAAGGATTCCCTGAAGGATGAATGGTTTGAAAAAAATCCTTTTGATGCAATGCACAAAGGAGTAGAAGTAATTGAGCTTTCTGAAAGGGATATGAATCTTGTTAAGGAATTAATCCCTGAGGATTTTTCAGATTATGTTTATTACAGGGGGCATTTTTACTTTGCCAATTTTGATTTAAAGGAATTGGTTTTAACTTCCAAAGACAAAATTGATCCAAAGGTAAAAATTTTTGATTTTGAAAAATACAACCGTTTTAATAACCTTAATTCCTCCGCAAGAGCAGCTTTGGATATTTTGGTAAATGCTTTTGATGAATATGAAAAGGTTGTTACATACAAAGAAAGCAATTATGTAATTGAAAAAGAAGTTGAAACTCCAAACGAACATTTTGATTATTCTTACTCCCTTACAAAAGAGCAGGGAGAGAAAATTAGGGAGTGGAAGGATAAGCACTTTAAAAAGTATCACAAAATAAAATACAAAGGTGCAATTGGTGTAAGTGATTTTGAATTGAGATTTAGAGCAACTTCTATAGGTACTTATGCAGAATGTGTTTGTACAGAATGTGAAAAAGAGTACGAAAAGCTTAGGGATACTGATCCAAGAAAGGCAGAAAAGATAAAAGGAAGGATGAGTATTACGGCTAAGGAGTTGGACGAATGATTAATACAACAAATGACAAAGACTCAAATGATAGGGTAGCAGTATTTTTGTTTAATTCAAACAAAGAGTTTTTAATTGGAGTTACACCTCAAAACTATAAAACAAAAGATCAACCTCATAAATGGGATATAGCAGGTAAGGGTCATATTGAGGAAGGGGGTAGTCCGGAAGAGGCTGCTGTAAAGGAAGTTTATGAGGAAACAAACATTCGTATAGAAAAACCCTCCTTGTTACTTTTAGACTGCATTGATTACGGAAAAGGTAAAATGTATCTTTACGCTACATACAGTCCTACAAATTTTGATAATCAGCAAATAAGGTGTAATAGTTGTTTTGAAATGTACGGAAGAAAATTTCCAGAGTTGAAACTTTTAATTTGGACATCCCTAGCTGATGCAAAAACATTTTTGAATAAAAAGCTTTGTGAGGCCTTTGATAAGTTTAATGTTTGGAATACTTTGGAAGAATATTTAAAGGGTTTAGTAAATGACTGATGAATTTGCTTGTGTAGAGAATTTAATGGATGATGAACTCCAAAAGGATTGGTATGAAAATGGTGAAAAATATTCACACGAAGCAGTGGAGGCTGCCGCACCAATTGCATTGGCAATGCTCTCTCCCTTGATGTCATCCTTTTCTAAAATCATATTTTACTCTCCTTTTTGCCAAATTAATTTAAACTCATCCTTTAAGGAACTTTCCATTAGGGACTTCTTTAAAGAATCCCTTATAAATTCCTCTGATAAAGGTTTTCCTTTTTCATTGGAAATGTCATATGTTAATTTAGACAATTCCTTATATCCGTTTTCAAATAATTTTACAACTGCATAAACGTCCGCGGAAACACTACCATTTGCATTTTCTACAATTTTATTACCCTCAAACTCATAGAGGGCTTTTTCTTTTTCAAAGGACTCCTTAACTTTTTCTGGAAGACAAGGGAAATATTTTTTTATTTGAATGTTAGAAACATCCACTTTTTCTTGGTTTTTGGCCTTTGCAATAATTCCGTTATCCTTACACTCTTTAAGACCTTTTCTTAAAGTTTCTAGACCTTTTTGATTTTTAGGAATCCAAACCCAAATATTTTTAACAATGTTTTTCTTCCAATAAATATTCTGCTTATAATCCCCTTGCTCAGGTGCACCATCAGCCAGTGTATCAAAATACTCTGTTACATCAATTTCATCAGGGTCTACTGAATAAACACAAAATGCAACTTTTCCTGTATCCTTTTGGAATTTATAACAGATTGTATTATTTTCTGTATTTAATAGAAAGAATGCCCTAGGTTGATAGAATCCTAAACCCTTGGAAGTTAAACTCATAAATTTCTTTACGAGTTCCATATTAGAAGGTTTTTTGGCTTCTTCAATTTCCTCAGCTGCATCATCCTCCATTGTTTCCTCTTCTGGTTTTTCTTTTGGGGGATTTACTTTTGTTTGTTTTACTTTTGGAATTGCCTTTTCATTGAGACTAAAAATATCCTTTAAGCTAAACTCTAAGGAAAGACTTCCATCTTTTATCAAGGCAGCTATATTTTTCTGAATATCATTTCTGCTATCTTTTCCTTTTGAAGCAGCAGCTTTCTTTTGTTGTGCCCTATCAAATTTACCTTTCAGTGTTTTGAATGGATTAAATTCCTTTAATACTTTTTCTTCTATATTATTTTTATAAGATTCAAATAACCCGGCTCTGGCCATAAAATTCTCCTTTGAGATTATTTAGTAGAAAATAACCATAATCAGGAATCTTAAACTATAATATTTTACAATATTTAAGGAAGGAAATATAAAATTGGAAGAAGAAACCCTAGACAGTATCGAGACTAGCTTTGCAACTAGGAGCGATTTTAGAATGTTAGCACCTTACTCAGTAGCCAAAGGGATGTTGGCTTTGGGTGATGGAACAGAAAATGAAATTCAGCAAAAAAGAAATGCAAGTAAAATAATGAATCTGATTCTTGATAACATCCCTACAGTTAAATTTCAAGAAAGAAACAAATCCGGTAAGATTGTTACTATGGAACAGCCTGCTTATAAGGCTTCTTTTTCTGATAACATGATAAAAGAGGCTGAGGCCTATTACAATCAGTTATCAGTTACAAGAGCCCACAAAAAGAGAATGAGTTCCTTGGATAACTTTTTCAAGAACTATACACCTACAATTTCCCTGGGTGAGGCCCTTTACAGGTTGTCTTTTTATTTGATTAGTAACAAAAACAATTTGGCAAAATCCACAAATAATTTGATCTCATTTACAAAAAAGATTCTTTTGGAACAGCCTAATAAGATTTTGGTAGACAGTGCCATTATGATAGGTGGACAGGGTAAATCCACAGTACAGCAGGGTTTGATTAATGCAGCTAAAAAAATTGGATTAAATTCATCTATGTGTCATTTGCCATCCGTTACAGATGGTGTACAGGATGTATTTGTAAAGAATGAGATTTGTGTAGATGATGAAACCACATTCCAAAAACTTGATGTAGACTCATTGAATAAAGTTCTTGATAAATCAATGGTAACTATTAAAGGTAAGTATATAAAAGAATGGCAGGCCAAATCCTGTGCCAATGTTTTAGTAGGTACAAACTTTTTACCAAATGATGTTAATGCAAGACGCTATGCAGTTCGTATGGTAGATGAGAACTTTAAGCTCAATGAGAACTTTGGTAGATGGACTATCCCAGGTAAAATTGGGGATGAGTTCGGTGACAGTTATGATTTGGTAAAAGAATGGGTAGAAGAAGGCTGGGTAAACCTCTTTTATTATTGTAATAAATATGAAATTCCAAAATGTGAATACGAAGAAGTTGCATTTGATTATGGCCTGCAGTATAGAATAAAGAAAGCCTTTGAACTTCAGGATGGTGCTCCGATAGCCTCAATAGATGGTGTTATTAAACTTTTTGAACAGGCTGAGGGTGATAAAATTGATTACAGAAATAAATACAGTTTAAAAAGTAGATTGTATATTTTGGCTAATCAGTTGAATTTGGAAATCACAGAAAAGCATAAAAATATGTTTAGTGTATATGATTGGTCAAAGGCCTTGAATATTGATGAATCTGATTTGGATCAGGATACTTTGGAAAAGGTTTACTGTTTCTTCCATTCAGAAAGATTTGAAAGTTTAAAGAGTTAGGGTTTCTCTCTAAACTACTTCCAAAATATTACCCACTCTTTAGGGAGTGGGTTTTTTATTGTTTTTTTTTAATTTTTTAAACGCTAATATCCATAATTGGAATAAGAGGTGTACCTGTATATCCAATGTCAGGTTTTCCTAAGGCTCCACATAATTGGTAACCATGTTTTCCTAAAGAAAGATGAGTTCTTGGATTGATGTCAATCATTGAGGCAACCATTTCTATTTTAGAAGGTGTTATTTTTATAAAGGAAGGTTCTGAGTTTGGAGAACCAACTCTCAATTCTATAACATCCTTTTGAATGGCTATAGCCGTTCCTGATTGTAAAAATATCCACCTGTCCCCTGTTTTTACATTCATAATATCATAGGACTTTGTGGGGATTCCAGAACCAATTTGGTTATACATATCAACTTGTTTGGAATTTGTTTGCAGAACTTTTAATTCCTTATATTTAAAATTGGTTGTATCTACTTTTAATTTTCTTAGTTGGGAATAAAGGCTTCGGAAATTGTAAGGGTCATTTATTTTTTTATCTTCAATGTCATATTCCAAATTAGCTTCTCCGAACACCCAACCTATTTTGAAATCCTCTGTGCAAACAACCCAATATTTCATGGATTTGTTTATGTCTCCATGTGCATCTTCTTCTGAGGGTCCTTTAAAAAGTGTTGTGGGGTTCATTGCAGAATAATATGGTAATTCATCATCAGGAAGACCTACCATATCAGGAAGAATCCTCATTTTCATCATATCTGCCTCTGCTTTAGTATTGGATACTAATGAGGCTCTTCTAAAATAAAGAACTGTATTTTCCTCTAACATTTACTACTCCACATTTATGAAATCCAATTCAGGCATAACCTTTGGGTTCGGAATATATTCATATAAAAACCCATCTTTTAAAATTTTTCCTGGTACATAAACTGAACACCCAAATAAGTTTTCAACTAAAAGGCCCATATACAAAAATCTTATACATACAATACTGTATTTTTGTAAAACATCTTTTTCTTTTTCGGGGTCCCATTCTCCGTCTGAGTATTTATTATTCATGTATTCTACAAAGGAATCCAAATTATTTAGGATTGGTATTTTGTCTACCTTCTTTCCTTTTTCATAATAATTCAAAACAGGTAATTCAATTTTAAGAATTGGCATTCCCTGGAACAGGTCTCCTACTTTCATTTCTGAAGGAAGTTTTCTACACTCCTTGTGATCCTCTTTATTAAAAATTTTATATTTTTGACCTTGATCCACAGTAATCTTTGTCTTTTTATTATTTCTCAAAATTGTCAAAGTATATTCAACTAAGGTTCTCAATTTCAATATTCTCCTAGAATTAAATTATAGAATTGTTTACCTAGAGGATAAAAGTAAGCTACCTCCTCCTGTGTTTAGGGACCAAATATTTTTAATTTCTAGGCACCCTGCCATTGGATAGCCATTTTCATCCAAATTAGAAAAATCAAATGTTATAGAAACATCCGTTGGGATAATATTTGTTAATTTTACAAGGGCCTTGTTTGTAGCCTCCTCTGATGCTATGGATTTGTTTATATCCTCTATGGATGTCTGAAATTCTTGTTTAAACCCAAAAGAAAGTGTTGTGCTAGAGGCTTTTGCCCCCTTGGCCAAATCCTCTATGGCCATACCTACAATCTCCGGTTTTACCTTTGCCAACCCTTTTAATATTTGTTCTATAGGGGTATCCTGTCCATTTTGTTCTTTTTGTTTTACCTCAGCCACCAATTTTCCAGCTTTCATTTTTATAAGTATATCATCCGGAGAAATCATCTTATTCATGGTTTCTATCTCCCCGGATCTAGCACTTATGGAATCTTCTACCAATTCCTGATCATCAGCATCTGTACTGCTATTAAATTTGGCCAATTTTTCTACGTGGGTTCTATTAAAGTGTTCGTGTTTGGATTTATATTTTTTAACGGTTGAATAATATCTAACCGCCATTATGGATTTATTGGCATCCTTGTTAGCCACCTCATCAGATACGTAGGCCCCTGAACCATCCCATTGGGAATTTATACCCTCTGCCTTTTTGAGAAGATCCCTGGCTTCTCCTAAATCTGATTTATCTGCTCCAGAATCCAACAGGGTATTGCCTGCGGATTGTAATTTACCCTTTAAATCCCCGGACTCCCCATACTCTTTGGCCATTTCTTTTGCTGCTGATGTCAATTGGGTGGTGGCAGATCCAAATGTTTCCCCTAAACTGGTTTTTTTCATATCATCCCCAGAAAACAACACCTTTGCTACAACTGGAAAAGATTGAGTAGTATATGGCACCTTGGCAAAACCTTTTGTTTCTGATAACCCTGTTTTAGCTGAGGCAACAACCTTGGGAAAAAATGAGCTTTTAATGGCCATCAATGGTTCCCAAACTTCCTTTTTAGCATCAAATATGTTACATTTACCGTAAGCAAATTCTATTTTAAGGGAGGATCCCATTTTCATGTCTACGTGAGGGGCAGCTTTTCTCATAGGAAGATTTGTGGAATATACGTAGTTAAAATCATTTAACAAATCCCCAATGGCTAGGGCATCCTTACCTTTTACAGTTTGTAGTAAAGCATATGCTTCAATGGCCTTGGCTCTTAAATCATTTGCACCGTCTATGGATACACCTGCTCCTATAGGTAATGCTTTCATTAAAGCATTCATTGCTGTAGTAATAGGCTTAGCAACATTGTCTACACTTTTTTCCAACTCTTTGTGGCCAGAGGCAAATTCTTCCTTATAGGTAAAACCTATTCCCTTGAGACAATCTGATGACAATTCCCCATACAAACTTGCTGGAATTCCATCAGAAGTCACAGGACCAGGTATTAAAACTCTTCTACTTGTATCCAATAAAAAGCTACTTGACATATTAAAATTAGTTCCAAAACGATTTTTTTCTTTTCTACTAAATAATTCTAAATTGAAAATTTTTAACTTTTAGTGGTTTTTAATTTTTTTAGTGTACTTTGAATAAGTATTTGATAAAGAATTATAAAACTTCTAAGAAACCTAAAACAATTTGAATAGTTGAAGTAAACAAAAGGTTGACTTTGATTTTATAAGAGTTAAAAATAGGTTCAAAATTATTAGGAGAAAAAAGATGCTTAACAAATCAATGAAAAGAGCAAATCTCTCTGAGCAGTCTATCACAAGAAAGGAAGCTGTAAAGAGATTGAATGAAAAAGCAGCCAGAGCAGAAAAAGCTGCTAAAGTATGGGACAACCACCCATTGTTCAAAGGTGAATTGTCAAAGATCACTGAAGCTAAAGTTCGTCAGAACCAGGCTATCAACTTGACAAACCAGGCCCGTTATATGAAGACTCTTAACGAACAAGAGACTTCCGCAGAGTTCCAGAGAATGGCTCCTGCTAACATGATGAGACTTGTTCAGTTGACAATGACAAACCTTAACAGGGGTAATGTATTTGCTGAGTACGCAATGGAAACAGCACGTGATGCTATCTATTACGTAAAACCATATTTCTCAAAGAGCATTGGTGATCCATCAAACAAGTTCGCTGAGAGATCAAGAGCTTACGATGGTCCAGATTCAGATCCATACGGATTTGGGGATGATGCTAGACAGGACACAGGAGTAGGTGGATACAATGGTTTGAATCCTGCTTACGGTGGACAGAAGAGAGCAAGAAATGCTACAACAAACACAAATGCCAGAAAGTCAATCTATGAATCTCGTGAAACAAGATTCGCTAACGAATTGGCTAACGGTGTAGCAGATGGTCTTTCTGTAACATTCAAAAATGGTCCTTTCGGAGAGCACGGTGAAAACTATGTTCCTGGATTTACAAAGATCTATAACGGAACAAACGAACAGGATACAATCGCTGTACAGGATCCAAACACATTTGAATTCTTTGTTACAGGTAAATATTATGGTTACAAAGTAACTGCTGAAAAGACAGCTGACGGTATTAAAGTTACTGTTGCTGAAGATGCAGATGTAACTGTAGAGAAGAAAGCTGAAATCACAGCAATCAATGCTATTGCTCGTTTCGAATCTGAGAACGACCTTCAGGGTAGACACCTTGGTGAAGTACAGTTGGATATGTCAGTATATGAGTTGAGACCACACAGAACATCAATTGGTGTTAGCTGGACAAAACTCTCAGAGATCACATTGGATGCTTCATTCAATACACAGATCGATGACATTCTTCTTTCTGCAGCAGCTGATGTAATCCACCAGCAGATGGACTATGCCGCATTTATGGAAGCATACGACTTCGCTCGTACAAATCCTTCTACTTACACAGTACATTTTGATGCAGCATACAGCACAGACACAACTGGGGATAAGGGAACAAAGGATAGCTATGCACAGACAGCACAGACATTCTCTAGTGCTATCGCTCTTGCAGGTGCAGCTCTCTACTCTGACATCCACAGGGGTTCAGTAGACAAGATGGTATGTGGTGTTTCTACAGTTCCATATATCAAAATGAACAATGGTTTCGAACCTAAGGGTGCACAGGAAGCCACAGGTGTATTTAAGTTCGGTGAACTTGATGGTATTGATGTATACCAGGCACCTATCGAAGTTATCCCTGATAACGAAATCCTTTGTGTTCACAAGAACAGCAAAGTAGAAAATGATGTTGCTATCGTATATGGTACATTGGTTCCATTCGTAAGTAACAAACTTGAATATCCTACTTTCTATACAAGAGCAGGACTTGCTAACTTTGGTGATAGAGCAGTTCTTAATCCAAAGTACCTCTCAAGAATCATTATTGATAACTTGAAGGATAGATTCCTCGGAACAGCCGAGAATCCTGCAGGAGTTGTTTACAACAAATAAGTTGTAAAGTAGGTTGAAAAAGCCCTCTCTTAGGAGAGGGTTTTATTTTGCTTTTTGCAAAATCTATAATACAAATTAAAGGAGAACTGAGTTTGAAAACTTTAATTTGTGGCCCAATGTATTCAGGTAAATCCACAGCCCTTTTTCAAAGATTGGAAAGGTGTTTATTTGCCAAAAAGAAAGTATTGTTGATAAGGCCTAAAAAGGATGACAGAGGTTACTTTACTCATTCTGGAGGAGTTGACCTTAAAAAGCTTGAGGAGAATTTTAGGGAATACTTTTATATCGAAGAGGTAGAAGATATTGAAACAGGTTTTCTAAATTGGATTCTACATGAAAAGTTTGAAGCCGTTTTTGTAGATGAATATTTTATGATTCCTGATTCTCACAGGCTTTGTTATCAAAACGAATACGATGTTTATTTTGGGGGATTGCTAGCAGATTCTGATTGTAACCTTTTCCCAGAAACTATTCAAATCCTTCCTTTCTGTGAAAAAATCAAAAAGCTAAACGCGGTCTGCCAAGATTGCGGGAGTGAGTTAGCTAGTTATTCTTATGCAAACTTTAAGAAAGTTTCTCAGGTTGATGTTGGGGATTCAAAGTATTTGTGTCTATGTGCAAAATGTTATAACAAAAGATGCCATGAGAAAGGAGAAAACAATGAGTGAGGATATTACTCTAGACGAGAGGGATGGTAAACCTATTATGCTCAAAGTCTTTGGTAAAAATAGATTAATAGACTTAAGGGTAATAAATAAATGGATTGTATACCAAAAGAAAGAAGGAAACAACTATACACTTTATTCAATTTTATTGGAAAGTGGTGTTTGCTATAAATATAAATCGGTATTAAAAAGAGGAGAAAATGAACCTACATACTCCGTGATTCTTCCTGCTGGGGAAGAAATTGTTTTTGGAAAAGGTGAAGAAGGTTTTAGGGAGTTAGAAACATTTGGTTATGTTTTCCTAACTAATTAAATAAATACACCTCTTTTAAATCATATGGAAAGCAATTCTTTAATTTGTAGAGTTTGTAAAAGAAAAATAAACCTAACAGGGGATTATGTAAATTCCCCTGTATTATTAAATTCTGTTTGGAAGAAATGTTTAAACCATTTTAATTTACAAAACATCCAAGAAAAAATATATCTTTGTGACCACTGTATGTCTGTTGCATTAAATAGAAAAATAGACATTGGGGATTTAAAAGAATGTAATCTCACCTTAAACTGGCTGTGTGATCTATAATTTAAATATGACATACGAAGATCTTAAAAAAGAAGACGAAAGTGCAATTTTTGCAAGAATTGACTTTCAGAAAGTAACTGAGGATGCACATCTTCCTGAATATTCAAGAATTGGTGATGCTGCAATGGACTGCTATGCAAATGCGGATGTGATTGTTCCTCCCTTTACACTAGAGAAAGGCTTAGGAAGAATTCTTGTTCCTCTTGGATTCAAAATGGCTGTACCAAAAGGTTGGGTAGGGGACATTCGCCCAAGAAGCGGTTTAGCCCTTAAAAATGGTATTACTGTTCTTAACACTCCTGGTACAATTGACTCAAACTACCGTGGAGAAGTTGGAGCCATTTTGGTAAATACAACTACAAAACCTTTTGAAATTAAAAAAGGTGAAAGAATTTGCCAAATGATTTGTCATCCAATTTATGATGTAGATCTGGTTGGAAAGAATCAGTATACTATGGTAAGAGAAGTTACAGAACTTGATACTACAAACCGTGGTGAAGGTGGATTTGGTTCTAGTGGAAAATAATTAGAACAAAAAATAAGGAGTTCTAAAAAAGAACTCCTTTTAAAATGGCCTATCATCTACAATATCCTTTATGGCAATTAGAATTCCTAAAACAGCCATCACTATTATAAAAATTCCAAAACCAAAAATAAAACCCCAATGTGGAAGTCCACTTACTTTAGCTGCACTGCTTATTAGTGCACCTACTAAAATGGCAAATATATAAAATACCAAATGCAAGTGAAAGTTTTCCACATTGTTCATTTCATTTACTCTTCCTCTGAAATGATTCCCCAACCACCATCTACCATTTCAATTGCCTCCTCAAGGGAATCACATTCTGTAACATCCCAAGTACTTCCGTCCCAATCTTCAAGAACTTCTTTTACAAATTCTGGTTTTAGGAAAATGTTGTTGCATTTGCTGTAGTCAGGGTAATCAGGGTTGTTGCGCTCGAGAAGGAACATTCCAGGGCATTCTTCGTAATCCTCATTGTAGCCTTCCTGGATCATTGCAACCCACCAATTGTTTGTATCCGGGCAAATGTAAACCTTCTGATAAGTGTTAAACATTTCAGGATTTACTTTCTTTGCAAAGTTTGTAATATCTGTATATTTACCAAATTCAAGTTTCATAGTTTCTTATCCTCCCTTATTTTAGAACCATTTTTCTGTTGGATGCTTTGTGGCATACATTACCTTTTTGAGGTTATAGTCACCCGACTGCTGGAATGTCTTTTTACCCTCTTCCAAAGGCTGAATGTCAAAGACAACGTAACCTTTTTCTACATACTGTTTTGAAAGTTCGTAAGCTTTTGCCTTATCATTCAATACATCGTAAGCTGTAGCAATTTTCTTTTCTGTGGCCTTATAACCACTGCGGAATTCATTGATAGCATAATCGGAAGCATTCATCCAATCAAAGTCAGCTTTGGATTCTTCCAAAATCTTTTTTGCTTCTATAATTTCGTTTGCAATTGCTTTTTCAAGTGGCTCAACGTTTACAGAAACTTCAGCAAACCTTTTATTTACCGCAATGATTCCTTCTCTGTACTTTTCAATGGTGGTTATCAAATCTTCAAATTCAAAACCATCAACACCATTGAATTTATCACCAAGTCTGTAGGCCTCTGTTTCTGACCACATCTTCCAGGGGGCATCCATTGTGATGTCCGTAAGACCTTTCTTTTTCAAACTTCCCAAATAGTCATAGCGGAGACAAATAAATGTTCCGTATTCTGAACTTCTGTGCTGTGAAAAAGGAATTCCCTTGTATGCCCACATTGTAAAGTGGCTTCCGTCATCTGAAAAATCAAACTGTGGAAGGCGTACAAAGCCCTCAATACCTTCAATTCTTTTTTCTGTAACTGTTTTAATCATTGTTCGTACCTCTCACATATAATATAGGTGAATTTATTTCTAAAATTCCAAAATAAAAGGGAATTCTTTTCAGAAATTCCCCAAATATTTTTTAAATGATTTTTTTGTTTAATGTAAACTTTGTTTGTTTCTTTTTCAAAACTTCATGTAAGAAATGATCCTCTACACCGTAATAATTTATCATCTGTAAGGGGTGTGTAATGTGGTTAGGCCTGTAATCCATCAAAACTTTGTCCCAACCGTGCTCCCTTAAATAAGGAACCGAAATCTTTTTACGATTTGAATTTGGTCTACAATAATCAATAATCTCATCGTACTTATATTTGTTAAAGAAATCCTCAAAAGTTTTAATTGTAAGCTCACCAGATTTTGCATAACCTTCTTTGTCTCCCATTACACCAATGTAATAGGCAAAGGGATATTCATTTACATACTTGTAAGGAACCATACAATAACTCCATACAATCAAATCCATATCATATTTTTGCATGATTTCTTTTTGCATATTTGGAATGTTATATGGCTTTCTTGCTGTACAGGATCTTGTAACTGCTGTTTTACTTTCTGGACTAAAATCAGAAAGACACTTCATCCCAATTTCCTGCATGTTCTTCCACAACTTATAATAATTACCTGCAATGGATGTAAGGTCCCAATCCTTTCTAGGGATACGATATTCCTTTTCGATCTTTCTATCCATTACTTTAAAATGTTTATACATTTCCTCAACAGTATTTTTTTGGGACATGTATTTTACCTGCTGTGGGAATTTACCTTCAGCTGAGAATGTTTGGAACACCTTTTGCAGCAAAAACCAAAATCTCAAATCCTCATCTTTTTCGGGATCTATTTTAAATTGCTTGATGTAATCCTCAATCTCATTGTCCTCCATTCCGGTGTGGAGTTCGTTATAAAAAGGTAGTTCCTTCTTAAAATCAACTTCAATCATTTTCTTTTTTCCTTTCTTATATTATAGCTTTTATGCAGCTCTTGAACTTCTTATAACTTGAAGACATGCAACTTTTTCTTCTTCTGTAATATTCAAGGCTTCCGCATAAAGCTCAATTAAATCTTCTGGACCTGTTTTTGTGTATTCCTTAATTTCAACTTCAGAAGTTAATTCTTCACTACCTTCTTCGTGAATCTTTTCCAATGAATAAATATTCAAACCTAACAATTCTGCCTGTGTCTTTACAGACTTTTCAGTTATAGTAGCCGGATGGAATATTTTATAGAATGTAGAGGAATCCTTTTGGAGGTTGCTTAAATCCTCAAGACTTTGAATAACTATCTCAGAAATGCTTACAAATGAAGGGATTGGCACTTCTCTTTCTTTTGATTTATTCTGATCAAAATCCTTACACAGCATTTTGATAACAGAGTTATCTAATTCCTTTCCTTCTGCTACACTATTAGGTAAAACGGATCCTAAATATTTTGGGTTTGAGTTGTGAGAGTGGATGTGTCCAATCATATATGAATTTGTTTTTACATTAGACAAATCCATAAACTCTTCACCAAAGAGTGGTTCCAATTCCCAGTGAGCACAAACTGCATCAAAGACTTCATCTTCATTCTGCTTAATGAATTCGTTTACTTTACTCAAAGAAGTGTTATATACCCAAGGAAGACAAAGAACTCTAAAACCATTCTCAGTTGTGAGAGTTGTCAAATTATCTATTACTGTGAATCCCAATTCATCCAAAAGCTTTTTGGAATTCTCTACTCTGTATCTGTGTAGACCATAATCGTGGTTACCCAAAATGGCATAAACTCTTTTGGCCTTTTTGAAAAACAAATTAGAAAGTTTTACTGCTTCCGCAGCTACTGAAGGCAAAAGAGCAATTTTATCAAAAATGTCCCCTGCCAAAATAATTTCAGTATTTTCTTTTGCCTCATTTGGGAAAGTTTCATCAAACCATTTTTCAAACTTTTCGATACCTACTTCGAAAAAGTCCTTTTTTCTTAGGTGTATATCACCAATACCTACAAGAGCCTTTATCACTTCTTTACCCCGTTTAATGTAAATTTGGTTTTCTTTGTATTTTTAATTTCAATATCTACTTTTGTAAAAAACTTTTCAATATCAATATCTGATTCCCTTGGTAAAAGGCTTTCAATAATTTGGAAATTATCTGAGGCCATATCCAAAAGTTTTTCATAAGACTTCTTTGTGTTAGACAATAACAAAAGTTCATTCAACTTTGCAAAGTTACCTTTTCCGCTAAAGAAATCCCTCTTTTCTTTTTGGAGGTTTCCTTTTTCTTTCCCCATTCTTTTTATCTGTACCTTGGCTTCCTCAGCAGCACTTCTAAGTACCTTTGTTTTATCACTAAGGAAAATACCCTCAATATTATCACTCTTGTCACCAAACAGGGCTTTCCAGAATGTTACTGAAGGGATAGATGGGGAGAACTCATATTTCTTTTCAAAATCCTTAAATGTAAAAATGGCGTCTTCTTTAATGGAAAGGCCACTTGTCAGCATCTCTACTCTGCCATCCTCCAAATACCTAGAGAAATCCATATCTGAAGTTATCATTAAACATTTTCCATTTTCTGTTAACTTTTCAGTAAAATCATCAGCCTCATATTCTAAGGAATGAACTACTACAATTCTTTTGTTTCCTTCCAATACGAAATGAGAATAAAGTTTCTCCAATGTGTCTGCCTTAAGTTTAGCTGTTGGGGAATTCTTATCCCTGGTAGATTTATAACCTTCCTTTATTTTTTGTCTTTCACTCAATTGTCCATTTGATTTAAGAGGGTCAAACAAAAGATAAAGTGTACCCATCGTCTGGGTAGATAAATTCAAAATATTTTCCTTATAGTTTTGAAAGAGTGTATTACTTTTGATAAGTCTCAAACATTCTTCTTCGTTTAGATTCTTCAAATAAAATGCCGCAACCCTAAAAAAGAAATTGCTCATATCCAATATTACTTTATCATAAATTAGCATTTTCGTCTCCTACATTTAATATAGTTCGGGTTTTGGATTTCTCTTCCTTTTTGGTCTTTCTACTAGAATAATGCATTAAGCTAATCCAACTCAAAACGTAAGAGATTACTATAGCAACTACACAAAAACAAATACCCAATACTACTGACAAAACAATTTTTAATGCCGCAAGGAAAATGTTCAACTTTTTTAACTCCGTTTTAATTAGCAGTACCAATCAAAGTTGTCACATTCTGATTTTATTTTTCTAACTGCTTCTGTTAATTCATTTACTGCATTGTGCTGAAGCGGGTGCTCTACAATATCCTCAATGTCTTCTGCGATATCCTTTATATTGTCTCTAAAGCACCCGGCCTCACTTCTTAGATCATCATAGGAGTTTTCAAGCTCATCATAATCTTCCTGAGGAACGGTTTCCTCTTCTTCCTTTCCAGAAAATATTTCGGCCAATTTATCTACAACTTCCGAAATCTCATTATAATTATATGGATATTTTTTCTCAGTTAACATATCCAAATGATCAATCAAGTACAATTGTACTTTACTTTTAATAACACCTATATCTTCCATCATAGTTATATTATAGACACGAAAAAAGCCAGGAACCTAAAAAATCCTAGCTTTTTAATTAAATTAATTTCCAGCAGCCTTGTTCAATTCAAATATGGATGCCTGTACTTTTGGGTAAATTCTCTCATTCATAAATTCTTTCCAATCAAGTATTGAATTTGGGTAGTGTTTATCTAACCAACGCACCAATTTTGTTGTATCATGTTTTGCAAAGTAAGCACTAATCAAACTCCAACAATCCTTATTCAAATCATAGCCTTCGTGATAATAATGAATCAATTTAGCTACTAAGGACTTCCTATCAATATTTTGATATGAAACGCAAAGATTGTCTGTTAAGTAAATTGATTTTGTCTTTAAAGTTTTCTTACAATCCTTAGCATAAAGTTTATTTTTATTTACCCAATACGTTGCACCATCAATCGAAAGGAAGGCTGTTTTTGGTAAATTCTTGAAGGAACAAAACTTGTTTATATTTTTACAAATTCCATAAGCCTTTACAAAAGATTCAAAAGGAATGTGGGAATCCAAAGTCCAGACATCAATTTCCTTATTTGCAAAAGTATCATCTGGGTGAGGAGGGATTTTAAAACCTCCGAAATCATTTTTTGTATATTTAATATGGTAAAGTTTCAAAAGCCTTTCCAAGTCTTCTTTTGGAATATCTACAATGATATCAAAGTCCCTTGGGCCGTTGGGGTTAGTATCCTTATCAATTACCCATCTTACAAAACCACCAACAAAAGCATAATTGTAATTGTTTAAGTTAAATGTGGAAATCAAATCGTTTAAGTATCTTTGATGATAGCAATAATAATGAATACAATTTTTTAATTTTCTTTTTTCAAACATTTTCTTTTTCCTCTTCCTTGTACCACAAAGTTTCTTCCCAATCAGTTCCGTGAGGACAATAATGATGCCTTACCATTCGAATTGGTTTTGGGAATTTTTTACAGGCCTTCTCATAATTTGATTTCAAATAATTGTAATCGAATTCTTGAATTTCATTCAATAACTGCCAATCAAGCTGAGCAAAAATTTGAATTTGATATGTCTCTTTTATATCCGTGTATCCTTCTTTGTGTGCTTCGTATAACATATCAAACCTTTATTAAGCTAACATCTTTTACTTTGCCATAGCAAATACCATCTATGAGAACAGAAATATCAGTAAACCCTGTTACTTTACCTTTTTCTATTGTACCTGCGTAAGGGGAGAAGTATACCGAATCCCCAACTCTTACTTTCTTTCCATTAATGTCTTTTATGAATTCTAGCTTTTCTCCATTAATGATTTTGTCTGTGTGTTTACTAGTCCAGGGGCAATTGAGTACATTCACATCCTCATAAAGACCTTTAAATATTTCAATGATTTGTTTTTCACATTTTTCAAGTTCCTGCCTCATTTCCTCATTAAGCCAACTACCCTGTCTTTCAGGGTAAGGATTGATATTTACAACAAAATATTCTGGTTGGTCCTTTCTTTCCATTGGTAGGCATTTTTCACGAAATCTTTTAGAAACAACCTTTGGCCAAGGTTCAACTGCACCTTCTTTTAAAGGAAAGTCACCACTTGCATCCATCTTTTTGGTATAATCCTTTTGTGAATTCCAATCCCTGGGTCTCCATTTTTCCTCTTCCATAATTTCATCAAAAAATGGTTTGTCTTCCATTTTGAAATCTGTATAGGCTGCATAGTGTTTAGGTTCTGAGTGTTTAAGTTTTTGAATGTAAAAAGGAAAGTCAAAAGGTAATTTTTCTATCAAGGCAGCAATTTCCTCTTTAGATTCCTTAAAGGAATCATTAGAAATAAACCTAACTCCATTACTGCCCCATCCTCCTAAGGCAGGTGCTTCAAAACTCTTGTACCTAAAAAAGGATAGGGAATGATAATAAATATCCCCAAAATCGTTTGTTTTGCCATTAAGGTAATCCATTGGGTTATTGTAATAAAAACCCTTTTCGCTTTTTACATTAATCATTTACTCTACCTTCCTTAAGTTTGATTTTAACCAAATAGATCCATCACTGAGTTGAAATCTTTCATCATCAACTTCAGCTTTTATTGTCTTAGACTTGGACCCCGGTACATTAGGAATAACTTTATCCCCAACCTTAAGAATCCCTTTTTTGTATTTTGTTTCCATTAATTTTCCTCTATATAAGGTTTTAGAATTGCAAGTATTTCTTTTCCGGCCTCGTGAAATGCAGGACTACATCTATTAATAGCAAACTCTGAGGAAAACTTTTTACTCCAATTCCAATGATTGTTAAATATTTCAAAATAAACTTCTTTGTCTTCCTTATTGTAATATGTGGCTAAAAGTTCTGAGTGGCAATCGCATTCCAAAACTAAACTTTTCATTGGGTCAAAAAATTCAAAATCATCATCCCAATCGTCAAAATCCCTAGTAAACCACTCAGCAAGCATTCTCAATTTCCAACCTTTCATTACAAGCATATCCTGTTTGGTATACTTGGCAATATCTTTGTATTTGTTCTTTACAATAGAAATTGAGAATACATCACCGTCTGTTGCGAAATGGGAGATAGTAAATGTTGAATCCTGACCTTCAATTTGATAAAGAATGCTTACTTCTCTTAGGTCAGTTTTCTTGCTCTTTCTAAAAAGCATTAAAACATATCCTCCCAGAGTGATTTGTTGGCAGAAATCATGTCCGCAAGGTGTAAAAGATATGCCTCTGCATACTTCATTTTTCTCATTAAACCTTCTGTATAATTGTGTTCGATTTGATACTTATTTGCAAAGGTACGATTGAATCTTCCGTCGTGCCATTTAATTAAATGACAAATAAACTTTATCTTCCTTTTGAAAGACCAACTGTGTGAATATCCCATGCTTGTCTTTGAAGTTGTAGACTCAAGAACCTGCCTATGATATTCCTTAAACCTATCTGCCTCAATAATTGGGTGCTCCGGGTTTGTATATTCATCTGAGGAATCAGAATACTTACTCATGTCATGGAGAATAGCAGCCGCATAAACTTCATCCCATTTCAAGTTTGGATATGCTCTTTCAAAAACTTGAAGAATTTTTACAACATTCTTTGTATGTCTTCCATTGCCACCTTCTCCATTCTGCCATTCAGGATGATACTTTCCTGTTGAACTTGTTGGGTATTCCATTTTGAATTTTGGCTGATGGTCAATATAAAGAGTAACGAACTCTCTCAAATCCTTATCTTTAATCAATTTAAGCTGTTCACTAAAGTATGGAGCCAAAGAAGGGTTGTGTCTCAATTTAGCTGCATCTGCATCACACTTCCATTGCACCGCAGCATCTTTTCCAACAGTTTCTGCTGGCTTGTAACAAAAACGAATGCTCAAACTTGTTTCGTTTTTAACAACTTCTCCTTTTGGATTTTGCATTTCAGGGGCAATTACGTCTACAATGTTGGTAGGTTTTACTCCTTTTCCTTCTGGATAGATTTGAAAAATATTATTGTCATCCTCATTCTTCAAAAGCTCTTTTAAGTCTTTTACTTTTAAACCTTCTTCAAAATGAAGAAGTCTTAAGTTAAGTTCTCCAAGTTCCTCATGTTCAAAACCATTCTCGTAAAATGTTTTTGGATGATCAATAATGTCTGCACCCTTCTGCAAGGCTTCTCTTCTCTGTTGTGAAAGTGATTTAGTTTTTGCCATTTTCTACTTCTCCTTGATTGTATCTGAAAGAGGAGATTTCTTCTTCAGTTCCTCTTAAGTAGAAAAATTCGCTATGTGAACCTACATCAAACATAACTTCTGTTGGTTTGTAAATCTCCCTAGAGTAATAACTCTTGAAATGATGTTCTGCCAAAAAATCATTAATGGCCTTGTAAACTTCTTTTCTATTAGAAAGATTCTCTGCTATTACTCTTTCCACATTTCTACTATTCTTAAAAGAAAGTGTCATCAGTACAATCTCCTTTTTCCAATAAAATATAGAGTTTTAGCTATTGGGAATCTTTTTTTTACTTTAGACACTGCATCTTTTCTACAGAGCTTCCCAATGTTTTCTAAATCCTTTTCCATTTCATCCAAAAGCTTTTCATTAGCATCCTTTTTAGATTCTTTTATTCTTTTAGCTCTTTCGGCCTTCATCCATTTCTGTGCTAATACTCCTACCATAAATTACTCCTCAAATCCATCAATATACATTTGGTCTAAAGCATCCGATAGAAACTTTGGGCTTATTACAGCCTTATCATAATCCTCATCTTGTTTGCATAAATGGGATTTTATACAATTAATGATTTTAAGGGATAGTTGGGATTCTATTTCTTCCCTGTTCATTTTTCAACTCCTCCCATCTTTCAATTAAACACTCACAATAGTTTGATTTATATGATTCGTCCATTCTGTTACAACTGTTATAAAGACCTAAACTAAAAGCGTCATTTACTTCGATTAAAGCAACTTCTCCTGTTGAAAGTACTCCGAAATCCAAGGCACAGGCAGAAGGTAATCTGCTTGTTATTTCAAAAGGAAGCTTTGTAATGAATTCCTCTACCTTGGAGTAATCACCCTGATTATAGTCTTTTTTGAAAGACCCAAAAGTTAGGATTCTTCCTTCACTTATTGGATGGCCTGGCCATTTCTTTCTTAAGTAGCATCTAAATTCTGAAACGAATACAACAGGTTCACTACACCAAATTTTTGTTTGATTTCCTGCACCTTTACAATTTGCTAAGCCGTCAATTGTCTCTAAAACAAAACCAGTAAAACGTTTTAGTTTATCTTTTGGCTTAATGAATAAAGGATTTTTTAGGTAGCCATTTTCGAATAATTCCTTTTTTATATTACCTAATTCATCTTCCCAAATCTTACGATGTAGGTAAGGTTTTAACACTTCAGGGTAATCATCATATGTATATTCAATACCTAAAAGTTTCATTGCGTGAAACATTACATCAATGTCTCCGCAAATGAAATCTCCCTTTGTGATTTGAAATTTATCTCTGAGAAAATGCTTTTTATAAAAACCCTTATATTCACCTTCACCAAAATATTCTGCTAAAGCTTGCTCTTCGGGTTCAAACCTTCCTCTATCATTAAATTGTAAATAATTCAATTCAGTCTTACCTCTTCATAAATAATCATTACAGCTGAATCTGAAATGTCTTTTGTGTATTGAATATCCTTTAGAGTTCTCTGAAACATTTCGCAGGTAGACTCATCCTTAACTTTTCCCATTTCACAACTCAAAAAGTTATTTACTTTTCTTTCCAACTCTTCGGTGAGTGGGCTTCTAAACAATTTTATCTTCGTCATGTTGTTTATTATAGATAACAAACAACTACGTTATAAGAACCGAAAGCTGTCTCGATCATTGGCCTTACTTTGCTCCACTCCAATTTATCCAAACCACACCCTATTCTTGGCATTACAATTTTATTTGGAACATTAAAACCTTCTAAGTTAAAGGAGTTTAATGTTTGGGCTGCATCGTTCAATGCCTCCCAAAGAGTTGTATAGGTTGGCTTATTCCAATAATTTTCCTTTGTAATTAAATTGCCAATAACCTGAACTTTATCCTGTCCCAAAACAAAAACTGAATAGCCTTTATTATTCCATCCAATCAAACGTTTTGGAAGTTTTTGAGGCCAATTTTCTCTTATCTTAAAAGTATCCTGAAGAGGTTTAGCTATACCTGCTCTCATTGCTTTGTCTGCACTTATGCAATGAAGAATAATACAATCCTCTAATTTTACCTCTTCAAATAAATCAATTTGTTTCTCTGTTATCATTTTCTTTAGATTTCAAAAAAAGCGTAAGGATAAGGAGGAATCAATTCTCCATAAGCGAATTTTGGTTCTAAGTCCAATTTGGAATCCTTTCCTGTTAAAATGGGTTCACCTACTGGGACTAAATCCTTTTCTTTAAAAGAAGGGTGAGTGAAAATTTCCAGTGAAATATCTTTGCATTTTGGATCTTTGTTCCATTCAATTTCAAAAGCTTTTATAAAATCATCATCCTCTGGATTGTATATAATTTTTATGGTGTCCAAGCATCTTGTTTTTGCCCAATCCAAAATCCCATTTCGAAACCCCTTATATCCTTTAAAACTTTCTTTTTTAAACATTTGCACAACCTTGAGTTGGAGGAATCAATTCACAAACATCTACATCTACTTCCAGCCCTAACTTCTCCAATTGGATTCTTTGGGCTTCGGTTACAATCAATCCTTCACTGTACCAAATATTTGAACGATTAGCTGAACTATAGTAAACTTTTACCCAACCTTCTTTTTCCAATTGCCTCTCTGATTTCTTAAAATACAGTTCAGCAACTTTAGCATGGTCTTCATATTTGCAGCCATAGAATCTTCCATCCGGAGAAATCCATCCCAGCAAAAGGGAATTATCTATAAGGTAAGACCAATCCAAATCTGTCCAATCACTAGCTTCTACAACTTTAGAATACTTCCACATTTCGTCATCAGGATCAGCCTTATGTCTTCCTCCTACACGATTGTAAAGGTAACCTTCCTCATATTCCCACCAACCATTGTATTCGAGAGTACCATCATCTTTTTTATAGGTCTCTAAAACGAATCTTTTCATTCTTTATATTTCCACTTATAAACTCTAACTTGTTGCATCTCATCAGCTTTAAGCCAACCCAATCTCATAGAAAACCAAACTTCATCTCCGTCCTGGTCGATTACGTTTTCTGTAATTCCATCCCTAACAATTGGAGGGAAGTCATTCAATTCTGTATAATGCCAATCTTTCATATTGTCTCTGTTGAGGTTTACTTTTTCTTTACTGTATGCATTTCTTATTTCAGCACATTCGGGACAATACCATCTTTTGTTTCCTGTTAAATAAACCCAATTTTTCAACTCTGCAGAATTTTTTAATGTTCCATAGGCCTGAAGTAAATTGTGAGGATATGCCTTAATTTTTTCTTCAAATTCTGCATTGCAGAAATCACAACGAATAGAAATATGTATCATATTACACCGGCCTTGGAGTTAAAAACTCCTTAAATTTGTTTTTCAATTCCTCTTTATCATAAGAGGCCCAAATGTAGTTCCAGACACAGGAGTTTTCGCTAGATCTAACATTAATCCTCAACTTACCTTCACACAACTCATCCAAATTATTTTTACTCAACTTTTCTGTTTCCGGAATAGCTAATTCGTACTCTCTTCCGAAAGGATCTTCAGATACCTTAAACTTAACATAAAAAGCTGCTTCGTCGTAACCCAAAACACTAATATCTGTAATTTCAATTTTCAAATCCAAAAGCTCTTCAATTTGATGTGTAAGATATTCAAAAGAATCTTTTTCATCATACTTTTTGCGGCCATCAAGTTTTTGGTCTTTCATAGAAAGCCACTTTTGTGCACCTTTTATTTGATAAGTAAGATACAGCCACCTACCTCGAAGAACATTTTTTATTGTTGAGATTTTATCCTTAAGTGCTAATTGGGCCAACTTTGCATATTTGGCGGCCTCTTTTGCCATGTCTTCAGATAACTTATTGGCAGTTTCAATTTCAAGAAGCTTTTGCTGATCCTCAATCTTTTGACGATATTCAAACCATTCTTCTGTGTTTTCCATTCTTCTTAAATCTCCTTATTTGACTCAGGTGCAGGAAGCTCCTTTGTTTCGATAACAATCCAATTATTATCCTCTGGAGTGTGAATAGATTCCATTCCGTCATAATCCTCAATACGATACATCGGAGTGTTTATTTCTACTACAACCAATTTTGAGCATTCTCCGTTTGCTTCATCCTTAAGTTCTTCAACAATATCTACCAAAATTGGATCATGTCGAGGGATATCCCCAATATAAAGATCCTCATTAGAGGGTAAGTAATCAGCAACGTAATCCCCATAATCCTCTGTTACAAAAGAAATAAAGAAACTTTTGGCATGATCTAAATCTTCAGTTTTTGTAAAAACTTTATTTTCGTAATCCTCTTTATAAGCAAAAATCTTTTTACCGAGTTTACGTTCCCAATAAAGCTTTTCTGCCTTTGGTGAAAGACCAAATCCACCATAACACCTGTTTAATACAACCTTGTACATGTAAATAATATAGGGAAATTCCTATTTAATTTTTCAAACTACTTCCAATAGCAATAAATACAATTATGAGGACAGGGCTTTTTTATTGGGATTAATTCTTTCTTTAGGGCTAAACAAGCACAAGCAGGTCTTTGCATACCCTTTCCTACTTCCTTTTGTAAATCAATTCCTAGGGTATCTAAATCTAATTTGGAAATACAACCAAAGCATTCTAGTCCGGGTTCACCACAAACCTCAACTTTTCTTCCAACAATCTTTTCAATCAGATCTAAATATTGCTTTCTACTTTCTAAGGATAAATGCAGATCATTCCCATAATATTTTTTCAAATGCTCTTTTACTAGAGGGTACTTTTCCAATCTTTCCCAAACGTGTTTGTACATATCCATAAAAGATATCCTAACACGTAAATCATTTGCACTGGCGAAGGATAAAATCTTATGAACATTTTCGTAATACTTTAAACCATCAAATTCATCCATTACATTGCAAGTAAAAAGAGGAGGACAAATGGGGTCACATCTCAATACAACATGTTTCTTTTGAAAATCGTTTAAGCCCTTTATTGAATCTAAAACCTTGTCCACAGAAGGAGTATTTGGCTCAAATATGGATCCGCTTAAACCTGTACATGTAACATGAAAAATAATGTTAGAAGGATACACATTTAATAGGTTGTTGTGTAATTTTGGAAAATCCTTTGAAATTAAAATTGTTGGTTTATTTGTGGCCCATTTGGTCCAATCGCTACAAAATACAGGATCGTACCCTTCTGTTATACCTATCAATCCCCTAACTCCTTTAAATCATTATAAAGCCCTTCAAAGAATTTTAAGCTTTCCTCTGTTTTTTCAATCCATCCACTTCTAGGAGAAGTTCCATAGTCTCCGTACATCAAAACAAACATTGTCCAATATGTGTTTAATTCCTTATCCCAATACCAATCTTTGTCAACATCATCTGCCGAAAAATAATGGCTGGATTCGTCTTGAATTAATTCATTAAATCTATCCACAAGTGTTTTAATTGCATCAGCACCTACATTGTACCAAAGTGCATCTACTAATGCTTGGTATGTTTTATCGTTTTCATATCTTTCTGTCATTTTTAATTCTCAACAAAAACTCCATTTTCTATATGACCAAATCTCCTAGAAGACATTGCAAGGTTTCCTTCCGCATTAATGAACATTTCATCATCAGGGTGATCCTTATTCCATTTTTCCATGGCACCCTTTAATGCATCAGGGGTGAAAACTTGATTATTTTTGGTAGGTTCATCCAGCTTTAGGATTACATATTTATCTTCACCCATTCTAACCTCTTTAGGCTTCATATCTTTCAATACTATATGTAGCTGGCTCTTCGCAATATTCAGAAAACAACCCTCTCAAAAGAATTACAGCATTTTCAAAAGTCATGTGATCCGCAATTACATGGCCATCCTGATCAACTACCTTGTATTCCCATTTACCCATTTTTACAACTCCTTAATCTGACAACATCTTTCTGTATGCTCACTTAACAAAACTAACAAATCATCTGTGTTGTTTGGGCTTTCAAAATCCTCTTCATCCATTCCATCAATAGTTTGTATTGTCAACCTTACATCCCAAATTCCATCAACTACAGAATTCTCAACGCAAACTTTCCATTTAATCCAACCATTTTCGAAATTGTAGATTTTTATAAAATACGAACCTGCAGGAGTTTCTGTAGTTACTCTTCTGCCATCAGGTAAAGTTTCCTGGGATGTATCATATACAATCTTTTCTTTGTATCCAAACTTTTTCAACTCTTCGAGTTCCATTTACATTTCTCCTTAATATAAACCTAATCTTTTACCACAAACCAAAGCAGCAATTAATGTCAAGGTAAAAGATATTACACCAAATATTATAGATACTCTTAAGATTTTGCGATCTCTATCTTTTTCTGCTTCTCTTTTTTCCAAGGCTGAAATTGGATCGTACTGAACCATTATTCCTTCTCCTTTGATTCATTTGGGTTATCAACAACTTCAATACAAAGAGTTTTAACCCCAAACCTAGTATCATCCATTTTTACATGATCGTAAACATAACAATTTACAACTTTTAAGTTAGCAATGGATTTGTTACTAGCAATTAAATGCAAAATCTCATCAGGATAAACATAACCATCCTCAAAGACAAAGCGGTCCTTATTTTTAACCTCTATTCGAGCAATCCCGTATGGATATTGGAAATCCCAAACATCGCAAAACTCTTTTAAAGTCATTTATCCCTCCTTTCTAGATGACCATCTGCTAAAGTTTCTACCTTATAAATTGACCACCAGATTTCATATCCTGGATTTCCTTTAATAAAGGAAGCCAACATTTCCCTAGCTTCCGCTTCTGATAGAAATGTATGCTCCCGGTCTCCGTCATCCCCACAAGGACTGAAATCCTCATCAAACCAACTTACGGATAACTTCCAGACAACTTTCGGAGTTTCAATTTTTGGCTTTTTGCAGAAGGAATCACAATCTTTGCAATCGGCTGGTTTGTCTTTCAATTTGCACCAACTTTGATAAACATTGTGTTCAGGTACAGCATTTATCTGCCCCCAGCGACAATCATAAAATGGATCTTTTTCCATTTCTACAACCTTGTATTCTCCTTCTTTTGCATTTGTTGTAATTTCTTCCATTTTACTCTCCAATAATTTCTACTTCATTTGTTATTGTATCAATAATTGCACAAACCTTATTTTCAGGGTGATCAATAAAGACATATGTGCAATCTAAGTTTCCTGGGTGATCCTCAGGTTCTTGATACTGATATAAAAAGAACTTTTTATTGTCATACCAATCCTGGGCCTTTACAACTCTTCCTTCCAAACCCCAATATTCCATATACATTGGATCAGTTAAATCTAATACAGTATGACCAACGCATTGATTATAACCCTCCAACCCCATTCTGATTAAAGCAGGAGGTCTAATCCACATACAACCTTCATGCTCATCATCTCCATAAGGATCATAGCTATTGTGATTAAAGTATCTAAGATTCTTATCACGAAAGTGTCCATTTACATCATCTAAAGTCCAATATTGATTTTCACCATCAATTGGTTCTCTTGCAAAGTTTCCTCCTAAAGGAAAATCTAACCATTGTCGAGTAATACCTGCGTGAGAAAAAATCCAGTTGTCAATAATTTTAATTGCTTGGAACTCATCCCAATGTTTGCAAAAGAATTCTTGAATGTCCTGTGAAACGAAAAACTGGTGACCACTACATTCTACTCCACCATAATTATGCATATAAGAAAGATCGTGGTTTCCAAAAAGTGTAAAACAAATTTCCTTTTCTTTATTTAATTCTTTCTTCCAATCTAAAATTGCTTCTAATTGTTCTTGCTGCTGTATCCAACTATTACCCTCAACGTGACTATCTACGTAATCTCCAACAAATACTACAAAGTCAGGTTTATATTTTTCGTAAGCAGCCTTTGCATTTTCGAGAACAATTTTATTACCGTGAACATCAGGTACTGCTAATACTCTACTCATGTGTATATTATAGTTGACCTAGATTAATCCGTGACTAATTTTTATGTAAAGGAGATATGAAAATGGAGTATAAAAGATTACCATTTGGTCAATATTACATTGACACTTCAAAGGATTGGAGGAAAACAGGAAAGGCTAGATTTGACATTAATTATAACCACGTCGAATTCACCTACAAACTTCTTAAAATAATTCCTCTAAAATGTTCTGCTGAATGGGAAGTTCATTATGAACCTGAAAGGGATGTAATTCAAATTAATTTTGAACAAACTCACGGTTGGAAGGATTGGGTAATTAATCTTCTCTTTAGAGAGAAAATGTATGACAAGTTCGATTGGTTAGATCCAGATACAAACAAAAAGGTGAATATTCAATTAAAGGCCTGTAAGGGTTGGAAAAAGATGTACTTTGCAATGAAACATGATGTAAAAGCAGCAGTAAAAAATATTTTGGATGAACACCCAACAGCTGAAATTGAAATAATTGGTTGGTCATTGGGTTCTGGTCAAGCACAGTTTGCAACTCAGGATATCAATTGGCACTTTGGTAAAAAACCGCATGTCTTCACTTCAGGATCTGTAAAACCTTGGAGAGGCCGTAAAAAAGAAAAGAAATATTTGAATTCAACTTACTCTGAATGTTGGAATTTTATGCACAAAAAAGATATTGTAACTTATATGCCACCTTTTATTGGATTCTTTGCAATAAATCCAATTAAACTTGGTAAATTCAATTTCTTTAGTTTATTCAACCCAAATGAATGGCACACAATCTATGGGGATGAGGAACTCTATAAAACCATAGAGTAATCTTTTACTTTTAGGGGTTATGCTACTTTGCAATTTTCAAAAGCTTTGATAGCATCCCCTAAACCTGTGTCTCCTCTCCACATATCATCCATATCCCTGATTGATCCTGTGGATACATATTCTATTTCGTTTCCCTGTTTTGCTTCTTTTGAGAATTTAACAAACATATATCTATCTGTAGAAAAATCATCAATTACGGCAGCAACTTCTGTTTCACCTTCTTTGATCATCCCTTTATAAATACCGTAGGATTTTGAACCAAGACCCCAAATTGTATTCCCTGCGCAAACAATGCTTCTGTCTGAGAAATACCAAACATCCTTCCCATAGCCTTTTCTTACTGTTTTCTCCCAGGCATCTGATTCTTCCTTATTGTCAAATGTTTGAGGTTCCCCAAGTGAGAGATTGATACAATTGTTTCCGCAGGTCCAAATCTCAGAACCATCATCTAATGTAAGTCTGATTGAAGGATTTAAGTGAACAGTTTTTCCTGTGAGGGCATCTGTGAAGGAACTTCCATAATTATTTGCTCCACACCACTTAACAGTTCCTTCGGTTCCGATTGGGTTTTTCCAACCTGCTATAATTCTTAATCGGTCCCCTTTGTTTACCCCTGAATGAAACCTGCTTGTTTCCAATTCATCACAGAGAACATCCATTGGTCTTGTTTCTGAAACCGGAATTTCTCCGTATGGTGTGTGAATTGTATCCTCAAAAGTTTTAGCTACCCTATAAATCCTTCTCATGTTTGTGTACCTCCCATATAATATAGGTGATTTTGGTATGCAAATTTCAAACTAATTTCTAGTATTATGAAGAGATTTATTGTATTTGCATTTTTTCTTTTTTCGGTTTTCTACTTAAGTGCACAGGATATTTCTGCGGAAGGTAAATATCCTATCCATAAACATGAAACATATATTGTAAGTTATAATGTACAAATGCAAAATCCAGATTTTGTTATTTGGAGACTTACAGATAAAGAAGCCTCCGCAGCCGAAGCCTCTAAAATAGAAAGACCAAAAGTTTTTACAGCCGTAAAAATACTCAAAAACATGAATCTTACAAAGGTACAGGTTATGACAGAGGCCACATGTGCCCATGTAACGATAGAGATTGGGATATCAATCATTCAAAAGATACTTTTAGGATGTGTAACATCTGCCCTCAAACCCATAAGCTAAACGCAGGAATTTGGCAGACTTATGAGGATGCAGCCCATGCCTATGCACAGGATTTAGGTTGGATAGATATTTGCTGCGGACCAATTTTTGGTGAAAACTATAAAAAGGTTATGAGTAAAAATGGTTATATAATTGTACCAGAAATGTTTTTCAAAATCTTTTACAACAAGGAACATAGCATACTTCAATGTTTTATTTTTACTCAAGAAAATGAATGCAGGAAATCATCAGTTGCTGAAATAGAAAAATTAACTGGTTTGTCTTTTACTTTTTACTGAAAACTAATTAAATTTGAATTTAAGAAAGGGTGGGTATAGAGACTGAATTTTAATGATTAAAAAAGAGGTTTTTGAAAAAGAACTTTTTCAACAATTTCCTGATGCAAATAAAGAACTAATAGATGCTGTTTTATCATACGCACAATCCACTTTAGATGAAAAGTTAAGAAAAGCTGTTGAGGATGTTTGCTCAATTGTTATTACTCAATATGATAAACAAATAGCAGAAAATAGGTTACGCATTGAAAAATTGGAGGAAGAGGTTAGGAAGCTTAGTATTTTAGATTGGCAACTTAACCTAGATTAAAAAAGGTGCCTTAAAAGCACCTTAATTTTTTGATTGAATGTTTAATTCCTGTTGTTCTCTAAGGACTTTCATTTCCTCAAAAGTTTGTTGGGCCATATGCAGGCTATCAAAAAATTTGAAAATATATTCATATTTCACACATACCAAATACCTTGTAGGTGTCTTCCATAATTCAAGGCCAGTCCAGTGCCTTTTTAACTGTTCCCAATTTAGCATATTTTAATTAGTTTAATGGAAGGGTGCCTAATTGCACCCCTTATTTTTAAGCTAACACTTCTCCGAGTGGATCATCAAATTTCCAATTTTCTTCCAAATGCAATTCTGGGTGAGCCATAGGAACCAATTTTAGTTTTGTATTTGGATTCAAATGCATCTTTTTGATTTTGTTATAAACCTCAAATGACTTTGGAGCTAGACCAGTTCGGATAAAAGTATCCAGGGCATCATATGTAAAGCCCATATTGCCTTCATCACTCTTTCCACACATTCCATCAGAGGGTATTTTATGAACCAAGTATGAAGGAAGTTTCATGTAGTCACCCAAAGCAACTACCTCTGTTTTTGTAAGCTGATTCAGTAAAGAGAAGTCTCCGCAACAATCCCCATACTTTGTAGAGTAACCAACAAAGTCCTCTGAATAATTACAAGTGTTGCAAACAAAACCTCCAAATGCTGCAGCAACTCCGTAAAGGGTTACCATACGCAATCTTGCAGGTGTGTTTGTTGTAAACAAGGAACATTCATTTAAATCCTTGCCAACATTGATTGCAGCAAAGAGTGCGTTATATGCAAAACCAATGTTTACTTCAAAGGATTTGATTTTCAAAAGCTCACAAACCCAGCGGCTATCCTCTATGTCAGCCTGCTGCCAGTTCGGCATCATAACTCCGATTACCCTTTCAGGGCCAAGTGCTTCAGCAAGCAGGGCTGCACATATTGTCGAATCCTTGCCCCCAGAGACGCCTAAAACTGCAGGACCTTCTTTATCCTTAAAGAAGTCTTTAATAAAATCAAGGAGCTTATAATAAACTTCTCTTACGTCAAATTCATTTGGACCCATATTTTAAGCCCCCATTTCCTGTGCTTTGTTTTCTTCAGCTACTGTAACAGCCAAATCATAAATAACTCTACATTGACAACTTGCCATAACATCGAGGGCATGTTCGTGTTTTTCCTTTGTCAAACCTGCACAACCTTCAGCAAGAACTGTTACTTCAACACCTTCTATAGCCTTAATGGCTAAGGAATTACTGATTACGCATATATCTGTGCAAGTCCCCACCATTGTTACTTCAGAATCTTCCGGAATGAATTTTTTCCATTCATCAAATCCAAAATGTGTTTTATTGATAACAATTGCATCTACATTATCAATATCAGCCTTTACAGGTACTCCAGGATTATAAACAAGTACATTTCCTTTTGGTGCCAATTCATCTACAATCTGCCAGCCTTCTGTATCCCTGATACAGTGAGGCACTGGAAGGTGTTTTCCTTCTCCAGTTTCCATATAGTCACTTCCGTGAGTATCACGAGTGTAAATTATCTTAGTACCATTTTTACGAGCATGTTCAATCTGGGCCTTGATAAAAGGAATTACTGCAACTGCATCATCATTCTTCAAAGCACCTGTACAGAAATCATTCTGCATATCAATTACAACCAAAAATTTATCTTTCATATTATTTAATCTCCTTCAATTCATATTTTGCGGATGTATTTACCTTTGAAGCATATACATATCCAACCAAACTCATTCCACCTTTCTTTAGAAGTGTTGCTTGATTTTCAAGTCTATCAACAAACACTTCGCAATCTTCTGTTTTGTCCAATTTCTGCTTTTTCTTATTTAAGAATTTGCTTAACAAACCTTTGTCAACAAATTCAAAGATGTGCATCAAATTGTTAAAGTAAGCAGGATTTGGATTGAATGTTGCAATCTCTTTTAGAGAGGACTGTGCAACTTCAATACCTGTTTCTTCCCTGAATTCCCTTACTGCGGCTTCTACAGGACTCTCATTTAAGTCTACTGTGCCGCAAGGAAATTCAATTGTGGAGTGCTCACAACCCCAACGTGTTTGTTTTACAAAAACACAGACTGGATCCGAACTCGAATCTTTAGCAATGATCATTACCCAATCCTTACAGTTGAGGCCTACTGGCTTAAATTCCAAGTTTTCGTACTCCTTTTCAACTACCGTAAAGACTGGAGTCTTCATAAGCTCAGTCTCTTTTACCTTATTCAAAAGCTTTGGTGTAACCATTTTTACTCTCCCGAAGCAATGCGCCAGCCACAAGTTCTGTTTACAAACTCATTATACTCAGGACTACGAGTCATTGTTTTACCAGGATCATCACTCTTCTTAGCTACGTGATA